>Ga0335081_10012558_pt1 | contig 13731 bp, 11 predicted proteins | sample Lox_Sample_35_FD_206713 | JGI IMG/M metagenome (GOLD analysis project Ga0335081, IMG submission 206713) | Soil microbial communities from Loxahatchee National Wildlife Refuge, Florida, United States - Lox_Sample_3.5 | ecosystem: Environmental > Terrestrial > Soil > Wetlands | place: USA...
GGGTGTGATGTCAATATTCACGCCCACATCCAGATACTGGAACTGCGTATTCACCAGCGGATTGATGCCCACGCCTCCTATGCCCGGCTGGAACGACCCGGTCGCTACCGGCACCCGGTCGCCGATCTTGAGCGAAGCCTTCTGCCCATCCACCGCCCGCACCTGCGGATTCTGAATCAGTTTCACGCTGCTGTCGGTGAACAGCGCCGTCGCCGAAGCCGCCGGAATGGTCACCGTAAAGTCGTTTGCGTTCAGATTGCCCAGCCGGTTCAGGTTGACCTGGTTCGGCGTTCCTGAAGTTCCCGAAAGGTCGGTCGTCGTGGGAGTAGTCGTCCCCGTAGTGCCGCTCAAGGTTGTATTGATATTGTTCTGCAGGGCCACGGTCGCGCTGGTCGGCGGATTGATGCCCAGCGTGTGCACCTTGTCGCGGCTCACCTGCATCACCGCCACATCCACAATCACTTCCGGCTTCGACTTGTCGAGGTCGCTCACTAGCTTTTGCGCCAGCGCCACCTGGTCGGGCGTGCCCCGCACCACGATCGCGCCTTCCGAAGGCAGCGGCTGGATGCGCTGAATTTCCAGGATTTGCCGCAACGCGTTCACCACATCCTGCAACTCGGTCGGCTGCGACAAGTTGGCCAGATAGAATGTCTTGATGACGCTTTCTTCCAGGTCCTTGCGTTTGGCCGGATTGTCCGCGGCCACGAAAATCGTGTTCGGCGTCACCGGACGCCAGAACGTCTTTGACTCCAGCGCGATGATTTCCAGCGCCTCTTCGAGCGTCACTCCATTGAGTTCGATCTTGATACGCCGAGAGGTGTAGTCGGGATCGAACAGCACGTTCACGCCCGCCAGCTTCCCCACCGTTTCGTAGATGACTTTCGTATCTTCCGTCAGCTTGATGGTGATGGGGACGTTCGAGATCGCCGTCAGTTCGACCGGCCCCTGGGCCTCGTCCAGCCGTTTCTGCAGCGGTGAAAGCGGAGGCGTCGCCGCCTTGGGCCCGGGTTCTCCCTTGGCGGCATCAATCATTTGCTGGGTGCGTTTGACTTCCTGCTTGGCAATGAAACTCGAGGTGTCGATTTCCGCGGCTTTCTGGAATTCCGCCAGCGCGGCATCCAGTTGTCCCGCTTCCCGCAGCAATTGCCCACGGTGCACGTGCGACGCTCCCGCCAGGAACCGCAGCCGCTCGAACGCCGCCCGGTAAGACAACTCCTTCGGCTTCAGGTCGTAGGCTTGCTTGTAAAAGTCATAGGCCTGCTCGTAATTCTGCCGCGCCTCGGCATCTTTCCCGTGCTCGAACAACGACTTGGCTTTATCGGCGGCAGCCGGCAGCGTAATACTCAGGACTAGCAAAACCAAGGCCGCCGGGCGAATCAGGCGCATCATCAAAATGGTCCCTCGCAGACAGTCTTCCCCGCAGGCCGACCCTGACCCCGGGTCCGTTGCTCTTTTTCCCTTGTTGAAGACGTAATCTGGCGCGATTATAGCATCGCGCCGGAGTGTGCCGAAGTTACTGGTCTGGTAGCAGTTAACTCCTTGGTATTAGCCCCAATAGCGACTTTTCCCCGCTTCGCCGCAGTGCCTGCACCCTGCCGCCGTGCCCACGCCGCTGCCCGATGCGGTACCCTATCCCCAGCCATGCCGCGCCAGCCCACACAGCAGACCAAACCTAGCCCGGAGAAAAATCCCCGCCGGGATCCCACCGCCTCCGGCCAGCGCGACGCTTCCGTTAACAGGATCGCTTCCCATAACTACTTCTTGCTGGAAAAATTTGAGGCCGGGGTCGCCCTCACCGGCACCGAGGTCAAGTCCGTGCGCGCCGGCCGCGCCAACCTCAAGGACGCCTATGGCCTCCTCAAGGACGGCGAACTCTGGCTGCTCAACTGCCACATCGGCCCCTACGAGCACGGCAACATCTTCAATCACGCACCCTTACGCACCCGCAAGCTGCTGATGCACAAAGAAGAACTCCGCAAGCTCGTCGGCAAAACCCAGCCCAAAGGTCTCACCCTCATTCCCACCCGCATGTATTTCAAGAACGGCAGGGTAAAAGTCGAGCTCGCCCTCGCCAAGGGCAAGCAGCTCTGGGACAAGCGCGAAACCGAACGCCGCCGCACCGCCGACAAGGAAGCCCGCGAAGCCGTCGCCCGCGGCCGCCGCCGCTAGCCGCTGCTGCATGATGAACTCCGCGGCCTTGCACTACACTGTGATGGTGAAGATGGAAGTCTTTAGTTGGCGGCTTTCCTCCGGCTGCAAAGCGGCACTCGATCAGGAAGCCCGGCGCCGGAACATCCGTCTCTCGGACCTGCTCGACGAGATCGCGAGCGACTGGCTCGCGCATCGCCGCGCTGGCAAAGATGAAGCCGAGCAGGCTACCATCCGGAAACGCGCGGCCGCAGCAATCGGCTCCGTGCGCGGACGCGATCTTGCACGCTCCGCTCGCGCCAGCCAGCTCGTCCGCGAGCTCATCGCCCGCAAGCACGCCCAGGAATCTCGTGCCTCCAGGAGGCCTCACTGAAACCGGTGCCACTGGCAAGAAAGCGCTTCACCGTCCTGCCCCGCCGCTGAGTTTCCGCGCTATCATGGCGCCCAGCGAGGCTGCCATAAGGACCGCCAACCTCAAGTCCGGCATGCCGCTCGTGCACGAAGCGCTGCAGCGCTTCGACCGCGAACTTGCGCTCGCCCGCCAGCAGGACGTCCCCCTGCTCAAACTCATTCACGGCTACGGTTCCAGCGGGGCTGGCGGCGAGATCCGCATCGCCGTGCAGAAACGCCTGCTCGAACTGGCGCAGGACGGCCAGATTCGCGGCTGCATCTTCGGCGAGCACTGGTCCCGCTCCGACGACCTCGCCTGGAAGCTGCTGCAATCCCACCCCGAACTCAAGCACGATCCCGACCTCGGGCGCAGCAACCGCGGCATCACGATCGTCCTGCTCTAGCCCCCGCCGGGTTGTTTGTCATTCTGAGCAAGCCGCTTTTGCGCAGCGAAGAATCTGGGCGAGCCGCGCGAAGTGTCGCGCCTTTGCGACACCCATGGATTGTCATTCTGAGCAAGCCGCTTTTGCGCAGCGAAGAATCTGGGCGAGCCGCGCGAAGTGTCGCGCCCTTTGCGACACACCAATCGCGCGCTCGGCTCGCATCCTCTTGAAATCTCCCCGTCCAGCCTTAACCCTGCCCTTGCGCATTGCCGCCTCCGCCGACGATACTGGTGCCATTGCCATGAAAACCAATCTTTCGCTCTCTAATCCTGCGTCCCTCGAAACCGAATGCCTGGTCGTGGTCGTGCTCGACCGTGGCGCGAAAAACAAATCTGAAGTCTCCCTCGAGACTCGCGAAGCCGCTCTGCGCGAAGCCGCCGCCGAAGTTCTGGCCAGCGGCGAAGTCACCGGCAAGATGTTTGAAACCAACCTGCTGCATCGTCCGGCTAAATTGCAGGCTCGCCGCCTCTTGCTGCTCGGCGGAGGCAAAGCCGACGCCTTCACTTCGTTCGAACTGCGCCGCCTCGCCGGCGCGGCCGTTCGCTTCCTCAAGTCCAAAGGCTTTCGCAGTTTCGCTTTTGTCGTGCCGGAAGGCGTGGCTGCAGAAGACGCCGTCAAGGCCATTGTCGAAGGCGCATTCGTCGGCAACTTTGAGCCCGATACCTACAAGAGCGATCGCAAGGACCAGCGAATTGACTCGATCACCGTCGTAGCCAGCGGCGATCAAGGGCGTCTGCAGCGGGCGGTTGACGAGGCCCGCATCATCGGCGAATCGCAGAACTTCACTCGCGAACTGGTCAATGAACCCAGCAATCGCATGACCCCGGGCATCCTGGCCGAGCACGCCCGCAAGATGGCGCAGGAAGTCGGCCTCAAGTGTGAAGTCTTTGGCGGAGAGAAGATCCGCGAGCTGAAGATGGGCGCGTTCTGGGGCGTGGCCCAGGGTTCCGATGAACCGCCCGCGCTGATCGTCCTGCGCTACGAACCAGCCGGCGCTCCGGAGCAACCCGTGCTCGGACTCGTGGGCAAGGGCATCACTTTTGACACCGGCGGCATTTCCATCAAGCCTGCCGACGGCATGGAGAAAATGAAATACGACATGGCCGGCGGCGCGGCCATGCTGGGCGCCATGCGCGCCATCGCGTTGCTCAAACCGAAAATGAAAGTCACCGCCATCGTCTGCGCCACCGAAAACATGCCTTCCGGCAAGGCGCAGAAGCCCGGCGACGTGCAGATCGCCATGTCAGGCAAGTCCATCGAGATCATCAACACCGATGCCGAAGGCCGGCTGGTGCTGGCCGACGGACTGTTCTACGCCCGCCAGCTCGGCTGCACGCACCTGATTGACGCCGCCACCCTGACTGGGGCGGTGGTGGTGGCGCTCGGCTACATCAACGCCGGAGTGTTCGCCAACGACGAGAAAATGTATGAAGGATTCCGCCAGGCGCTGGCTCGCGCGGGAGAAAAATTCTGGCGCATGCCGCTTGACGAGGAATACAAGGAAAGCATCCGCTCCAATATCGCCGATATCATCAACTCCGGCGGCCGCTGGGGCGGGGCCGTCACTGCGGCCATGTTCCTGAAGGAATTTGCCGAGGAGACTCCCTGGCTGCATCTTGACATCGCCGGCACTGCCTGGATGGAAGACCAGAAGCCTTGGATCGCGAAGGGCCCTTCCGGCATTGCCGTGCGCACCCTGGTGGAATTCGCCCGCAGGTTTCCGGGCTGAGCACCTGCGGACGGGCCAGGAGGCCAGCCCGTCCGCAACTACTCCTCCCCTGCGGCAGACTTACTTCGCAATCTGCTCGAACGCCTGCCGGAAATCCGTCAGCAGCGGAGTTTCGTTCGTCTCCAGTCCGCCCCGGCCCATCACCCGCCACAGGTATTGACTGTTGCGCGGCCAGCTGTGGCCGTCATAAACCGCCAGAACGTCTTCCGAAGGACGGCTCTGCACCATGATCACGATGTCGGCCTGCCCCGGCTGGTACACCAGGATGAGACGTCCCCACTTCTGGATGGCATCCTGCACCGCGGCGATAGCGTTGCGGTCCTCGGGAAGCAGGTTCAGATCGAACTGGTCCCCGTCGTAAGCGGTCACATAGACATAGCGGGCATTCGCCAGGATCCCGGGCAGCTTGGGCACAGAAGGCTGGGCCAACGCTGTCGCAGCCATCAGAAAACAAACGCATAGCGCGATGCATGCGTTTTTCATATAGACCTCCCGCGAACTTTCTACGTGATTAGATGGGTCAGGGGTTGCTTTAGTTGCTACCCGGAGCCGGGCTGTTCGGACCAGCCTGACCTCATACCTCTCTGGGATGGTCGCGTTTTGCGCAGGAATGCTCCAGGAACGACGGGCGCGCCCGAGAACCAGCGATGCAGCATCCGGCCCCTGGAAACGCCCTATAACTCAACCTCGCGCAAACGCCTGCATTTGTGTACGTACATATATATACCGTTGATGCTGCACATATATCCGATCATGAGGAAAACGCCGTACTTTCGGCATCGGCGACGTTATTTCGGCAGCGCTTGCATGAGCCGTTTACATCACCGGAGGAACGGTGATGCCCATGACCGCGAGGGCGCGGATCAGTTCGCGGCGCACCACCGCGGCCGTGGCCAGCAGGAATTTCTTCCTGCCCTCATCGGCTTCCGCCAGGATGGGATGACGATGGTAGAAAGTATTGAAAAGCTGGGCGAGTTGAAACACATGCTTGGCCAGGTAAGCCGGCTCGGTGGCGGCGATGCACTGCTCCACCATGTAGGAAGTCTTCGCGGCAGCCAGCCAGAGCTCCCATAGTTCATCGCCGGGCTCGCCGTTGAGAAACTGTGCGAAGTCCACGCCCGCGGCGGAGAACTGGTCGGCATCCATTCCGCCCTTGCGGAAAATGTTGCTGGCGCGCACCACGGCATACTGCGCGTAAGGTCCCGTCTCGCCTTCAAAGCTCAAGGCGTCCTTGAAATCGAACGCGATGACCGAGGGCTTGGTGTACTTCAGCATGAAATAGCGCAGCGCGCCGATGGCAATCTGTGCAGCGATCCCGGCGCGCCCGGCTTCGTCGAGTTCGGGATGGCGCGTGTCCACTTCTTTCTTCGCCGAGGCGATCAGCGTATCGAGCAGGTCATCCGCCTTCACGCCAAACCCTTTGCGTCCGGAGACTTCGATGTAGGCGCGGCCCTTATCTTCCTCGCTGAGCTCGTAGCCCAGTTCGGCGGCGCAGCGCGGCGTGAGCGCCACCATCTCGTAGGAAAAATGCGTGTAGTGGTCAGCGGCTTCGCCATGGCCCAACCCGCGAAGCGCTTCAATCACCGTGCTTTGCGCCTCGGCCTGGCGGGCATCAATCACGTTGTAGATTTCGGCCACATCGCCGAAGTGAGGATGGTCTTTCTCTTTCTCGGAGGTCGAGATCCAGCAATCGTGCCCGTTGGGATAGCGGTAGAACTTGCGGTAACCGAAGTCCTTGCCCAGGAGACCGAACTTCCACATGTGATAGGCGATATCTTTGCCCACGTACCCGACGGTGCCGTTGGAGCGGACGATAACTTTCTGGTCTTCCTCAGCAACCCGCTCCGCCGCTTCGGAACCCCGCTCCGCAGCTTTGCCCTCTTCCGCGGGCGAGGAAGCCCGCGCCACGCCGGCGCGTTTCATTACCCAGCAGCCCTGGTTCTTGCCGTTGCTTTCGTAGAAGAGCACGCCGGCTTCTTTCAGCTTGGCGAAGGCCGCGTTCCAGAAATGCAAATGCAGAATTTCGCTCTCGCGCGGCAGGAAATCGTATTCGATATCCAGCCGGTCCATGGTTTCGAGATGACGGCGCAGCACGGCCACTGAAATCAACTCGGCGAGCGCGGCGGTTTCGTTGTCGCCTTCTTCGAGCGCGTGCAGGGTCTGGGTGCGCACCTGCAGGTTCTGCTTATCCTGCTCATACCATTGCGAAACACGGGCATACAGGTCCCAGCAGTAGTAGTCGAAGCGCGGCTGGCGGACGAGTTGTTCGATTTCACCGCGCGATTTCTTCTCAAGATGCAGAAAACCAACGACTACATCGGCGACCTGCACGCCGGTGTTGTCGATGTAGTTCTGGATATCCACTTCCCTGCCCGCAAAGCGCAACAGGCGTACGAACGTGTCGCCAAGAATGGCGTTCCGGAGGTGGCCGATGTGCGCGGCTTTGTTGGGGTTAATGCTGGAATGCTCAACCAAAATCTTGCCCGAAACTCGATCGGCCTCGGGTTTTGTATCGGCCGCGAGGGCCGCGGCCAGTTCGGCGCGATTCAGGCGCGCGTTGATGTAGCCCGCGCCGGCCAGCTCAAGTTTTTCAAAACCAGGGATTTGGCCGATGCCGGCGACGACTTCCTCGGCGATCTTGCGCGGGGGCTTGCGCAGCTTCTTCGCCAGCTCGAACGCGAGCGGCAGAGCGTACTCTCCCAGCGCTACCTTGGGCGGCTGCTCGATAACGATTTTGGGCAGGTCGAGGCTGTAGGCGCGGTGCAGAAAGTCGCGCACGTGCTGAGCCAGGCGGCGTTCCAGGTGGCGATACAAGAGTCCCTCTAACTTGTTGAAGAAAATAGCGATTGTAGCAGAGCGCGCGGGGCACCGAGGGTTTGACGGCGGTGACCGGGCTTCCCTATGATGAAAATTCAGCCGTACCGCGTTTCTCTTTATGCGCATCGCCTACCTCGATTGCTTTTCCGGTATAAGCGGCGACATGTTTCTGGGCGCGCTGGTCGATGCCGGAGTTCCGTCCCGGCTGCTGGAAGAGACCGTGGCGGCACTGAATGTGGATGCACGCCTCGAAATTTCGCGGGTGGACCGCAGCGGAATTTCCGCCACCAAGGTGGACGTGTGGGTGGCGGGCGAAAAAGATCTGCCGCGGGAAGAATATTGGGCGAAGGAAGCGGACCATTCGCGGCACGAACATCTTCATTCTCATCAGCATGGGCACGATGATCATCACGAGCATGAGCATCATGATCATGCCAAGCACGAACACCCGGCGCGCGAGATGTCCGCGGAACACAAACATGGGCGTGGGCTGACAGAAATCCGCAAGATCATTGCAGGGGCAGCCATTTCGGAAAACGCGAAGAAGACGGCGGTATCCATTTTCGAAACGCTGGGCGCGGCCGAGGCGAAGATCCACAACACGACAGTCGAGAGCGTTCACTTCCACGAAGTGGGCGCGGTGGATGCGATGGTGGACATTGTGTGCGCGGCGGTGGGAGCAGAGGCGCTGGCGGTAGATGAAATCGTCTGCTCGCCGCTGAACGTGGGAAGCGGAACGGTGAAATGCGCGCACGGCACGCTTCCGGTGCCGGCACCGGCGACGGTCGAGATTCTGAAGGGTACGCCGGTGTATTCCTCGGGAATCGAAGCGGAACTGGTGACGCCCACGGGCGCGGCGATCGTGAAAACGCTGGCGCGGCGGTTCGTGGCGTTTCCGGAGATGAAGATCGAGCGGGCGGGCTACGGCGCCGGGTCACGCGATTTTCCCGGGCACGCAAATGTGGCGCGGCTGACGGTGGGCGAGGCGCAGCCGCAAATGGCGGCGAAGACATCGCAGGAGACCATCACGGTGCTGGAAGCGAATTTGGATGACCTGAATCCGCAGGTGTTTGGTTACGTAATGGAGAGGTTGCTGGAGGAAGGGGCGCTGGACGCCTTCGGCATGCCGGTGCAGATGAAGAAGGGGCGGCCGGGAATGCTGCTGACAGTGCTGGCAAAGCCCGAGGACGCAGGCAAGCTGAGCCGGATCCTTTTCACCGAGACCACCACGCTCGGGGTGCGGCGGCGCGACGAGCAGCGGCAGGCATTGATGCGGCGATGGGAAAACGTGAACACGCCGTGGGGCGAGGTGCGGGTGAAGATCGCCAGCATGAATGGAACGGTGACGAATTACGCCCCCGAATACGAAGATTGCCGGCGAATTGCCGAAGAACATCATGTGCCGCTGAAAGCGGTCCTGCAAGAGGCGGCACGGGCCTATCTCGGGCTGGACCGAAAGGCCTAACGAGCGCCAGGTTGCGAAAAATTCTATGAGCAGGAAGTTCTACATCACGACACCGATTTACTACGTGAACGCGCGGCCGCACATCGGCCATGCCTATACGACGATCGCCTGCGATGCGATTGCACGGCGGCAGCGGATGCTGGGAGCCGACACGTTCTTCCTGACCGGCACGGACGAGCACGGGCAGAAGATCGAACGGGCGGCGCAGGCGATGGGCAAGACGCCGCAGCAATACGCGGACGAGATCTCGGCCGAGTTCCGCGCGCTATGGCAGCGCATGGGAATTTCGAACGACGACTACATCCGCACCACGGAGGAGCGCCACCGCAAGCGGGTGCAGGAACTATTCCGGCGAATCCGCGACAAAGGCTACATCTACAAGGGCACGTACACCGGGCAGTATTGCGTGTCGGACGAGCTGTATGTGGACGGGGCGCAGCCCGGCGACCCGTGCCCGAGCTGCGGACGGCCGACAGAAACGGTGCACGAGGAAAATTATTTCTTCAAGCTCTCGGCCTTCCAGGAGAAGCTGCTCGAACTGTATGCCAACCCGGAGTTCATCCGCCCGGACACGCGGCGCAATGAAGTGATCTCGTTCGTGCGCGGCGGGCTGCGTGATCTCTCGATCAGCCGCTCGACCTTTTCCTGGGGCATTCCGGTGCCGGACGATCCCAAGCACGTGATTTATGTGTGGCTGGACGCGCTGGCCAATTACATCACCGCGATCGGGTTCGGCTCATCGCACAAAGCGGCGCAGGACGCTTTCCAGAAATACTGGCCGGCGGACGTGCAGATGATCGGGAAAGAGATTGTCCGCTTCCACTGCGTGTACTGGCCGGCGTTTCTGATGGCGGCGGGGCTGCCGGTGCCGCTCAAGATCGTGGCCCACGGCTGGCTGCTGTTCGAGGAAAACAAGATGACGAAGTCGCGCGGCAACATCGTGCGGGCGGAGACCATCCTCGACGTACTGGGCAACGACGCGCTGCGCTATTTCCTGCTGCGCGAGATCGTGTTCGGGCAGGACGGATCGTTTTCTTTCGACGCGCTGGTGCAGCGGTACAACGCCGACCTGGCGAACGGGCTGGGGAATTTTGCCAGCCGCACGCTGACCATGATGGCACGCTACTTCAAGGGCGAGGTGCCGTATCCCTCGCATACGGTGGCGCATTCGGCGACGGATGATGCCATTGCAGAAACGGCGCGCAAAGTGATCGCCGACTACGGCACGCTGGTGGACCAGTTCCAGTTTTCGCGGGCGCTCGAGACGGCGTGGGGACTAGTGGCGGCAGTGGACAAGTACATAGTGGAGAATGAACCCTGGGCGCTGGGAGAAAGGCAGGATGAAGAGAGCCGGGCGCGGCTGGCGACCATTCTCTACACGGCCGGGGAGGCGTTGCGGATCGTGACGGCGCTGGTGCACCCGGTGATTCCGGAGGCGACGGCGAAGATCTGGGCGCAGCTCGGACTGGGCGAGATACAGAAATTTCCGCTGACGGAATTGAAGTGGGGACAACTCCACCTGGGAACCAAGCTGGGCGAGATCCAGCCGGTATTTCCGCGAGCCGACAAGAGCGCCATTGAGAGGATGCAGAAGATGGAAGAGCAAGGAAGAACCGCGCCGCCAGCGACGGAAGCACCGGCTGCGCCGGCTACGGCTGCGGGGAAAGCGGCAGCCGCGGCGGTTCCGGATGGAAAGATCAGCATTGATGATTTCGCCAAGATCGAGCTGCGCGTCGGCCAGGTGAAAGTGGCGGAAAAAGTGAAGGGCGCGGACAAACTGCTGCGTCTGGAAGTGGACATCGGGACGGAAGTGCGGCAACTGGTGGCGGGAATTGCGGAAGCGTACGCGCCGGAAACGCTGATCGGACGGAAAGTCGTGATCGTGGCGAACCTGGCTCCGCGCAAACTGCGCGGGCTGGAATCGAATGGAATGATCGTGGCGGCGTCGCTCGAAGGCGGCAAGCCGGTGCTGGCCGCCTTTCTGGAAGAGGTTCCGATCGGGGCGAGGCTGAAGTAGTGTTCGTCGATTCCCACGCACATCTCGAGATGGAGCAGTTCGACGCGGACCGCGAGCAGATGATTGCAAGGGCGCGGGAAAGTGGCGTCGAGACGATTGTGGCGATCGGCAGCGGCACCGGGCCGGGGTCGCTCGATTGCGGCATTCAACTGGCGGAGAAATACGAGTTCATTCATGCCACCATCGGCATTCATCCGCATGAGGCGAAGCTGGCGCAGGAAAGCGATTTCGAGGAACTGGAGCGGCTGGCGAAACGGCCGAAGGTAATTGCGTGGGGCGAGATCGGGCTGGATTATTACTATGACCATTCGCCGCGCGAGGTGCAGAAAAGCGTTTTCACGCGGCAGATGGAGATGGCGGTCAGGGCGAAGCTTCCGATTGTGATCCATTGCCGGCCATCGGAGAACAGTGAGAATGCGTGGGAGGACTGCCTGGCGCGGCTGCGGGAACACTGGGCAAAGAGCGGGCTGGGCGGGATCCTGCACTGTTTCACTGGCACATGGGAGCAGGCGAAGGCGGCGCTCGATATGGGATTCATGATCTCCTTTGCCGGAAACGTCACGTTTCCGAAAGCACAGGGAATCCGCGACAGCGCGATGCAAGTGCCGCTGGAGCGAATATTCATCGAGACCGATTCGCCGTTCCTGGCGCCGGTGCCGCATCGCGGCAAGCGCAACGAGCCGGCATTCGTGAAGGAAGTGGCAAGGAAGCTGGGCGAACTGCGCGGGCTTTCCATGGAGGAAATGGGACAGCGGACGGGAGAGAATTTCCGCCGCTTCTTTTCCCTTCCCGAAACCGCGAAATCCGTTTAGCTTGTTTAGAGCATCTTTTGCTGGGGCTGCGCAATCTGTAAATAATTAGACGACCATGCCAGAGAACACCTTTGACATCGTGAGCAAGATCGACCTTCAGGAAGTTTCCAACGCCATCCAGCAGGCATTGAAAGAAATTCACCAGCGGTTCGACCTGAAGGACTCGAAGTCAACCATCGAACTGGAAGGCAAGGACGCCATCGTGCTGCACTCCGTGGACGAGTTCAAACTGAAGTCGGTCAATGACGTGCTGCAGCAGAAGCTGGTGAAGCGGGGCGTGCCACTGAAAGGACTGACCTACGGAACCATCGAGTCCTCGCTCGGAGGCGCAGCCAAGCAGCGTATCACCATGCAGCAAGGCATCCCCATCGAGAAGGCGCGCGACATCGTGAAGCTGATCAAGAATTCGAAGAAAAAGGTGCAGGCTTCCATTCAGGGCGACCTGGTGCGGGTGAGCGGCAAAGACCGCGACACGCTGCAGGACGTCATCGGGCTGTTGCGGCAGCAGGATTTCGGGATTGATATGCAGTTTACGAATTACCGGACGAACTAGCGTGAGCACATCCGCCGCCATTAACGGGAAAGAGATCTTCGAGATGCTGCGCGAGGACCTTGCCGCCATTGAGCGCGAGTTCGGGCGGGACACGGTTTCTGGCGTAGAGGCGATCACGGAGATCGGCGAGTACCTGCGCAGCGGCGGGGGAAAGCGCATCCGGCCGATGCTGCTGCTGCTCTCCTCGAAGCTGTTCGACTACCAGGGCCGGGGTGCGGTGCGGCTGGGCGCGGTAGTGGAGATCATCCATACCGCGACGCTGGTGCATGACGACATTATCGACGAGGCGCAGACACGGCGCGGGCGGCCGGCGGCAAACACGCAGTGGGGCAATTCGAAGTGCGTGCTGGCGGGCGACTGGCTTTACATGCAGGCCTTCAAGGTGGCGGTGCAGGAGCGGAATTTCCGCGTCCTGGACACGCTGATTGACCTTACGCAGCAGATGGTCGAAGGCGAATTGCTGCAGATGCAGAAGCTGGGGAAACTGATCTCGCTGGATGAGCACTTCGACCTGATTTTCCGCAAGACGGCCTGCCTGTTTTCGGTGTGCATGCGCATGGGTGGAATCCTGGGTGGAGCGACGGCGGAGCAGGAGGAAAACCTGGCGCAATACGGACGCGACCTGGGGATGGCGTTCCAGATCGTGGACGATGTGCTGGACCTGACCGCTTCCGAGGATGTGCTGGGAAAGCCGGTAGCGAGCGACCTGCGAGAGGGCAAAGTCACGATGGCCGTCATTCACGCACTCGAGCGCTGCACGGCGGGGGAGCGCGAGATGATCGGGACGGTAATGCGTGAGCGCGCATTTGATGGCGTCACTCACCGGGAGATCGTTGAGATCCTCGAACGCTATGGATCGCTGGAAGCCGCGACCGCCCGAGCCATGCAGTACGCCAAGATGGCACGCAATGCGATTTGCAGTTTCCCTGAAAGCGAAGTCAAGCGGGCGCTGCTGTGGGCGCCGGAGTTCGTGGTGGCAAGAGAGAAGTAGTTTCCTACCCGGTCCCTAGCGGCGGACCGCAATCCCCAACATTTCGAAGCGCCCGCCTTTCAGCAGAGGGCCGGAGCCGATGAAGGCACGGGCCGGCAACTCCTTCGAGAATCGCTTGAGATAGGCGGTGTTAAACCGCTCCCATAAGGACACATCGGGCGAGAAAATCTGCACCCAGACGAGATCATCCATAGTCATGCCTGCCTGGGCCAGCACGGCGGCGAAGCCATCGAACAGCAGGCGCAATTCTTCTTCAACGTCGGCTGGGGCCGAGCCAGTGGCGGGATCGATGCCGATGCGTCCGGAGAGATAGAGGGTATCGCCGACAAGGACGGCGTCGCTGAAGGGATAAGACGCGGGACGGCC
>Ga0335081_10012560_pt1 | contig 13730 bp, 12 predicted proteins | sample Lox_Sample_35_FD_206713 | JGI IMG/M metagenome (GOLD analysis project Ga0335081, IMG submission 206713) | Soil microbial communities from Loxahatchee National Wildlife Refuge, Florida, United States - Lox_Sample_3.5 | ecosystem: Environmental > Terrestrial > Soil > Wetlands | place: USA...
CAGCACCGGCTGGATGAGCTGATCCTCGCCTCGCGACTCCAACGGTGCGCGACGATCGCCGTCATCTCACCCAAAGGAGGCGTCGGCAAGACCACGACCGCCGCGCTACTGGGGTCCCTGCTGGCGTTCCTTCGCCGCGACCGCGTCGTCGCGGTCGAGACCAACCCCGACTGGGGGTCGCTCGGCCGCCGACTGGCACCCGACCACCCGATCTTCATCGACGACCTACTCGCCGGGCCGTTCATCGACCGTCGGCTATCCCCCACCCAGCTCGACGCGCAACTGGCCCGCGGCCCCGACGGGCTGATGGTCGCCCCCGCCCCGACCGACCCCGACCGCGCCAAGAAGCTCGACGAGACCGCGTACCTGACCCTGTTCGCCCACCTCTCAGAGCTGGTCGGAACACTCGTGTTGGACTGCGGCACCGGTCTCGATGACCCGCCCGCCCGCGCCGCGCTCGCCCGGGCCGATCAGCTCGTGCTCGTGTGCGACGACGAGCCCGACACCGCAAGCATCGTCTCGGAGGCCGCCGATTGGCTCAGGCGAATCGTCCAGCCCCCCGGCGACCAGCAGAAGTCGCTCGTCGTGGTCGTCAACAACCTGCGGCGCTCCTCCAGGATCGACGTCGCGGCGCTCGAGCGCGCCACCGCCTACGCGCACGGCCTCACCGTAATCCCCCGCCACGAGCGCGCCGCCGCCCGCCTACACGGCAGCCGCTTCACCTGGAACCATGCGCCCGCCGGCTGGCAGACACCAGTCCGGGAACTCGCCGCCCTCCTCGCCTCCGACTGGCCGCGCCTACAGATTGCGCACTGACGGAGCCGATCGGATGCTCATCGCAGCCCCCATCACCCCGCTGGCCGGAACCCGGGGTCGCACTGATCCTTCAGCTGCTCGGCTGTGCGATCGCAGCGGGGTCGGCCTTCGCAGCAGTCGGCCGCAAAGCGCGCAAGAGCACGCCGCATGCTCACGAGCGTGAGCTGTCCAACGCGGAAATACCGTCCGCGAGACGCTGTCACGGCCACCGGCCGGCCGTGCCGCAAGCTACGGTGTCCGCGATGAACAGCCCACCCCCAACCCCCGACACGGTCACGCTCAGCGCCCACGCCACCTGGCAATACCAGCAGCGCGTCAAGCCCGGCCTGGACCTCCAGGCCGCCCGCGACGAGCTCGAGCGACTCCGGCCCCTCGCCGAGATCTCCACCCTCGCGCCAGACTGGGTCAACGCCGCCAGACCACCGTCGTACTACCTGCTGCTCGGTGACGCGGTCGTGCTCCCACTCGCGCCACAAGCAGACGGCTGGATCGCGACCACCTGCGTCACCCAGCGAACGCTCACACCAACCAGGCGCACCGCCAAATCCGCACGCAAGGCCTCGCTCGCCGCCCGCAAACGCGCCCAACGCCGAGCCCGCCGCTGAACGACACGATGCCGATCGCCGCGTACACCACCGGCGGGCACCCAACACCCCACCTGCTGCTCGGCCTCGCCGTCCTACTGCTGGCGATCGCCGGCGCCCGCACCCTGCTCTGCGCCGCCACCCGACTCGCGCGCCACACCAAGCGCGCCCTCAGCGCCCAACACCGCCGCGCGCGGAGCCGGCAACGCGACCGTGCCCACACCGCCGCTCCCACCGCGCCCGACACGCCCGGCCCGACCGCGGCACCCCCAGCGCCACACCCCACCGCACACCAATCTCCACACGCAGCATCCGGCGACGGTGACGCGTCCACCCTCCGCGCGCGAAACCTCGACACGTCCGCGCCAGGCAACCGCAGTGTGCGTCGCTCGCCCGAGACGCTCGAGCCGCTGGCCGACTCTCTACGCAGCGCCCAGCTGCGCACGATCGCCGAGGCGCACGTGGCAGAGACGCTCGCGGCGCTCCCATCCGAGAGCTGGTATGTCGGACGGTACGTGCTGATGGACGGCCATCGAATCCCATTCGTGATCCTCGGCGAAACCGGCGCGTTCGCCGTCTGGGCGCTGACCGGGCCGCCTGTCTGGGACGAGCTCCCGTTCCCTAGCGAAATGGCCGAACGCGTAAAAGGAAAGCTACCGGGATACACCGGCCCGGTGCAGGTCGGCCTGTGCCGCGCACTCGGCCAGACCGCCCAGATCGCGCCGCGCTGGTGGTGCCGCCCAGGAGAACCCGGCGCCTGGGTGATGGGACGCGAATGGCTGATCCGCTGGATCGAGCACTTCGGCCCCCAGCACGCGTTCGCGGCCGGCGACATTCAACGGCTACGGGCGCTCACCGACCGGCGACGCGACGCCCCACCCCCGCGCGTACCAGACGTCGTACCCGACATCGACTGACCAATCCCGCGAGACGCCGGTCCACTTCGCCGTTGAACCGGTGCTCGTGCTCGGTCACCTGTAAACGCCAGCGTCGAAGGTCGCCACGAACTGGCGACACTCGTCGTGCGAGGAACCGCGGCCGGCGAGCTTGCCGGTCTTCCGTCCGCCGCCGCCGGTTGTATCCAGCGCACAATTTGGCGATCACGGGACGGTCATGACCAAGTGGTCGACGCGGCTGCCGCAATCGTGGCGAAGCGATCACGCCGGTTCCGGTGAGCGGATCATCGCTTTCGTGGTGCGCGCCCGCTCAGCGCTAGCCAGCGTCGAGCAAGCGCTTGCTCATCCAGCCGCCGGAAAGGAGGGCCACCGGGCGTAGCTCACCCCCGGACCGCACCGAGATGCGCACCTTTGGCAACGAGCAGGTGCGCAGCAACGCGCGCGTCGAGACCCGCTTTCGTTCTCTCGCGCGCATCGGGCGCAAGCCGTGACCGCTGGTTGTGTCGCCAGAGGGTCGCCGTCGACAAGCCCCCCACTGCTGGCGGATGGCTCGTTTTGGTCAGAGAGCAGCAGGGCGGTAGACGGCCTGCGTGCCACGCGCGATCAAGGTCTCGGGCTCCCGGCCAGGCTCAGACTACCCGGATTCAAGTTGCGCCACGATTCCGCGGCGGCGTCCTCGGCGGCCTCGATCACGCCGAGGTGGATCCAGTCGGCGCCAACCGAGCGGTCAAAGTCGGATTGCTCGACGCCGTTTTCCCTCCCACCCTGGTCGAGTTCCACGCTCAGACATAGCGGTTCGCTGAACGGATAGCGAACGACGGGTTACGTCGGATTCGACTGAGTGAGAAACGGCGCCGACGGGCGCGCGACGAACGGCTCAAGCCGCTCGAGGGATACCGCACCGAGGAGCTGGCGCGTTGTCTTGAGTGCTTCTTCGGCCAGGACCGCAGCTGCCACAAAGCACGACGGCGATTCGTCTACAAGGAATCGACTAAGAGTGCCGCAACCGAGGAACTGGCGTGCGTGGCCAGCTGACCCTGGAAAGCGTGACGACCAGCGAGGTCCACATCCTGACCGTCCCACGCGACAGCATGGTTGCGCCGGCTTCATGTTGCGGGCGGATCGTCGCCGTCGATGAGCGCCCGGTAGCCAGAACCGCGACCGCGTCGGTCAGCTCAGGTCGTCGTTCGCGCCGCTGCTCCGGCGCCGCTTCGGATTTCAGCCTATTGCGATTGCTACACGATGGCCTTATGACACACGAATATTCGCGGTAGGGCTCCCGAGTACTCGGCGGCGGGTCCACGAACACCGTATTACCAATCCGTGCCGGAGATGGCGCACCACGCGAGGAGTCAGTGATGAAGATCGACATCTGGACGCATATGCTCTCTCCGTCCTATGTCCGGCATCTGGAGGGTGCCGCGGGGCGGGGACCCGGAGCGTTTCTGCTGACCCAGCGCGCCCTCTACGATGTCGATCTGCGCCGGAGCGTGATCGATGCGTATCGCGGTTACCGGCAGGTTCTCGCTCCGGTTCCGGCACCGCACGTCTCGGCCGACGTCGGCCCTGGGTTGGTCGAGCTGGTTCGTCGTAACAACGAGGAGCTCGCGGAGCTCGTGGCCCGGTATCCGGAGCAGTTCGCCGGTTGGATCGCCGCGACCCCGCTCGCGGATCCCGACGCGGCGATCGAGGAGGCGGTGCGCGGCGTGCGGGAGCTTGGGGCGCTCGGCGTGCAGCTGGAGGAGGACGCGATCAACCTTCCGTTGCACGAGGAACGCTACGAGCCTCTGTTCGCGGCCGTGGAACAGCTCGACGCCGGAATCTGGCTTCACCCCTGCCGCGCGCCGGCGACGCCCGGCTCGCCCCCAGAGCTCGCGCCTTTCCTGCTCTGGCAGGTGGTCGGGTGGACGTTCGATACCACGATCACGGTCTGCCGGCTGATGTTCGCCGGCATCTATGATCGCTACCCCAGGTTGAAGCTGATCGCGCATCACGGGGGAGGGTTGATCCCACATCTCTCCGGACGATTCGAACTCATTCCCCACGCCGCGAAGCTCGATCCGACCGGCAGCCTTGAAGCGGATCTGGCGCGTCTACAGAAACCGCCGTCCGAATATCTGAAGATGCTGTACGTCGACACCGCGATGTTCGGCGCAGAGCACGCAGTCGGGTGCGTGGTCGAGTTCTTCGGGCCCGACCGGGTGATGTTCGGCAGCGACGCCCCGTTCGACACCAAAAGCGGCGCATACTTCATCCCAAGCACCATCTCGGACATCGAGGGGGCCGTCGCGGATGAGAGCGAACGCGCGATGATTTTCCAGGGCAACGCCGAGCGGATCCTCCGGATCGGGTCCGGTCGCGTGACGCCCGTGACTCACACCTGATAGAGACATACCGCCCCCGCGTGCGGCGCGGACGGTCGATCTGCGCGTGCGGTGGTCGCTGCGCGCTGGTGCCGGGCTGATCTCCAGCTGAACGCACTCGTCCACCACACGACGTAGTGAATATGCCCTTTGCAGGGGTCGCTGTCATCCCCTTCCGACTAGTTTGCGGCTCTCCGCTAGTGACGGATGTCGCGGTCACGGGCGCGTGGTGGACCCGGCACCAGCCCGCTGCGCGTGCTCTCAGAATTGCTCGCGGGTCAACGATGGCGGGCCGGACCGTGGCGGGTAGGATTGGGGTGATGGGGGCGGTTGATGTTGTGGTGGTTGGATCGGGTCCGGCGGGGCTTGGCGTGGCGGGTGAGGTGAAGCGGCGGGGGCTTGAGGCTGTCGTGCTCGAGCGGGGCGACGCAATCGCGGCTCGTTGGCGCTCGCGTTACGCCGGCCTGCGGCTGAATACCTTCCGGGCCTATTCGCACCTGCCCGGCTCGCGATTGCCGCGCGACGCTGGCCGCTACGCCTCGTGGCAGGCGTTCGTGACCTACCTGGAGGGCTACACGCGGACCAACAAGCTCGACGTGCGCCTCGGGGTCGAGGCCCAGCGGGTGGGGCGCGATCCGGCTGGAGGGTGGCGCGTGAGCTCGTCTCGCGGCGACTGGATCGCCCGGAACGTGGTCCTGGCCACCGGTTGGGATGCAGACCCCAAGATCCCCGCATGGGTCAGCGACTCGCCCTTCGTCGGTCCGCTCCTGCACACTTCGCGGCTCAGCGACCCGGCGGATTTCGCGGGACAGCGCGTCCTAGTCGTGGGCGCTGGCAACAGCGGTATCGACGTCGCCGGGTTGCTCGCCCGCGCCGGTGCGGAGGTAATCCTTTCGATGCGCACACCGCCGAACGTATTCCCGAGAGATTGGCTCGGGTTTCCGCTTGGGCCGATGGTGTTAGCGGCCGAGCATTTCCCGGCATGGTCAGTCGACCTCGTCGGCAGGTTCATCCAGTGGCAGGTTTACGGCGACCTTTCGCGCTACGGGATCCCGAGGGCGCCGGTTGGCTTCATGACCCGCTTTCGCCGCGCGGGGGTAAATCCGGCTGTCGACGACGGCTTCATCGGCGCACTGAAGTGGGGTCGCGCGCGCGTGGTAGGGGAGGTCGAGCGGCTCAGCCGCGAGGGAGCTCTGCTCGTTGGTGGGGACGAGCTAGAGGTGGATGCGGTGATCTGCGCGACCGGGTATCGGCGGGGCCTCGAGCCGCTCGTAGGCGACCTCGGCGTTCTCGACGTCCACGGCGTCCCCCGCTTCCGTGACGGAGCCCCCTGCGATCCCGCCGCCCCGGGCCTGTACTTCGTAGGATTCCGTGTCGCGCTAAGCGGGTCGATACGGCTCTCCGGCAAACAGGCGCGTCGCGTCGCCGAAGCCATCGCCGCCACAGCCGATCTCGAGTAACTAGCGACGCTGTAGGCGAAGCTCACATCACGACTTCAGCCGGCTTGGCGGGAAAAGTCTCACCTTGAGAGTCACCGGCCAGTTACAATCGGGTGCTAGCGAGAAGTGGACCGGGCGGGCGTAACTCTTGCGTCCAGAAGGGACTACCGCGATGGGGCGTTATCTCCTTGATAACGTGGCGCCGCAGGCCGGCGGACGGTTCTCCGGGCTCGAGGCGTGCTATGACGAATCGACCTTTGGCTACCTGTCAGCTCTGGGTCTGGGCGAGCATTGGCGGTGCTGGGAGATCGGCGCGGGAGGCGGCTCGGTGGTCCGCTGGATGGCCGGGCAAGTGGGCGAGTCCGGCTCGGTACTAGGGACCGACATCAACCTCGATTGGATCGATACCGCGATGCCACGCCAGGTCGAGCTACGCCGTCACGATGTGACCTCGGATGAGATCCCTTCCTCTTCCTACGATCTCATCCACGCCCGGCTTGTGCTCCTCCACCTACCCGCTCGCGATCAGGTGATCGAACGGCTCGTCGCAGCGCTCGCGCCGGGCGGATGGCTGGTCCTCGAGGAGTTCGATCAGATCCTCCCAACCTGCCCCGAGCCCACGACCGACGAGCAGCGCGCGTTCAACCGGGTCCGCGGCGCGTTCAGCCAGCTGCTCGAGCGCCGCGGCGCCAACACCACCACCTATCCCCGCACGCTCCCCTGGCGGATGCAGCGTGCAGGGCTTTCCCAAACGGGCGCCGAAGGCAGGCTCGTTTTCGCTACCGGCGCCAGCCCCGGTGCCGCAGTCCTACGCGCCAACCTCCTGCAGACCGGCGACCAAGCCGTCGATACGGGTCTGATCACCGAGGCTGACCTGACGACCTTCCTGCGCGCACTCGACGACCCGGGCTTCACGTTCATCATGCCACTCCTCATATCTGCTTGGGGACGGCGACAATAACCCTGTTACCAGCCGCCGGTCGCAGCCGCGATCCGTACTTGAAGGTGAGCGGACGAACGGACGTCCGCCTCAGCTCCTGCCAAACCCGCGTCCGTGTTCGCGCGATGCTCGGCCGCAACGACGGGCCGCCCGGCAGTGCGCCGGACTGAAGGGCGAGCGCCAGCCCGATCGGACGCTGCCGGGGACGGGTTGTGCTCTGGCGAACGGGAGGTGCCCGGCGTCGCGTCGGTCGAAACGCTTTGAACTCCGCGCGAGTATCACAAAACGCGTGCCGGGTATCACGGGCATGATGCCGGACTGGGATGTCGAGCATAAGCGGGCCACAGACCCGTCGTGCGGCGCCTGCGCCGAGTGCGTCAAAGCACCAGTCGCGGTGACGGCTTCCCTGCTGCGCGCGGATCGGGGAGAGGCGGATAGGCGGATAGGCGGAGCGCTGAAATCGTGCTTTGGGGGGCGGTGACGCTTGATCCGGCCGGCGAGCCCGATCTAGGGTTCGCCTTGGACACTGCACCGAGAAGGGATCGCCATGAGTACCGCCGAGACCCGCGCCGCCGCCAATCTTGCCGTCGTCGGCGGCATCTATGAAGCGTTCGGGCGCGGCGAGATCGAGTTCATCCTCGGCCAGATAGCGGACGACTGCGCCTGGGAGTCGTGGCTCGACAACCACGGTCAGAACGCAGGCCTTCCACCCATGACACCTCGCCACGGCCGGCGGGGGGTCGCGGAATTCTTCAGCTACGTGGCGACGATGAAGATCCAGGACTTCCAGGTGCTCGACATGCTGGCCAGCGATCGCCAGGTGGTCGTCGAGGTGCAGATCTCGATCGCGATGCCGGATGGCGGCACCGTCACCGACGAGGAGTTGCATCTGTACTCGCTCAACGACGAGAGCAAGATCGTCCGCATGCGTCACTATGTCGACACCGCGAAGCAGATCAAGGGCACGGGCTGGGTTAGCGAGGCAGACAGGTCACCTCCGTGGCGGGACATCGACTCGGCTACACAGCGCTGGTTGCCGCGTCGGCACTCGATGACGCTCGCGATTACTGCTCGATTCAGTCGAGGAGTATCTGAGAACGAGCCGCTGAGTCAGCTTAGCCGGGGACGCGTTGTGCTCCCGGCTAGGAGCAGGGCGCGGGGTGAATCGGATCGACAGCTGCCGCGGTCGCGACCATTTGGTGTAGCCGGCGGCGGTCGATCTTGCCGTGCCAGTTTCTCGGCAGGGCGTCGAGTAAGAGCACGTCGCGGGGCTGTTTGTAGACGGCGAGCCTGTTCTTGAACAGTGCCAAGACCTGCTGTGTAGTGAGCGTGGAGCCCCGCGTGGGGACGACGCAGGCGACCGGTACCTCGCCCAGCTGCTCGTGTGGCCTTCCAACCACCGCCGCCTCGCGAATCTCCGGGCAGGCCTCGAGGACGGCCTCAAGGTCGCTGGGGTAGACGTTTGACGCTCCAACGATGATCGTGTCGCTGAGTCGACCGACGATGTGCAGGTAGCCGTGCTCGTCGATCAGCCCGACGTCGCCGTTGCGAAACCAGCCCTCCCGGAACGCCTCGCGTGTTGCTTGCTCATTGTTCCAGTAGCTATGCATCACGGCCGGGCCGCGGATCCAGACTTCACCGGGCTCGCCCACGGGCACCTCGTGGCCCGATTCGTCGACGATCCGGACCTGGCTGTAGAGCACGGGTTTGCCGGCGGTGAATGCGGCCTCGGCCGCGCTGCCGGGGGCGAGCGTGACCGCCGTCGGGCACGCCTCGGTCGAGCCATAGCCCTGCACGACCGAGACGCGTCTCGCCTGCCAGGCTTCGATAGCGCCGCGGGGGACCATCGTGGAGCCGGTGACGACGCAGCGCAGGCTACTCAGATCAGCTCGCCCCCAGGCGGGGTGGCGGGCGAGCGCGAATGTCATCGCCGGGACCGAAGGCAGCAGCGTGATCCGCTGGCTCTGGATCTCCTCGATCACCTGGCCAGGGTCGAACTCCCGGTGGATCGTGATCGTCGCGCCGGCGCACAATCCCGGGGTCGTATGGATGAACAGGCCTCCGGAATGGAACATCGGCACCGGGGTGAGGATCTCGTCCGCCGCCCTCAGTCCGAGCGCCGTCATCACGTTGAGAGCGTTGAAGGCGAGGTTCTGGTTGGTAAAGGTCGCGCCTTTGGGCCGCCCCGTGCTGCCGGAGGTGAACAGGATCAGCACCGGCCCCGTAAGGCCGATATTCGAGGTCGCCGCCGTCGTCACAGTCCTGCGCGCGGAACGCGAGAGCTCGCCCACGATGAACGTCTTCAGCCGGTCGCGGCCCTGGTCGCGCATGCTGTCCTGGCCGACTTCTCGGAAGCTCTCCTCCGCGATGAGCAGCCGTGGCTGGGTGGCCGCCACGAACACGCGCAGCTCCTCGGCAGGCATCCTGTTGTTGAGAGGGACGAAGATCGCCCCCTGCCGAGCGCAGGCGAACAACAGGTCAAGCAGCTCGGGACAGTTTGGCCCGAGGTACGCCACGCGGTCCCCAGCCGAGATGCCGTGTGCTCGTAGCCAGGCCGCCACCGCTGCCACGTCCTGCTCGAGCTCGCCGTAGCGTATCTCGTGCGCTTCGAAGCGAAGCGCGACCTTGTCCGGCGTCCAGCTGGCCCAGTGCGCGATCCAGCCAGAGATATCCACTCCGACCTGCTCCCAGTCCCCGACTCGGTTCACGCCAAGACCCGAGCCGTAGTACGTTATTAGAGTGCTACTCTATTGATATATGGCTCCTCCTGTCAAGGCTCCGCTCGGCAGGCGCGCGCGAAAAGCGCTCGAGACCCGACGCCGAGTGCTCGTTGCCGCCGAAGAGCTGTTCACACAGCGCGGCTACGCCGCCACGACAATGAACGCGATCGCCGACGAGGCCGACGTCGCGGTGCAGACTCTCTACGCAGCCTTCGGCAACAAACGCGCGCTCCTCACCACGCTGATCAACGCTCGCGTGGCCGGAGACGATGAGGCTGGTCCACTGCGCAACCGTAAGGACTGGCAGGCTATGGAACGCGAGACCGACGCTGAGCGGCAGATCGCGCGGTTCGCGGCAATCGCCACCCGCATTGGGGCCCGCAGCGCCGCGATCAACGAGGTGATCGCCGGGGCCGCGGGCGCGGACCCCGAAATCGCCTCCATTCACCAACAACAACGACAACAGCGCTACCGAGACGAGCGCCGGATCGCGCGGTCCCTGGCCCGCACCGGCGCGCTTCGCGAAGGGCTCTCCGAGACCCAGGCCGCGGACATTATCTGGGCGATCGCCCACACCGGCACCTACCGCGCGCTCGTCACTGAACGACGCTGGACCACCGAGAAATACGAGCGCTGGCTCAAGAGATTGCTCACCCTCGAACTCCTCGCCGAACCTGCAAGGCCGTACGGCTTCTAGCGACACCACCACGCGGGCCGGATAGAGCCGCGACCGCCTTGCTTCGACGCTGGCACACGTATCTGGCTCTGGCTACAGCGCCTCCCGCTAGGCGCGGGCACCAGGTTGCGCTGACGTAGGCGACCGCGGCTGAGCTGAGCCGCTAAGGGGTACCGGCTGTGGTGCTGTGGGCGCCGCGGTGGTAACTGCTCCGTCCCGGGAGCAGCCACGCGGCCTGTGCCGGGTTCGCGGCGCATCCTGGGCGGAACTGGTCGTACCCCGGGGCCCGTATATAGGGGTTCTCGCGCCTCCTTCTTCGCCGGAGCGGAAGCGGCGTCTCGGCCTACCCGTGCTGCGTGACACCCCGTGTTAGTTTGGTTGTGGTTGTTCGAGCGGTTGTTTTCACCGTCGGCGTGTCGAGTCGGAGTTGATCGTCTGCGGCCGGCGAGCGTATCTCGAGCGTCGAGGTCGGCGGTGCCCGCTGTAACGCCGAGGGCGCGCTAATCGATTCAGCCGCTTGGGAGTGATGCGATTAGTGGGACGACACTTGAAGCGTTTGGTAGTTCGGCGATCTGGCGCGCTACCGCGGACGCTGCGGCCGCGATCGCGGGGTCGTTGATCACTTCGTCGAGCGCGGCGTCCAGATCGGCTGGGTCGCATCGGCGCCCGATCCCAGCCTGGTGACATGCGTCGGCCATGCGCAGCTGGCTCGGCGTGCCGCGCGGCATGAGCACCACCGGGACGCCAGCAGCGAGCGCGGCGAGGACCGTCCCTGCGCCCGCGTGCGAGATGACGACCTTGCACGAGGAGAGGAGGCTGGGGAGCGACACGAATTCACGCGCGTCAACGCGGCGCTCGTCGAGTTCGGCGAGCTCGCGTCGAAGTTGCTTGCTGGGGGCGGTGACGACTACCCGCATCCCGCGCGAAGTGCACGCTCGGACTGCGGCAGTCAACTGTGACCGGGCGTTCGCGAGGCTCGGAACGGTGCCGAACCCGATGTAGGCGTCCGCCTCCAACGCCGGTCCCCGTCCTTCCAGCAGACGCGGACGGACTGGCCAGACAACCGACGCGCCCGGCGGGTGGTCCTGCAGCATCGGCGGGCACGGATTCACCAGCGCGTAGGCGTAGAGGCCTGCTGCCGCAGGCACATCACGCCCACACGACTCCCAAAGCGCCGAGGCAAGGTGCTCGATCTCTGCGAGCTCGTGCGCTGACCGCAGAGGACTTCCCCAACCATGCGTGACCCACGGGATTCCCGCGCTCGCCGCCGCGACCGGCGCGGCGTACTCGCCTTCTTCGTGTACGACCAGGTCCGCCGGCCAATCCTGTATGAGCACGAGAAGGTCCTCGAGCGTGCTCGGCGCCATCACCTGCGCCCACATGCGCGTGGCCCACACGCTCACCGGCTGGGCATCTGTCTCTGGCCAACGACGCCTTCTCTCCTCGCGCATCTGCACGTTGCTCATCCCCGCCGACACGGGCTGAAGCCCAGCCCCAGCGATCACCGCGTGAAACTCCGCGTTCGTGGCGACGCGAACCTCATGGCCAGCGCGTTGCAAAGCGCCGGCGAGATCGAGCAGAGGCACCAGATGGCCAAGGCCGGGGACACCGCTGACGAGCACCCGCACGCCAACGTTCTAGCTCAATACGCGACGATCCGCCCGCGCAGGCAACCCAGATTCCCAACCAGGAATTCAGCAGACCCAAACTGGTCGGTGCCGCCAAGGGTCGTACGAAGCTCACCGCGGCCATCGGGGAACAACTACGTCTGCGCTATTCGGACCGGCATCGGCTGTCCTTCCAGTCCCCGCGTGTCCGAGTCCGCCAACAGCAAGCAGCCGCTTCGCCCCGCTTGACGACGGAAGCACTCGTCAGCGCCCGCGGCGCGCTGCATCGCTTGAGCCCATGCGCATCGGCGCGACGCAGGACGCCGGCGCTACTGGTCGTCCGTGAAAGGAGCCACGCCGCGGGCGCTGTCGTTTCAGGCGTAATCCAGCAGCGTCCCATCGATGGCGCCAGCACGCCCGTGACCGTCGCAAGCGTCCTGCTCTGCTCGGGGCACGAGCATCCGCCAACCCGCCCGCCGCCGGCAACCTGGTCGCCAAGCGCAGCGAGATGATGGCCGAATAACGATCGACGACCGAACGCGCAAGTGGGCCAAGCCGGCCGGTCGGCCGAAGTCGTCCGCGTCTCAATCGGGAACCCTCAACGAAAACAACGCGGAGCGGCGGTACGCCGCCTGCCCCCTTTAGCCCCGAGCGACGACGGCGTAAGGCACGACGCCAGCTGCTGCTCGCCCGTGGGAAGCAGGTGGCCGCGCCCTGCGCTGCTTCGCAAGCGGTCGGCTAGGAGCGTTGAAGCCGGGCAGCGGGTCGACTACGGTCTCCAGGGACCGGGTCGGGAGATGGGAGACGAGAGTGAGTGGTATGGGCGGAAGGTGCGGATTCGCGGGAGCGCTTGTCGTCTGCCTCGTCGTGGCGAGTGTCCTAGCGGGATGCGGGAGCAGCTCCTCCGGAATGAAGCTGACCGCGTACCTGGTTCACGGCTCACAGGAGACCGGCTTCACTACACAGGGTGCCCCCAGCGTCGAGACGAGCCTGCAGTCGTACCTGGCCAGTCAGTACGGGGCTAGCAGCGACCCCACGACGCTGAAGGCAGAAAGGTTCAAGGAGTTCGCGGACGTCAACACTGGCGGCCCTAGCGGCGAGCAGGGTGGCTCCTTCGCGCTGGCGCTGGGATCGCCGTCGGCTGCGACACACGAACAGGTCGCGTCCCTCACGACGGCGAAGCAGGACCAAGGAGGAGCAAAGCTGGTGCCGTTCACGCTGCCGGGTGTACCCGGCTCCACCGGGGTGCACGCGGTGGGGTCGAGCTCATCGTCGAACGCGTACTGGCGCGAGGGCACGTGCGTGCTGTGGGTCGGGGACACCGATTCGTCGGCTCCCGTGATCGCCGCAGCGCAGGCGATCTGGGGGGCGACGCATGCGCACAAGGGCGTATGCGGGGGGTAGCCAGGCCGTCGTCGACGAACGGTCTCCTCAGGAGGGAAGCGAATCGCTGATGCCGCCCGACCAGTACCCGTGATCACGGTTGCCCCTTTTGCCCGGCGCTCGGGCGCCTAAGTTGGTCCTCGCCTCGGATGCGTGACGGGGCGTCTGCTTCGGCTGGGCAGCGGCAGCCATCGCCGCAGCCGGTCTCGTCGCTGCTTGGATCGACGAGGAGCAGCCCTGCCTGGGCTGCCGCTGCTAGCCCGCTCCCGGCAGCGAACCGTTCGTCCCGGGGCCACTTGCGACTAG
>Ga0335081_10012561_pt1 | contig 13730 bp, 18 predicted proteins | sample Lox_Sample_35_FD_206713 | JGI IMG/M metagenome (GOLD analysis project Ga0335081, IMG submission 206713) | Soil microbial communities from Loxahatchee National Wildlife Refuge, Florida, United States - Lox_Sample_3.5 | ecosystem: Environmental > Terrestrial > Soil > Wetlands | place: USA...
CATCATGGCGCGCTCATCAGGTAGTCATGGTGATCGGTATGAACGCGAGAGCTCTCGGGCTCGATTTCGGAACCACCAATAGCGCAATTGCGCGCGTCGCCGACGATGGATCGATCGCGCTCGCGCACTTTCCCGCGGGCTCGGCCTCGGAAACGATGCGCTCGATCCTGATCTACGCCGCCGAGCCCGATGACGGCGAAGCGCGCCTGACGGTCGGCGACGACGCCATCGCTCGTTACATCGCATCGGGTGCCAACGGACGTCTCATCCAATCGCTCAAGTCCTTCCTCGCCGATCGGATGTTTCACTCGACCGACATCATGGGCGACCTGTACTCGCTCGAGGATCTCATCGCGCCACTTTTGCGTCGCTTGCGAAAAATCGCGGAAGAGCAGTTCGGCGAGTTGCCCCCGCATGTGGTGGTCGGGCGGCCGGTGCATTTTTCCTCTGCGCAAAATGATGCCGATGACGAGCTCGCGACTGCGCGGCTTTCGGTTGCGATTCGGCGCGCGGGATGGAAGGACATCACCTTCGAATTCGAGCCGGTCGCGGCCGCCTATCATTACGCCTCCACCATCGCGCGCGAGGAGCTGATCCTGGTCGCCGATTTCGGCGGCGGCACCAGCGACTTTTCGATAGTGCGGTTGCGGCCGCCTTCGTCCAAATCGGCGCGCGAGCCTCATGAGATCCGTCATGAAATTTTGGCCAACGACGGGGTCGCGCTGGCCGGCGACGCATTCGATGGCGAGATCGTTCGCCAACTGGTCGCGCCGGAGCTCGGCCGCGGCTCGCAATATCGCACCCCGTATGGGCAGATACTGCCGATGCCGACCTGGTTCTACGCTCAGATGGAACGTTGGCATTTTCTGTCGTTCCTCAAAGCGCCGAATACGATGAACAAGCTGCGCGACCTGGAACGCCAATCCCTCAATCCCGAAAAGGTTCGCGCGCTGATTCATATCGTCGAAAATGACCTCGGCTATCTGTTGTTCAAATCGGTCGAGCAGACCAAGCTGGCGCTGTCGGATGCGGACTCGACGCTGTTCCGCTTTGCCGAGGCGACGGTGACGATCGAGAAATCCGCGACGCGCGTGGCTTTCGAAAAGTGGATCGCGCGCGAGTTGCGCGCCATCGCGGAGTGCGTCGAGCGCGTGCTCGCGGCGGCCGAGGTTCTTCCCGATTCCATCGATAGCGTCTTCCTGACAGGAGGCTCATCCTTCGTGCCGATCGTGCGAAGAATTTTCGCACGTACTTTCGGCGCCGACAAAATCCGCACCGGCAGCGAATTCACCTCGATCGCGCGTGGTCTCGCGCTACGCGGGCTGGAGGTCGCCTGAGACCTCCTTTCCGCTGAATTCGGACAGCGAGCGTCTCGTCTCACGTAAAGGACGATCTTGCGGCGACAATCGTCCGCCATCGTGGCCAGGCCGGCCGGGAGGTGACTTTCGCGGTATATGGGATCAGCCAAAGAAGCATTGTATGGCGCCGAGATCCGCGACCAAACCGCCGGTCATCATGAAGCTCCGGTCGCCGAGGAGCCGCGCGAGCTATTTCGGCATTTTGCACACTGGACCGCCGAGGTTGCCGGCTCAGTATGGGTTTTCACCGGCGCGGTGTGTCTAATCCTGCTATGGATGCTCACCGGACCGATCTTTCATTTCTCCGATGCGTGGCAACTGGTGATAAACACCGGCACCACCATCATAACCTTTCTGATGGTCTTCCTGATTCAGAACACGCAGAACCGCGATGCGCGCGCGATTCATCTAAAGCTCGATGAGCTGATCCGGGTCAGCAAAGCACGCAACCTTTTCATGAATCTGGAAGAGCTATCCGACAAGGAGCTGGCAGAGTTGGCGGAGAACCTGGCCGCAATGCGAGAACGATCGGTCCAGAAGCTTGCCGCGCGCGCCGAGGCGCGGAAACGCGAAAATAACCAGCCGGCAAATTGAAACAATGGAAGAACTGATGCTCCGGTTTCTGATCGGAGGCGTCATGGTATCGGCCTTCGCTGTCATAGGCGATCTCTTCGAGCCCAAAAGCTTCGCCGGAATCTTCGGCGCGGCTCCCTCGGTTGCGCTGGCAACCCTTGCCCTCACCATTAGCAGCAAAGGTAGGGACTATGCTGCTATGGAGCTGCGATCGACTATCCTGGGAGCGATAGCTTTCCTCTTCTATGCATACGCGGTGGGATGGATGCTTATGAAGCGTCATCCGCCGGTCCTCTCGGTGTGCCTGGGGTTCATCGTCATCTGGCTGGCAGTCGCGATCGGAGGCTGGGCTCTTTGGCTCAGATAGGATGGTGCTGATACGCATCAAGCCGGCTGCCGTGAAAGAAACGCGATGGTATCAGTATGCGATCCGCTTTTTATTGGGCGGCGCCATAACAGCGCTAGCCGGAATTATCGCCAAAGAAGCGGGTCCCGTCTTCGGCGGGTTGTTCCTCGCCTTCCCGGCCATTTTTCCCGCGGGTGCTACCTTGATCGAGAGTCACGTTCAGGAAGAGAAGCAGAAGAAGGACGAGCCCGGTACGCGCCTCGCCCGACAAGCCGCGGGAGTGGATGCGATAGGAGCATCAATGGGAAGCGTGGGTCTGATGCTTTTCTCCTTTTGGACCTGGCGTTTCCTACCCAGGGAAAATACTGCAATCGTGCTAATTGCGGCGACCATCATATGGTTCACGGCTTCAGTCCTAATCTGGTTTACGCGCAGACACCTCCGCATACCATTGAAGTGGGGTGAGAGGTAGTTGCGATGAAGAATCTCGCCCATCTGCAGACCTTCGATCCGGAAACCAAAGACCTTAACGTTGTTATCGAGACTCCGAGAGGTAGCCGCAACAAGTATGACTATGACGAGGAAGCGGGAGCGTTCAAGCTAGCTCACGTTCTTGCCGAAGGGCTCGTTTTTCCGAACGATTTTGGCTTCATACCTTCCACTCTCGCCGAAGATGGCGACCCGCTCGATGTCATGGTCCTTCTTGATACACCCACTGCTGTAGGATGCCTGCTTACTGCGAGAGCTATAGGTGTGATCGAAGCACAACAAACCGAAGTGGATGGCACGAAGTTCCGCAATGACAGACTTATCGCAGTAGCTACCCATGCGCAGGTTCATAGCGAGGTAAAATCGATTTCCGAGCTGGATCAGAAAGTCGTCGAGGAGATCGAACACTTCTTCATCTACTACAATGAAAGACGCGGCAAGAAGTTCAAGCCGCTCGGCCGCTTCGGCTCCAAGCGCGCGATGGCGCTGGTGAAGCAAAGCATGAAAGCTTTCAAGAAGAAGAGCTAAGTCGCGCGATGCGGATAGCTGGGTGACAGTTGCGGCAACTTGATGCCTAGCTGGTCGGCGCGGCGCTCGAGCACCGTCACATACATCTCCGCAAGCTCTTGATTGTCGCGCGCCTTGAGTCCGTACTGGATGCAATCGTAGGTGAAGCCGCTGCCCGGAGGCCCGAAGAAATTCACCGCGCGCGGAAGCCACTGGCGCAGCGCCGACTCGACCTCCTTCCGGCCGAATTTCTTCACCGCATCGCCCAGCAGCTCGGAGGCCAAAATTTCGTGGTCGGCTTCGTCTTCCATGATCAGCTCGGCGGCGCGGCTATGCGGCGCGTAGCTCGAATCCTGGTAGTTCACCCCGATCATCATGAGGCCGGTGGAATCGAGCGCGAGCGCCGCCATGATCAGGTCGATCTCGCCGCTGGCTTTTTCTGCGAAGTAGCGCGGTGCCTCGAAAGACGGCGCTTTCATCAGCGGGATCGTCATGCGGTCGGCGGATTTCTCGGTGACGCCGAGCTCGGCGAGCGCGCGATAGACCAGCCGCGCGTGCTTGCTCTCCTCGAGGAGGTTTTTCTCGATGACCGCCCTAAGCGAAGGATCGCCGCAAGTGGAAAGCGCGCGCTCGTAGCCGAAGGCGGTCAGCTTTTCCGCCATCGCATGCGCCGCGAGCAACCGCACCAGGATTTTCTCATAGTGCGGGTCGACGCGGCCGACCCGAAGATCGACCGCACTGATTTCGCGAGGCGCATACTTCCGCCGTATCGGCATTCCGTTTCCTAGTGAGCGTTGCGCGATGGCAAAACCACGGTCGCAGTGCCGGGCGTGGTCTTTTCCCCTTTCGCATTCTCCAGCCAGATTTCGCAATCGACCATATGATGGCCGCCCGCTACATATTTCTTACTGACCCGGCCGCGACACACAACCTTCGCGCCCGGCTGATCCATCCCGCGATACTGCACGCCGAGTTTTTTGACCCATCCGTGATTGCCTGCGAAGTCGGTCATGAGCTGGCCGAGGAAGGCATTTTTCAGCGCGCCATGCAGGATCACGCCGGGAAGCTTATTAGCCAGAGCGAAGTCCTTGTCGTAATGGATTTGATAGAAGTCGCCCGATGCGCCCGCGTACTTCACGAGCTGCTGGGTGGTGGGATTTTTCTCCAGCGGGCCGACCTCGGTGCCGACTTCGACGTCTTCGTAATATCGCTGTGTAGCCATCGTCATGCTCCTTAGTAGCGAATAGCGGTCGAGCGCTGCGTCACGCATAGCTCGCCGAACTGGTTGGTGTAGCTGGTTTCGATGGTGATGAAGACCATCGGGCCGAGGCGTCCTTCGGATTCGCGCAGGTCCACCAGTTTGGATTGCACGGTAATGCGGTCGCCGGGGCGAATCGGCTGGAAGTATTCCCAATCCGAACCGCCGTCGAGGCCGCGAAACTCCGCGCCGAGTCCCTTCAGACGCACATTGGGAATCGGCGAGCCCATCGAGCGGCAGAATGTGGGCGGCGCGACCATCCCGCCAAAGACGTGGCGCGCCTCCTTCTCGTCGTTGAAGAGTGGATTCTGATCGCCAATCGCCTCGGCGAAGCGGCGGATGGCGCCGCGCTCTACGTCATAGCTGCGCGCCTCGCCGGTCGTGCCGATTTGTTTGCGGGCTTCGTCATCGACAACCTTGTTCGCCATTTCAGGAACCTCTCATAGATGCGGAGTGTTGAGGATTCATACCATACCCCTCGCGAGGCGTATAATCGGGAACATCCACTTCGCGAGGTGACATCATGCCGAAACTCAACCCCGAGGAAATCACCGCCAAAATCCGCGCGCTGCCCGGATGGGAGCGCAAGGGCGACGCCATCGTGAAGCAGTACACCTTCAAGGAGTTCATGGACGGGATCCGCTTCATCAATCGCATCGCGGAGACCGCGGAGCAGATGGACCATCACCCCGATATGACGGTGAATTACCGGCGCGTCACGTTCACGCTCTCGACGCACGATCAGGGCGGCATTACGGAGAAGGATTTCAAGCTCGCCGATGCGATCGAAAAGGAGTTCAGCAAGCAGTGATGCATCGAGGGGGTATCTTCTTCGCATTCGTACTGATGGTGGCATTTGCCGCGGCGCCACGAGCCTACGGCTCCGATGCCTCGACGCAGGGACTCGAGACGGCGACCTTCGCCGGCGGATGCTTCTGGTGCATGCAGCCCGCGTTCGATCACATTCCGGGTGTGGTCAAGACCGTGGTCGGATACACCGGAGGAACGAAGGAGCATCCGACCTACGAGGAAGTATCCGATGGCGGCACCGGGCATGCGGAATCGATTGAGATCACCATCGATCCGAAGAAGGTGAGCTACGAAAAGCTGCTCGACGTGTTCTGGCACAACATCGATCCGACCTCGAAGGATCGCGAATTTTGCGACGTCGGGCATCAGTACCGCACCGCGATTTTCTTCCATGGACCGGAGCAGGAGCGCGAGGCGAAGGAATCGGAAAAGCGCATCGAGGAAACCAAGCCATTCAGGGAGCCGATCGTGACCGAGATCGTGGCGGCATCGACGTTCTGGCCGGCCGAGGATTACCATCAGGACTTCTACAAGAAGGAACCGATTCGCTACAAATTCTACCGCTACAACTGTGGGCGCGATCAGCGGCTCAAGGAGCTATGGGGCGCCGCGAGTGGTGGGCATTGAGAACCACAACCGGCGCTGTCTCGGCCCGATGAAACGGGGTTCGGGTTGTGCTAAGGTGGTTGGGTGGCGTCCGCGAGCGGGCGCCATTCGCCGTTTTTGGGGACGGCGGAATGCAGAGATTCGAATGTGCGAAAACAAACCCATTAAACGTAGGAGATCCGCGAGGTTTTCTTCGCTGGAGATGCCAATCGGCACTAGCGAGCAATATGCGGATGACGCGAGGTGAACGATGGTTGTCCGCATGGAAAATTGAAAAAACAAAGCCATTAAATCCGCGATATTGCGGGGGTTTTCGGGAGACACGTCGACCTGCGGACCGACCCGAGGTTGGCAGATACCGACATACCGACATAATGTCGGTAACATCACGCCTTGCGCGGTACGTAATGCTGGGTGCCTTGGCCCGCGCGATCGATCTCGCGAATCAGGTCCGCAAGGTCATTGGGATTGTTCACGAAGTCGATCTCCGAGGTATCGACCACCAGCAGCGGCGCCTCATCGTAGTAGAAGAAGAAGTCCCGATATGCGGTCGAAACCCGCTCGAGGTATTCGTAACTGATGTCGCGCTCGAAGTCGCGATTGCGCCGGCGCAACCGCTCGGCCAGAACCTCGACGTTGGCGAGTAGATACACGACCAGGTCCGGCTTCGCCATCTTCGCATCGAGGAGCTTGTACACCTGTTCGTATAGCACCAGCTCATCGGGCGCGAGGTTCAAGTTGGCGAAGATGCGATCCTTCGCGAAGAGATAGTCGGCGACGGTCGCCTGCTCCAGCAGCGGACGTTGGATGAGCTCGCGCTGCTGGTTGTAGCGCGTCAACAGGAAGTAGAGCTGGACCGGAATCGCGTACTTCTCGGGGTCCTCGTAGAATCGCGCGAGGAACGGATTCTGTTCGCCCTCCTCGAGGAACAAGCGCGCGTTGAGCTTCTGTGCAAGCACCTCCGCAAGGCTGGTCTTGCCGACGCCAATCGGACCCTCCAGCGCAATGTACGGATGGCGCTCCATCAGCCCCTTGCGCTGCGGCGGCGGCTTTTTGGCCGGCGCAGACCGGCGCTCGGGAGCGTCAAACAGCGGCGCGTCTAGTGATGTTTTTTTGCGGCGGCGCGAAGCTTTTTCACCTCAGCATCGGGAGCGCCCGCGCGCTCCTCCAAATCAGCCGCAGTCGAGTAGTCCGGCGGGCTCTCATGCAACGACAACTGCGCCAGTTCCATGTTGGCGGTTTTGTTGTCGGGATCAAATGTCAAAACATCGTTGAGCAGCGCCGAGAGCATTTGCGAGGCTTGCGGCCCGCCCTTCTGCGCAGCCTGCCCCGCGCTATGCATAACCGCATCGACGGCGGGATCCAGCTTCTGCTGCTTGGTCGCCAGCGCAAGCAGCATGTAACTGCGCACCGCCTGGTCGTAAGTCTTCATCGCGTCCATGTACTTCTGCTGCTGCGCCTGCTGATCGCCCTGCTGCACGACCACCACCACCGCCTGCCGCAGATCGTCGATCATGTGATCGACGGTCGCCTTCGACAGATTCGCCTTGCCCGCCTCCTGCAGGGCGCCCTTAAGATCGGCCATGCCTTGGGTCACATCGCCCGACTTGACCGTATCGAGCGCGGAGTCGGCTTGCTTGGTGAGCTGCTTCAGATGCCGATAATAACTCGCCTTGCCGCGCAGCTTCTGGTCGGTGGGGTCGAGCGAGGAGGCGGTCATGTACTCATTGCCGGCTTCCTCGTAGTCGTGCAGCACCTCGTCAACGTTGGCGAGCGAGCGATGCGCATCGAGCAGGTTGGGATCGGCCTTGACCGCCTCGCGCAGTTCGCTCTGCGCCTCCTTGACGAGGTTCATGTCGTGGTCGCCGCCTTGAAACTTGGCGAGCAGGTCTTCGGCTTTGTTGTAATGCTTCTTGGCCGGCGAGCATCCGGCGACGCCTAAAGTGATGGCGAGAAGAGCGAGGGCGAGCGCGCGCGTTCCCTTTCGCATCAGCGTTTCCTTTTCGGATGAGCAGAGGTTTCCCCAACCGTGAAATGTCGGTTGAGTTTTTATGCGACTGGCGCGGATTGTCAACCCTGCGCGAGGTGCGGGCATCGGCTGTTAACGATGAAGCTTGGCCACGCGCTGCGCGACACCTGCCTCGGCCTCGGCTATGGATGATGTGATGACCACAACGCGCCCGAGGGCACCCGGGTGTTGCCCTACGCGCTGAAACGGCGCAACGACGCGCGTGTCTCCACCAACGAAGCCTACCTCGAGCCCGCGGGTGCTCGCGACAACCTGCGCATCATCGGCGACGCGCTCGTCGATAGTATCGAATTCGACGGGCGCGCGGCGGTACGCTTCGGGTGCGTACGCGCGAAGGGTGGCAGCCAACATGCATCTGAGCACCGAGATGATCGCGAGAAGATGGCCGATCGCATCCGCGGCCGCACTGCATCATAGCTATTTCGCAATCTTTAGCGCCGCCAGAAACTCTTTCATCCGCGCGATCGCCTCTTCCATATTTTGTTCGGCGGTGTGGCCGGAACGCGCACGAGGCTTCAAGGAATGGTCGCCGTCGGCGATCCACGCCAGGCGGATGGTCCGCGCGAGTGGGTACTTCGCGACCTCCTCGGGCAGCCCGAAGGTATCGCGCGTGCCCTGTACGATCAGCGCGGGCGTGCGGAGCTTCTGAAGATGCGCGGTGCGAAGGCGAGTGGGCGAGCCGGGCGGATGAAACGGATAGCCGAGGCAGATCAGGCCAGCGACGCCGGCCTCGTCGGCAACCATACTCGCGATGCGCCCGCCCATCGACTTGCCGCCGATGACGATGCGGCCCGGCATACCAGCGTTGGCGATCACTTCGCGCCAGGTTTGCATCAGCACCGGCTCGCGATCGGGCGCGCCGCGCTTGCCGCCGAAGCGCCGCGCCGCCATGTAGGGGAACTCGAAGCGGATGACGCGTACGTCCTTGCCCGCGACCCCCTCGGCAATCGCGTTCATGAACGGATGGTCCATCGCCGCGCCCGCGCCGTGCGCGAGGATGAGCGTGATGCGCGCATCCTTCGCACCGTTGACGATGGTCTCAATCTCGCCCGTACGCGCAGCTTCCTTGCTCATCGTGAGTGAGTAACCATGATTGCAGAGCCTTGTCGATGGCAGAATTCGTGGAAACTATCGCCCTCGATCGCTTGCCGCCCGGAAAAGCCAAAGTTGTCCGGGTCGCGGGCAGAGATATCGCGCTGTTCAACGTGGACGGCGCCGTCTATGCCCTCGACGATGCCTGCCCTCATGCGGGAGTGTCGCTGGGCACGAGCAAAGTGCGCGGTGGCGTCGTCACCTGCCGCGGCCACGGTTTCCGCTATGAAGTGACGACCGGAAGTTGCCTCTCCATCGCCGGACTGCGCGCGGATACATATTCGGTGCGCATCGCGCATGGAAGAATCTTCGTATCGATTAAATGATCAGCAGATAGTCGCGCGATTGCAGCGGCGGAAACGGCGCGGCCGGTAGCGTCTGATACCAGTACGCCACCGATGCGATATCATCCTGGAGTAGCAGGAATCGCGCGCCGCCTTTGAGCGGATTGCTGCGCCATCCGAGCGCCTGAATCGTCACCCGCAAATCGCTGCGGAAGCGAATCGGATCCACGATGTGCCATCGATACATCCCGAAGCGCTGCTGCGATTGATAGAGCCCGTCGGGCCGGATGACCTGCGCCAGGCCCGCGTAGGGCGTGGTGAACTCGCGATAGCCGCCGTTCTCCTTGCCGACATCGAAATTATAAGAGCCGCAAAAATAGTCCTCGGTACCGGTACCGCAGATGGTCGGAAAATCCTTGTCCCCATCCATGTAGAATTTGATCTCGCCCTCGCCCCACCATCCGGAATTATTCACCCCCCATGCGATGTAGGTGCCGACGTAGTGCCCGCGCCCGCGGATGCCGTCCACGATCGTATGCACCTCGCCATACGGCAGCGGATTGATGCGGCGGAACTGCGCGTGGAAATAAGCGGCGTCGTCCGGCACTTCGGTGAGGGTGTAATTGATTTGATAGTAGAGGATCATCGCCGCCTCAGCGCGATTGGTCATCGTAATGCGGCAGCGTTTGCGAAACGGCATCTCCCAGTAGCAGTTGAAGGCGCTGCCTGGATTGACGCAGACCGCGAGCGAGGACACCTGCGCGTACTTGTCCCATCCGCAGGCGAAGAAATCGCCGACCGGACATTCGACCGCCGGCGCATCGGCGCCGTCCCAATAAAATCGCAGGATGCTGTCGCGCCACGCGCCGGTCGGCGTCATCCAGATTTGCTGGATGCATCCGGCGCCCGCGATGTCGGCAATCGTAGCGGTCTCGCCCGCCTTGATGATGATATACGGCGAGACTTTCCATCCTACGCCGAGATCGCGCGCGGGACTGTTGGCGGGATCGGGCACCGCCATCGCGCCTTTGCCGCGTTCGCCGGTCGGATTTTCCGGGCTGATCGAGCGGCTCTCCGCATCTGACAGGCGCGAAAGATTTCCCAGATGAAGTCCCATGCCGTTGAACGCCATCGCATTTCTCCTTGAGGACGCGCGCGATTCTAGACCAGTGCGCGCCAAAAGCGGAACGGCAGGCTCGTGCGTTCAGATCGCGACGTCGACGGATATGAAATCGTGATCCGATACGCGCGGCGCGAAGAAGCCCGGGCGCGCGGGAGTCACCCGCGCGGAGTGCGGAACGGGTTCCAGATCGCGTAGTGCGAGCCAGTCCAGTTTCGGTCGCATCCAGAGCGGGACCATGCGCGAGAAGGTGAAGGTCGCGCGACCTTCGGCGTTGGCGCCGCGCGTTGCCAGGCCCGCTGCATCGAGGCGCGCGAGCAGCGGTTCGTACGGCGCGGGATGGCGGAAGCGGCGCGAGTTGAACAGCATGTCGCGCACGACAATCCGCGCATCGGCCGGATTGATGAGCTCGACCGTAGTAGTGTTGAGGTCGCCGCCGAAGATCAGCGGGCCATTAGCAGGGAAATCCTCCAGCATCGACGCGATTTGCCGATCGCGTCCGCTCGGATGCGCGCGGCTGTCAAGGTGCGCCATCGCGACGTGAATCGTTTTGCCGCGCATCCGAATCGTCGCCAGCACCGCGACCTGGTTGCCCTGGCGCGTAACGCGTCCGAGCGAGCGCGGTATCCGCGGCAAGCGCGCGCTCACTTTGGGAAGCGAAATCGCGCGGACATCTTCCAGCGGCTCGCGCGACAAGATCGCATTGCCGAGAAATGATACCGGTTCGCCATCAGCTCCGATCAATCCGAACTCGCGCACATAGGCGCAGCTCATACCCAGTGCCTGCGCGAGCTCGCTCGCGACTCTTCGCTTTGAAGCGCGCATCGTTCCGAAGTCCGCTTCGCTCAGAAGGATCATGCCGGCGCTGCGCAGCGGCTCCCGCGCGAGGCATCGGATAATGCCGTCGAAATGAACGCCGCCCTGCGCATTGAAGGCAACCACCCGCAGCGCTCCGGGTCCCATCGTGGACGCACGATGTTCCACGATCGGATCGAACAGATGCGGCGTGCGCGAACCCGGCGTCGTGCGCTGCTGTGCGATGGTCATATCCGGATGCGGCGGCGCCTTACTGCGGGAGAGGACATTTGCTCGGATCGAAGGATGAGACCAGGATCCTAACGCGTTCCTGAATCCGATGCGAATCGGCGATGTATTCCTTGGTCAACGCATCGGTCTCAGCCTTGTTAACCTGGTAGGAATGATCGGACAGCATCGTGAGCCGATCGTCCGGGTACTCTTTGGGCATCTCGCTCAGGGTCGCCATGCTGACCGGCCAGGAATTGAGCTGCTGCTTACCCCATCCGAAGCCGAACCAACTGCGATATTCGAGCGCCTCCGCATCGCCGGCGGTGCCCTCACTAGGTTTGCCCTCATTGAAGCGCCCGTTAAAGGCCCAGTTCTTGTTGGCGACCGTGGTCGGAACGAGGAACGGCGGATCGGCGGTGTGAAAGCGGCATTGCGAATCGACGATGGTCGCATCAAGCCACGGATTGCCGTCGAGCAGCGCCGAGGGCGAGAAGACGGCGAGCTTGGTCGAGGTTTCAACCTCGTCGAAAATGGAGGGCGCCGAGGCGACCGCTGCGCCAGTGGCGGGCGCCGCCGCGGAGCCGGCGGTGCTGCTGCTACTTCCTCCCTGGAGCAGCCCGCTGAGGGCGGCGCATCCGGCGAGGGTCGGAAGGGAGAGGATCGGTAACAGGATTTTCAGGACTCGGGACACCATTCACCTCCGAGCAATTCAGAAGTGAAAGTGCAGGCTCCCTCCCCCGCGCTTGTCAGCCGCGCACTTCCGCCTCCAGGCTTTTGTAAGAGGTCATCGGCAGAGAGCAGGCGCGCTCGCGGCATACGTAGGCGGTCAGTCTGCCGCCCTCCTGAGTTCGGCCACGCGCGATTTCGGGAACGAAGTCGGCCTCGGGCCGCTTCGGATCGACGGCGTAGATCGCGAGGTTCGGCACGTAGAGCAGGCCGAGACGCTCGACCCACTCGCGGAACTCCGCCGACGCTCGATCGCCGACGAGGATCACTTCGACGGAGCCGCGCAGATACAAATCCACCGCTTCGAGCAAATGCGAGAAGGCGAAGGGCTGCTTTTCCATGAACTCGCGGAACAACTTGATGGCGCGTTCGGCCTCGTCGAAGTAGCGCTGCTCGCCGGTATAGCCGTAGAGCCGCAGCAGCGCCATCACCGCGGCGCTGTTGCCCGAGGGTGTCGACCCATCAAAGGCGCCCTTGAAGCGCGTGATGAGCTCCTCGTGATCCTCCGAGGTGAAGAAAAATCCGCCGCGCTGTTTATCGAGGAAACGCTCCAGGATGATGTCGCATAGCGTGTGCGCGTGGGCGAGATAACGCGCATCCAGCGAGGCCTGATAGGTGTCGAGCATCGCATTGGCGAGGATCGCGTAGTCCTCGAGGTACGCATTGAAGCGCGCGACGCCGTCCTTGTATGAGCGTCGCAGTGCGCGCCCGTCCCACAACCTGGTCATCGCGAAATCGACCGCGCGCTCGGCGGCCTCGAGGTAGCGCGCGTCGTGGAGCGCGCGATAGCCCTCGGCAAAGGAGGAAATCATCATGCCGTTCCAGGCCGCGAGGATTTTCTCGTCCCGTCCGGGCTTGATGCGCTTCTCGCGCGCGGCGAATAATTTGGTCCTGATCTCGGCAATCGCGCCCGTCATCTCTTCCGGCGTCGCTTTGAACTGCTTCGCTAGATCGGCAACATCGATCATCCGATGCAGGATGTTGCGCTCCTCGAAATTGCCCTCGGTGGTGATGTCGAAGTAGCGCTTCGCGATCGGGGCGAGCTTCTCGTCAAGGACCTGATCGACCTCGTAGGGGGTCCAGATGAAGAACTTTCCTTCCTCGCCTTCGCTGTCGGCGTCCTGCGTCGAATAGAAGCCGTGCTCGGGGCTGGTCATCTCGCGCAGTACGTAGTCGAGAATCTCGCGCGCGACGGCGAGGAACTCGGGCTCATTGAGCGCGCGGCCGGCGTCGAGGTAGAGGCGCGCGAGCAGCGCGTTGTCGTAAAGCATCTTCTCGAAGTGCGGCACCAGCCATCGATCGTCCACGCTGTAGCGATGGAATCCGCCGCCGATCTGGTCGTAGATACCGCCGCGCGCCATCTTGTTCAGGGTGTCGCGCACCATGGTGGAAAAGTTCGGATCGTCGTCGGCATCGTAGCCACGCAGAAACAGCGAGAACACGAAGGTGTTGGGGAACTTCGGCGCCGCGCCGAGTCCGCCGTGCACGCTGTCGTATGACCGGGCA
>Ga0335081_10012562_pt1 | contig 13729 bp, 8 predicted proteins | sample Lox_Sample_35_FD_206713 | JGI IMG/M metagenome (GOLD analysis project Ga0335081, IMG submission 206713) | Soil microbial communities from Loxahatchee National Wildlife Refuge, Florida, United States - Lox_Sample_3.5 | ecosystem: Environmental > Terrestrial > Soil > Wetlands | place: USA: Florida...
CGCCGTAAAAACCCGAAAGGTCACTGTGGAAGAACGAATGGATGGATCCCTCCACATAACACACAGGGGCCTGGATTTAAGCTACCGAGAGATCAAAACACGGCCAGCTAAAGAAAACCCAAAAAAGTCGGTAGTCATGCAGGAAAAGCAAGGACGGTATCAATCACCGGATCATCCTTGGAAGAGACTCAGAAGAGCATCGGAGCAACTTCCCGTTGCCTCCTAAAAGCGGACATTTCTACTTTGCTAAGAATAGGACATTTCTACTTTGCCTTGACAAACTGCAAAACTACCCTTGACAATCCAGGACGTTCTCATTATATTAATACACCGTGCCGAAGTGGTGGAACTGGTAGACGCGCTGCGTTCAGGGCGCAGTGGGAGCAATCCCGTGGGGGTTCGAGTCCCCCCTTCGGCACCATCTTAAAGGTAAAAGTGCTAGATGATCCGACAAAGAATGGATATTCGGTATTTAATACAGGCAGGTCTGACCGCAGTGACTATCCATTATCCGCAATCCGCACAAACACATCCTTCCTTATGAAAATAAAAAAAATTCTTTACCTACTGATCCTGACCGTAATTCTCGGATGTTCTGCGAAAGAACCTCCTTATGATCCTGTCTTATGGTTCAAAGACGGTGAAGCAAACATGCGGGAGAATAATTACGAAAAAGCCCGTAAAAAATATCAGGAGATCGAGAAACAATCACCGGACAAAAGCTATGATGCCGTCCTAATGCTCCGTGTCGCCGATACCTATTATGGTGAAGAGCGATACAGCGAGGCACTTGTTGAATACCAAGCTTTTCTGAACTACCACCCCGTGCACAAAAATGCCGCATACGCCCAGTACCAGATTGCCATGTGCAGCTACAACGACCTTACGTCATTTGACCGTGATCCGGCGCCGGCCTATGCCACAATCAGGGAAATGAAAAAACTTCTTGAAAAGTATCCGAAGAGCGGCTATGGGGAACTGGCAGAAAAGTATATTGCAATCTGCTCAGATTGGATCGCGGATTATGAGTTATATGTAGCGCGATTTTATTATAAGAAGGGATCATACAAGGCCGCCGTTGGCAGGTGCGAAAAACTTCTCAATGAACATGCCGGGTCTTCAGCAGAAAAAGACGCGCTCTATTATGCTGGCATGTCCTACCAGGAACTGGGTGAGAAGGATAGGGCGCGTGCCATATTCGAGACGCTCGCGGAAAAGTACCCTACTATGAAGAAGACCGCCCTCGCTAATATTCAAAAGCTTAAGACGTTATGAAATTCTATCCTGCCTATCTGGATCTTCGCGGACGATCATGCCTTATCATCGGAGGCGGGTCGGTGGCCGAACGGAAGGCACTCTCCCTGCTTGAAGCGGGTGCCGACGTAACAGTCGTCAGCCCTCTTCTTTCTGCCAAATTGACGGATCTTTCCATATCGGGCAAGATTACTCATCGTCAAAAAATATTCGAAAAAGAAGACATTGCCGGTGAGTTCCTGGTCATAGCAGCATCGGGCTCCCCTGAAGTAAACATCAGCGTGGCCCGGACCTGCAAGGAGCGTCGCGTGCTTGTGAATGTAGCCGTGCCACCTGAAGAGAGCACCTTTATCGTTCCCTCAGTAGTGGAGCGCGGCGATCTCTTAATAGCCATTTCCACGAGCGGTGCCAGTCCCGGTTTGTCGAAAAGAGTAAGACAGGAACTGGAAAAGATTTACGGCCCCGAGTATGGGCTGTTTCTTGACAAACTTGCGATAATCCGCAAGCGGGTCCTGAACGAGGTGACGAACGAGCAAGAACGGTGCCGAATATTTCAGGCAATTCTTGATTCCGATGCGATCGGGCTGCTGCGGCAGGGGAAGGACCATGAGGCAGAGGTTAGGATGATTGAAATGGCGGGACTTCATCACCCTCCGAAGTAATCTGACTTATTGCTTTGACTGCGGGCTTCGACAATTTGGTTCCACGCGACGATGAAAAAAAAGGTCTCGCCGGCATGTGTTGTAAGGCTTTCTAAACTGAACAAATCTGATTAAAACTGCTCTTTAAAGTAAAACTGACATCCTTTTCATTTTACATTCCCATTTCTTCAAATCCTTTATTCCCGAGCATTCGGCATTCGAACAAAATACGAGTAATATCCTGAAACCAACAGGGAATTCGTCGAGAAACCATTGCGATATTACGCAATGAATGCTCAGGCAAAAGCTACTGCTCACGCGCCCCCATATTACAGTAAGTTACATGTGATGTCATATTCTGCTCAAGTAAATACTGGGTCTTCAAAGGGTTTCGTAAAAATCCTCTGCAGTAAAGATTCTCTGCAACAGGTTTTGCACAAAGTGCTTAATTCATAATATTGTTAACCCTGATCAAGTGGGCCAGGGAGACGATTGAGGTTTATCACACGAGCATGGCCATTGTATAATTTCCCCGAAGATAAAAACCAGACAAGCAAGCAATAGCAACCAACGTAACCTCTTCCTTTTCCAAAGATTTATTTCACTGCTTGCATCATGGTCCGGTCGATCCAGTATTCCAGTTCGCTGTTCCTAGCCGGCGCACCATCAAAGCGGGCAAGTTGCCGACCATTCCGGTAGAGGATAAAGGTTGGCGTGGCTTTTATCGCAAACCGTCGGGCAAGGACAGGTTCAGAGTCCACATCAACCCTGACGATTTTGAGCCGACCGGCCCGTCTTGCTGCGAGCTCGTTTATGAACGGTTCAATTGCGCGACAGTAGCCGCACCATTTTGCCCAGAACTCGGCCAGTACGATCTCAGGCCAATCATTAATCTCGGTATCATAGCTCGAGGTCGTCATATTTATAGGAGCATGGGGAAATTCGAGTGGTGTCCTGCAATGACCGCATATCGGATGACTTACGAGCTTTTCTTCGGGAACGCGGTTCAGAGTTCTGCACGCTCGGCAACGGATTATTATGGAATTGATTGACAATTTACCTCTCCAAGGAAGAAAATTTAAAATCAGCGTTTATAAATATAGCATAGATGGGAGCAAAAAGAAAATTGCCTACTTTCGTTCGATTTATTTTTGAGCGTATGCGTGGTATTCTTAAATAGAAAGTTTTTTGTGCCATAATCAACCGCAAGGAGGTACATTATGATAGTTCGTACATCTGAAGCTCTTTGGGAAGGGAATATAAAAAAAGGAAAAGGCACAATTAAAGTCGGAAGCGGCAGCATGAGCGGTAATTATTCGTTCGGCTCGCGGTTCGAAAACGGGGTGGGAACAAACCCCGAAGAGTTGATCGGCGCGGCGCATGCTGGATGCTTCAATATGGCACTAACGATGGTGCTTGAACAATCCGGATATAATGTGGACCACATTCATACGATTGCTAAGGTGAGCATCGACAAAGTCGGCGAGGGATACAAAATTACGAACATCGAACTCGATACTGAAGGCATGGTGCCGGGCTGTGATGAGAAGACTTTCTTGGAAAAAGCGGAACTGGCAAAGAAGAACTGTCCCGTATCTATGGCATTAAAAGGAGTTGGAATTGTTCTCCGGTCCAGGCTTATGAAAGCGGCTGCATGACCTCCAGGGGGGCAGTTGGCTTGCTACTTAAATGCGTCCCGATTACGTTTTCGGGGCGCATTTTTAATGATTAAGACAGGCTTGCCGGATGCTGCTAATGTTTCTTATGAATGCGTACGTCGCCGTATCGTGAAAAGGAAGAGATAGGGCGGTTTGGGAAGAGGTACTGTAATTAGAAAGGCAATCTCAGCTTCATGCGTTTAAAAAAATCAACACCGGGGATTCTGAAGGGCATTTTCAAGAGTAGGGCTCTGCTCAGACACGACATTAGGTAGTTGCGCTCGACGGCTTTTTTCAGAACGACCACCCAGGCTCCGGTGCTGAAGGCATTCTCCCGTGAATAAATGCCCATTTCCTTGCCGATCGAGATCATCTGTGGTCTTGTTCGAGGCTGGTAAGAGAGCAATTCCCTACCGCTGGCATGGTAGGTGATGTTCAATCCTGCAATGACTGCCTGGTCTTGGGCGTGACAGGCAAGACGCGGGAGCGCAAGCGGACCCCGATCACCATGTATGCTTACTGCATCTCCGATGCCGAATATCCGGTCGTCAGCAGGTGAATTGAGCTGGTCAGTCACGATAAGCCATCCGGATTTTTCCCTGGGAAGGGGCAGGTTTTCGATGAGGCGGGAGGGCTTTATACCACCGGTCCAGATGAGTAGGGTAAACGGAAGCTCAACGTCAGAACCAAGCATAAGCGCTGTTTCCTGGACAGTCTTGATGGTTTGGCCTGTAATGAACTTCACCCCCCTCTTCCGCAAGTAGTCGCCGGCAAATTCGCTGGTCTCCCGTAAGAATCCGGGTAGGATTCTTGTCTCACGTTCGACTATGGTTACGTTGATTCTGCCTGCGGTGAGATCGTCTGCATATCCGTTGTCATGAATTAGATCGAGGATCTCCCCGGCCATTTCAATACCTTCAGTGCCACCACCCGCCAATACAAGGCGAATTGCTCTTTGATGTTCGGACAGGATGTGATTGAGTTCGGCATGGATGCGCATTGCGTCTTCAGGGGAGCGGAAACAGTATGAATACTCCTCGGCACCGGGTACATTTAGAAAATTGTTTCTCGCTCCCGCTGCAAGAACCAGGTAGTCGTAGCCCAGGACTCCGTCTCCGATAACGACGTGCCGCCGGATCGGGTCAATTTCCAGCACAGAATCCTGTTTAAAAATAATTCCCGCAGGAGACAGAACGGTTTCAAAGGGAATTCGGATGTCCCGAGCCGTAACCTTGCCGGAGCTGACTTCAGGAAGGGAAGGGATGAAAGAGTGAAAAGGACTTCGGTCGATTAATGTTATCCGCGCTGTATCGCTGAGAAGGCTCCGAAGCGTAAAAGCTGCCTCCATTCCGCCAAATCCGCCACCGATAATAATAATATTCACAGTCATTTTCATTCTCCCATCAGATACTATTGTAGCAAATTTACTTCATTTAATGGGAGTCCTGAACCGGTAAGGATCTGGTGGACAAATCAAAACAAATCACAAACACTGGAAAATGCACCGACAAGTCGAATTGGATGACAGGGGCCGAAAGTAGCGTCGGAGTTGCTAAAAGAGCTATTCACCCACATTTTTCATGGCCTGCTTGAGTTTATCGGAATTTGGATGACGTTCGAGAGCGTCCTGAAATACGCTTAGAGCCTTCTTTTTCAGCCCATTCCTTGAATAGAGATTAGCCAGCTCGAGAGAGTACTCAATTTTTGTAGGTGCCATTTTAATAGCTTTCTGGAAAATTTCTTCGGCATCATGGAGCCGGCGGGGCATATGTGCGAGCGCAAGACCATGATGGAACAGGTACTCAGCATTGGACGGGTCAAGGCGTACGGCCCACCGGAATGCTTCCTCCGCGCTCCAGAAATTCTGTCCCCGGTAGTGTTTTAGGCCTTCATTGAACTGTGAAGCGGCCGAACCTTTCTTGCTGTCCTCTTGCTGGGCCTTGGCCTGTTCAGATGGTCGGCGCTTCTGGAGGCCTCTGGCCAGAGCGAGGTCATATGCTTGACGCTTGTCTTCCGTCGTCAGGATGTCGTAGGCTTCCGTGATATGCATAAAAATTGCTTCGAGCTGTTCTTTCATATCGGATAGTTCGCTGTCTGCGTGACGGTCGGGATGGTATCTCTTGGCGAGACGGAAGTAAGCCTTTTTGATCTCCTGTTGAGTCACGCCGTGGCCTATGTCGAGTATCTGATAGTAATCCAGGTCAGCCATTTTCCCCAGTGTTTGCAGAATCATTTCTCTAGTGACTTTGACCTCGGGTTTTTGTTTCTCCGGTTCAGTAGGGGTGGATTGTTTGCTTTCTCGTGCAGCAGTATCCGACTTAAGGCCGAGCGATTCAGCGATTCGCAGGGCGCTGAGTGTATAGATTGCTTTGAGCGTGCTGAAATCGCCGATTTCCGATAAGGCGCAAATTTCTTCGATACTTCTGCTGCCGTCAATGAGGGAGAGAATCGTTTGATGGTCTTGATCGAGCACAATTCCTTGGAGAAGCGTCGCTGGATTCTTCGCTGCGCGAAGTATCATTTTAAGGGGTGGGAGGGACTTGCGCACAAATTTCCAGTCAAGATCGCGGATTCCCTCCATCAGCAGGCCGCCTGTGTCTACTTGGAGCGGAACGATCGCCGTAAGAGGCAGGGGAGCGCTGTCAAAAGCATAGTTGCCCTCTCTCCATGAAAATAGGCTTACTACAATTTGCTTGATCTGTCGTTTGGCCCCCTCGACGAGGTTTTTTGGTGTGATAAGTCCTCGTTCAACGAGCGCTGCGCCGAGTTGTTTCCCAGTCTGTTTGGTGGCCTCTTCAGCTACGGCAAGCTGTTCTTCAGTCAGGTAGCCGCTCCGAAGCAATGATGTGCCCAACTGGTCCGTGTCGAGATTTGAGAAGGCAAAGATAATTTCTCCGCCCCTGAAAAAAACTTTTTTGGTTTCCTTTTCGCGGGAAAAGACCGCAGTACCGGTCTTCTTTTGGACTCTAAGGTCTTGAAAGAAGCAGGGGATAGCCATGTTCTTGATATCACCGGACAGTTCATTCATGGTCGTCCTTGTAATCCTTTAGAAGCGGTTTTAATCATTGCAATGCGGACTATTATATCATTTTATACTGTCTAGAAACAAATTTATTATAATTTTGATTTATCATAATCGCTCAATTTTGTGAAAATGTCCACGAAGAGTTGACTCTGCTGTTAAATATTACTATAATATCATCTCATTCGTGACTATGAGAAATCGGTCTTTACGCAGCATAGCTCTTATCAACTCGTGAAAACAAACGATCCTAACCAAAGTGAAGGACTATGCACACTGAACTTTTTCTCGGCATTGATGTCGGCTCGGTAACAATTAAAACCGCGGTTCTTGACGGGGTCTGTTGCCTGCTATCCGAATCCTATGAACGGATCAAGGGTGACCCTCTTGATGTGCTTCTCATTCGCCTCCAGGAAATTTCCAAAGAATTTCCCTATGGCAGCATCAAGGCCGCTGGTATCACCGGCAGCGGCGGGAAGCAGATTGCAGAAACACTCGGCGCTCTGTTCATCAACGAAATTCTCGCCCAGTCTGCATTTGCAGGGAATTACCACCCTGATGCGCGGACCATTATCGAAATGGGCGGTGAAGACGCTAAACTCATCATGCTCACTCCGGATCGCACATCAGGCGGCGTCAAGATTGAGGATTTCTCCATGAATGCGGCCTGCGCAGCAGGCACCGGCTCCTTCCTCGACCAGCAGGCCACTCGTCTCCACATGACCATAGAACAGTTCAGTAATATCGCCCTCAAATCGAAAACGCCACCCCGCATAGCAGGACGTTGTAGCGTATTTGCGAAGAGCGACATGATTCACCTTCAGCAGATCGCGACTCCGGTTTATGACATTGTTGCAGGCCTGTGCTATGCTATGGCACGGAATTTCAAAGCGACAGTAGGCAAGGGGAAGAAATTTTCTGCGCCAGTTTTGTTTCAGGGAGGCGTTGCTGCGAACCTTGGCATGCGCAAAGCTTTCCGCGAGGTGTTAAAGCTTTCGGAAGAGGAGATGACTGTCCCCGATCACTTTGCCGCGTCGGGAGCCATTGGGGCCGCGTTGATGGTCCGCGAGCAGCGTGAACAGGCGGTCGTCTACCTCGGCGCCCCGTCACTTGAGGCGCTGCGAGCCAGAGGCTCGGAGCGGGTGGCGAGTGGCATGGTGAGGTTGTCGCAGCCGATGGGCATCATGCCGAATCCAGATCAGGATGGAGCAGCCGATGGCGATGGGCTCATCGACGCCTATCTCGGTGTGGATGTTGGTTCCGTATCGACAAATGTTGTTGTCATCGACAAAAACAGGCGGGTTCTTTCGAAACGATATCTTCCCACGGCCGGGAGGCCCATAGAAGCGGTGAAACAGGGCCTAGCCGAGGTCGGGGTTGAGATCGGCGGGAGGGTGAGGATCTTGGGCGCCGGCACCACGGGGTCGGGCAGGTATCTAACAGGCGATATGATCGGTGCGGACGTGGTGAGGAACGAAATTACTGCCCAGGCCACGGCAGCTACGGCCATCGACCCATTAGTGGACACCATTTTCGAGATCGGCGGACAAGACTCGAAATATATCAGCCTTCGGGACGGCGCGGTCGTGGATTTCGAAATGAACAAAGCCTGTGCCGCAGGAACAGGTTCGTTCCTCGAAGAGCAAGCGGAGCGTCTCGGCATCAGGATTAAACAGGAATTCGAAACTGAGGCGTTTTGCGCTGATTCGCCGTGCCGGTTTGGCGAGCGCTGCACGGTTTTCATGGAGTCGGACCTGGTCCATTCCATGAACAAAGGCGCTAGTGTAGAGGAACTCACCGCCGGGCTCGCTTATTCCATTGCTTACAATTATCTGAACAAAGTAAAAGCGGGCAAGCCGGTTGGCGAACGCGTTTTCTTCCAGGGCGGCGTTGCCGCGAACAAAGCTGTGGTGTCGGCATTTGAAACCATCGTCGGCAAGCCTATAACCGTGCCTCCTCATCATGAGGTGACTGGCGCCATCGGTGCAGCGATCCTCGCCATGCGCAACAGCACCGGCACAAGTGATTTCAAGGGCTTTGATTTAAGCAAACGCGACTATATTGTAGCGACCTTCGAATGCGCGGCATGTGCGAACCGATGCGACATCCGGCAGGTGAGCTTCGACGGCGAGAAACCTCTCTTCTACGGGAGCCGATGCGAAAAATATGATGTAAAGAAAAAGCATTCAACAGCAGGAACGCTGTCCGACCTTTTTTCCGAGCGCGAACAGCTGCTTCTCTCTTCGCCCCTGACGCGCACCATCGGCGAAGATGCGATGACGATCGGAATACCTCGTATGCTTTACGTAAATGATTTTTTGCCTTACTGGAGGGTCTTTTTCACTGAACTAGGCTATCGCGTTGTATTGTCGGCAAACACGAACCGCACACTGATAAACAGGGCACTCGAAGCAACTGTTGCGGAGACCTGCTTCCCGGCTAAAGTGGGGCTCGGTCATGTCCTCGATCTCCTGGAAAAGAAGGTCGATATCATTTTTTTACCGAGCTTCATCCGCCTTCCCGTTTCTCACGACACGGCAAGGAATACCCAGGCTTGTCCCTATGCCCAGGCTTTCCCTTATGTCGCGAAGGCTTCGATCCGCTTCGGCACGACGAGGACCGTTGAGCCCGTTCTGTTTCTTCACGAGAAGCGCCAATTTAATAAGAGCATGAAAGCGCTTGGCAGGAGTCTTGGAAAGGATGCGGCTGATGTAGCGCGGGCACAGCGATGCGCTACTGAAGCTTTGGATAATTTCCACCGCGCCCTTCAGAGGCGTGGACGAGATGTCCTTGCTGCGCTTAAACCGGGAGAGAAAGCGTTGGTACTCGTCGGCCGGAATTACAATACCTGCGATACCGGCTTGAATATGAACCTGCCATCCAGGATTCGCGACCTTGGTGTGCAGGCGATACCCATGGATTTTATCCCGCTCCATGAGGTTGATCTTTCGGGGCAGGAGCACATGTACTGGAAGTCGGGACAAAAAATCATGGCGGCGGGGCGCTTCATATCCGGCAGACCTGGCCTGTTTCCCCTTTACCTGACGAATTTCGGGTGCGGTCCTGATTCCTTTATAACCCATTTTTTCCGTACAGAAATGGGTGGGAAGCCGTTCCTCCAGCTTGAGATTGATGAGCACAGCGCTGATGCAGGCGCCATCACGAGAATCGAGGCTTTTCTGGACAGTCTCAAGAATGTGAGGACAGAAAAGACGCGTTTGGATTTCAGCATAACCATAAAGACGCGTTTGGATTTCAGCATAACCATCAGGAACAACGGAAATGGATCGCTCCATACGAAAAAGGTCTATCTGCCGCCGATGACCGATCATGCTTATGCTCTTGCCGCAGCATTCAGAGCCTGCGGCGTGCAGGCTGAGGTGCTGCCCGAGTCGGATGAGGAAACCATCAGAATCGGGAGGGAACACAGTTCTGGGCGCGAATGCTATCCCTTGGCACTCACTGTCGGCGATATGATCAAGGCGACCAGGCGCTCGGGATTCGATCCTGGCAAGAGCGCGTTTTTCATGCCTTCGGGCAGGGGACCCTGCAGGTTCGGACAATATAACCGCTACCACCGCCAGGTACTGGATAAACTCGGGCTCGAATGTGTCGAAATCATGTCCCCCATGCAAGACGAGTCGCTTCACAACGATGTCAGTGCACTGGACAGGAATTTCGTGCTCATGAGTTGGCGCGGCGTGTTCGCCGTGGACATGATCCAGAAAGCGCTGTGGGAAACGCGCCCCTATGAGAAACGGAAAGGAGAGACGGACCGTGTATACCAAAATGCCCTGACTGCGGTGGTTTCGCTAATAGAAAAGCGAAAAGACCTTGCTCCAGCGCTGAGCAGTGCCTATGAGGATTTCATGGCGATCGATATAGTGGAGAGGTCGAAACCGGTGATCGGTGTCGTGGGGGAGATTTATATTCGTTCAAATCGTTTCAGTAACGAGAATGTGGTGGGCCAAATCGAGAAACTCGGGGGCGAAGCATGGGTTGCGCCGATATCAGAATGGTTGCTCTACGTCAACACAACAGCCAAGTCATCTGCCCTGATGAATCGCTCGTGGAAAGAGCTTCTGAAAGCGTACCTGACCGCATGGGTTCAGCATAAGGATGAGCAGCGATTCCTGAGCAGCTTCAATGGATCGCTGCGGAGTCTTCGTGAGCCGAGTATCGGCCAGACCCTGCACACTGCCTTGCCTTATATTCACCATTCCTTCGAAGGTGAGGCGGTCCTTTCGGTTGGCAAGGCCATTGACTATATCAACCGCGGAGTCTCGGGTATTTTGAATGTGATGCCCTTTACCTGTATGCCGGGCACCATCGCAACGGCCGTGCTCAAGCGAGTACGGGAAGACCATAACAATATCCCGCTCCTCAATATTGCTTATGAAGGTCAGGGAGACTCGCAGACTCTCACCCGCCTTGAGGCTTTCATGCATCAGGCACGGGCATACAATTCCCGGGGAAAATAGCGCTGCATGGCCGGTGGAGGGGCGTAATCGAGATGTTATCCTCTATGGCCTGATTAGCAGGACGCAAAGAGGTTTTCCTTACGTCCAACCATAAAACTGCGGGAAACCCTATAATACATGTCACTTAAGAAAAAAATAGCACTAAGTTTCTTCATCAGCGCGTTCATTATCGCGATCCTTGCTGTTTTCGAGTATGTCAGCTTCGTCGAACTCAGGAAGGAAATTCGGTATCTTGAGGTTACGGACATGGTGAGCCGCAAATCGGTTCAGCTCAGGCGCCACGAAAAAAATTATTTTCTTTACGGACCGAAACGGGGCAACGTTGAGGCTGCAGTTATTTATGATTACCTCACGCAGCTAAAGAATATTCTGGCTCAAAATCCTCATATCGACGAAGCAGACCAGCTTTCTCTGCGCAATAGGATCGCGGAGTATGAACAGTCTTTCACAAAAATCAATGATGAATTAAAGAGTCTTACAGCGGCTTTTGAAAAGCTCAGGAAATCCAACCTCAAGGATGATACATTCATCGCCCTTGTTGAAGACACCTTTCTGGAACGCCCCGCGCAGTCCGAGGTGTTCCTGACAAGCGTCTTCCGGCTTCCGAAGAGGCATCCTCTGGTTACAGGGCTTCAGGCGTTGGATGCCGACATAACGGCCCTAAGAAAAACAGGCGAGGATATACTGGTCATCAAGAATGACCTCGACAAGAACGCTCGTGAAAAAGCGGAGACCGTTATTCGCGTGTCGCAAATTGCGATTCTCATATTTTTCCCCCTTTTTTTCGCGGTTGGCATTGTCTTGCTGTTCTTTATCAGCACTAGTGTCGTGCGGAGGCTTATGCTTTTGATCAACGTGGTGGAAAAGACCGGCAAGGGATCTTATCCCCATCTCACCGGATCAGGTTCGAAAGGCAATCCCGATGATGAAGTGGGAGTGCTGATCGACAAATTCAACGAAATGGAAGATCAGCTTGCCCTGCATGAGCGAGAGCTGGAACGAAAAAACACGGAACTGATGCAGGCAAAAAAGCTTGCCGCCATTGGCACGCTCGCATCAGGCGTGGCCCATGAACTGAACAACCCCCTGAATAACATCTACCTTTCTGCCCAGGTCCTTGCGCAGGAAGCAGGTGACGACTGCTCTCGTGAAGTGAAAGAGGCCGTGAGCGATATCGTGGGCCAGACGGAACGGGTGAAGCGGATAGTCAGCGACCTCCTGGAATTTGCTCGTGGCAGGGACCTCCGGCTCTACGAAACGGACTTGATCGCGCTGATCGAAGACGCGTACCGGAACGCGGGAAGCTCCAATGACATGAGCGGAGTAAAGTTCTCCTTCGCTTCCAAACCACCCCTGCTAGTTGTATCAGCCGATGCTGGACAACTTGAGCAGGTGTTCACCAATCTGTTTATCAACGCAGCAGACGCCATGCATCAGCATGGCGAGATTACCGTATCGATTAAGCAGGATGTGGACAACATAAACATCAGAATATCCGATACCGGGAATGGTATTCCGGCCGAATCGCTTGATAAAATATTCGAACCCTTTTTTACCACGAAAGACAAGGGCACTGGCCTCGGATTGGCGATCGTTTACAATATCGTCAAAAAGCACCATGGTGATATAACGGTTACAAGCGAAGAAGGAAAAGGAACGACATTTATCCTTACACTGCCGGCACGTCATGCTTAATTGCTGTGATTCAGATTTCCCTCAAAGTGGGAATAATATCTACCGTTGAGTTTTCGGCCGCACTATGAAGAGATAAAGTAGTATATTTAAAAGTGCAATTACTACTTTATTAGCGTTCTCTATGGCCTCAGTGTCAAATAGTTTTTTCCTCTTTATGTTTGTTTGAAATCGGACATATGAAATTGACACGGCCCGAGGGGAGTATTATGATGCCTTCGGACGTACAGATTTGAGCCGTCCCAAAAAGGGCGAAATGAGAATCATTTATGGCATTCAAGATCCTTGTCGCGGAAGATGAAGAGATAACCCTGAAACACCTGCTCAATGCCCTCGCGAAGGCCGGTTATTCAGCAACCGGCACGAAGAACGGCAACGAAGCACTTGAGAAAATCGAAAACGATCATTTTGACCTACTGATCGCCGATATCAAGATGCCGGGGCTGACCGGCATGGAGCTGCTTGAAAGGATCAGGGAGAAACAGCTCGAGTCAGAGGTGATCATCATTACTGGCTTTGGCAGCATCAGTTCAGTCGTGGAAGCCATGAAAAAGGGCGCTTATGACTACGTCACGAAGCCTTTCAACCTTGATGAGCTGCTTCTCAAAGTCGGCAAGATACGGGAACAACGGTCCCTCAAAAAGGAGAATATCGCACTCAAGGCTTACGTCAGCATGGACAAAAAGGTGTCTATTATCGCAAAAAGCGCGAGCATGAATAATATTCTCGGCATCATTGAAGGAATGCAGGATTCGGACTGCAATGTGCTATTGACAGGTGAAACAGGCGTGGGTAAAAGCCTTCTTGCAAAAATTATCCATTATACTAGCAGGCGGCAGGACATGCCATTCCTTTCGATCAACTGCGCCACACTCACTGAGGAACTGCTCGCAAGCGAGCTGTTCGGTCATGAAAAAGGGGCGTTCACGGGAGCGGTCAAAACCAAGCAAGGCCTCGTGGAAATAGCAGATACGGGCACAC
>Ga0335081_10012563_pt1 | contig 13729 bp, 10 predicted proteins | sample Lox_Sample_35_FD_206713 | JGI IMG/M metagenome (GOLD analysis project Ga0335081, IMG submission 206713) | Soil microbial communities from Loxahatchee National Wildlife Refuge, Florida, United States - Lox_Sample_3.5 | ecosystem: Environmental > Terrestrial > Soil > Wetlands | place: USA...
TGACCGGCGAGCAGGCCGACGGCTTCATCCTGCAGACCGCCGACCCGGACATCGCGCGCTGGACCATCGGCTCGGTGCGGGCCGCCGCGGCGGCGGCGGGACGGGACCCCGGCTCGGTGAAGATCTGCGTGGCCGCGCCCGCTTACGTGGGCACCGGCCTGGCGCACCAGCGGGAGCAGCTGAGGTGGTTCGGCGGCATGGTCGGCAATCACGTGGCCGACCTGGTGGCCAGGTACGGCACCGAGGGCCCGGTGCCGCACGCGCTGACCGACTACATCAAGGGCCGGGAGGGCTACGACTACGCGCACCACGGCCGGGCCGACAACCCGTCGGTGGACTTCGTGCCGGACGCGATCGTGGACCGGTTCTGCCTGCTCGGGCCCGCTGGCGCGCACGCGGACCGGCTCCGCGAGCTGGCCGGTATCGGCGTGGACCAGTTCTCCGTCTACCTGATGCACGACCAGGAGGAGCAGACTCTCGCCGCTTACCGCAACGAGATCATTCCTGCCCTGCGCTGAGGGTCGGCGTCGGGGACGGTGACGGGACCAGGCCCTCCACCTTCGGCAGGGCCTGCTGGTCGCCCAGGGCGATGGCCAGCTCGCCCTCGGCGGTCGGGTGCAGCGGCGCGGGGTCGTCCGGGCCCTGCACGTAGGGGTCGGCGGTGCACAGCTCGTGCCCGGTGAACTGAGGGCCGGTGACCCCGAAGCCGAACGTCTGGGCGCCCTGCGCGAGCACCGTGTTGAGCTGGTTCAGGCGGGCCGCCAGGACCTTCTCCTTGGCCGCGGTGATGCCGTATTTCGCCAGGCAGCTCAGGTCCGGGCCGAACGGCGAGTAGTACCGGTTGATCAGGACGGCCGGGCTGCCGGGCAACGCGGACAGGTCGCCGAGCAGCTCGTAGTAGCTGCGGGTGAAGTCGCCGGTCAGCTTGGCGAAGAAGGCACCGGAGACCTTGTCGTTGCACACCGTGCTGGCCACGCAGAGCTTGGTCATGATCGACCACTGCACGTCGTCCGCGCCGACGCTGACGATGATCACCTTGGCGTGGGTGGCCCGCGCGGCCTCGGCGAGCTGCGGCGGGGCCACCTGGCCGCTGCCGAGCACCTGCGCGCCGAGCAGGCCGTTCTGCACGGTCGCGCCGCTGCAGGCCAGGTTCAGCACGGTCCAGTTGTTCACCATGGCCAGGTCGGCGGCGTAGGACTCGCTGCTGCGGCGGCAGGCACGGTCCAGCGGGGTCGGGTGGCCCAGCGGCGGGTTGCCGATGGCGGCCGCGGTGGAGTCGCCGATCACCACCGCCTGCACGCCGGGCAGCGGCCGGGCGGCGGCCTGCTGCGGCGCGGTGAGCGGGTCGGCGCCGACCAGGTCGTCGAGGGTCTTGACGCTGCGCAGCACCCCGGGGGTGCTGGACGCGGTCAGCAGCACGCCGCCGACGTTGACCGCGATCACCACGGCCAGGCCGGCGACGACGGTCTTCGCCATCTTCCGGTACGGCTGCCGGCGGACTCCGGCCACCGCGACCAGCGCGACCACGGCGAAGCCGGCCGCGATCAGCGTCTCCCACTCGAAGTAACGCGTCCAGCCCTGCGCCAGCTGCTGGCTGAGGTCCAGCTCGAGCGTGCGCGGGCTGTCCGAGCGGAGCAGCCGCGCGACCTGGTCGTCGATGGTGATGTGGGTGAGCTTGAGCAGCGGGCGGATCGGGCCGGTGAACTGCGGCTTGGTCGGCACCACCTGGCCGAACAGGTCGAGCTCGCCCGGCCCGGACAGGCTGAAGTCCGGAGCGGCCGCCCCCACCTGCGCGGTCTGGCCGGCCGCGGAGACCGTCTGCAGCGGCGCGACCTGCAACGCGAGCCAGATCGAGCCCGCCGTGACGATCATGAAAGTGACGAGGTAGAACGCCGCCGTCCTGGTCAGTCGCAGGGCTTTGGAAATGTCGTTCTCCGTCGATCGTCTGGCCTGGGCGGTCCGGCCTCGCCATTCCACGGTACATCGCGGCCGAAGGGAGTAACAGGGCTTGCTCGCGCTCCAGGTAGCTCATCGCGGCCCAGCCGAAGGGAACCGGCAGCCAGAACGTCAGCAGCCGGAACAGCAGCACCGCGCTGACCGCGACCGCGCCCGGCAGGCCCGCGGCGGTGAGCCCGGCGGTCAGCGCCGCCTCCACCCCGCCCAGGCCGCCCGGGGTGGGCAGGATGGAGCCGATGGCGCTGCCGGTCAGGTAGACCACGGCGATGCTGGCGAACGGCAGAGGTTGTCCGAACGCGGCGACGCAGGCGGCCAGGCACAGGATGTAGGACAGGCTGAGCAGCAGCGCGCCGCCGATGCCGAGGGCGAGCTTGCGCGGCTGCTGCGCCACCTCGAGCAGCCGCGGCAGCACCTGGCCGAGCATCGGCGACACCCGGGCGCGCAGCGCCCGGCGTCCGGCCGGGACGGCGAACACCGCGAGCACGAGGACGACCAGGCCGGCCAGCACGAACCAGGCCCACCTCGGCGGCTGGATGTGCTCCTTCGCCGAGCTGCCCGCGATCGCGGCGAAGATCACGATCAGCACGATGTGCAGGACGAACGCCACGACCTGGGCCACGCCGACGCTGGCCGCGGCGACCGCGGCCGGGATCTTCCTGCGCTGCAGGTACCTGATGTTCAGCGCGGCCCCGCCGACGGCGGCCGGGGTCACCAGGGTGATGAAGGAGCCGGCCACCTGGACGAGCAGGGTGCGGAAGAAGCTCAGCCGGTCGGCGACGAAGCCGGACAGCGAGATCGTGGCGCCCACGTAGGTGGACGCCGACAGGGCCAGCGCGGCGATCCCCCACTGCCAGTTGGCCTCGCGCAGCGTGCTGCTCAGGCTGGCCCGGGCCAGCTCGCCGGCCAGCAGGTAGACCGCGGCGGCGCCGGCGACCATGGTCACCAGGGTGCGCAGCCGGATGCGCTCGAGTCGTACCGGGGCGACCTCGGCGCCGGGCACTGCCGCGAGCAGCTTGGTGCGCAGCGCCGGCAGCACATCCCGGCGCCGGCGCAGCGCCTTGCGGGTGGAACGGGCCAGGACAACCGGCTGCAGCAGCGGGACCACGGTCACCAGTTCGTTCGCGGCCGTCTCGTCCAGCGCGAGGCGGGCGGTGCGGTCCGGGCCGACGTAAAGGGAGAGTTCGGCCAGGAGCTGGGCGACGTCGAGGCGGATCTGCAGGTCGCTGGCTGCCACGTCGCCGTCGCCGGGATCGAGCAGCATGGCCTGGCCATCCCCGGTGAACAGGATCCGGTCCGCGGTCAGCCCCCGGTGGGTCACCCGGCGGGCGTGCAGCCGGCCCACCGCGTCCCAGATCCGCCTGAGCTCCTCGTCGCTGCACCCGGGGTTGCGCACGGCCAGTGTGGTCCCGTCGTGGTGCTCGAAGGCGAGCACGGCGGCTTCGGGGCCGACCCGGACCAGGGCCCGCAGCCGCGGCGTGGGCACGTCGGCGTCTTCGGCCGCGTAGGACAGCAGCGCCCGGCGCTCGACCACCCGCTCCACCGACAGCGGGGCGGCGCGCGACACCGGCCCGAGCAGCCGCACCGAGCGGTAGATCCGGTAGAACAGGCCCGCCGCCTGCTGGTCCCGGTCGAACACCACGATGTCCAGGGCACCGTCCGCAGTGGTCACCGCGTAGTGACGGGACCCGGCCACCGCGGTGCCATTGGTCCGGACCCGCCTGATCGCGCGGACCGGCAGCTCGGCGGCCCTGAGCGCGGAGGCGATGGCCAGGGCGCCGGGCCGGTCCGAGGTGGAGCCCGCGAAATACCGGACCGCCAGGCCGATCGCGCGGCCCGCGATCACCGTGATCAGCAGCGTCAGCATCGGCGTGTGCAGCACGCCCACGTGCACGACGGAGTACACGCCGACCGCCACCCACAGCGCGTTCCGCCAGGCCGGCCGCCCGACGAGGCCGACCATGGTGGCGTATGCGACCAGGCCGGCCAGGGCGGGGTCCAGGGCCGGGATGTGGCTGGCCACCTGGCTCGTGCCCGGGCGGGCCATGGTGATGGCGTCGTAGAGCCGACTGGCGGGCTCCCGGCTGAGCAGCACGTTGACGATCGCGGTCACGCCGGCGGCCAGGACGCCGGTGGCGACGGACTCGGCCAGCCGCCGGAACTGGCGCCGGGCCAGGAGCTGGACGGCCAGGGCCGCGGGCAGGATGTACAGGGCGATCAGCGCCAGCGGCCGGGCTACCTGGAGCAGCGCGGCCGGTACCTGCCTGGTGGCGCCCACGATGTCGGCCTGGACGGCGGCCGTGGTCGCGCTGGCTGCCAAGCCGGCCAGGGCCAGCGCGACGATCTCGATGCAGGACACGATGCAGCGCAGCAGATCGACCGGCTTGCGGATACGGCGTTCGAGCCGATCCTCCACCTGGATCTCGCCTGGCTGCGGTGACGTCACGGGACGATCGTTTCATCTGGCCGCCTGGTCGCATAGACGCACCGCCCGCCCGTGACCGTGGTGAGACGCGCCGCGGGCCGCCTGTGCAGCGCCGTCGCCCGGCTCGATGCCGTGCTCGCGCAAGGTCGCCCGCAGCCTTTCCAGCACCCGGTTCAGGTCCGCGCCCAGCTTAACCAGCACCTGCGCGGCCGCGCCGTCACCCTCGCGGATCAGGCCGAGCAGGATGTGCTCGGTGCCGATGTAGGTGTGATTGAGCATCCTGGCTTCTTCTTGCGCCAGGACAACAACCCGCCGCGCCCCGTCGGAAAACCGCTCGAACATGCTCCGCGCAGCCCTTCTCACCGTCATGCCGGGCTAGGCCCGTTACCAATACGACAAGTCGCATTGGTAGAGATCAGCGGCGCAGAACACCCCGGGGCCGCGCGTTCGAGGGCTGGACGGGCTGGGTTATCGTCCCTGACATGAGGCCATCGGAGATACGCCAGCTGATCCGGATGAAGCCGGTCGAGCTTGACGCGACGCGCCGCAGGCTGGCGGCGTGCCATGACATCAACGACCTGCGGGCCATGGGGCGCAGGGTGACCCCGCGGCCGGTCTTCGACTACGTCGACGGCGGCTCCGACGAGGAGCTGTCGCTGGCGGCCAACGTGCGGGCGTTCCGGCGCTGGCGGTTCCAGCCCCGCGCGCTGCCCGAGATCATGACGGTGGATACCTCGGCGCGGCTGCTGGGCCGGGACCTGCCGCTCCCGCTGGCGCTGGCGCCGACCGGGTACACACGGATGATGCACCCGGCGGGCGAGATCGGCGCGGCCTGCGCCGCGCGGCGGCACGGGCTGCCGTACGCGCTGTCCACCATGGCGACCACCACGATCGAGGCCCTGGCCGAGGCTGTGCTGGCCCAGCCAGCCGGGCCCGACCTGCCTCCCGGGCCGCCCGACCTGTGGTTCCAGCTGTACATCCAGCGGGACAGCGGGATGAACAAGGACCTGGTGGACCGAGCCGCGGCGGCCGGGTACCGGGTGCTCATGGTAACCGTGGACACGATCGTCACCGGGAACCGGACCAGGGACCGGAGGAACGGGCTGCTCATCCCGCCCGAGCTCACCGTCCAGACACTGGCCAGCATCGCCGCCAAGCCCGGCTACTGGGTCCGGATGCTGCGCAGCGACCCCATCGAGTTCGCCAACTTCTCCGGGGCGCGCGGATTCACCATCCACCGCACCGGCGACCTGTTCAACCCGGCGGCCAGCTGGGACGACATCGCCATGCTGCGGGACAGGTGGCCGGGCAAGCTGATGCTCAAGGGCCCCGTCTCGCCGTCGGACGCCCGCCGCGCGGTCTCGCTCGGGGTCGACGGCCTTCAGCTGTCCAACCACGGCGGGCGCCAGCTCGACCGGGCGATCGCCCCCGTCGACCTGATCGTGCCGGTCCGCGAAGCGGTCGGACCCGAAGTGGCGCTCGTCGTGGACTCGGGGGTCCGGCACGGAGCCGACATCGCGGTGGCGCTGGCGCTGGGCGCGGATGCCTGCTCGATTGGCCGCGCCTACATCTACGGGCTGATGGCCGGGGGGGAGCCGGGAATCGACAAGGCGATCGAGATTCTCACCGACGAGTTCCGGCGGACGCTGCACCTGCTCGGCACGCGTTCGGTGGCCGAGTTGCGCGAGCACGGCCGCGAACTGCTGGTGGCGCCATGATCACCAGCGGGCAGCTGATCGGCTTCATGGTGGCGTCGCTGGTGATGATCGTCATCCCGGGGCCGGGCGTGCTCTTCGTGGTCGGCCGGGCGCTGGCGCACGGGCGCCGTACCGCGCTGGCCACCGCGTGCGGCCACGCCGCGGGCAACTTCGTGGTGGCGGCGTTCGTCGCGGTGGGTCTCGGCGCGATCCTGCAGCGCTCGGCTGCGGCGTTCGTGCTGGTCAAGGTCATCGGGGCGGCGTACCTGGTGTGGCTGGGCATCCAGGCGATCCGGCATCGCACGTCGCTGGCCGAGGCCTTCGCCGCGGTGACGGAACCACGCGAGGGCTGGCGGGCCGCGCGCGATGGGGTGGTGGTGGGGATCACCAATCCAAAGTCGTACATCCTGTTCGGCGCCGTGCTGCCGCAGTTCGTGAACCGCGCGGCCGGTGACGTGCCCGGGCAGATGCTGCTGCTGGCGCTGGTCTCGGTGCTGCTCGGCGCGGTCTCCGACTGCGGGTACGGCTACGCGGCGAGCACCGTGCGGAACTGGTTCGCGCGCTCGCCGCGACGGTTCGAGCTGGTCGGCGGGGCGGGCGGCCTGGCCATGATCGGCGTCGGCGTGACCGTGGCGCTCACCGGCCGGAAGAGCTGACGTCGCTGGGGGCGGCGGTCGTGTCGTCGATCCGGTCGGCGGCGTGCGCCGGGGAGGTGCCGTCGATCCGGACGCCGCGCAGCGCCAGCACGGCAATCAGGACGGCGGCGCAGGTGATCGACGCGTCGGCCAGGTTGAACGTCCACGGGAAGTGCGGCAGGTTGATCCAGTCCACGACCTGGCCGCGGAGCAGGCCCGGCGCCCGGAACAACCGGTCGCCCAGGTTTCCCATCGCCCCGCCGAGCAGCAGCCCGAGCGCGATCGTCCAGGCCAGGCTGCGCAGCCGGCGGGCGGTGCGGATGATGTAGGCGATCACGCCGCACACGATCAGGGCGATGACCGCGGTGTAGGACGTACCCACACCGAAGGCAGCGCCGGCGTTGAAGGTGAGGTCCAGCGTGATCAGCCCGTGCAGCAGCCGGACCGGCGGGTGCCCGGACAGCCTGGCCAGCACCTGCTGCTTGGAGATGGCGTCGGCGGCGAGCACGACGACCGCGACGCAGAACATGACCGTGAGCGCCCAGATCCGGCGCGGGCAGCCGGATGACATCAGGCGCGGTTCCGGGGAGGAAGGGGCGGGCGGGCCTTGGACGGGCCGGTCGCCGGGTCGGCGGGCACCTTGGGCGGCTGCTTCTCCAGCGCCTCGAGCGCGAGCCTTACCGCGGTCTCCAGCTGCGGGTCATGCCCGGCCGCCCAGTCATCCGGCGTGATCAGCACCTCCACGTCGGGGTCGACGCCGTAGTTCTCCACGCCCCAGCCGTACTCGTCGAACGAGAACGCGTATCTCGGTACGGTCATGCAGGTGCCGTCGACCAGCACGTGGAACCCGTCGATGCCGACCACGCCACCCCAGGTCCGGGTGCCCACGACCGGTCCGAGTCCGAGCAGCTTGATCGCGGCCGTGACGATATCCCCGTCGGATCCGGCGAACTCGTCGGCCACCGTGACCACCGGGCCGCGCCGCCCGTCCTGGGGGTAGGAGGCCGGCCGGATCCAGCGTCCCTGGTCCCAGCCGATGACGCGGCGGGCCAGCTTCTCCACCACCAGCTGGGAGATGTGCCCGCCGCCGTTCCCGCGCACGTCCATGACCAGTGCGTCGAACCGCATCTCGGTGCGCAGGTCGCGGTGGAAGTCGGCCCAGCCCTCACCGATCATGTTCGGGATGTGGAGGTAGCCGAGCCGCCCGTCGCCGAGCTCGCGGACCACACGGCGCCGGCCGGCCACCCAGTCCTGGTACCGCAGCCGCCGCTCGTCACGCAGCGGCACGACTACCACCCGGCGCCGCACCTCGGGATCGGCGCCCTGTGCCCTGACGGCGAGCTCGACCGGCTTGCCGACCGTCCCGGCCAGCAGCGGCGCGGGGCCGAGCACCGGGTCAACCGGCCGCCCGTCCACCGCGATCAGCTCGTCTCCGGCCCGGACCACCACGCCGGGCGCCTCGAGCGGCGAGCGCGCGCGGGGGTCGGACGTCTCGCCCGGCAGCACCCGGTCCACCACCCAGCGGCCCGCCGGGTCGCGGGCGATATCCGCGCCGAGCAGCCCGACGGCGGCCGAGCCCGGACCGGAGCCGCGGAAGTCCTTGACGATCCGCCCGATGTAGGCATGCGAGGTGCCGAGCTCGGCCACCACCTCCCACATCAGGTCGGTGAAGTCGCTGGCGCCGCGGACCCGGTCGAGCAGCGGCCGGTAGCTGTCCAGCACCGCGTCCCAGTCCACCCCGGACATGCCGGGGTTCCAGAAGTCACGGCGCATCAGCCGGCCGGCTTCGGCGAAGGAGTGCTGCCACAGCGCGACCGGGTCGGCCTGGAACCTGGCCCGGGACAGGTCGACGGTGACCGCGTTGGCCGAGTCGTGGTCCTCCTTGTGCTCGGAGGGCACGATCCGCAGTTCGTCGCGGTCCTTGACCACCAGCCGGGTGCCGTCGCCGCTCACACCGAACCAGTCGAGCTCGCCGACCAGGTCGGCGACTTCGCGCTTACGCAGGTCGAACCGTTCCAGCACCGGACGCGGCGTGTCGTCGTCGGGGTTGGCGATCCCCTCGCCGAGCACCCCGGTCACCGGCTCGCGTAGCCAGGCGAGGCCGCCCTTCACCGCTCGCAGCCCCGAGTACCTGGCCTCGACCACGGGGACGGCCACCACGCGGCCGGAGATACCGTCGGCGTCGACGGAAACCTCGGTTCGTTCGGCGTTATCGTCTTTGTCTTTGTCCTGGTCGGTCGCTGACGGCTCCTCGCCGAGCGGCCGGCCGCCCGGCAGCGGGCCGAACGGCGAGGGGGTCTGCTCGGCCAGCGGAACCAGGTAAGGGCGGCTGCCGAGGGGGAACGACAGGTCGAAGGTCTGCTCGTCGTACACCGGGTCAAAGCTGCGCCGGGAGATGAAGGCGAGGTAGAGGCCGTCAGGGGTGAACACCGGGTCGGCGTCGGCGAACCGGCCGTCGGTCACGTCGATGATCTGCTGGTCGGCAATGCGCGCCAGTCGGATCCGGCGCAGCGGCTGCGGGCCGGGCTGGGCCCAGGCCAGCCAGGCCGAATCGGGCGACCAGGACAGCCCGCCGACCACCCCGTCGTCGGACGCGGCCAGCTCGGTGACCTGCCCGGACGCCACGTCGACGAGCAGCAGCCTGCCGTCGTGCGCGGCCGCCGCCACGGTAGCCCCGTCCGGCGAGGCGGTCAGGTCGATCACGTTGCCGAGCAGCCCCTCGGCGAGCCGGACGGTGTCCCCCTCACCGGTCACGGGGCCGATCTCCAGCGCGTCGGCGCCAGCGGCGTCGGTGACCCAGACCGCCTGCCCGGTGTCGCCGAGCACCCGCGGCAGCCGGGCCCGGGCCGCCGGATCGACGTGCAGGGCCCGGGCCGGGCCGTCCTTGTGCGTCAGCCAGTGCACCGTCCCGCGCACCTCGACCACGCTGGCCTGACCGGTCTGGTCGCAGTCCAGGCCGCCCAGGTGATCCCGGGCCGAGACCAGCCGGGGCGCCCGGGCGGCCGCCGGGGAGCCCAGGACGACGTCCAGCTTGCGGGGCTCCGCCGCGTCGGGTGAGTCCAGGATCCAGATGTCCCCCGCCACGTGGTAGACGATCCGCTGCCCGTCGGTGGCCGGGTTCCTGGCGTACATCCCGTCGTGGTCGGTATGCCGGGCCAGGTCTCTGCCGTCCAGCGCGCACGAGTAGATGTTCCCGGTGCCCTCGTGATCGGACAGGAAGAACAGCCGGCCGCCGATGAGCATCGGACTGGCCAGCTGGCCGTCCAGGCCGGCGAGCACCCGGGTGAACTCCGGATCCGCGGCCGTGGCGGTCCACAGCTTGCCGCGGGTACCGCCCCGGTACCGCTTCCAGAACGCGGGCTCGTTGTTCAGCCGGCCGGTGAGCAGGGCCGTGCCCGTCTCTTCCACGGCCAGGTCGGCCACCGGGCCGAACGGCAGCCTGCGTGGCGGCGCGCCCTCGAGCGGGACCGCGTATGCCCAGGTCAGATACGTTTCGGGCTGGCTGGTGGCGGAAACCGCGAGAACCTCTCCAGCCGCGGTCCAGCCGGTCACCCTGGTCCTGGCGTCGCTCCAGTAGGTGAGCCGGCCGGCGGAGCTGCCGTCCGGGTCGGCCGTGTAGACCTCCGGGTTGCCGTCCCGCCAGCTGGTCCAGGCGATCCTCGCGCCGTCGCGGGAGAAGCGGGGATGGCTCACCTGGGCGCTGTCCGCGGATAGCCGCCAGGCCCGGCCGCCGTCGGCCGGAGCGAGCCAGATGTCCTCTTCGGATGCGAAGACGAGAAGATCACCGTGAACATGCGGGTAGCGCAGATATCCGGATGAGGTCACGCACTTCATCCTAGGGTCTGGAGGACCTAGAGCCAGCCTCGCTCGGAGGCGATGCGGAGGGCCTCGGCGCGGTTCCTGGCGCCGGTCTTGCCGATGCACGCGGACAGGTAATTCCGCACCGTGCCCTCGGACAGGTAGAGCTGGGCGGCGATCTCGGCGATCGTCCGTCCGTCCGCGGAGGCCTCCAGCACGTCACGCTCGCGCGGGGTGAGCGGGTTGACCCCGTCGGCGAGCGCGGCCGCGGCCAGGTCGGGGTCGATGACCCGCTCGCCGGCCAGCACCCGGCGGATGGTCTGGGTTAGCTTGTCCGCCGGGGAATCCTTGACCAGGAACGCGGACACCCCGGACTCCATCGCGCGGCGGAGGAACCCCGGCCGGCCGAACGTCGTCAGGATCACGATCTTGGTGTCCGGGCTGCGCCGCTTCAGCTCGGCCGCCGCGCTCAGGCCGTCCATGCCCGGCATCTCGATGTCCAGCACGGCCACGTCGGGGCTGGTCGCCTCGGCGGCCTTCAGCACTTCGTCACCGCGGCCGACCTGCGCCACCACCTCGATGTCGCCCTCGAACGAGAGCAGCGCGGCCAGCGCCTCCCTGATCATCACCTGGTCTTCGGCGAGGAGCAGCCGGACGGGCTCGTCCTGGGTCATAGCTGGCAATTATGCGCGCTGCCGTCCGGGCCGGCGCCGGTGACGGCGGGCACGGCGGGCACGGTAGCGACGAGGCGGAAGCCGTGGCCAGCATCCGCCGGGCCGAGCGACAGGGAGCCGCCGACCGCGGAGAGGCGTTCGGACACGCCGTGCAGGCCGCTCCCCTCGGGATTGTCCGGGGTACCCGGGTTCTGGCCGGCGAAGCCGCGGCCGTCGTCGGTGACCTCGAGGGACAGCTCGCCCGCCTGCTCGGTGAGCCGGATCCGGCAGTGCCGGGCGCGGGAGTGGCGGATCACGTTGGTGACGGCTTCGCGCAGGCACCAGGCCAGCACCGCCTCGGCTTCGGAGTCGAAGGTGCCGGACCGCAAGGTCAGCCCGGCGTCGTCGTCGAGCGCGATGCCGGCCGCCTCGAGCGCGTTCCGCGCCGTGATGACCTCGATGGCCAGCGTCGGCCTCCGGTAACCGCTGACCGCCTCCCTGATGTCGTGCAGCGTCTGCCGGCTGACCCGGCCGATGTCACCGAGCTCGGTGAGCACCGCGTCGTGTTCGGCCGAGGACGGCAGCTTGGCCAGGCGCTTGGCCGCCAGCTCGGACTTCAGCGTGATCATCGACAGCGACTGGCCGGTCAGGTCGTGCATGTCGCGCGCCAGCCGGAGCCGTTCCTCGTTCGCGGCCAGCTTGGCGACCGTCCCGCGCGCCTGGTCCAGCTCGTGCATCAGGCTGATCTGCGTCCGGAACCCCATCATGGCCAGTCCGATGAGCAGGACGGGCAGCAGCACGGCCAGCGTGGTGCCCAGGTCGAGGTGGGTGATCCAGCAGAACAGCAGGTAGCAGCCGGTGATGGCGAAGACGCCGAACGAGGCCCGGCGGCTGCCGGAGGCCGACGTGAGGACGAAGCCGCCCGCGGCCGATACGTAGATCCACAGCGGCGTCCAGCTCTCGCCATACACCAGGCAGGCCACCGCGGCCAGCACGGCGAGGGTACCGAGGCCGGCCAGGGCCAGCCGCGGCCGCGACTCGCAGAGAAACAGGGTGGGCAGGTAGATGGCGCAGAAGGCGATCGTGATGATGATGCCGCCGGCGATCCACGCCGCTCCGCCGTGGTGGAACAGGTCCGCGACCGGCTGGATCAGGTAGGCCAGCCAGACGCCGGAGAAGAAATAGCGCCACCGGCTGCTGCCGGTGCCGGGCACGTGGCGATCGCCGAGCACGCTGGTGAGCAGTCCCGGCTCGGCCCGGTCCCGAACGGCCTGGCCGGTCTCGGTCCGGACGGCGTCGGTGGATCGTGTCGCCATCGCAGCCTCACCTCCCTTCCATGCTGCCACGTTTGCGTGGGTTACCCGCCCGCGCTGCCCGGCCGGGCCCCCGAATGGCCGGCCGGGCCATGCTGGCGGGTCGCGGGTCAGACCGACTCGGCGGTAGTCCGCACCGCGACGGTGGCCAGCGCGGCGAAGATGCCGAGCCAGACGACCAGGCCGACGGCCAGGCCAGCCGGCACGGAGCCGCCCTGGATCACGTCGGTACCGATCTTCACCGCCTCGTAGGTGGGCGTGAACTTGCCGATCTTCGCGAGGAACCCGGACAGCGGGAACCACAGGCCGCCGAGGATGGCGAAGAAGAAGTACACGATGAGCGTGATCGGCTGGACCTGGTCCGGCGGGAACCGGTAGCCGACGGCCACGGCCAGCGCGGCGAAGATGGTCGAGCCGAACCAGATGGTGACCGCGATGACCGGCCACTGCCAGGCGGGCAGGTGAACGTTGCCGTAGAAGCGGCCGAGCAGCAGCACGATGACGATGGCCGGCACGGTGGTGGCCAGCGAGACGAGGATCTTGGTGACCACGTAGGCGTTGGCCGGCAGCGGGGTGAGCCTGAGCTGGCGGATCCAGCCGTCCTTCTTCTCCTGCGAGATCCGCTGAGCGTTGCCGTTCAGCGCGCCGCTGAAGGCGCCGAACGTGGCCATCGCGATCATGTAGTAGGCCCCGAACGCGATGCCGTAAGCCTGCGCGCTGACCTGCCGGCCGATGAGCAGGTAGAGGACGACCGGGAAGCCCACGGTGAAGATGAAGTAGCGCTTGTTGTGCATGAGCCGCGTGAGTTCGGCCTTGGTGAGGGCCAGTGTGCCGGCCATGTCAGTTCGTCTCCCCTGCGTGCGTGGTCCCGTTGGTCCGGTCGTCTTCCGCGGTGATGGCGAGGAAGGCCTGCTCGAGGCCGAGGCTGGTGACCTCGATCTCGCGCGGCCGGTAGCCCGCGTCGATGATGGCGTACAGCGTGGCGTCGGAGTCGCTGGACTGGATCTGCACCACGTCGTGCCTGACCTCGAGGTTCACCAGCCCGGGCAGGCCGAGCAGGAAGGGCTCGTCCACCTTGTCCAGGCGGAAGGAGAGCCGCCTGGCCCCAGCCCGTGCCTTGATCTCGGCAGGCGTGCCGTCGGCGAGCAGCCGGCCCCGGTTGATGACCAGGATCCGGTCCGCCGCCTGGTCGGCCTCCTCCAGGTAGTGCGTGGCGAACAGGAGCGTGCGCCCCGCGGCCACCTCTTCCTTCATG
>Ga0335081_10012564_pt1 | contig 13728 bp, 13 predicted proteins | sample Lox_Sample_35_FD_206713 | JGI IMG/M metagenome (GOLD analysis project Ga0335081, IMG submission 206713) | Soil microbial communities from Loxahatchee National Wildlife Refuge, Florida, United States - Lox_Sample_3.5 | ecosystem: Environmental > Terrestrial > Soil > Wetlands | place: USA...
GGACACGGACCCGGCCGGCACCGTGATCGCCGGGCAGCCGGCCACCGCGGCCGGGCCTGAGCTGTGGAACACGTCGTGGTCGCCGAGCACGTAATCGGTCAGGCAGGCCGGGTTGGCGGTCAGCGCCACGATGGCCTCGAGCCCGTGGTCGGCCAGCGGCGCGGAGATCGCGGTGCGGGCCAGCCGGGTGGCGTCCCGGCGCGCGGACAGGTAGCCGGGGTCGGACAGGTCACCGCTGGTGGCTTCGGCCTGCTCGAATATCTCCTGGCCGAACCGGGACAGTACCAGGTCCGCGTTCCGCTTGTTGAAGTCGATCAGTTCGGCCAGCGTGGCGGGCAGCAAAGCGCTGCCGCTGAAGTCCGCCACGTAGGTCAGGTAGGCGTTGATCCCGTACTTGAACTCGCACCGCAGCGCGGTGAACTCCGGCTCGGTGATCTTCTCCGCGTCGGGCAGCGACACCGGATCGGTCACGACGGCGCCGAGCGAGCGCAGCCGGGCCACCGCCTCGTCCAGCACCGCGGCGGTGGCGGGCCCGGCCGCGGCCGAAGCGTCCCGCCAGATGCCCAGGCGGGCGCCTTCCAGCGCGGCGACATCCAGGTCGGGCAGGAAAGAGGCGCCGGAAGGATCAACCCCGGCCCGTTCGGCCAATTCGTTCTCAGCGGCCGAGACGGGGTCCTCGGGGTCGGCGGCGGCCAGCACGGCCAGCAGGACCGCCGCGTCGGTGACCGAGGCCGCCATCGGCCCGGCGGTGTCCTGCACCGGCGAGATCGGCACGATGCCGCGGCGGCTGATCAGCCCGTTGGTGGGCTTGATGCCCACGATCCCGCAGGCGCTGGCCGGGCAGACGATCGAGCCGTCGGTCTCGGTGCCGATGGCCAGCGGCGCCAGCCCCGCGGCTACCCCGGCGGCCGAGCCCGAACTCGACCCGGACGGGTTGCGGTCCAGCGCGTACGGGTTGGCGGTCTGGCCGCCGAGCGTGGACCAGCCGCTGGTCGAGTGGGTGGAGCGGAAGTTGGCCCACTCGGACAGGTTCGCCTTGCCGATGATCACCGCGCCGGCCGCGCGCAGCCTGCCGACCAGGAAGGCGTCGCCCGGTTCGGCGCTCAGCAGGGCGGGCGAGCCCGCGGTGGTCGGCATGCCCGCGACCTGGATGTTGTCCTTGACCAGCACGGGAATGCCCTCGAGCGGCCCGCGCGGGCGGTCGGCCGCGCGTGCCGCGTCGCTGGCCGCCGCCTCGGCCTGCGCATCCATGTTCACCGTGATGACCGCGTGCAGGGCCGGGTTCAGCCGGTCGATGCGCTGCAGGTAATAGCCGGTCAGCGCGGCGGAGGTGAGCGTGCCCGCGGCCATCGCGGCCTGCAGGCCGGCCAGCGACGGCTGGCTCACGCTGACCTGGGTGCCCGGGATCAATTCCGGCATGCGCGAAGAATAACGGTGAAAGGGATTGGCACTGAACGGGGGTCTTCGGGTCCGCACCGGTCTTCATGAGGTTTTAATCGTTGCCGGCCCGCCCCCGCAGGTCACCGCCGGACGACGCGCAGGCTGTCCTCGACGGCCCGGGCCGCGGCCCTGACCTGACTCAGCAGCAGGGCCCGCTGCTCGGCGGGGGCCCGGACCACGGGGGACGGCACGGTGAGCACGGCCACCATGCGCTTGCCCTGCATCACCTGGGCGGCCGTCGCCCAGACGCCCCGGTGGATCTCCTCCTCGCTGGTCGCGTAGCCCTGCTGGCCGGCCAGGATGACCTTCTTCTCGAGCAGCGCGGCGGCTTCGGGGTCCCGTCCGGCCAGCGGAGCCAGGTATTCCCGGCGGACGCTGGGCGCCAGGGTGGACAGCAGCAGCCGGGAGCTGGCGCCGCGCTCGAGCGGGAGCGGCTGGCCCGCCTCGAACGAGATGCGCAGCTGCTGCGCGGACTGCACGCGGTGCACGCACACCGCCGAGCGCCCGATGAGCCGGACCAGGATGACGGTCTCCCCGGTGAGCTTGGCGAGCTCGCGCATGACCGGATCGGCCACGTCGATGATGCCCTCCGCGGCCTCCGCCGCCCGGGCCAGGCCGATGAGCCGGGCGGAGAGCCGGTAGCTGCCGCGTTCGTCGCCGGCCAGCAGCCCGGTCTCGCGCAGCAGCGTGATGTACCGGTACACGCTGGGCAGCGCGATGCCGGTACGATCGGCGAGCTGACGCGCCGTGAGGGTGTTCTCGTCGGCGGAGAACGTGAGCATCAGGGCGAGGACGCGGCGTGCGCCCTCACACCCGTGCGCCGCGTCCGCCTCCGGAGGCATCTTGACGGCGGAAGCCCTGGCCATGGACTCTTCTCAGGTAGTCAGAACATTTCTATCGGCCGATGATAACGATGTCTGTCGTATACCGTCAACGAAATCCAGGATCCATGCGAAATAATAGCGAACTAAGCGCCGTTCTGACCATCCCGGGCCGGGGTGCCCGTCGGCGGGGGTCAGGCGTGCAGGGCGGAGAGCCAGCCGGGTGGGGCGATCAGGGCGGCGCCGGCGATCAGGGCGGCGAACGCCACCAGCACGAACAGCGTGATCCACAGGCCGGGCGGGGCGCCGGTCAGCCGGGCGAGCTGGTCGGCGTCCGAGCCGCGCGCCCAGCGCCCGCGGCGGCCGCGGGCCAGTTCGAGCACCGGCCGGATCCCGCCGAACAGCAGGAACCACACGGCCAGATAGGCGAAGCCGGCCTGCACGGCGGGCGTGGCGTAGTAGCTCACCGCGAACACGGCGCCCGCGGTGACCAGCACCGCTAGCGCGCCGAACAGGTTTCTGACGGCCAGGAACGTCGCGGCGAGCAGCACCAGGGCCAGCCAGAGCATGGCGGTCAGGTGCCGCGCCGCCAGCAGAGCGGCGGCGCCCGCGCCGAGCAGCGACGGCATCACGTAACCGGCCGCCGCGGTGAGCACCAGGCCGGGACCGGCCCGCTTGCCGCGGGAGTAGGTCACTCCCGAGCTGTCCGCGTGCAGCCTGATGCCGTCGAGCCGCCGCCCGGACAGCACGGACACCAGCGCGTGCCCGCCCTCGTGCGCGATCGTGATGACCTTCCCGGTCACCCGCCATGATCCGGTGTTCACCACCACGGCCAGCGCCACCAAGGCGGTCAGCCCGATCACCCAGGCCGGCGGCAGCGACTGGCTGCCCGAGACCCGGTCCCAGAGCCGCGCGAGAACGGTCATGGCTCGTGCTCGCTCATGGGCGGGGCAGCCAGGACACGTGGCCGGCCAGGACCGCGTAGCCGACGAAGGCCACCGAGTCGATCAGGAAGTGCGCGATGATCATGGGGGTCACCCGGCGCCAGCGGTAGAACAGGACGCCGAACAGCGCGCCCATGACGGCGTTGCCGATGAACCCGCCGATGCCCTGGTACAGGTGGTAGGAGCCGCGGATCACCGCGCTGATGGCGATGGCCCACCGAGGCCTGACGCCCAGCCGCTCCAGCCTGGTCAGCAGGTACCCGAGGACGACGACCTCTTCCAGGGTGGCGTTCTGGAACGCGGAGAGCAGCAGCACCGGGATCCGCCACCAGACGTCGGGCAGGTTCTCCGCCACGACGTTCAGCTCCACGCCGAGGTGGTACGCGATCAGGTACAGGCCCAGGCCGCTGCCGCCGATGACCGCGGCGAGCGCGGCGCCCCTGGCCAGGTCCCGGCCTGGCTGGCGGGCGTCGACGCCGATGGCGGACGCCCCCTCCCCCGACCGGGCCAGCAGGTAGAAGACCAGCAGCACCGGGGCGAGCGACAGGGTGACGTTCAGCAGCTGCAGGGTCAGGTCGAGCAGCGGGCGGCCCGGGGCCAGCGAGCCGTTGAGCACGGCGGTCTGCTTGCTCAGCGACTGCTTCGCGGTCAGCGAGCCGATGAGGTTGACCAGCGCGTAGATGCCGCTGGCGCCCAGCGAGACGGCGAAGACCGCGACGATCTCCCAGATCTGCAGCCGCCTGTCCGGCGGCGCCAGGCCGGCCAGGGTCTTCTGGCCGGCCGGCGTCGCGGGGCGCGTCGTGATCTCGTCCGCCATCGCTCCTCAGTATCACCGAACCGCGGAGCTGAATGGCCCGCCATGCGCGGAGCCACTAAGCTCTGTAGATCAGCGGGGGGTTCCGCGATTCGTTCGGTATGTATCAAGCAGAGGTCGCCATGTACCAGCCCTACCCGTCGAGCGGCAAGCCGGTGGAGCCGGAGCGGCCTCCCGCGCCACCGTCGGTGCTCAACGCGGTGAAGCTCATGTACGTAGGCGCCGCCATCAGCACGGTCAGCCTGATCATCTCCCTGATCGACATCAGCGGGACCAAGGAGGCCATCAGGAAGGCGCGCCCCAGCCTCACCGCGGCCCAGGTCAACCAGCTGAACACGTTCATCATCACCCTGGCCATCGTGTCCGGCGTGGTCGGCGTCGCGCTGTGGCTGTGGATGGCCCGGGCGAACAGCCAGGGCCGGAACTGGGCCCGGATCATGTCCAGCGTGCTGTTCGGGCTGGCCACCCTGGACCTGTACGGCGTCCTCAGCCAGCCCAAGACCGTGCTCGGCCTGGTGTTCCCCGTGCTGACCTGGCTGGTCGGCCTCGGCGCGGTCATCTTCCTGTGGCGGAAGGAATCGACCGAGTTCTTCAAGCCCCGGCCATACGCGTGACCCCGGCCCCGGTCGTACTTTCCGCCGTCCCGACGCTGTTCTCACCCGAAGGCGAGCTCGACCCCGGCGCCAACCGCGCGCTGTACAAGCTGGTCGCCGGCCTGGTGGACGGGCTGTTCGTGGCCGGGACCACCGGCGAGTTCCCCGCGCTCGAGGACGCCGAACGGCTGTGGTTGTTCGAGCTGGCGCTGGCCGAGGCGGGTCCCGGCCGGGTGATCGCGCACATCGGCGCGCCGGACGCCAGGCACGCCGCCCGGCTGGCCCGGGCCGCGGCCGGGCTCGGGGCCACGCGCATCGCCGCGATCACGCCCTACTACCTGCCCGCGCGCCCCGACGAGCTGGCCGCGCACTACCGGCGTATCCGCGACGCCGCACCCGGTCCCGAGCTCTACGCCTATATTTTTCCCGAACGGACCGGGCTACGCGTCCCCCCGCCGCTGTTTGCCGAGGTGGCGGACGCGGCGGGCCTGGCGGGCGCCAAGACGAGCGGGTCCGCGGCGGCCGACCTGGCCGGCTATGTCGCCGCGGCGCCCGGCCTGCGGATCTTCTCCGGCAACGACGCCGACCCGTGGGCCACGATGCGGGCCGGGGGCGCGGGCGTGATCTCCGGGCGCAGCTCCGCCTACCCCGAGCTCTACGCCGCGCTTTGCCAGGATCCCGCGGAGCAGGAGCGTCTTGACCGGGTCGTGGCCCTGGGCGCGAGCATCGGCAGGCTCAAGCACGCGCTGCAGCTCCGCGGCCTGGATCCCGGGGCCAGCCCGGCCGCGCGGATGACCGTCGATCCCCCGGACGCCGAGACGGCGGCCGCCATCGCGGCACAGGTGGCGGCCTTGATCGGTTCGTTACCGAATCGCGGGTGAACCAAGCGCGGCGGTGGCGCGTCCTTCTCTGTAGAGGTCCGGCGTAAGCGGGGCGCCGGACCTCTACAGAGCTCGGCAGGCGGAAGCCGAGCGGCGAGCCCGGCGAGAGCGGGGCGCCTGGCTCAGGCCCGGCGTGAGCGGGGCGCCGGTGCCCGTCGATGCTCCGCCGCCGGGCGCACGGTTACCGCTGGCACCCACATGGGTGCCAGCCTGGGCCCGTGCTCGTTCACCCGGTATCCGCGTCCAGCACCTCGTGCGCGCGGGCGACCAGCGCCGGGACGGCAAGCCCCTCCTGCTCGAAACCCTCTCCCACCGTCTGGTGCTGCAGGTAGCGCGCGTGAATGCCCTCGAGCACGACGGCCAGCTTGAAGTAGCCGAACGCCACGTAGTAGCCGATCCTGGAGATGTCCCGCCCGGTCCGCCGCGCGTAACCGGCGGCGAATTCGGCCCGGGTCAGGAAGCCCGGGCTGGTGGTGCCGTCCGTCCGCAGGCCAGGCCCCGGGGCCTGGGTTTCCTGGCTTTCTTGGGCGGGCTGGAGCCAGCCCTCCTCCCCCGGGTCGCTCCAGTAGACCAGGGTCAGCCCCAGGTCCGCGAGCGGATCGCCCAGCGTGGCCATCTCCCAGTCCACCACGGCCGTGATCCGCGGCCGCGGCGCCACCGCCACCAGCACGTTGTCCAGCCGGAAGTCGCCGTGCACCAGGGTGGTCTCGCCCTCGGGCGGCAGCGTGGCGGTCAGCCGGTCCACGAGCTGGTCGTAGCCGGGTATCTCCCTGGTCCTGGACAGCTCCGCCTGCCGCTGCCAGCGGGCCAGCTGGCGGGTGAGGTACCCGGCGCCGCGGCCGAGCCCGGCCAGGCCGGCGGCCTCGACGTCCACGCCGTGGATCGCGGTAAGCATGTCGGCCAGCCGTTCGGACAGGTCGGCGTTCTGGGACTCGGTCAGCGCGGCGGTGTCCTTGCGCGACCTGAGTACCACGCCCGCCACGTGCTCCATGAGGTAGAAGGGCGCGCCGATGACCTCGGCGTCATCGCAGAACGCCACCGGCGCGGCCACCGGAACCTCGGTCCCGGCCAGCCCGGACAGCACGCGGAACTCCCGCGACATGTCGTGCGCGGTGGGCAGCACGTGGCCGAGCGGCGGGCGGCGGAGCACGAGCAGCCGCTCTCCGCTCTCCCCCGGCCCCGAGAGGGTCAGCCGGTAGGTCAGGTTCGACCGGCCGCCCGCGATCAGCTGGACGTCCGTCAGTTCGGCGGGCCCGCCGCCGAGGCTCTGGCTGATCCAGCCGGCCAGCCGCGCGGCGCTGGGTATTCCCGGAGGAGTGCTGGTTACGGTCATGGTCTACCGAATCGTAGCGGGCCGGAACGCAAAATCTTAACGCGCCAGCTATAGACAGTTCACGAATGGTGACGTATGCAGTGATTGGGAGCTAGAAGGTCTAGACCGATTGACGCTGGGAGGGAACCCTTGGCTGACGCGTGGATGCCAGGCGCCAGATGCATCCGGGCCGAGACCGACGGGGGACAACTCAGAGGGGGAGCGCCGCGCGTTGTCTGGCTGACGCTGGGAGCCGACCCGCGCGTCGTTTCCGTCTGGTCGGCCGCGCAGCGGCTCAACCAGGAAAACCGGTCAACGCACCTGGTGTGGGACCCGCTGACCGGTGACATCGCGCAACTGCTGCCCATCGTCCGGGCCGGCTGCGCGCTCGGCTCGCCGGAGTACCTGGACTACGCGCCGGACCGGCTGCCGAGCCGGGTGGCGGACGTGAACCGCGAGGGCCGCCTGTGCGTGCAGATCGGCGTGCTCGGCACGCCCCGGGAGCCGTTCACCAGCTTCCAGATGATCGGGCTGGCCGCCATCCTCGGCTGGCTCGACTCGTGGCAGATCCCGCGCCGCTGGCCGGCCGGGCAGCCGGCCCCGTTCCGGCAGTCGAACCGGCCGCGCAGCCGGGCGCTGTGGGCGCGCGGCGGTCACTACGGCGCCTCCCAGGTTCCCGAGTGCGACAACCTCGGCCCGGGCGGCATCGACATCGACCACCTCACCCGGCTGGACGTCGGCATCACCCGCGAACTGCCCGAGCCGGCGGCAGCGGCCCGCGCCAACGGAACCCCCATCCGGCTGGGCTCGCGCACGGTGCGCGGGATCCCCGGCCTCAGCGCCGCCGCCGTCTGATCTTAAGGCGCCGCGGAGGCGAGTCTTAAGGCGCCGCGGAGGCGAGCGGCATAGCAAGGCCCGCAGGCACCATCTCCGATGTCCCGTCAGCACCACACGCCGCTGCTGCCACAGAGGCCGTCCTAGTGGCGCGCGTCAAACGACATCGGTGGACCATCGATGCTGCTGGGGCGACATCGGTGGACCATCGATGCTGTTTCGCGGCGGGTGCTGTGATCGCTTTGCCGGGCACGCGGTCGGTTCGTTCGGCTAAAAAGGGTCTTCTGACGACGCAGGGCGGTCAAGGCACTACCCTGTCAGGGTGGAAGACCGGCTCGTGTGGATTGACTGCGAGATGACGGGGCTCGACATCCAACGCGACGCCCTCATCGAGATCGCATGCCTGGTGACCGACGCCGAGCTCAACCTGCTCGACGAGGGCATCGACCTGGTCATCAAGCCGCCGGCCGAGGCCCTGGAAACGATGCAGGACGTGGTCCGCGAGATGCATACCGCTTCCGGGCTGCTCGCCGAGCTGCCCGGCGGGATCGCCGTGACCGAGGCCCAGGAGCTCGTGCTCGGCTACGTGCGCGGGCACGTCACCGAGGCCAAGCGGGTGCCGCTGTGCGGCAACTCGATCGCCACCGACCGCTGGTTCATCGCCCGTGACATGCCCGAACTCGACGCCTACCTGCACTACCGGATGGTCGACGTGTCCAGCATCAAGGAGCTGGCGCGGCGCTGGTACCCGCGGGCCTACTTCGCCTCCCCGGCCAAGCACGGCGGGCACCGGGCGCTGGCGGACATCAGGGAGAGCGTGCAGGAGCTCAGGTACTACCGGGACGCGCTGTTCGTCCCGCAGCCGGGTCCCGACTCCGCGACCGCGCGGGTGATCGCGGCGCGGCACGCCGACCCGGGTTTGCCCGGCGCCCCGGCCTTGTGACGCACGCGGCCCTGGAGACCGCTATACTCGTGGGCAGCCGCGCGATGTCCTTCGGGGCAGCGCGCGTTATGCTGTTGCCCGGCCTCAGCGCCAGGTGACGATGGTGGGCGTAGCTCAGTTGGTCAGAGCGCCAGGTTGTGGTCCTGGATGTCGCGGGTTCGACTCCCGTCGCTCACCCCATCTTGCATAGCCGGTGACCTGCGGGTTTGACGGGATCCCGAAGGTTTCCCTACACGGCGGGCTGAGCGTGACCAGGCCGGCGGCGCCCCGGCTATCCGCCGGCTGGCCAGAGGTCCGCTTTGCGCCGCTGCGGGCAACCGTGTCGCTCGCGGATCAGCGCCCTCGTGCCTGTTCGGGGCGGCGCCAGGCCGCATCGGCGGCTGATGGCGCAGCAGCCCGGCCGGAGGGTGCTGGTGCAATTCGCGATGAGCGGCCGGAGCCAGGCGTTATGCGCTGGCTCCGGCCGTTCGGCACGGTGAATGAGCTAGGTGAGGATGATGCCGGCGGGGGTGGCGCCAGCCGGAAGCTTGACCGGGGCGGCGGGCAGCTCGGTCAGGGTGCCGCCGGCGACGGCGAAGATGCCGACCGAGCCGATCTTGCTCTCGTCGACGTACAGGAAGCGGCCATCGGGGCTGAGCCGGGCATCGACGGCGCCGACGCCGCCAGTGGCGGCGACGGGGGTGCTGCCGAGCAGGGTCAGCGTGCCGTCCGGGGCGATCTGGAAGCGGGAGATCGTGCCGGACGCCGTGTTCACGGTGAACAGGAACTGGCCGTCGTGGGTGATCTCTACCCAGCACGGGGCCATCTGGTCATCGGCGAACGGGGAGCCCCCGACCGGGGTCAGCGTCCCGTTCGGTGAGTCGGTGAACGCCGAGATGGTGCCGCTGTCGGCGGCGGTGTTGTGGGCGTTGGAGACGAACAGCTGGTCCGGGTCGGTGGGCCGGAATTCACTGCCGAACGGGCCCAGGCCTTGCGCCTTGAATGGCGAGCCGGGGGCCGGAGTGAGGCGGCCTCCGAAGCCGACCGTGAAGCTGTCGATCTGGGAGGGGCCTACCTCGGTGCCGACCAGCTTGCTGCCGGTGCCGTTGAACAGCACGTCGCCGGGCGCGGCGTTGGCGGCCAGGGTGACGGTCGACCCTGGGATCGGGAACAGGTGGCCGCCGAAGAACCGGAAGCCGGTGTAATTGCTGCCGCCAGCCCCGGAGTTGGCCACGTAGACCAGGCTGCCGTGGACCGCGATGCTGTCCGGCAGGGTGCCGCCGGACGAGACGACGCCGCCGGGGACCAGGCCGAGCGAGCCGCCGGGGTTGACCCGGAGCACCGAGACCTGGTTGCTGCCGGCATCGACGGCGAGCACGTAACGGCCGTCCGCCGAGAACTGGATCGCGCCCTGGCTCGCGAGGCCGACGCCGGTGCCAGCGCCGCCGGCCAGGAACGGGGACCCGGGCTCGGGGGTCAGCGTGCCGTCCGCGTGCCGGTCAAACGCCCCGATCGTGTTGGTCCCGGCCGTGTTGTCGTTGACGTAGACATGCCCGACCACCGGGGATGTACCGGCGGAGGCGGAGGCGGAGGCGGGCACGGCCGCGACCGAAGCCGCCGCGGCCACCAGGCCGAGCATCACCGGACCGGGCCTCCGAGGTATCAGGAAACGCATTTGTTCTCCTTTATTAGCGATGCGGGGAGGGTCTCAGGCACTAGGCGCGAACGATCGCTACACACCTGCGCACGGCCCCTGGAATCGGTCACGGTAATTACTCGTCACCGCCGCCGCCACGGATTGCCCGGGCGGACCAGCGAATTTCGGCGCCAGGGCAAGCGGGATCGGGGCCGGCGGCGAATTACAGATGTGGGGATACGCGACACCGGCCCGCAGCCATTGCCCGGCTGTGCCGCCGGGCAAGCGCTGGACGCCAGCCTGGACACCCTTCTGGCCGGCGTGGCGCGCGGGGATAAGGCCGCGTTCGAGGCGGTCTGCGCCCGTGCCGCGCCGACCATGTTCGGCGTGGTCCGCACCGTGGTGCGCGACCCGTCTCAGGCGGAAGAGGTCCTCCAGGAGGTCCTGCTCGAGGTGTGGCGCGCCGCGTCGAGGTTCAAGCCGGGCCGGGGCAGCGCGCTGGCCTGGATGACGACGATCGCGCACCGCCGCGCGATCGACAGAGTGCGCGCTGAGAACAGATCGGCCGAGCGCCAGCTGCGCGCGGCCCGGCACGTGGTTGCCTATGACGAGGTAGCCGAGACCGTCGAGGCCCGGCTCGACCGGGAGCGGGTGCGGCGCTGCCTCGGATCGCTGACCAGGCTCCAGTGCGAGTCGGTGACCCTGGCCTATTACGGCGGGTACACCTTCCGGGAAGTCGCCGCTCTGCTGGGCGTGCCGGAGGGAACCGTGAAGACCAGGATGCGCGATGGCCTGATCCGGCTGCGGGATTGCCTGGGAGCGGACCAATGAGACTACGGCGGCCCGAACTGCATACCCTGGCCGGCGCGTATGCGCTGGACGCCGTGCCCAAAGCGGACCGGGCCCGGTTCGAGCGGCACCTGGCCAGGTGCCGGGCTTGCGCCCGGGAACAGCGCGAGCTGCGCGAGGCCACCGCCCGCCTGGCCGGGGCCGTCGCCGCGGATCCGCCCGCCGAACTAGTCGAACGGGTGATCGCGGCGGCGGCGCGGACCAGGCAGCTGCCGCCGGCCACCGGCCCGGCTCCGGCATGGCCCGCTCGCCTCATGCACAAGGTCCGGGACGCTCGCCTCCTGCCAGATTCCTGGCGGCCCCGGCGGCGCAGACTCGCGCTGGCCCTCGCCGCGTTGTTCCTGGCCGTCTCGGCGGCCTCCGGCGCGATCGCGCTCACCGCCGAGCAGAACCTGGGCGCCGCCCAGCAAAACGGCCATGCCGTCGCCGAAGTGCTGAACGCGCCAGATGCCATCATGTTGACCTCCCGGGTGAAAGCCGGCGGTGCAGCCACCATCGTGATGTCCCACCGGGAACACGCCCTGGTCTTCACCACCGCCGGGCTGCCGCCCCTGCCGAGCGGCCGCGGCTACCAGCTGTGGCTGATGGGCGCGCACGGCGACCGTTCAGCCGGCATGCTTCCAGCCCCCCATAACGGGATGACCAGCCCGGTGATTGCCACCGGCCTTGCCGCAGGCGACTGGGTAGGCCTGACCGTCGAACCCGGCGCCGGGTCACCCCAGCCGACATCAAGTCCCATCCTGATGCTCAGCCTGACCGTCCGATGAGCGACCATCCATCCCGTAACCAGGGCAATGTTGCCAGTGTCGATCCCTGCTGGCGCCACGATCTGTCCATTCGGAGCTACTACGAACGCTTCGCACGCGAGGAGCGGTTCAGTGGATGTGGACAGGAACAGCGTGCGCAGCTCATCGCCGGGTAGTCGTTCACGGCGCGGCTCCTCTCGTTGCTGGTCACGGCCCGCCGCCGGACGTCCCCCGCCGGTCGCTCAGCAGTTCGTAGGCGATGCCTGTCGCGATGGCATAGACCGCGTGGTGGAAGGCGTCGATCGCGATCTCCCGCGGTGCCCAGAAGATGGCGGGCGGGGCGATGTCCAGGGCGGGCAGGGCCACCTGCGCGCTTCCCCAGACGGCGGCCGCGTGCGCGGCGGTCGCGGCGCGGGGTGGCAGGCCGACGGCGTCGAACAGGCCGCGCACCACTCCCCAGACGGTGCCGTAGCCCCAGTGCGAGAGGTCGTTGAACCGCGCTCGGGCGATCTCGTCGGCAAAGGAGGTGATCCCGAGTACCTGGGCCGTCGCGCGCGCTGGTGCGGAGCTTGGCTTGCGGTGGCGCAGCCGCGCCTCGACTGTGCTGGACACGGTCATGGACGCGGTCCCGATCAGGCCGGCCACGAGCCCCTTGCCGATGCTGCTGGCCAGCTTTTCTGTCGTCGTCATGACGTCACCTCCGAGAGCCGTCCGTCGGATGCCACTTTGTCCGCGGTCGTGACGTGGGCGTCGAGTCGCCCGAGCACGTGATCGCCGACCCGCAGTGCGTTCGCCATAGCGGTCAGCGCTGGATTCACGGCGCGGCTGGACGGGAAGAAGCTCGTGTCCACGACGTAGAGGTTGTCGATGTCGTGGGCGCGGCAATCGACGTCAAGGGCCGACGTCTTCGGGCTAGCACCGAAGCGTACGGTGCCGCTCTGGTGGGCGACGCCTGCCAGCGGGATGCGCTTGTCCAGGATCGACCAGGCCGGGGATGGCGGCGTCGTGGCAACCGAGCGGGCCCATCAGCTGCTTGAGCTTGGCCAGCAGACGCTGATGGGGTTCGAGGTTGTGGTACGTCTTGGCCAGGTGGATGCGGCCGATGCGGTCTACCGTCACCCGGTTCGACGGGTGGGGCAGATCCTCGGTCGTGATCCAGAAATCGATCGCGTGCCTTGCCACGTAGTCAAGTGCGAGCCCCGGCGCGAACCACGGAGCGCCGGCCCGGAGGATGTGCCGGTCGGATTTGCCCAGCATCTGAATGTGCCCGAGCGGCAGGTCGGAGTCGTCCGCGCCCCAGTAGTAGTCGTTGATCCCCGGGGGCAGGCCTCAAAGTCCTGGTCTCGGGACACTCGGTTTCGTTACGGCCGAACTCTCCGGGTGTAACGACGGCGGGCCTCCGGGGACGAAACAGCATGTCATCGCATCAGTTTGCACTGCACGACACCGCCGGGGCGGGCCGGATTATCGCGGCGGACCCGGGCCAGCAAGACTGGCGCGCGTGGGGGCCGTATCTGTCGGAGCGAGCCTGGGGAACGGTCCGCGAGGATTACAGCGAAGACGGTTCGGCCTGGGACTACTTTCCGCATGATCATGCGCGATCGCGCGCCTACCGGTGGAACGAGGATGGGCGCGCCGACAGTGAATCCCGCGGGGCACGGCAGCAAGGCCGCCGTGCACTACATCATCACCGTGCCGGCCGGGGAGCGCCGGGAACTGCGTCTGCGGCTGGTCCGGGGCGATGTCGCGGACGCCGATCTCGGCGCGGGTTTCGACGCTGTCGTACGAGCCCGCCAGGCCGAGGCGGACGAGTTCTTTGCCGCACTGACCCCGGCGGGCGCGACGGCCGACGAGGCCCGGGTCCTACGGCAGGCGATCGCGGGCCTGATGTGGGGCAAGCAGTTCTACCACTACGACGTCGAGCAGTGGCTGGACG
>Ga0335081_10012565_pt1 | contig 13728 bp, 10 predicted proteins | sample Lox_Sample_35_FD_206713 | JGI IMG/M metagenome (GOLD analysis project Ga0335081, IMG submission 206713) | Soil microbial communities from Loxahatchee National Wildlife Refuge, Florida, United States - Lox_Sample_3.5 | ecosystem: Environmental > Terrestrial > Soil > Wetlands | place: USA...
TTCGTTTCCATATTCAAATTCAGTTTCTGGTTGTCTGGCTGGGAATTGCGTTGCATCGCCACTGGTTGTGCCAAGGGCATGGGCCGGCTGGGCGGCGGCGCATCGTTGCGAACCTCGGGCTGGACCAATTCGGTCTTGTTTTCAAGGGGCGCAGGCCGGGCCGATCCGTTGTCAATCCCCGTCCGGGCCATTTCACTTGGTTGCTCGGGCTTGGGCGGTTCAACGTGACTCTCGGGCTGGGCCGGTTTAATCGGTTCGGCCGGAGCAGTCGGCGCCTCCGCGACATTGTTGGTGACGGTTGAAACGGTCGGTGGCGCCGGGATTGCCGGAGCGAGTTGAGGCGGAGCGCCCTGAAATTCGCCATTCTGGGGCGCACCGTTTTGAGGCTGGCTGTTTTGCACCGGAGGCACGGATGGCGATGGCGCCGGTGGCGCGTCCAAATGTTGCGTCGTTGCTCCAATACTTGCTTCCGGTCGGCGGCCTTGCGGCTGCAGCAAATGCATGGTCGTTTTGAGAACCAGTTCCAAGGGTGAAGTTGGTTTGGTGATGAGGTCGTTGCCCCCGCTCAGGATGCCCTGCGCGCGGTTCTGGAAATCACCAAAGCCGGTAATGAATATAATCGGTGTCTCCTTGTATTGCGGTATGCGGCGCAGCGCTTCACATACTTCAAAGCCGTTCATGCCCGGCATATTGATGTCCAGCAACACGATATCATATTGAGTTGCTTGTACCATTTGCACGGCCACGGTGGGATCCTCGACGCTCACCGGCTCGAAGTGCGCGCGTTTGAGTGCCGCCACCATGGCGTAATTGCAGACGGCGTCGTCGTCTACGATCAATATCTTGGCCTTGAGATTCACCCCGGCGGTTCCGGTGTCGCCATTCTGGAACAGACGGCCCAAACAGTCCACCGCCTGGGCGCTGGTTTGCAGCACGGAAGCTGTGACATTTGCGGGCTTGAACACTACCTCAAAGAGCAAGGCCTCAAAGGCGCTGGCCAACAGCGCGCTCTTGGCGCAGCCCGCCAGCCCGGCGCGCGCGGTGAAAAAATGTACCCGCTGATACAGATTGTTGAGCTGCTGCAGGCCGGTCGGCGTGGTAGCGGACTTGATGTAAGCCAGGCAATGATCGCGGATCTTGGCAATTTCGGCCGGCGCATCCTTGATAAATTCCTCGCGCGTCGCTTTCAGTGTCATTTCATCCGCATGCGCCGCCGCGGCGGCGGCTACGAACGCTTCAGCCTGGCTTTTGCCTGATCTGCCGGCCACCAGGCCAAACGCCGGTTCGAATCCGAGCAGGTCCCGTACGGCTTCAACGAGCTTGGCCGGTGTGCATTCGGTTTTCAACATGCCCTTGTTCGCGCCCACCTGCAGGGCCTTTTGCGCCAACTCGGTCATGTAGGCATTGGAAAGGATCAGGACCGGGATTGATTTCAAGCGATCCTCGGCGCGGATATGCTTGAGCACGTCCACGCCATTGACCTTGGGCAACATCAAATCCAACACGACCAGATCGGGGCGTACCCGGGAAAGCACATTGAGCGCAACCTCCCCGTCTTCCGCGAACAAAACTTCAAATCCCTCGCGCTGTAGCCGGTTCCGGTACAGCGTCAGCACAACCGGATCGTCTTCGACAAAAAGAATTTTCTTTTCGGTTCCGTTCATATCCACCACTCCATCCCCGCCTGTTTCTCCGAGTGGGACTTCTACAAAGCATAAACAAGGCCAATTGACCGGCCTGAAAAGATGAAAGGATGATTCTTGATTAAGCGCGCTTTCTGAACGTTTTTTGGACACTGACAGGGGATTGCCCAAGTCAAACCGCGCTGGAGCGGACAGCCGATCGGAACGGGTTTCTATGTCCTGGTTGCCCCCAATTGCAGCCGCGCGTCGCTTTCGAGCATGGTCTTCAAATTCGACCAGTTCGCCTCATTCATCTCATTGAAGGCGTTGAGATATACGGCGACGGCTTCCGAAGGGTGTTTCACCAGCAACTTGTCCACCGCCGATTTCAACTTCGCATCGTCCATCTCCGCGGGCAAATTCTCGACGACCCCGTCCTCATGTTTGATGCCGAGCGCGTCCAGAAAATCCGCCAGCATCGCCTTCTGCTTTTTCAAGAGCCAGACCCGGATGAGTCCGCCCGCCGCCGCATCCAACGCCGGCCGCGCGAGCGTGGCCAGCATCGCCGCATGGCATTGCGGACGCGGCTGGCGCTCCAGAAAGACCGGACGGACGTGGCGCGCCTGGGCCACGGCGGCGAGCGTGGCTTTGTAAACCGGCTTGTCCGATTCGTGGGCGAAAACGACAATTTCATTCGCCAGGACCGGCGACATAAAACCAAAGAGTTCGTATGACTTCAGCATCGGAATCAGAGGTTGGATTTCATTCGACCGTCATGAGCGAAATTCTATTTTTTTGCGCCAGCGCTTCGCAAGCTTTCCGTTCGAGCAACAAAGTCTTGCCGGCCTCCAGCGCGAGGACGGCAATTTGGGCGGCGGCGCAAACCTCCATCGTGTTGGCGCCGGTGCAGGGAATGTCGAACCGCATGTCGTGGTTCGCTTTGGCCACTTTGACGGCGACCGCGCCGCCATCCTTGCCGGCGAGTTCACCGCCACGCGCCAGGCACCGGTCCGTCCCTTCAAATCCTTCCACGGCCAGCACCGTGCCATTTTTCACAACGACCGTCTGGCCGATTTCCAAACGGGCAACTGCCTTCGCGATACGAAAACCCAATCCCACGTCCGCGCGTTGCGCGTCGGACAAAGGCGGGCCGAGGTGAAACCCGGCGGCGGGCATGAGCGGCTTGAGCCAGGGCGTAGCGTCAACCAATTCCACACCGTCCTTCTTCAATTCGTCGGCAATCGCGCCGAAAATCGTGTGGGCGTTTTTTGGGGAGAGCCTGAGCCATAACCCCATCGCCCGCAAATCCGGCCTGAGGTCGAAAAGATTTTTGGGCGCAATCTGGCCGACCATGACGCATTGCCTGATGCCGCGCCCGGTGAACGCCGAAATCATTTTGGAAAGCTGGCCGACTTTGAGCCAGACGATTTCGTCCACGAGCGGCGCGAGCGCCGGATCGGTTTCATTTTCAAAGGCAACGGCGACGAGCCGTTTGACGCCGGCGGCGCGGGCCTGCTGCGCGAACTCCAACGGCAGTGTGCGGTTGCCCGCAATGACACCCAACGATTCAAGCGCGGCGTTCATTTCCCCAAGCAGTGTCGCGTGACCGGCGACTAGTGACAAGTGGCAAGTGGCACGCACGGATGTCGCGTGTCACCGGCCACTTATCATCTGCATTGTCCCGCTCCAAAGCAGGCTGGCCGATATGATGGGAATTTGAGAATGCCGGGCGGAAGAATGGTTCAAAAACTCTAATGTTTCCAAACAGGTTGGCCCGCGAATTGCTGACGGTGTGCCGATGCAGTCATCCGAGTTCATCTTCAAGAAAATGGCATCGCTGGAACACAGCGGAGTGGGCAGGCTTCAGGAAACCGCATGGAAACTCGAATCGGCCCGACAAATGCCGCCAACGGTCCGGCATGAACTCAACAACATTCTCACCATTATTCAAAGCTATGCGGATCGTTTGCTGCGCAAGCATTGGGAAGACCCGACGCTCCAGCCGCAGTTGCAGATGATCCTGGAATCAGCCAAGCGCGCCACCACGCTCTTGCGCGAAGCCGCGCCGCCGGCCCATAACCTGGCACACCGTCAAGACCCGTCGTCGCTCTAGACCCGGCCTGACAACGGCTTTTCCTCCGACGATCGAAACCACGGCGATTCGCTTTGACGCTGCGCGTTTCATCGCGTAGCGTGTTGGTTCTATTTTCAACTGACGATTCAGGTTTGCCGTGAATTTTTTGAAATGGATATTCGGGTCGAAAAACGACCGCGAAGTGCGAAAACTCTGGCCGCTGGTTCATCGCATCAACGAACTTGAGGCTGGTCTGCAGAAGCTTTCCGACGACGAACTGCGCGCCAAGACCGCCGAGTTCAAGGCCCGGCTCGAGGAGGGCCGCAAATCCCATGGTTATAACGAATTGAGGGCCGAGGCCCGCAAGCTGGCGTCGGAACTGCGCAGCGAGGAGGCCATGATTCAGCGGCGCAAGGCGTTTGCGGTCGAACAGGAACTGCTCGGCGAAATTTTGCCTGAAGCGTTTGCGGTGGTGAAAAACGCCTGCCGCCGCCTCTTTGGACAGGAAATTACTGTCCGCGACCACCCGATCAAATGGGAGATGATCCCGTTCGACGTGCAACTCATCGGCGGCATCGGGTTGCATCGCGGGTTCATTGCCGAAATGGCGACCGGCGAAGGCAAAACGCTTGTGGCGACCATGCCGGTGTATCTCAACGCGCTCGCCGGCCACGGCGCGCATCTCGTGACGGTTAACGACTACCTCGCCGCGCGCGACTCGGAATGGATGGGCGCCATCTACAAATTTCTCGGCCTGACCGTCGGCTGCATTTTGCACGACCAGCCGCCGAACGTCCGCCGGGAGCAATACAATTGCGACATTACCTACGGCACCAACGCTGAGTTCGGGTTCGATTATCTCCGCGATAACGGCATGGCCCTGCGCAAAGAAGATCAGGTCCAGCGCGGCCATTACTTCGCCATCGTGGACGAAGTGGACTCCATCCTCATTGATGAAGCGCGCACGCCGCTCATCATCAGCGGCCCGTCCATGCACACCTTCGACGAACAATATGCGCAGTGGAAGCCGCCGGTGGAATCCCTCGTACGCGCGCAAGAGCGCCTGTGCAACCGGTTCCTGTCCGAAGCCGAGGAATCAATGAAAAAATTAAATCCGGCCGACGGCTCAAACGTGGAGGACGGTGCCGGACTTGAACATCAAATCGGCCTGCTATTGTTCCGCGTCAAAACGGGCCAGCCGCGTTCGGAAGGCCTGGCGAAACTTTTGGAGAACCCGGAAAACGCCCGGATGATGAACCAGGCCGAGTTGGACTTGCACAAGGACCAGAAGAAGGTGGACCTTTACCGCGAAAAGGAGGAATTGCTTTACGCCATTGACGAGAAAAGCCACGAGGCCGACCTCACGGAAAAAGGGCGCAATTTCATCAGCCCGAAAGACCCGGACGCCTTTGTGTTGCCGGAATTGACGACACTGTTGCACGAAATTGACACCGGGCCGGAGACCGACGCGCGCAAGCGGATGGAATTGAAGACCAAGGTGCAAACCGATTTCGAGACCAAGGCGCAAAAGATCCACGCCATCTCGACCTTGCTCAAGGCGTACAGCCTTTACCAACTCGACGTGGAATATGTGATTCAGGACAACAAGGTCATCATTGTGGACCAGCACACGGGCCGGCTCATGCCCGGCCGCCGCTGGAGCGACGGTTTGCATCAGGCCGTGGAAGCCAAAGAAGGCGTTGAGATTGAACGCGAAACGCAGACGCTCGCCACTATCACGATTCAGAATTATTTCCGGCTTTACCAGAAACTCGCGGGCATGACCGGCACGGCGGAAACCGAGGCGTCCGAATTTTTCGACATCTACAAACTCGGCGTGCTGGTCATCCCGACGAACCGGCCGGTGGCGCGCAAAGACGCGCACGATTCGGTCTATAAAACCAAGCGCGAGAAATTCACCGCTGTCGCCCAGGAAATCAAGAACCTGCACGCGCAGGGCCGGCCGGTGCTCGTGGGCACCATCAGTGTCGAAACCAGCGAAATGCTGTCGCGGATGCTGAAACGCGAAGGGCTGATTCACTCCGTCCTCAACGCGAAATACCATCAGCAGGAGGCGGAAATCGTCTCACGCGCCGGCCAGCGCGGCGCCATCACCATCGCCACGAACATGGCCGGTCGCGGCACGGACATCAAACTTGGCCCCGGCGTTCCCGAAATTGGCGGGCTGCACGTGCTCGGCACCGAACGCCATGAGGCGCGGCGCATTGACCGGCAGTTGCGTGGACGTTGCGCGCGGCAAGGCGACCCCGGTTCCTCGCACTTCTTCATTTCGCTCGAAGACGATTTGATGCGGCTGTTCGGCTCCGACCGCATAGTGAAATACATGGAGAAGATGGGCCTCGAGGAAGGCCAGGAATTGACCCATCCGTTGCTGAACCGTTCCATTCAGCAGGCGCAAAAGCGCGTCGAGCAGCACAATTTCCAAATCCGCAAACGCACGCTGGAGTACGACGACGTGATGAACAAGCAGCGCGAAGTCATCTACGGCTTCCGCAACGAAATCATTCAGGGTGAAGACGTGCGCGACCGCCTCATGGACATCATCGAGGAGGTCGTCATTGTGAAAGTGGAGGAATTCACCACTGCTGAGTTTGACGCAGGCGAGTGGAAAATCCGCCAGTTGGCCGACTGGGTGAATTTGAATTTTCCGCTGGGCATGCCCGAGGCCGAGATCGCCAAAGCCGCCGAGTCCGGCAAGGAACCGCCCGTGTCCGGCTCTATTTTCGACGGCCTCAGCCCGGCGCAATTCGCCGTCTGCAATTTCATCAGCGACAGCATCCGGAAAGCGTATGAATTGAAAATCAGCTTCGAGGACCCGGGGAAACTCGCGACGGTTGAGCGCTACACGATTTTGAGTGCGATTGACAAATTGTGGCAGGACCACCTGTACGAGATGGACAGCCTGCGCTACAGCATCGGCTTGCGCGGCTACGGCCAGCGTGACCCGCTCATCGAATACAAAGCCGAGGCGTATAAAATTTTTGACGAACTGATGGTCAACGTGAAGACTGAGATTTGCCACAATGTCTTCCGCAGCGCCTCGTCCATGATGGCCTTCGAGAATTTTCTGCGCAATGTCCCGCAGCAAACACTGCACCAATCCACGAGCGCCTTTGCCGGCGGCACGACCACCGCCACTTCCGGCGGCGGCGCGCAGGGCAAACCAAGCGATGTCGTCAGCGAAGCGGCAGCGGCGGCGACTGCGGAAAAGGCCAAACCTGTCCGCACCGGCCCGAAAGTGGGCCGCAATGATCCCTGCCCCTGCGGCAGCGGCAAAAAATACAAACACTGCTGCGGACGATAAGGTGCGTTTTCCTAACGCGCCGTCCCCCCTCCGGCCCGGATACCCGGCCTGTCTTGGTTTGTGCCCCGAATAAAACTTGCCGCCGGCACGCCTTGTGCTAAATTGCAAACGGTTTGCATTTGACACCGGTTTGAAATGAAGATGCGGATTCAGCCTCGTTTGTCGAAGCGGCAGGAAATGTCCGAGTTGACCAGCCGTTTGCGGCGCCACTCGCGTAAAATCACCGGGCCGCGCGAAGCGATTTTGAAAATTTTGCAGAAAAAAGCCTGCCCGCTGACGACCAGGGAGATTCTGGCCGCCACTCCCAGGAATCAATGTGACCTGGCCACCGTTTACCGTTCGATGCATTTGCTCGAAGAAATGCGGATGGTCAAGCGGGTTGATTTTGGCGACGGCACCGCACGTTTTGAGTTAGTCGGCGGGGGCACCCGTGAGCATCATCATCATCTGGTTTGCAATCGTTGCAAGGCGGTGGTGGAATTGGACGAATGTTTCCTCCCGGAAATTGAGTCGCGCCTCGCCGCCGCAAACGGGTTTACCGCCGTCACCCACAAACTCGAATTTTTCGGAGTCTGTTCCCGCTGCCAGAAGCACTCCCCAACGGTCAACCGCAAGCCATAATGGAAATAATCCTTGCGCAAATCCCAAACACGCCCTTTAATTGCGAATAATTTGCAATTGTAAATGAATCCGAACGTGACTTCCATTTTGGTTCAGATTTTTCTGGCGTTTGGCATCGCGCTGGCCGGCGGCGCGTTGAGCGCCACCTTTGCCCGGACGCACAAACAGCTTTGCGCCTTCATCAGCCTCGGCGCGGGCACGCTGCTGGGCGTCGCCCTGTGCGGCATCGCCCCGGAATGCTGGGAGGATTTGAAATGGTGGTTTCTGCCGGCGGCGGCTTCCGGTTACGTTCTTTTCGCGATCATCACCCGATACGTCTATCACGTCTGTCCTGCTTGTGCGGCGAGCCATTTTGACGAGGCCACGACGCACCGGCTGGCCGAATTCGCCACCGCCATGATGATTGCGCTGGGCATTCATTGCACGGTGGATGGGCTGGCGCTGGCGGCCGGACTGGAGGAGAGCGAACCGATCAAACTGTCCATCACCTGCGCCATCTGCGTCCATAAATTCCCCGAAGGCCTGGCGCTGGGCGCGCTGTTATTGGGTGGCGGGGTTCAGCGCGCCAAAATGCTGTGGCTGGTGGCGGCGGTCGAGGCGATGACAATTGTGGGAGGCCTGCTTGGCTGGTTCGCATTGACCAACGTTCCGCGCTCTGCCTTGTCGTTGACGCTGGCCTTGATGCTCGCCAACGCGTGCGGCGGATTTTTATACCTGGCGATTCACGCGGTGCTCGGGGAAATCTTCAAACATCACAAGGCGCTGGTGCTGGGAAACTTCGCCGCCGGTTTTGGCTTGATTGCTGCTTTAATCGCGTATTTTCATATCAAAGTCTGATGCGAATCATAAGATGCCATTTCGTCCAGCTTGGCAAACCGGCTCTGGCGGCCTGGCTAGTGGGGACTATTCTGTTGCTCGACGCGATGGCCGCGTGCCCCGCCCTTCACGAACTGATTCATCACGATGCGGACCAGCCCGGCCACGAATGCGCTGTCACGATGTTCGCGCATGGCAAGGTGGAATCCGCGACGGTTGAGGTTCCTCTTGCCGTGGCGATGTATCCGATCGAAACAACACCCCAGATTGAATTTTCCGTTTTCAGCACGGCCATTGAAAATCTGCCACCGGGCCGCGCCCCTCCCGCAGTTTCTTCTCCCCAAGTCTAGGCCAATCAGCCTCGGCTGATTGGAGTTCTTCGTATTAACCGAATTGAATTGGCGCGCACGCCTGGTGCGTGGCGCTTGGAATTGGAGAAGAAAAATGAAATCACTTAAAAAATTTACAAAAAGGAAAAATCGAAATTACAGATTGTACCGGGCGGTCTTTTCGTTGGCGGCGCTGTCCTGTGGCGGGACGGCGCTGGCGCAAACGAATGCTTTGTCGGCGGCAAATGCCGAGGTAACGGGCGGTTCAACGAACATCGCTAATCTCGGCAACATCACCGTGATTGGCAAATTAAACCAGGCGCGCGACCAGATTATTCCGAATCTGGGCGCGACGGCCCACACGTTCAGCGAGGAGCAAATAGAGACCTTGTCGCAGGGCGCCAATGCGCCGTTCAACGAGGTCATCCTGCGCGCGCCGGGCGTGGCGCAGGACTCATCGGCGAATGGCGACCTGCACGTCCGCGGCGAGCACGCGAACCTGCAATACCGCATCAACGACGTGCTCTTGCCGGAGGGCATCACGGGATTCGGACTGGAATTGGACCCGCGTTTCGTGGACTCCATGCAACTGATTACCGGTTCGTTGCCGGCCGCTTATGGCTTCCGCACCGCTGGCGTCGTGGACATCCACACCAAGACCGGCGCGTTTGAAAACGGCGGTGAAGCGGAAATGTACGGCGGCAGTTACGACACCATCCGGCCGAGCTTCGAATACGGCGCCACGCAGGGCAAATGGGATTATTTCATTGATGGCAGCTACGACCACAACGATCTGGGCATCGAAAATCCCACCGCCAGCAAAAACGCCATTCACGACACGACTGGCCAATACAAATCATTTTTGTATGGCTCCTACCTCATTGACGACACCAGCCGGGTCACGGTCATGGGCAGCCTGTCTTACAGCGATTTCGAGGTGCCCAACACACCGGGGTTGCAAAATGATCCGGCGAATTATTCCACGCAGAGCGGCGCGCCGTGGGAGCCGGGGGCGCCGCCCGATTCCGCCGGCATCAACGAAAATCAAAACGAACAGAATTATTACGGCGTGGTGACGTATCAAAAATCGGTGGGCGATTTCAACGTGCAGGCTTCCGTGTTCGGACGTGAAAGCAGCGTGCATTTCAAGCCCGATCCCGTCGGCGATTTGTTCTACGACGGCGTGGCCAGCGACGTGAAGCGCACGCTTTACTCCGGTGGCCTGCAAGTGGACGCCAGTTACGAGTTGAATGACAAGCACACCATCCGCGGCGGCATCATGGCCATTGACGAGGCGGTTTCCGCCCATTCCAGCACGACGGTCATTGAAATGGACGGCAACGATCCGGGCACGTTTGCTCCGCTGCCTGGCTCGCCGACGGAAACGTTCGCGAATCAAGACGTGTTGCACGGCATCTTCGCCGGCATTTACATTCAGGACGAATGGAAATTGTTCTCCAACTTCACCATCAATTACGGCGCGCGCTTCGATGAATTTTACGCGTCGTTTGACCATGAGAACCAGCCCAGCCCGCGCGTGAATTTGATTTACAAGCCGACGGACTCGACAACGTTGCACGCCGGCTACGCGCGTTATTTCACGCCGCCGCCGGTGGAAAACGTGCCGGCCGGCGCGGTGACGCAATTCAACAACACGTCGGCCTCGACCGGCAATGATGAAGACGATCCGGTCAAAGCCGAGCGCGCGAATTATTTCGACGCCGGCATTTCGCAAAAAATCGGCAAACACCTGCAAGTGGGCGTGGACGGCTATTACAAAACCGCCCGGCAGCAATTGGACGACGGCTTGTTCAGCCAGACGCTCATTCTTTCCGCGTTTAATTACGCCAAGGGCGAAGTCGAAGGTGTGGAATTCACCGGCTCCTACAACCAGGGCGGTTTTTCCGCCTACGCCAATCTAGCAGTCTCGAAGGCGCAGGGCTTGGATTGGGATTCCGCGCAATTCCTGTTTGGGCCGGATGGCGCGGGAACGGACTTGGCTTATGTCCGGACCCACTGGATTTATCTGGATCACGACCAGACAGTGAGCGGCTCGTTCGGCGCAGCCTACACGCTTAACGAATCCTCCAAAGCCAGCACGCGCGTTTATGTGGACGCGCTTTATGGCAGCGGCTTGCGCGGGGACGGCGGCGGGTTCGAGCCAGGCACGATGAATCCGATTCCAAACGGCACGACCGTTCCGGCCTATTACACGGTCAACGTCGGCGCGGAACAGAGTTTCAAAATTGGCGCGCGCCAGTATTTGAAGGCTCGCGTGGACGTCGTCAATTTGACCGACAACATTTACGAACTTCGCAATGGTTCCGGCGTTGGTGTCAATGCCGCGCAATTCGGCGAACGGCTCGGGTTTTTCGGGTCGTTAAGCTACATCTTTTGAAATGTTCCCCCGATGAACGACGCGAATGCAAATCGAACGTCGCCCGGCTATGAGTTGAAGGACGAACTGGCCCGGCTGTGCCTGACCACGGTGCGCCGCGAGCCGGAACGCAAGCTCGCCTGGGTGAATTCGGTTTGCATCCTTTTCCTCCTCATTGGCGTTGCCAGAGCGCGGCGCGCCATCTTCGGTTCTTTGGGCTATGCATATTGATATGATTCAACACTTCTCCAGCGGCGGTCTCCCAAGTGGTCGTCCTCGGAACATGCCCGTGGACAATTTCCGTTCGCTTATTCACAAGATTTGTCAATTGTGCGACACGCACGCGTCTGGTATTACGTTTTCAAATGAACGTAACACTGATTTTCAAACCGGGACGCACCGCCACGAAACTCGTGATGGCGGCGGCCATAATCACCGGAAACGTTATGGCTGATGAAACCACAAATTCGCCGGCAATGACTGCCGCCGGAACGACAAACGGAAATGGAATCATCCGTCTTCCGGGGATAGTCGTGCTGGGGCGCCAAGACAGTATGCTCGGCATCGCCTCCTCCGCGAGCCAGGGCACAACCGGCGCGGCACAACTGGCGGATCGCCCAATTTTGCGGAGTGGCGAGATTTTGGAAACGGTTCCCGGCGTTATCATCACGCAACATGCCGGTGGCGGGAAGGCGAACCAGTATTTTCTGCGCGGTTTTAATTTGGATCATGGCACCGATTTCGCGGTGTTCCTCGACGATATGCCGCTCAACCTGCCGTCGCACGCCCACGGCGAAGGATACGCCGACATGAATACCGTCATCCCGGAATTTGTGGAGCGTGTGGATTATGAGAAAGGCCCTTACTACGCGGACGTGGGAAATTACAGCTCGGCGGGCGCAGCGCACCTGGCGTTCTACAAGACGTTGCCGCAGGAATTCGCCAACGTGGAGGGCGGCATGTATGGCTATGAACGCGGTGTGTTTGGCGCGTCACAAAAACTTGGTGCAGGCAACATTCTTTTTGGCGGCGAGGTGTATCACGACGATGGACCGTGGGTGCATCCCGATGATTACTCCAAATTCAACGGCATTTTAACCTACAGCCAGGGCGACGATGTCAACGGCTGGAGCGCGACGTTTCACGGCTATAATGGCAAATGGAATTCCAGCGATCAAATCCCCGCCAGCTTCGGCGCGACAAATTTTTTTGGCGCAATCAACCCAACTGACGGCGGCAATTCGCGACGTTACAGCTTGCAGGCCGAATGGCATCGCCAAAATGAGAACTCCGAAACCCACGTTATGGCCTATGGATTTTACTACGACCTCGATTTGTTTTCCGATTTTACTTATTTCCTGACGGACACGAACCAAGGCGACCAGTTTGAACAGCAGGACAAACGCTGGGTGGCCGGCCTCGACGCGCGGCACATATTGCTGGATCAATGGTTCGGGCGCGATGTGGAAAACACCTTTGGCCTGCAAGTCCGCAACGACTGGATCAACAACGGACTTTATCAAACTGAAGACCGCCTGCGTGTGGACAAGACTGATTACAACGCTCCCGGGAATCCGATCCTGCCGGCGACAACCGAGGCGGATGATTTCACGGACACGCAGGTTGGTTTTTGGTGGGAGAACCAAATTCAGTGGGCAGAAAAATTCCGATCCGATGCGGCGCTGCGCGGCGACTTGGACCATTTTGACGTCACCTGTCTCAACAATCCCACTGACTCCGGCACTGCCTCCAGTCTTCTGCCCAGTCCCAAGTCGAGTTTGATTTTCGGCCCGTGGGCCAAAACGGAATTTTATGTGCAGGGCGGCTTTGGCTTTCACAGCAATGACGGTCGCGGCGCGACACAGTCGGTGGAACCGGTGTCAGCGGATAATCCTTTTGGCGGGCCATCGGCAAAAATTCCCGCGCTGATCCAAACCAAAGGCGGAGAAGTTGGTGTGCGCACACTGGCCCTGCCGCACCTGCAAAGCACCATCTCGCTCTGGTATCTTTACAGTGAATCCGAATTACAACAGGATGGCGACACTGGCGGCACGGTTGCTTCGAAATCGCCGAGTAACCGTTACGGCGTTGAATGGGCGAATTACTACACCCCGACCAGACATCTGGCGTTTGATTTTGACATGGCGGATTCCATCGCCCGGTTTACCTCGGTTGACGCGGACGATGCCGCACCGGGCAGCCCCGGCGGCATGCGCGTGCCGGAAGCCGTCGGACTGGTGATTTCTTCGGGCATCACGCTGCACGATTGGCACGGTTTTTCGGCAAGCCTGCGGCTCCGCTACTTCGGCCCGCGCGATTTGACCTCGGATGGAATATATCAGTCCAGCGAAACCATTTTGCTTAACGCGGAAGCCGGTTATCAAATCAATAGAACTTGGCGCGTTTCCGCCGAATTCCTGAACTTGCTTGACCGCCATGACCACGACATTGATTACGCTTATGTATCACGCGTGACGCCGGCTGCTGCGGCCTCCTTTGAAGATGTTTATCATCCCGTTGAACCCTTTCAGGTGCGGGTCGGCATGACCGCGCGGTTTTGAGGG
>Ga0335081_10012566_pt1 | contig 13727 bp, 11 predicted proteins | sample Lox_Sample_35_FD_206713 | JGI IMG/M metagenome (GOLD analysis project Ga0335081, IMG submission 206713) | Soil microbial communities from Loxahatchee National Wildlife Refuge, Florida, United States - Lox_Sample_3.5 | ecosystem: Environmental > Terrestrial > Soil > Wetlands | place: USA...
ATCCGCAGCGACCGGGTGCGTCGCAAAGCCGGGCACCCGAACGCCCGCACGCTCGAGCCAAATCCGTTGTTCGAGTTTGTCGCGCGCTCGTACCGCGGCCGGTACGCTGTTTCCCCGGAGCCCGACCCCAGCCGCGATCGCCGCCGCCAACACCGAGGTATCATCATCCACCCCGAGCACACCATCGATGGGATATTCGCGCGCGAAGGTCACGGCCTGGCTGGCCGCGCGTTCCGGGTCCGAGAAATCAAGGGTGAGGAGACCGCTGGGTTGCGCGCGCTCGAACGTGCTGGGTCGTTCCGAGGCCACGCTGAGCTGGATGCCGAGCCGTCGCGCCGCTTCGACGAATGCCGTGGCGCGGTAGGTCGCGGACGGCAGGAGAAGGAGGAGCCTGCTTATTTCTTTGCGGCGGAGAAGTAGGGGTTCGACCCCGCGGAGTGATCCGTCACGTCCACGATGCCTTCCACGCCGGGCACGTGCTCGTGCAGCATCGCTTCGATGCCCTGGCGCAGGGTGACATCGGCCATTCCGCATCCCTGGCATCCGCCGCCCATACGGAGCATGACGGTCCGGTCCTGGACGTCGATCAGCTCGACGGAGCCCCCGTGCCGCGCCACCATCGGGTTGACCCGCGACTCGAACAGCTGCGCCACCTTCTCGTACAGTACGTCATCATCGACGTCATCATCGCCGGTCGTGGCCGCTCGCGACGCCTTGGGCCGGACCGCGTCCGCCCCGATCGCGCCGCGGATCGCCGACCCGACCGAGCGTCCCAGCGCCGTCCAGGGCGTGGGACTCTCCTTCGCCACGGTGACGATATTGGAGGACACGATGACTTCGGTGATTCCGGCGCCCGGAATCCCGAAAATCGCCTCGGCAAGCGGCGAGCCGTTTGCCTCCGCGGGTGATTGAAACCGCCGGATCCCGGCGTACACCGGCTGGCTCACGACGAACTTGCAGCGGGTGTTGTCGATCGGCTCCGCCGTGATCCGGATTTCCGCGTTTGCCATGCTGTATTATAACCCCTTCAGTGGGTCAGGGCCGCACCTGTCTCGGTGCGCATCTGCCGGGCCGCCTGCACCATGTTCCGGAGTGCCGCGAGCGTTTCGTCCCAGCCTCGGGTCTTCAACCCGCAATCGGGATTGACCCAAATCTGCCCGTCTTCGAGCACTTCCTTCATGGTGTTCAGCGCGGCAACGATCTCGGCGGTACTCGGCACCCGCGGCGAATGGATGTCGTAGACCCCGGGGCCGATCTCGTTGGGATAGCTGTATTCGCGGAACGCCTCGAGCAGCTCCGACCCCGAACGCGCACTCTCGATCGATATCGCGTCGGCATCCATCCGCTCGATCACCTGAATGACGTCGTTGAATTCGCTGTAACACATGTGCGTGTGAATCTGGGTCTCGTTCTTGACGCCGGCGGTCGCGAGCCGGAATGCGTTCACCGCCCAGTCGAGATACGCGGCCCAGTCGGAGCGGCGCAGCGGCAGGCCTTCCCGCAAGGCCGGCTCGTCGATCTGGATGACGCGGATGCCCGCAATCTCGAGATCCCGCACCTCGTCCCGAATCGCCAGGGCGATCTGCTTGGCCGTTTCCGCGCGCGGCTGATCGTCGCGGACGAACGACCACTGCAGAATGGTCACGGGACCCGTGAGCATCCCCTTCACCGGCTTCTTTGTCTTGGACTGTGCGAAGGTGCTCCAGCGCACCGTCATCGGCTTGGGACGGGAGACGTCGCCGAAGATGATGGGTGGCTTCACGTAGCGCGTCCCGTACGACTGCACCCAGCCGTGCTCGGTGAACGCGAATCCCTCGAGCTGCTCACCGAAGTACTCCACCATGTCGTTGCGCTCGAATTCGCCGTGTACCAGGACGTCGAGCCCCAGCTCCTCCTGCAACTTGATCGTCTTTACGATCTGCTCGCCGATGAACGCGTCATATTCGGCCGGCGTCAGCTTTCCATCGTGCAGCTTCTTGCGCGCGGCGCGCACCTCGGCGGTCTGAGGGAACGAGCCGATCGTCGTCGTGGGATACAGCGGGAGCTTGACCTGGCTCTTGCGCCGCTCGGCGAATGCCGACGCGCGCCGGTAATCGCCCTCGGAGACCGCCGTGACCCTCCGTTCGACGGCGGGATTATGAATGCGCTTGGACGTGCGCCGGCTGGCGACCGCGCGGCCATTGGACTCGAGCTCCGCCGCCACACTCTGGCGTCCGTTGTTCAGCGCGCGGGTGAGCGTCACGACCTCCCCAAGCTTCTGCTTGGCAAACGCGAGCCAGCCCTTGAGCTCGGGATCGAGCTTCGTTTCGAGATCGAGGTCGACCGGCGTGTGCAGCAGCGAGCACGAGGGGGCGACCCACAACGCGTCTTTGCCCACCGCCGCCTGCGCGCGCTCGAGTTTCTCGAGCGCCGCATTGAGATCGGCCTTCCAGATGTTTCGCCCATCGACCACTCCCAGGGAGAGGATGCGTCCCTTGGGCCACGCCTTGAGCACCGAATCGAGCTGCGCGGGTGCGCGGACGCAATCGATGTGGATGCCCTGCACCGGCAGCGCGAGCGCCGCCCGCAGGTTGTCGTCGAGACCGGCGAAGTAGGTCGCGAGCAGGAGCTTGGCCCGCGGCACGCGGTCGGACAGGAATCGATACGCCTTCGCGTAGGCCGCCCGCTCCGCGTCGGTCCGGTCAAGGGCAAGGCACGGCTCATCGATCTGGATCCATTGCGCCCCCGCGGACACGAGCTCGTTCAGCACCTGCGCGTACACCGGCAGCAGGCCATCGAGCAGCTCGAGCCGGTCGAAGCGGTCGGAGCGGGTCTTGCCAAGCAGCACGAAGGTGAGCGGCCCGATCAGCACGGGCTTGGTGATCATCCCGAGCGCTTTCGCTTCCTGGAACTCCAGGACTGCCTTGTTCGACGCGACGCGGAACTCCTGGCCGCGCTCGAATTCGGGAACGATGTAGTGGTAGTTGGTATCGAACCACTTTGTCATTTCCATCGCCGTCACGTCGCGACCCGGCTTCTGCACGCCTCGCGCCATGGCGAAGTACGTGGCGAGGTCCACCTGATCGCCCGTCCAGCCGTAGCGCTCGGGCACCGCGCCCACCATGGCCGCGGTATCGAGCATGCGATCGTAGAAGGAGAAGTCGTTGGACGGCACGAGCCCGATTCCGGCGTCGCGCTGCAGCCGCCAGTGCGCGCCGCGAAGCTCGACACCGGCGTGCATCAATTCTGCCTGTCCGAGCTTGCCGGACCAAAACCCTTCGGTGGCGCGCTTCAATTCGCGCGCTGGTCCGAGCGGCGGAAATCCGAGAGTATGTGAGAGTGACATGGCAGTGAATCTAGTCCGAGCAGGAAGGCCCGGGAGAGGTATGTTTGGACGCCGAAGAGCTGGATCCTGGTTCGCTCATGCTTTCCCCTCCACGATGAGGTGCCTTATGAGCCGAATGAATTGGGGTCGTGTGCTGCTGGGTGGGCTCTTGGCCGGCGTAGTGTTGAATCTCCTGGACATGGTGGTGTTCGGCATGTGGCTGGGGCGCGATTTCCAGGCGGCGATGGCCGCCGCCGGAAATCACACGCCCATGAACACGATGATGCCGTGGTTCGTCGTGACGGACTTTCTCTATGGCGTCTCGCTCGTCTGGCTGTATGCAGCGATCCGCCCGCGCTACGGCGCCGGCGTCCGCACCGCCGTTATTGCCGGATTCGCCATGTGGCTGTTCATCGGATTGCTGCATGCCCTGGGCGAAGCGCCGATGGGATTGCTTCCGCAGCGCCTCTACATGTTGGGAACCCTCGCGGGACTCTTCGAGCTGCCGATTGCCACGGTGAGCGGCGCCGCAGTCTATAAGGAAGGCGTCGAGGCACCGGTGCCGGCGGGGGTGCATTGAACGGCCGCTCGAAGGCGGTCACCGGCGGTCGAGGGCGGTCGTTGGGTGACCGCTCTCGGCCGCCCACGACACATGCACCATCCAGCCGAACACGCGCGGTTCGAACCGCCCGCCGACCGCTTCGCAGGCCTCACGCGTCGCAATCGGGGAGCGGGGGCCGAACACGGGCATACCGTCGCGCACCTCGCGCCAGCGCGCCGGCTCGGCGCGCGGCGGTAGACACCAATTGACGTGCTGGTGCCAGGGGAACAGGCTCAGTGGGACGCGAGCGTCGAGCTCGTCTTCCGACGCCCGCGCGGGCGCCGTATACATCGCCCCGACGAGCTCGAGACTGCCGTCCGCGCGCTCGCGGTACAACAGCGACGTTGGCTTGTCGGGGTTGAACGTGAACGCCGCCTCGAGTGCCCACCGCCAGCTGGTATAGTGATACAGCGGCTGCTTGAGACCCGGGAGAAATCTCCGGAACCCGTCCGCTTCGGCCACGCTCACGTCCTCGTACTTGCCGAGCGCTCGGTGCATTTCCTCGAGCAGTCCGCGCACCCGAGCTGAATCGCCCCGACTCGGCGGCCGCGTGGCCGTCATGCGCATGTGGGCATCGTGAGCCATCTCGCTCGACATGGCGACGCTTGAATCCATGGCTTCCATCTCGGCCGTGGAGGCGGCCGGCTCCTGGGCGCCCGCTGACACCGCCGCTACTCCAAGCGCCAGTACCGAGACCAGGACACACAGCGTTGTTTTCATGAATTCCCCCCCGGAGGCAATGCCATGAGAGTGCGCTATCGCGCGATTGTTAACCATGGGACTCTCCCGGGCGCGCTGGTCCTGGGACTCTGTGTCACGCCACTCGCGCAGACACCAGCGCCTGCGGCGTTTCGCGGGTACTCGTCCGGCACCGCTCGCGCCGAGGCCGAGTGGGAAACCAGGTTCCGCGACCGGATCGTGCCCGACACGATGCGCGAGACGATGCGTCACCTGTCCGCCCGTCCCCATCATCTGGGTTCTCCGTACGACCGCGCCAATGCCGAATGGATTCTCGCTCGGTTTCGTGCGTGGGGATGGGACGCCGCGCTCGAGCACTTCGACGTTCTGTTCCCCACGCCACGTGACCGCCTGGTGGAGCTCGTGGCCCCGCGCAAATTTACGGCGCGTCTGGTCGAGCCTCCTGTGCCGGGAGATCCCACATCGGCGCAGCAGTCCGAGCAGCTGCCCCCGTACAACGCGTATTCCATCGACGGCGATGTGACGGCGCCGCTCGTCTACGTGAACTATGGCATTCCGGCGGACTACGAGCGGCTCGAGCAGATGGGCGTGTCGGTGCGCGGGGCGATCGTCATTGCGCGCTACGGCGCGTCCTGGCGCGGCATCAAGCCGAAAGTGGCGGCGGAACATGGCGCCGTGGGCTGCCTCATCTACTCCGATCCACGCGACGACGGCTATCAGGCCGGGGATGTGTTTCCCACCGGGCCGTGGCGCCCGGCGTACGGCGTGCAGCGCGGCAGCGTCATGGATATGCCGATCTATCCCGGCGATCCGCTCACGCCGGGAGAACCCTCCGTGCCGGGAACCAAGCGCCTGGCGCTCGGTGACGCGCAGACGCTCACGCGGATTCCCGTGTTGCCGCTGTCGTATGGGGACGCCCAGCCATTGCTTGCCGCACTCGCAGGGCCAGTGGCACCGGCGGCATGGCGCGGCGGCCTGGCGATCACGTATCACGTCGGCCCGGGGCCAGCGCGCGTGCACCTGCGTGCGCGGTTCGACTGGAGCACGCGCACGATCTCGGATGTGGTGGCACGGCTTCCCGGCGCCACGGAGCCGGATCAGTGGATCGTGCGCGGCAATCACTACGATGCCTGGGTCAACGGCGCGTGGGACCCTCTCTCGGGCCAGTCTGCATTGCTCGAGGAGGCACGCATACTCGGAGCTTTAGCGCAGGCGGGATGGAAGCCCCGGCGGACAATCATCTACGCGGCCTGGGATGGTGAGGAGCCGGGGCTGATCGGGTCGACCGAGTGGGTGGAAGCCCATGCCGCCGAGCTCGAGCGTCATGCGGCGGCATACGTCAACACGGATCTCAACGGGCGCGGATTTATCTCGATCGGCGGATCGCACTCGCTCGAGCGATTCATGAACGAAGTCGCGAAGGACATCCGCGACCCCGAAACCGGGCTTTCGGTGTGGTCGCGCGAGCGACTGCATCGCATCGCCGAGGCCGACTCCGCGGCCGAACGCCGCGAAGTGAGAGGGCGCGCCGACCTGCGACTCGACGCCCTTGGGTCGGGATCGGACTACACGCCGTTTCTGCAACATGCCGGGATTGCGTCACTGAACCTCGCCTACGGTGGTGAGGATGGCGGCGGCATCTATCATTCCGTATACGACGATTTCTTCTGGTATATGCGCTTCGATGACAGCGCGTTCGTGTACGAACGGGCGCTGGCGCAAACCGCCGGTACAGCGGTCATGCGCCTCGCCGACGCGCCCGTGCTGCCGTTTGAATTCGGCAATCTTGCTGAAACCGTCGCGCGCTACGTCGACGAGCTCCGGAACCTGGGGAAGCGGGAGGCAGACAACGCGCGCGAACGGAATCGTGAGCTCGATGAGGGAATGTACGCCGCGATCACCGATCCACGCGCCGCGCTCGTGGCGCCCGAGCGCCAGGAGATTCCGCGGGAGCCCAATCTGGCTCGGCTCGACAGCGCCCGCATGGCGTTGGCGCGCAGTGCGGAGCGCTACGAGCGGGCACTCGACGCACTAGCAGCGAACGGCGGCGCCGGGCTCGACAGCACCGGCGCGCGAGCAACAAACCCGTTACTGATCCGTTTCGAGCGCAGCTTGACTGACACGGCGGGACTTCCCGGCCGGCCCTGGTTTCGCCACCTGCTGTACGCGCCCGGACGCTATACAGGGTACGGGGTCAAAACCGTTCCGGGGGTGCGGGAGGCGCTGGAGCGACGCAACGGCGATGAAGCGCAGCACGAAATCATGCGAGTAGCCGCTGCACTGCTGCGTAGTGCAACGGTGATCGATTCGGCCGCCGCGGTACTCGAACGGGTAGCTACCCCTTGAATCTTGTGATATCTTTCACAAACTTTTATACACTGTTGTCCGACTTTAGAGGGCCCCTCGAGGCGGGAGGTTTTGTGCGTCTGGTGTCCATCGCGGTAAGTGCCGCAGCAGTCGTCGTACTCGCGTCGTGCGCATCAGCCGGAAACCCCGGTGCCAAGCCCAGCAGTGATAATCGTGGCATGAGCACCAGCAGCGGCATGGCCAACGACCCGAGCGTGCCCTCGAAGCCCAACGAAGTGGTCATTTATCAGTTCATCTTCAAGCCAAAAATCATCCGGGTCCCGGTCGGCACGACGGTCACTTGGGTCAATCATGACATCGCCGCGCATACGGCAACGCGCAACGGCGGCGACGATCAGTTCGAGTCCGGCAACCTGTCGTACAATCGCGCGTTCTCGCACACCTTCAATACGCCAGGCACGTACGACTACATCTGCTTCTATCATCCGGGGATGAAGGCGCAGGTGATCGTGACACCGTCCGCCCAGGCTGCCAAGACCGCGGGACAATAGCGCCGGTGTACTAGCGTACTAGGAACGCCGAAAGAGACCCGGATCATTCCGGGTCTCTTTTTTTGGGGGGGACGCTGTATCTTCCACCCACCATGTCCGACCGCGTCCACCCTGCGCCACAGCCGGTGTCGACCGAAATCGCGTCGAGTGCGGCGGCTCGCTGCAACGCATGGTATACCGCCTTCGGCACCGCCGTGTATCGCTATATCCGATTTCACGTCGATTCCGCCGACGAGGCCGAGGACGTGACCGCGGACACGTTCCTGCGAGTGCTCGAGTCTGGCGATCGCTATGATCCCGAGCGCGCGGAGGCGCGGGTATGGGTGTTCACGATCGCCCGCAACGTCCTGCGCGATCACTTCCGGCGCGCCAAAGTTCGCAAGCACGTCACGTTGTCGGCCATGCGCGATCTGGCCACTGGCGCCCCGTCACCGGAAGAGCGGCTGGTGCGCGAAGAGCAAATCGAGCGCCTGCTACACGGCGTACGCCGCCTCAACGACTCGGATCGCGAGCTGATCAGTTTGCGCTACGGTAGCGAGCTCGGGTTTGCGAAGATCGGCGAAGTTCTCGGGATGCGGGAAGGCACCGTACGCACCCGACTGTGGCGCGCGCTCGCGCGGCTGCGGAAGCATCTCGAGGCAGACCCCGCGTAGCAATCTCTCGCACATATAAGGAATAGCCGTACGCGTCACGTTGCCGTGACGTGGCGCTGCCTCACGCGTACTTCATGACTTGCGCGCGCCGACCGCGCGGAGAGAAGGAGAAACACTATGGAACACAAGACACCACCAGAGCTGGCGGCACTCGACGCCGCACTGCGCGGCGTCCGTATCGAGCCACGCGCCTCGCTCGGCCCGGAGATCACCGGTCGGGCCGCCCGCGGCGAATCCTCCTATCGCCCCCCTCGCCGTTTCGCCGGGCCGCGGGCCGCCGTTTGGTTTGGAGCCGTGGCCGCGGGGGTGATTGGGGCAATCGTTGCGATTGCGCGGTCCGGGTACATCCCCATGCTCGATCGATTTGCCTCCACGCAGCGCATCGAGGTGTGCTGCGGCGATCTCGACGGCGTGGGGGGACAGGATGATGGCATCATCATTGAAACGGTCGGGCACCGCCGCGTGCGGCGGATGATGGTTTACGAAGAACGCGATTCCGACAGGACCTGGTCCGATGGCGAGCTCGTGCGCTTCCAGCGCGATGGCAAGCCGGCACTGAGCGAGCCGCACTCTTACCAGACCCCCCTCGTGACGCGGGAAATCTGCTGCCGCGACTTTGACAATGGGGGCGCGGCGGACGATGGACTGCTCATTGTTAGCTCGCCTGCGGGCGAGGTGCTGTTGGCGGCACTGTACGATGAGCCTACCACCACCGAAAATCACCCCATTCGATGAGGATCCTGTGGCGCGACCACGCCTGAATCGCCGAATCCCAAAGCTGCTCTTCCTGATCGGGGTAGCGGCGGCGGCACTGGGCAGCTGCAACTATGAGTCTTTTGTGCTGCCACCCCCGCTCCCAAAAGACTACGTCATCCATGAGCTCGGCCTGTTGCCCGGCGGTACACAGAGCCAGGCTCGGGCGGGCTCCATGAGCACGATCGTCGGATGGGGCATTGTTTCCGGCACCGCGCACCATGCCGTGACGTTCTCCGGTGGCCAGGCGCACGCGTTGACGGAGCCCGCGGGCGCCGCCAACAGCGAAGCTCGGGGAGTGAACAACCCGGGGGCCATTGTGGGATTTGCCACGCTCGGAGGTGTCCGGCAAGCGATATACTGGGCGAGCGCGACCGCGCCACCGCTCATCCTCCCTACGTTGGGCGACTCTTCCGGCTTCCTGTATGGGTTCGCGCGTAGCATCAACGATGCCGGCGTGATTCTGGGTTCAGCCCAGGATACGACCGGCGACAGCGTGCTCGTCACCTGGACGCCGGACGGCTCTGGCGGCTACGACGTGGCGCCGGTCGATACGTCGGGAGCGGGTGTTGACCTCGACGCGACCGCGATCAACAACCCCGGTCAGATCAGCGGCAATGCCGATGACGATGGGTTCATCTATACCCCGGGCGATAGTGGGTTGGAGTCAGATGATGTGGACGCACCCGAGGGCGGGACCGACCCCGATGTCAACGGGATGAGCAATCTCGGTGTCATCGCCGGCAGCTTCACCGCGGCGAGCGGCCTGATCCGTTCCTTCATCTACACTGGTGCCGCGGGCTCGATACAGCTGAGTGAGCCGCCCACCGGGTACACCGCGGTTGGAGCGAACGCTGTGAACGACAGCGGGGTGGTCAGCGCCACGCTCACCGGAACTGATTCCGCCAACAACACGATTACTCGCGCGGTCGTCGGTAGCATCGTCGACACCGCCTCGACCTGGACCGTCCTGCCAACACTCGGCGGGCTGCGTGCCAGCCCGCAGGACAACGCCATCAATAACTGTGGAGTGGTGTTCGGCTCCGCTAGCAAGGCACCAAGCGCAACGGTTCTCTACGCTGTCGCCTGGGTTCCCACGGGGTGCACAATTCCATGACCAAGCTCACTCTGCTCATCGCTCCGCTGGCGATCGCCGCTCTCGCCGTGGCGCGTCCTCTGGCAGCCCAGCAACCCTCGGATTCGGCGGCGCGCGCGCGTGCTGATTCCATCAATCGGGCGCGCCAGGCGGCGCTCCAGGCACGCGTCGATAGCGTGGAAAAAGCCCGTCAAGATTCGCTGCGCAGGTACCGGCTGGCAGCGGTTGTGGTGACCGCCACCCGTCTATCCCCGATCGATGAGCGGTCGCCCGCCCAGGTCGAACAGTTGAACATGGCTGTCGCAGTACCAGTCCCGATCCCGAACGCACTGCCGAACGCGCTGCTGCAACTCCCTGGCGTGAACGTGTTCGACGATCAGGGAACGCCGCTTCAGCCCGAGATCCAGATCCGCGGCTTTACCGTCTCCGGGGTCGTGGGGCAGCCGCAGGGCGTGAGCGTCTTTCTCAATGGCGTGCGCATGAACGAGCCAGACGCACAGGAAGTAAACTTCGACATGTTGCCGATGGAGGCCATCTCGGCGACATCGGTGGTTCGAGGGTCCAACGTGCTCTTCGGCCGTAACTCGCTCGGCGGCACCGTGCTGCTCTCGACCCCGCGCGGGACCGACACCCCACAGGCGGAGTTCGAGGGGGGAGGTGGATCGTTCGGCGGGCAGATGTTGAGCTTTAACGCGAGCGGAAAGGCTGGCGGCGTTGACGCCTTCGTCGCCGGCACCGGCAACAATCTCACCGGGTGGCGCCAGGTCACCGAGGGTCGCACGCGGAACGTGTTCATGACCCTTGGACACCAGTGGGGTGCCACCCACGATTCGGGCGACGTTGCAATCGATTTCATGTACAACAAGGATCGGATCGAGGAAGCCGGTTCGCTGCCCTCCTCCTACGCAACGCTCTATCCACGCCTCAACTACACGGGAGGCGACTTCTTCGGACCAGAAGCCTATACCGTTGATCTACGGGGCAATCAGCCGCTCGGCGGCGGCTTGTTTCGCGGTACGGTGTTCTGGCGCCGCAACTACTATGAGCAGTTCAACGGCAACGTGCCGCCACCGAACACCGACGGGTTCATTCACAACCTCTCGCGTGGCGGGACGCTCGAATGGTCGCGACCCATTGCGGGCAACATGCCCATCAGCCTGACCTTCGGCGCTGATTTCCAGTGGGACGACGTAAACTTCCATCTGCTCAACGTTCCCGCAGGCCCGGGAAGCCAGCCCGACTCGACCACGACGCTCGCACAGATTTCGCCTCAAGCGAATCTGGCCGGCTACGCCCAAGCCGCCATCTCCCTCACGCCCAAGTTGACGTTGACGGCCGGGGCGCGATTCGACCACGTCGACATTCCGTACGTGGATCAACTCAATGACTCGAACAGCGCCACAAACTCATATGACCGCCTCTCGCCCGAGGCGGGGCTCACCTACGAATTCACGCCGGACGTAAAAGGATTCATCGCATACCGCAGCGGCTTCCGCGCGCCGGCGCCGCTTGAGCTCGCGTGCGCCAACCCGGACGCGCCCTGTTCTCTGCCTTCGGCGCTCGGCGCCGATCCACCGCTCGCGCCAGTCACCTCGCAGGACTTCGAAGGTGGAGTCGATCTTGACCTGGGACACCGGTCGTCGCTCGATTTGAACGGGTACTTCACGAATGTCTCGAACGATATTCTGTTTGCCTCGCCCGATCTGACGCACGTGTACTTCGTCAACGTGCCACAGACGCGGCGTGCGGGCTTCGAGGCCTCGCTACAGGTGGGACTTCCAGACGGCTTTCGCATCTTCGGGTCCTACAGCTTCGTCCGAGCGACGTATCAGAGCGTAATCCAGCTGCAAACCGCCGACACAGCGCCGGCCCCTACCGAGCCCGGCGACATCTTCCCGAACTCGCCGTTGCATCGCTTGCGCGCCGGACTCGGGATTGACCGTGCCTTTGGTAAGGTGACGCTCAACGCCGAGTGGGACGTGCGAGCGTATTCGTCGTTCTATGTGCAGGGAGACGAATCGAACCAGCGCCCGCAGGAGCCGGGGTACGCAGTGAGCGGAATTCGCGGCAAGCTGGGCTTCAATCGCTTCTCCATCAACTTCCAGTTGGAGAACATCTTCAACGCTTCGTACATGGCATACGGGATCGAGGCCACAAACGGCCTGTTCCCACCGGGGTCACAGATCGCGCTGGACGATTTCAATTCGGCACCTGACCGGTTCCTCACACCGGGCATGCCGCGCCGCTTCTTCTTGTCGCTGTCGGCGAGACTGTAGAGAGCATAAAGGCGGGGTCGGACGAGCCAGCACCCCTCGGCTAGCCATCCGACACCGCCTTTGTGCTCAGTCTCATATCACACGGCGCACGAAAGGAGAAACGCATGCGCAACACAGTTTCCGTGATAGCTCTGCTGGTCGCCGCGTCCGCGTGCACCTCCGTCGGGCCGGTCGATTCGCCCGGCAGCTACATTGTCTCAAAGCAGCCGCGCACTATCTGGCTCACGAAGCACAACAACTCGGTCGTCAAGCTCGATGGCCCACGCATGCTCGCCGACACGGTCATCGGCTCGGTGAACGGTGAGTACACTGAGATTCCGCTGAGTGAGGTCAGCCATGCCGCGGTGCAGCAGGAAGACAAGGGCAAGACGATCGCGGCCGCAGCCCTGGGTGGGGCGGCGCTAGCGGGTGCGCTGATCGTGATCTTCAAACACTCGGGGTCAGGCTCGAACAGTGTCAACGATCAAATTGCCGATACCATGACGCTGGCGCACCACCCCTAGACGGTTCTCTCTTGACGCCGTCTCACCGTGTACTTGTATAGAGCCGGAAGCACGCCCAGGGCGAGCAGCATATCGCTCGTCACACCACCGACAATCACGATCGCCATGGGCTGCTGCAGCTGGGCGCCGGCGCCCAGGCCGATGGCGAGCGGGAGTACCGCGAGGGCGGCGGCCGCCGTCGTCAGGAACACCGGGCGGAATCGGATGATGGCCGCCGCCTTGGCGGCCTCATCGGGTCCGAGTCCCCGTGCCATGTCATCGTTCGCGTGCTGGAGCAGCAGCACGGCTTTTTGAATCGCCAGCCCGAACAGAGCCAGGATGCCGATCAACGACGACACGTTGAAGGTGCTGCGGGTGATCCACAGCGCCACCACGCCGCCCGACAGCGCCAGCGGAATCGTGAGAATCATAAGCGCCGCCTGCTTGGCCGACCCGAACGCCGCTTCCAGGATGACGAAGATCACGAAGATCGCCGCGACAATGGCGATACTGATCGCCTGCTCCACGCGGCGCTGCTCCTCGTAACTCCCCGCGAACCGAATCTGGTAGCCCGGAGGTAGCTGGAGATCCGGAATTCGCGCCCGCAGCGCCGCTACCGCGGAGGAGAGATCAATGCCGGCGAGATTTCCATCTACCTGGATGCGGCGCTCGCCGTTGTCGCGCCGGATCGCCGATGGCCCCCGTGACAGCGATACGTCGGCCACCTGATCGAGCCGGACGTTGCCTCCCGCTCGAGTCGCAATCGGCAGCCGCCCCAAGTCCTCGATTCCCGCGCGGTCCTGCTTCTGGAGCCGCATGAAGACACCATATTCCTTGCGCTGGCCCCGCAATACCGTGGTCACCACCCTGCCTTCGTACGCCAGCTCGACCGCCCCCGCGATATCCTCCGGATCGAGCCCATATCGCGCTGCGCGCAGCCGGTCGGGCCGGACGGCAATCTGGGTGACCGCTTCCGCGGCTTCCGGGTTCACGTCCACGATTCCT
>Ga0335081_10012568_pt1 | contig 13726 bp, 18 predicted proteins | sample Lox_Sample_35_FD_206713 | JGI IMG/M metagenome (GOLD analysis project Ga0335081, IMG submission 206713) | Soil microbial communities from Loxahatchee National Wildlife Refuge, Florida, United States - Lox_Sample_3.5 | ecosystem: Environmental > Terrestrial > Soil > Wetlands | place: USA...
ATCTAGCCAAGACACATTTTAGATGCACTTACGTAGTCTAATAACTAATTGAATCTTTCGTTATGTTCTTTTGCAAATTTTCGAAATATAATGTTATATACCATGATTAATACTGTAGTTCCTGTGTCAGAACATAAACTTGAATGGCCTGAACCCGGCGACCTCGTCATTGCAACCATAGAAAGCGTTATGGATTATGGAGCTTACGCTAACTTGGATGAATATGAGAAAAGAGGTTTCCTGCATATTTCTGAAATCTCAAGCGCACGAGTAAGAAACGTTCGTGACTTTGTTCGAGAAAAACAGAAAATGGTGCTAAAAGTTGTCCGCGTGAACCTTGAAAAAGGACATATTGACTTGTCTCTTAGGCGTGTCACAAAACGCGAAAGAATCGAGAAAGTGAAGGTTTGGAAGAAAGAACGCAAAGGCGAAGTACTTTTGCGTGCGGTTGCTGAAAAAGTAGGTTTGCCGTCCGAAGAGGTTTACGAAAAAGCAGGCAAAATTCTTGATGAAAGAGACGGTTTGTATGAGGGGTTCGAAGAAGTGCTCAAAGAGGGCACAGAAGCACTAACTAAACTTGGAATCCCTGAAGACATCGCTCAAGCCTTTGCTCAGGTTGCGGAGGAACGAATACACATCAAACTGGTAAAAGTCAGGGGTGTTCTGGAAGTTCGTTGCATGAAGCCCAACGGCGTAGGATGCATCAAGGACGCATTCCTGAGTACAAAGAAAGCGCTGAAGGCAAAAGATGCTAAAGTTGAGTTTTATGTTATCGCCGCTCCCAAATACAGCGTTGAGGTTTCAGCTGACAACTGGAAGCGGGCTGAAGATCTTCTTGATGAAGTGAGCCAAAACATAGTGACAAAGATTACTGATGCAGGCGGACATGGCTCCTTTAAACGAGAAAAATAATGGTGTAAGCATGAGAGATCAAAGCGACAAGATTTTTTGGGGAAAAATTGAAAAGATCGGCAAAGGCACCCGAGCAAACTACGACCCTGCGAAGAAAACAATCACTTTCTGTTTTCAAAGAAGCCTAGAAATTTCAAGTGAACAGTTGAGGAAGCTTCGGGAAGCCCTGATGCGTGAACTGAAAGACTTGGGTTATGCTAGCCGGATGAAGTATAACGGGGAAGTTGTTGTTGACAATGTTGAACCGGAAAATGTAACCTTAGTTACAGAAAACCACAAACTTAAGATCAATTTGAACCCGAAGCAGTCACCGGAAAAACAAGGCGAAAACTCGGATAAAACAACTTAAGTTTTTGTTTGGCGAGAACAATCTTTTCCGGTCGTTTTGCCACGGATTTTTCAATTTGGGCTCCTCTCACTTCGCTCTTTTTTGCAATTAACCTTTTTGGCGTTTGGTTCTGTTGAAAAATCTTTTAAGCTAAACCGCAGTATAACTTGTTGATAATATGCCATCTTTGAAAAAGAAGAATGCTGCAAAAAAGGCAAAGCATGAAGCTAAAACGGGCAAGTAAGTCTTAGAACTAAATTGCTCTTTTTCCGTGCGTATAGCAAAATGAGGCATCAACTTAGCTCTGCTATTGCCAATTATTAAACATCCTTTAACCTTTTTTCTTATGTTTTTTATAATGCCACCTCAGATTTTGAATCAACCTTCAGCAGCTCAACTAATTCGATTTTCATTTACGAGTTGGCGCAGGGTGTTACTTTGTGCCCGCGTTTGAATTCCGAAGAAAAGATCTTAGGAAAATAGGTTTCTTACCAGCAAGTTTATATGAATAATAATTCATATGAAGTATATTTCATGCGATTGTTAACGGAAGATAGAAAGAAATGAAAAAAGGCCTGACAAACATCTGCTATCGATTCTTCACCAACCTCGCAAACCCAACAAGACTCGCTGCCATCGAGCAACTGCTGCAGAAACCAATGAGCGTCAACGAACTAGCCACAGCGCTCGGACAAGAACAAAGCATGATCTCACACAACCTCAAACCCCTACTCCAATGCAACCTCATCACAATCAAACAGCAAGGCAAAAAACACATCTACACAGTCAACGAAGAAACAATGCGCCCCATCCTTGAAGCCATCGAAAACCACGCCCAAAAATTCTGCCCAACAGGCGGAAAATGCCTAAAAGGAGAAAACTAACATGATAAAAAGAAAAATCGTAAACATAAATGAAAACCTCTGCAACGGATGCGGCAACTGCATCCCCAAATGCGCAGAAGGCGCCCTACAAATAGTAAACGGAAAAGCAAAAATAATCAAAGAAACCTACTGCGACGGTTTAGGCGCTTGTTTGGGCCAATGCCCTCAAGGAGCAATAAGCGTAACAGAACGCGAAGCAGAACCCTTCGACGAAAAAGAAACAAAAGAACACCTCAAAAGCAAAACAACTCCCACTCTCCCCTCAAGCAGACCAGCCAACTCTGCACTACAAAAGCCTCAGTGGCCCGTTAAGCTGAATCTTGTTCCAACGAAGGCTCCTTTCTTCGAAAATGCAGACCTACTGCTCGCGGCTGACTGCGCGCCCATTGCACTAAAAAACTTCCATGACACACTGATGCCGGGCAAAAGAGTCATCATCGGCTGCCCAAAATTTGATGACGCCAGAGCATACGCGCAAAAACTAGCCGAAATCTTCAAGCAAAACAACATCGCGTCCGTAACCGTTGCCCACATGGAGGTGCCTTGCTGCGTCGGCTTAAAGTGGACAGTAAACAAGGCGCTTGAATCGTCAGGCAAACAAATCCCGGTAAAAGAGTATGAAATAAAAATTGGAGGCGAAATAGTTGAGCTCTAAAGACAAACCAATAGAAAAGAACCCTCAAACATGCCCTGGATTGCGGGACCTGCTTCAGCCTAAACCAGCATATATTAAATGCCATGTTTGCGGCGGCGACTTAGAAATTTGGAGTGATGAAGACAAAACTACGTGTCCGGCATGCGGAGCAGAATGGAAACGCCCTGACAAAACAGCGGCATGCCTAGAATACTGCGAGTACGCTGACAAATGCCGCGGCATCATCGAATCTCGAAAAACCTAGATGAAGAGATTGTGTTTGCCGAAAGTTTTTGTTATTTATGATACGAAGCATGGCAATACAAAACTTGCTGCGGAGACCATTGTGGAAGGAATAAAAGAAGTTGAGGGCGTTGAAGTTTCCATCGGCTACGTTAAAGAAATCGACATCGGAAAAGTAGCTGATTACGACGCAATAATACTAGGGGCGCCGAACCACATGGGCAGACCCTCTCAAACCATGAAGAAGTTTGTAAACAGGCTGGCTGAACTTGATTTAAAAGCAAGTGGCGTCGCTGTTTTCGGCACTTACTCCGGAAAGATCAGATCTCCTGATAGAGCGGCGAAAAAACTGGAAAAAATGGCGGAAAAGAAGCTGCCTAAACTGAGACTGATTTCACCAAGTCTATCAATAAGAGTTCATGGGATACCAGGTCCATTAGCGGAAGGAGAACTGCCTAAATGCAAAGCCTTCGGCCGAACAATTTCAAATCAGCTTATGCGGAAACAATAATATAGTTTTTTCTTTTGCTCCAATTGGCAAAAACTTATGGCACCTGCCAACTTCAATAGTTAATACTTGTTTTCATTTTTATTTTTTCGCCAACTGTTGTCGCCTTTGCAGCAGCTGACACACACCTTTCTTTGTAGATTGCAATTTAACATCGATAAGCTGTCCTCAAGTTTGCGCTTAGAAATATTACTTCAAATTTCAATGCCTGTTTTTTCTTGCAAGGATAATAATAGAATAACGAACACCATGAGATCAGTCAAGTTTATTTGAGCTTGCTTTCGGAGCAGTGAGGATTGAAACAGTTAAGACATCCGTCAGGGTGGGTTTGGCAGAGTTGTCTTTTTTTGAAACCCCATTTTTTTCTTAACTCTTCAGCTTGTGCTTCTTGGTCGTCGATCCAGCTTTTTGATTTGGCAAAGTTGAGGTAGGCGTGGGCTATTTCGTGAGCTATTAGGGATTCTGAGTCTGTTCGCTTCAGAATTATCATATAAGGCTTGTCCATTTCCTCGATCTGCACAGTTTGGCTTTGACCTGCATGAAAAGAGGTTTTCTGTAATGTAAATTGGTAAACTTCTTCAGGTAATCTGGCAAGAGTATTTAGCAGTCTTGTATGAAGGTTACTCCATCTTTGAGCTAAACGGATAAATTCATCTATATCACTGTTGAAGTCTACTTCTGACTTGTTTCTCCTTTTCATATTTTTATTCTCTAAATTTTTTTTAGCAGGGTCTCGTCGTACTTTACTGTTTCTTCTTTTCCTATTCACTTAAAGATTCCTTTCGAATATCTAACTTGGATTAATCTTGAGCGAGATAAGACACTGATCAAAATAATATCTGTGGCTAACAATCGATCCGAATTACTAATTTTCGAAAAAGGTTGAGTTAAGAAAAAGAAAGAGTTGTTTTGGTCCTTACGCAAATTAGATTTTCTGTTTGCTGATTGTCGTCCTGAAGGTTTTGCCGCAGCACTCGCATAGGCCAATTGTGAGTTCCGTCCTCTTTCCAGTTTTGTCAGGCCTGCCAGCCATCTTCCAAGTCTTTTTTGGCGCGACTTCTTTTCCACATTTTGGACATTTTGCCATAAGTTCGCCTCCATAAACATTGTTACACAAGTGATGATGAATCAACAACGGATAAAACTTTTGCTTAACAACTGGTAAGACAAGTCAAAAAACTGGAACCTGAATATAAATCTCGAGTCTAAGCAGCTCTGAACTCCAAATGTGTTCTATCGTTTAGCAAACGCATTCCCGAATAGGGCTAGCCCCTAACCTAAACGCCTCTTCTGTGTTATTTTCGCGACTATTTAATGTGACTCGAAGCTTTACTATAGCTTATTTGGGGTGGCCGACAACGCTAAGACAGATTGAGCTTTCTTCAGTTCCATCAATATCTACTATTGAGTTAATTTCGTCATCGAAGAAAGCTCCCACTTGGCAGGATCCACAAGTTATGCTTGCCACCGCCAACGACAAATTCTGTGCTATGTGACCAGCATCCAAGTAGATATATCGGTAGGCCCTCTGAGAGTATTTCCACTTCGACCTCCTAAAAATAGCTGTCCAAATAAAGACAACAGCTGCATCTGCACACATCTCTTGATCCAAGGCTGCATGAGCTAATTCTTCGCCGAAATTCCCAAGTTTTACTTCGTCCAACAAATGATTCTTAATGTTGTAGTGATAAATGCCTTCCATAAGGCCTTCCACTTTGTTTGCAGCAATGTACGTCTCTATGGGATAGAGCGCTCCAGCTGACGGTGCATTGCGGAACTCGTAACCGTGTTCAGTTCTTTGGATACCTGTAGATGCCCAAAGAAGAAATGACAAATCACTCAAACTCAAAGGTTGAGATGAGAAGGAACGGATGCTTTTGCGTCTTTGAAGAACCTCAGCAAAGTTTAAAGTTGCTTCTTGGAATTGGCTTGGAAGCTGAACAGTTTTACTGGCTGGATAGCTCTTATAGGTTTCAGGCTTATTTGCCCAGTCAAGGTTGCCACCAAGGCTTTTGGTTCGGACATACCTTGTTTCTGTTTGGAAATCGTCTCCAACGGTTTTTACCATTATCGCACCTTTTAAAAACAGCGTTCTAAATATTTAATCAAATAAGAAAGAGTATTTATTATTTATTGATAAAATACGAGCTTACCATTCTGCTCATCAAGAGCAATTAACGATTCGTGTCGACGTTTATTTCGTGTTTTGCCGACGCCCTTTTTCAGCTTGTTTCTAAAAGAAGCAAACTTTAGTTAGGAATGTGAGTGGCTCAGTTGATGTGGGAGTTCTCGTCTAAGTTCGGTTATTCGTGTTTGCACTGTTGAAAGCAACTCTTTTCGCAGTTCCTTAGGTGGCAGCGTTGAACTTACAGAGTCTAAACGGTGGGCTAACTCCCCGTCGCGTAGAGTTGTTTTTACCCATTTTTGAAAGTCGCCTCGTTGAAAATGAAAATTCAATGAGTCGGCTGGAACAGTTTGGAGTTTCTTTTCGAATGACTCTAAGCTTGTTGCTGTTTCATAAGTGAATTTGCCAGGCGCTGTATAGAAATGGAATCCGTTTTCGTAAGGCACTGTTCTTAGGATTTCCATTATTTTTGTGTTTAGCTCAAGCCGATTGCGCTCATGGGTTCTATGACTATGATTTGACATAACAAAACTCCAAATCATTACTTTACATAGTCAGATATATCTGTGATGTTGATTGTTTAGAGATGTTCTTTAACGTGTGAAAGTTTTCTGACAATTTATTGGCATTTGTTGAAACAGTTCCCAAGACCAACGTATTTTAATACTCAAGCTTTTGCTAATCGGGTGGGAAAAATATGCCGGTTGAAGTGCGCTGCCCAAAATGCGGCTCTAAAGAAATAGAAGGAAAAAACAACCAGGAACGTCGCTGCATCAAATGCGGAGAAATCTTTTATTTTGTAACTCCCCATTGCGGTTCACAAACCTATTTAGAAAGATACGATCTCTAATGCAGACTAGATCTGCATTGTATGATAAAATTGCATTTGAATTCTAATATGCGAGACAGCGCCGTCTCAGTTGATCGTTACTAGTTCCCCGAGGCTGTTTTGTCTATTTTTTGAGGCGACCCGCTTTTCATCAATGCAAGCATCGCCTCCGTCTTTGCACCCCCAAGGTCATTTGACACCGATTTCAGACAGTCAGGGATTGCTATATGCTGTGGGCAACGTTCCATACATTGTTTGCACTCTTTGCATAATGATGCATCGGCGCGTTTACCTGTCAAGCCACCCATCAACATCATTCCATACATAGCACGTGAATGTTGTTCATCACCGAACATACAATAATCATTATAGGCGCTAAAGTTGCGGGGAATATTCACACCGGATGGACAGGGCATACAGTATTCGCAGTCGGTACATTGAACTTTCATAAGACGCTTGTAAGATTCAGCAACGTTTTTGATTGTTGTCAGTTCCTCAGATTTCATTGCATTCGGCAACGCGGTTTCAGCAGCCTTAATGTTTTCGGCAATTTGTTTTTCGTCATTCATTCCTGAAAGAACCACGGTTACTTCAGGGTGATTCCACACCCAGCGGAGACCCCATTCAGCTGGGGATCTTTGAGTTTTAGAGCCATCATAAAACTTCTTCACTTCCTTCGGGAGCTTACCAGCTAATGCTCCGCCTCTAAGAGGTTCCATAACCATGACTGCAAGATTCTTTGATGCGGCATACTTTAGCCCCTTTGTTCCAGCTTGTATTTTCTCGTCTAGGAAATTGTATTGTATTTGGCACATTGCCCAATCATTGGCATCAACAATTTCTTTGAAAGTCTTAGTTGAACCGTGAAATGAGAAACCGATGTTCACTATTTTTCCCTCCGTTTTCGCTTTTTCCAAGAATTTTAAAGCACCCAACCCTTGAAGTTTATTCCAAAATTCTTTCTCGAGCCCGTGCAAAAGGTAATAGTCGATATGGTCTGTTTGGAGCTTTTGCAGAGAAGTTTTTAACATTTTATCCATGTCATCAGCTTTATTCAACATAAAAGGTGTAAGTTTAGTAGCGATTTTTACTCTTTTGCGGTAGCCTTCTAACAGGGCTTTTCCAAGCACTTTCTCGCTGTTACCTCCGTGGTATGGAGGAGCTGAGTCCACATAATTTACGTCGTTGTCGATTGCGTATCGGATTTGGTTTATTGCGCGTTCTTCATCTATGCATTGCCCCTTCAAAGGCAAACGCATGCATCCGAATCCTAATACTGATAATTTGTCACCGTTTTTCGGTACTGTTCTGAATTGCATTTTATTGCACTTCCAGTTTTTGATTTAAGTATTTTACTTTGACTATGATTTAGATTGAACAATAAATAATATTTTGATTTTTATCCGTCTATTAAAGTATCGCTATCTCAGGTGTTTAGATTCTTATGAACCCAAAACGTGTCGTCAATCGCAGGAGGAGGTCACGTAAGAACAAACAAATTCATTTATTCTCGTCGTTCGTCACAAGCGACTGCTTTAATTCTGAGAAAACGAAATTCGGTTGCATGATAAGCGATTAAAGGCAAAATGCTAAAAGAATTTGCCCTTTAGAACAGACACGGTCTCTGGTCTCTTTCTTCGTATACTCTTTCTTCGTATACTCTTTCTTCAACTATAGGCAGCACGTCTTTGAGTTCTCTGAATGCGTTAAGCACAGTCACGCCGAGTTGCGTAATAGCGAAAACTTTTCTTTCGTTTCCTTCGATTTTCTTTTCAACCAATCCCTGCTGAATTAAGAAATCGAGACGCTCCTTCAATTTGCTGCAGTTAACGTTAGCCTTGTTCATAATGTGGGTGAGTTTTAACGGACCCCTGCGGTCCAAGACCTCCAGGACATCCACATTCATTTCCAGTTTAGACCGGTTCATCATTTCACTTTCTCTTCTTACTTCAAGTTTCCAAGCTTAAACTCGATGAGCCTGTTCCCAAACGCCGTAACTATGTCGTTTAACAGTATTTTCTGCAGTTCCACAGAAAGCCCTTGGGTTTTTTCCTCGAAAACCGAAACCATCTCAGCTTTCAAGTCTTTCCTAAATTTAAGCGTTAATTGTTGGCTCAACTATTTGACTCCAAACTTACTGTTCTAAAAGGTAAGATTCATGTTGCTTAACTTACTTATGAAAGCCGGCATAATATTCAAAATATTAATTCTGAGTATGCTTTCAAAACCACCAAAACATAGGAATTTTAAGGAATTGCCGAAAACCCAGAAGATGCACTTGAGGTTAATTTCCCGTCGGATTTTTTTCGTTCAGTTATGTCTCGAATCAGGGCTATGGAGTACAAACGGTTGTTTTCTTTGAAAACTGATGCGTGCATTTCAACAGTTCTCTCTTCGCCTGAACCATCTTTAAGTGGCAATTTGATTTTCATCCCAGTAATTTTGCCTTTATTTTCAGCTGCAAATTTCCTGATTTCGTCAAGCACATACTGCCTGGATGCCTTTGGAAATTGCTGCTTGAATCGCTCGAAGAAAACCTGTCCAACCACTTCTCTTGAGCGCCTGAACATTTCTTGTGCAGCTTCATTGAGGTTTGTTATTTTTCCCTAATCATCTATTACGATGATGGCGTCGCTTGATGCCTCAAAGATTGCGCGGAACCGCGTCTCGCTTTGTTCGACAAGTTTTTGCGCCCTTACTTTGTCTGCAGTTTGCAAAATATGTCGGCTTTCTCACTAAGAAAGAAATAATAATTTCCAATGACTAGTTGGAGAATGGTAATTTTTATGGAAAACTATAAGCAACAGGCGTTGGAATTATTAAAGAGCGGTGAGACAGGGGATAATGGACCGCTTTCTTACATAAATCCAATTAATTACACACAGCACAATCTTACGTTGAAAGATGGTATTCAAGGATTAATCGAGCGTAGAGCAATTAACCAGAAAATCTCTTTTAAAGTCAATCCGCTTAGAGCGTTTCAGGATGGGAATTTCGTATTTACGCATTCGGAGTTTAGCATCCCAAACGTTTCGTTGATTGGCTTTGACATATTCCGTTTTGAAGATGGAAAGATTGTTGAGCACTGGGACAATTTTCAGCAGAAGGCTGCAACTCCAAGCCCTAGCGGACACACTATGACAGATGGGCCTGCAACTGCTTCTGACCTTGACAAAACTGAAGCGAACAAATTACTCTTGCAAAATTACATGGATGATCTGCTGAAGGGCCGCAGAGAAAAGTTCGCAGGTTATTTTGATGGAGATAACTACAGACAACATAATCCTTTGGTTGCTGATAATCTTACGGGGCTGTTTTCTGGATTGAAGGCTTTGGCTACGCAGGGTTTAGCTGTTAAGTACGCCGAGGTCCATAAAATTTTAGGAGAAGGAAATTTCGTACTCGTTGTTTCAGAGGGCAACTTCGGCGACAAGTTATCATCGTATTACGACTTATACAGAATCCAAAATAGGAAAATTGCTGAACATTGGGACACTATTCAAGCGATACCCCCGCGTGAAGAATGGAAGAATTCAAACGGTAAGTTTTGAAGAGCCATCTTTAATATCTTTCAATGCATAAAAGGAATCGGACCCCGGAATTGCTTCCAAACTTATGATTTTTTCAATAGCCTGCGACCGGCAGACGCGGCGCAGTAAACCCTTTTTCGTTTTTTGTTGCCTATTTTCGATTGGGTTTTTTCAAATGGTTTTTATGTGAGTCTGTCCTAGTTACGAGTGGTGTTTTGTAATGGTTGAAGATTTTGAACAAGACGATTTCGATATGATTGACCCGTCAGCCAAAAGAGTTCTTGTGGCCCTTTCCCAATTTGAGAAAGGTCTCTTGGTGACGGTCGACCTCTTGCACAAAAAAACAGGTTTGATGCCTGAAGCCCTAAACGACGCGGTACGGCACCTGTTAAAATCCAAGCTCATCGACAATCCTGAGCCGGCAAAAAGACATGGCCCCTACGATTTCAACGCCGTCGAAATAACCGACTTCGGAAGGCAAGTGCTAGTAAAATTCGGATAAAAACCTAACGACCAAGCCCTCATCTTAACTAGCAACGATACTTTTTCTTTTTTTTAAGAATAAACAAAATATGGATAATGCCTAACCTTCGATGCAGACGAAGACAGTTTTGAACTATTCCTTTATGATGTATGAGGGATTCTAGCCAAATTTATCAGTAGAAAGTTGTGGCGAGTCGCACATGACTTAACCCCAAACGGGGGAACCAAAGAGGTAATTCCTCCATGTATGCTTAACTTTTCAGAAAACCAATCGTGTTAGTAGAAATCGCGGATGTTAGGTTCATATTCACGTTTAAATTACATGCGGGGAAGGACATGGAATAAAGGCTAAAGGCTTACCATTAGCGCGCTACTTGATCTTTCATCAAACGTGTAATGTTAAACTCAACGCAGGCATTCACAATCTCATGGTCCTTATTGATAAATTCGAAAGTTAATTTTTCTTAAGTAAAAACTTCTTCACTAACCAACATAAAAGAAAGAAAAACCAATCAATATCTCGGGGTAAAACCAATTGAGCACAGAAACTGAAAATGAGAGTTTAGAAGAGTCAATATTTAAGACTCTCAGTAACCAAAAGAGAAGAGACATCCTGCGGTTCATCGGTGAGAACAAGCAAGCTACCTTTACAGCAATCAAAAAAGCTGCCGAAATTGAAGATAGCTCCTCGGTGTCATACCACCTGAACAGTCTAAAGCCCTTGATTGCCCAAAATGAGGACAAATACAGTTTATCAGAGCTTGGCCAAGAAGCCTACAACCTTATTGTTAAAACTAGCGCCTACACTTCAACCAATATCACCCTCGGCTACTTACGCAGGCAATTAACTTTACTAATAATTGCCAATGCGGCTATTTGGTTCACTGCAATTATTGTTACCAACTTAATTGCTGTTCAGCTAAGCCAGAATGCCACTTTTGCGTTGGTCGCTTTATGGGCAATCAGCAACGCTTTACTGGTCAGTATTTCAAGGAGAACAAATCATATAAAAAGAGGGCATAGTCAAAACGGTAACATCCAAATTTGAGCACCCCTAATCCTTAAGCATTTTTTGTTTAGCTCCACTTCAACGGGATATTCCCGTAAATGACATATTTCAATTTTAGAAACTCGCTTTAAAAGCATAAAATCCTTGGATTATCTGGGAAAACTGCATGAACTTATTCAAGAAAGTTGGTCGAGGTCTTATTGTTCTTGCAATGGCTCCATTGTTTGAGCTTGAGAAGAGAGAACAGGAAAAATTACTTGAAAAGAGATTGAAGCGTAGTAAAAGAAGTGAGCAACGTCACTGTTCTTGCAATGGCTCCATTGTTTGAGCTTGAGATGAAAGAGCAGGAATACGTTTTCACTATGTGCTCCATCAGGTGTAACAACTTCTACAGCTAATGTTTGACTTGATTAGAAATTTGGCAGTTGCTGGAAGTATAACAGGTAACACTATTGGCAGCATAACAGTAATTTGGGATACTAAGATTTCATTTGTTATATCCTACGGCTCTGGAGTCTTATTCATTAGTAAAGAAATTAGCGTTGTTTAAGGTCGTTTCGCCATGTTCCGTATATACACAGACCGCACCCTGAACCGGCCTTAGTCAGTAAATGTTTCTGGGTTATCATTTTTTCTGGCTTAAGTCAGTCCATTCATGACCGCAATTCTTGCACTTGTAGGCTACTCTGTAAGTGTGAACATGTGTTTCTTTATCAAAATTGTCTTGCCATTCCCATTTCATACGAGCGGGAGCAAGATAGTCTTTCTGTACACGGGTGTCAGCCCCAAGTAGCTCCTTTTTGGCCTCTTTTGCTTGAAAAACCAAATGGCAAGACGGACACCTTCTAAACACTTACTTTCTCACCTACTTATTCTCTGTAATTTCAGACTATTCTTTTGTGCAGATTTAGGATTTATCTTTTAATTTTCCTACTAAAATGTCAATGTGCTTCGGAAGATTATTTGGTCAATTTAAATCAAAATCATAAAGAATAGCTTGTTAAGTTGAGGATTGAATTGGAAGAATTCAAGCGTTATGCTAGTGTTTAAAAGAACAATTGCGCCTTTTAGCAACGGAGAAAAAGTCATGCCGTCGTTCCAAACTGTTCGCGGAATGCGTGATTTGCTCGGTGATGAAGCACTCGCTTTTACAGGCATCATTGGCAAAGCTAGAGAAACGGCCTTGCTTTACGGTTATAAAGAGGTTATCACGCCTGTTGTTGAGTCGTTTGAGTTGTTAAGTGCCAAGTCAGGTGAGGAAATTCGCCAGCGTATGTTCATCTTTAAGGATTTGGGTGAGCGTCAAGTGGCCCTGCGCCCAGAATTCACGGCTTCAATCGCCCGGCTAGCAACAACTGCGCTCAAAAACGAACCTAAGCCTCTTCGACTGTTTTCAGCAGGCAGTGTCTACCGTTATGATGAACCGCAGAAAGGCCGCTACCGAGAGTTTTACCAATCAAATTTTGAGCTGATGGGTTCCAGCCGACCTGAAGCCGACGCCGAAATCGTCTTGCTCACAGACAGCTTTCTGAGGTCATTATGTTTGCGCGGCTACGCCTTCAAAATAGGGCATATAGGTGTAGTGCGGGGAATCCTTAGCCAAGAAAACGTCGATGAAAAAACCCAGAACGCTATTTTGCAACGAATGGACAAAAAAGAGTATAACGAAGCGTTCAAACTCGCTCCGACGGAACATTGCCGAAACATGCTTGAGGGACTGTTACAACTGAAAAGCGATAACTGCTTTGAAACCGTCGAAAAAATCAAGGCTTACGTTGCCGCCAATGAGATCGCGAAGACCGCCGCAGACAACCTCGGCGACATTCTCAAACTTGTGGTTGATGGGGGATGCCCAATCCAAGTTGTTGAACCTGCTTTCGCGCGGGGACTCGAATATTACACAGGTATGATTTTTGAAATTTACATTCCTGAGTTGGATATTGCATTGGGCGGCGGCGGCAGATATGACAGGCTTATTGAGTTATTCGGCGGTGAAGCAACGCCAGCAGTAGGTTGCGCTCACGGAATTGACCGCATCGCTTTGGCACTCCAAGCCCAAAAAAACGTCTTAAGCGCAGAGGGCAAAAAACGCGTTCTTGTGCTCGCAGTAAACGACCCTCTCAAAGGCGAAGCACTAAAAATTGCACAGGCGCTCCGGCAGTCAGGGGTCGGAGTAGAATTCGAGGTCATGGGTCGCAAGATGGGCAAGGCACTAGAGGACGCCGACAAACGCAAGGTTGA
>Ga0335081_10012569_pt1 | contig 13725 bp, 11 predicted proteins | sample Lox_Sample_35_FD_206713 | JGI IMG/M metagenome (GOLD analysis project Ga0335081, IMG submission 206713) | Soil microbial communities from Loxahatchee National Wildlife Refuge, Florida, United States - Lox_Sample_3.5 | ecosystem: Environmental > Terrestrial > Soil > Wetlands | place: USA...
TGAGATGCGCTCGTCGCTGCATCGCGCGTTCGAGCAGCGGCGGCCGACGCTCAGCCTGCCGGTTCGGGTCAATATCGACGGCCAAATGCATCCGGTGCAGATCCAGATCAAGCCGCTGCAGGAAGCCGGCGAGTGGCACCGCGCCGTGGTGCTTTTCATCGAAGGCGACGCCATCAATGAAAGCATCACCAGCGATCAGCAGGTGACCGATGAAACGGTGCGCCGCCTGAAGGAGGAACTCGAGATCACGCAGCAGCGGCTGCGGACGATGCGCGAGGAATCCGATGCCGCCAACGAGGAGCTGCGCGCCTCGAACGAGGAATTGCAGTCGATCAACGAGGAATATCGCTCGACGTCGGAAGAGCTGGAGACCAGCAAGGAAGAGCTGCAGTCGATCAACGAGGAACTGCAGACCGTCAACGCCAAGCTGAAATCGAAGCTCGAACTGATCTCGCGCGCCAACAGCGATCTGCAGAATCTGCTGGCCGCGACCGATTTCGGCACGCTGTTTCTCGATTCCGGGCTGAACATCAAGCGCTTCGCCGATCAGGTGCGAGAACTGTTCTCGATTACCGCAAGCGATGAAGGCCGGCCGATCACCGATTTCGTCCACCAGCTCGAATACAACGATCTGGTGAAGGATGCGCGCGCGGTCATCACCAATCTGGCGCCCGTTCGCCGCGAAGTCCGCAGCCGCAAGGGCCGCTGGTACGATCTGCGCATGCGCCCGTACCGCACGGTCGATGACAAGATTGACGGGGTGGTGATTACCTTCGTCGACGTGACCGAGCGAAAGCTGATGGAGGACCGTCTGCAGTCGCTGGTCAACGAAGCCAACCGGGATCGCGGCAAAGCCACGTAATTGCCGCGAAAAATATGGCTACGGCAACGTTATCGTCACCGGATAGTGATGGACGCTCGAGACGGCCGGCTGCTACGATGCCGAGGCAGGACTTGCAAGCGGCAGCAGGGAGTTGCGCGAAACGTGATGGATCGTTTCATCGCCCGGGCCAATATCAAGCATTTTGGCGATCGGCTGTGCTCGGAGGGCGACACGGCGATGCGTTGCCGCCTGCAGAAGCTGCTGATCGCAGAAGAGGACAAGCTGGGGCAAGACTTGGAAATGATCAGCGAGGTGGAGCGAACCATTTCCGGCCTTGACACATTGATCGAGGCACAAGCCTCTGTTGTCGCCACGTTCAACGGGCGCGCGGGCGATGATCTCGATGGAGCGAGGCGTTTTCTCGACGGTCTGGTCGAAACCCACACTTTGTACAAAGGCTACTATCGTCGCCTGGTGGGCGCCGCCAGAATAAATCACTCATAGCGCGGTCGAAAAATCGCTAGCGATCACTCAATGTCTTCGCCAGCGCCTTATGCACGGTGACAAAACCGTGCCGGTCGTAGCCAATGTAGCCGAGCCGCCGGAACTTGTTCATGAAGTGGCTGATGCGCGAGCGCGTCGTGCCGATCATGCTGGCGAGATCGGTCTGGCTCAAGCGCGCCGATATCGGCCGCGGCCGGTCGCCAAGCTCGTCGCCGGCGAGCCGCAGCAGGGCGCGCGCCAGCCGCTTCTCGCTGTCGTCGGTCAGTTGATCGACCAGCCGATGCTGATCGCGCATGCCCTGCCGCACCAGATAGATCGAGAAGAACTCGGCGAAATCCGGCTCTTCGCGGATCATCCGGCGCGCCGCGGCGCTGGCGGTACGCACCAGGGTGCATTCGTTGAGCGCCGTCACGGAGGCGATGCGATGGTGGTCCTCAATAAGACAGCGGGTGCTGAAGAACTCGCCGGGACCGCGCAGCGAGATCACGGCCTCCTTGCCGTTCGGCCGGCTGACCGACATTTTTATCCAGCCTTGCTCGATGTAGTAGAGCGCGTCGCTGGTGTCGCCTTGCGCGCAAATCACGCTCCCCGGCGCGAATTGCAGCCGGGATTGGCCGGGCCCTCGTCCGGTAAGAAAGCGCTGCGCTTCCGGCCTTTTGCCGGAACGTCGCTCAAGCGCCATGAAACGCCCCATCGGGCCAACATGGCCTGGTGTGAAGTCATCAATCGCCCCACAACGGGCGTGGGGCACTGGGATTACAACTTCCAGTATTATTCTCTGGCGCGCAATTGCAACAAAATAAAGGGTAGCGAGCGAGCGGCGGCGCAGTGTTCTTTTTTGGACAATTGCGGCAACACGCCGCACTCGGTGCCTCTGAGACCTCTGAGACGGGGGGCGCCGCGCCCTCCACGGGCGGCATTTGTGCGGCGCAATTGCACAGCAAGGGTTGCGGATAACTCCGGCGCCGCGCTTTCGGCGGTGAAGCGAATCGCTGACAGTGGCCGACACCGACTGGGAATGTTGTCCAGGCTTTGCAGGTTGCGGTCAGCGTGTTCCTTCAGGTGGCGGTGGTTGCCGAATTCGCACGCAGGGGACGCCGGATGCTGCTGTCGTGAACGCTTCGAACCCGCTCGATAACTTTCCGCTGGTTCGCTCGCGCGACATCGAGGAAGTTTGCGATGCGATTGGACGCATCTATGCGCGCCCGGCGTTGTCGCCGGCGCGCAAGGTTGTCGCGGTCGATGCGTCCGTCAATAACTGCAGGCTTCGGTATGTCGCGCTGGCCTACAGCTCGTACGGCGCGCCGCTGAGCCTCCAATATCCGGAGACCGGGCTGTTCGTGCAGCTGTTTCCTGTTCGCGGAGCAGGCGAGGTCGTCCAGGGCGGCATTTCGGCCACGTTGGGCCCAGGGGCCGGCACTGTAATTTCGTCGAACGCGGCATACACGATGAGCTACAGCGCTGAATATGCGCACCTCGTGCTCCGGCTCGACGGCGCCGCGCTGACCACAAAGCTGGCGGCCATGACGGGGATTGCGATCAACGAGCCAATCCGCACGCATGCGGAGCAGGATTTCAGACATCCGGCGGCGTGCATGCTGCAGCAATACGTTCCGCTGCTCATTGAAACGCTCGGCGCAGCCAACCCGCCCTATCCGGACTGGTGGATTCTGCAGACCGAGCAATTGTTGATGGCGCTGTTTCTGTGCGGGCACCGTCACAACTACAGTCATTTGTTCGAGAACGAGGCGCCTGCGGCCGGACTCCAGCAGGTGCGCTGGGCCGAGGAATACATCGAAGCAAATGCGCAACGCGGCATCGGGCTCGGCGAACTGGCCGCGGTCACGGGCGTGAGCGAATTCAGTCTGTATCGCTCCTTCAAGTACAGCCGCGGCTATTCGCCGTTGGAATTTGCCGCGCGCCAGCGCGCCAAGCGGGAGAGCCAAGAATGCTGACGCCCGCCCGCTCGCTCGACCGCTTTCCGGTCGTCCGCACCCAGAATGCCGACGAGATGTGCGCCGCGCTGGAGCGAATTTACGCCAAGCCGACCTTGCATCTGGGGGCCGCCGCCGAGAAGGTCGACGTCGCAATCAATTGCTATCCGCTGAAATACATCACGCTGGGCAACACCAAGTACGGCATCGGCGTGAACCTGGTCTATCCCCAGAGCGAACTGGTGATGAAGACTTTCCCGATTCGCGGGCGCGGCGATGCGAAAGTCGACGCCTGCGCCGCTCCGCTCGATCCACAGCACAGCGTCACGGTGTCGCCGCACATGCATTTTGCGGTCAAGCTCGATGCCAACTACGAAACCCTGCTGCTCCTGATAAAGCCGGCGGTGCTGGTTGAGAAGCTTGAAGCCATCACCGGCAAAGTGCTGAGCGAGCCGCTGAGGTTTTGCCCGGTGCAGGATTACGCGGATCCGGCGGCGAAGGCGCTGCGCGACCATTTTCTGTTTCTGGTCGAGATGGTGAACGCGTCCCCGGTGCCGCTGCCGCGATTGCTGCTGGAAGAATACGAGGAGACGCTGGCCGTCATGTTCCTGCACGCCAATCGGCACAATCACAGCGTCCTCCTCGAACAGCTCGCCCCCGACCTGGCGCCGTGGCAGCTGGCGCGGGCGCAGGACTACATCGAGGCGCATGCCGAGCGGGCGATTACCGTGGACGAACTCGCCGCTGTCACCGGGGTCAGCGTTCTCGCTCTATCTGCCGCCTTCAGGCGAGCGCGCGGCGTCTCGCTGGCGGAATTCGTCTGTGCGGTGCGGCTGCGGCGCGCGCGTGATCAATTGCAGCATCCGAGCGCCGCCACGACGGTCGCGGCGATCGCCTCCGCCAGCGGCTATGCCGATATCGAGCGTTTCGAGCAGGACTATGCGGCGACCTTCGGCGAGGACCCGGGCCAAACGCTCGCACGCAGCAAGGGGCCCGGCGCCTCGATCAATTAAGTGGCTGGGCGCATTTGCCCGGCGACCGTCGCGCGGCGCTGACATTCGCATGAGTGGGTGCCGAAATCCGGATTCGAATGTTAGAATCCGATCACGAGCCTGCGCGGCCGGACGCCTTAACACGAAGCCATTATGACGATCCCGATGACTGCGACACCCGAGAGCGGGGCTGCGCACCAGCCCAACGATCTTGAATCGTTCTGGCTGCCGTTCACGCCCAATCGCGCCTTCAAGCGCGCGCCGCGGCTCGTCGTCCGCGCCAAGGACATGCACTATTACACCGCCGACGGCCGCGCCGTGCTCGACGGCACCGCCGGGCTGTGGTGCAGCAATGCCGGCCATAGCCGCGATCCGATCGTCGCCGCGATCGCCCGCCAGGCCGAGGCGCTCGACTACGCGCCGGCCTTCCAGTTCGCCCATCCGCAGGCCTTCGAACTCGCGAGCCGCATCGCGGCGCTGGCGCCGTCAGGGCTCGACCGGGTGTTTTTCTGCAATTCCGGTTCCGAGGCGGTCGATACCGCGCTCAAGATCGCGCTCGCCTATCATCACGTCCGCGCCGAGGGCGCGCGCACCCGGCTGATCGGCCGCGAGCGCGGCTATCACGGCACGGGCTTCGGCGGCATTTCGGTCGGCGGCATCGTCAACAACCGCAAATTCTTCGGCACGCTGCTGGGCGGCGTCGATCATCTGCCGGCGACCTATAGCCGCGAGCACCAGGCCTTCACCAAGGGCGAGCCGCATTGGGGCGCGCATCTCGCCGACGATCTGGAGCGCATCGTCGCGCTGCATGACGCCGCCACCATCGCGGCGGTCATCGTCGAACCGATGGCGGGATCGACCGGGGTGCTGCCGCCGCCGCAGGGCTATCTGCAGCGGCTGCGCGCGATCTGCGACCGGCACGGCATTCTGTTGATCTTCGACGAGGTGATTACCGGCTTCGGCCGGCTGGGCCACGCCTTCGCGGCCGAGCGCTATGGCGTGACGCCGGACCTGATCGCGTTCGCCAAGGGCGTCACCTCGGGCAGCGTGCCGATGGGCGGCGTGATCGCGCGGGAGGGCGTCTACAACGCCTTCATGCGCGGCCCGGAGCAGACGATCGAGCTGTTCCACGGTTACACCTACTCGGCGCATCCGCTGGCCTGCGCGGCCGGACTGGCGGCGCTCGATCTGTACCGCGACGAGAACCTGTTCGAGCGCGCGCGCAAGCTCGAGCCGCTGTTCGCCGACGCCGCGATGGCGCTCAAGGAGCTGCCCGGCGTGCTCGACATTCGCACCGTCGGGCTCACCGCCGGCATCGATCTCGCCCCGCGCCCCGGCGCGCCGGGGGCGCGCGCCGCCGAGGCGATGAACCGCGCCTTCCACGACGAGGGCCTGATGATCCGCATCACCGGCGACACCATCGCGCTGTGTCCGCCGCTGATCGTGCGCGAGGCCCAGATCGGCGAGATGTTCGTCAAGGTGGCGAAGGTGATCCGGGCGGTGACGTAGCCGGTCGCCTGAGGTTCGCTTCGGTTTCGGCCACGATGTAGTTCGGCCGCTTGCGGGTTTCGCGCAGGATGCGGCCGACATATTCGCCGATAATGCCGAGGACCAGGAGTTGCGCGGCGCCAAGGATGGCGATGGCCGCCATGATCGACGACCAGCCGACGACGGTGCGGGGCACGAAAAAGAAGCTGACGATCGAATAGAGCACCAGCAAGACGCCGAGGGTGGCGAAGGCGAGCGCGAGCCACACCGCGATGCGGAGCGGGCGGACGCTGTGCGCGGCAATGCCGGTTATGGCCAGTTCGACCATCCGCCGCAGCGTGAATTTGCTGCTGCCGTCGAGCCGCTTGCCGCGGGCAAACGGCACCGTCGCCAGCGGAAAGCCGAGCCACCGCACCAGGCCGCGCAGGAAGATGTCATGACCCTCGAGACCGACGATGAGATCGACGACGTGGCGATCGAGCAGCATGTAGTCGGCGGAACCCGGCGGGATGTGCACATCGCCGATGCTGTCGAGCAGACGATAATAAAGCTTCGAGGTCAGGCGCTTCGTCGCCGAAATCTGAGTGATGTCGTCGATACGCTGGGTGACCACGACCTTGGCGCCGTCACGCCACGCGCTCGCGAGGCTCGGGATCAGCTCCGGCGGATGCTCGAAGTCGGCGTCCATCAGTACGACCGCGCGCCCCCGCGCATATTGCAGTCCGGCACGAAGCGCTTCCTGATGACCAAAGTTTCGCGTGAACGAGATGTAGCGCACCGCCGGATCGGCGGCCGCAGCGCGCAGCGCCGCCAGCGTTCCGTCGCTCGATCCGTCGTCGACAAAAATGATCTCGACAGAGCCCAGCGCGGCCGTCACGGATTGCAGCTTGGCCACCATCGGCGCAATGGCGGCGGCTTCGTTATGCGCCGGCAGCACGATGGAAAATTCAGGAACGGCTGTTTGCATCGTTACAGATCAGAATATGCCGCACGCTTGACAATGGCCGATGCCGTCGGCACTCATTCGGCCACATTTGCGCGTGATCGTCTGGGCCACGGTCGCCCTGGGCCCAAATGCACATAGACGCCACACTTGACGCAATGTGGCCGATGCATCCTGGACATTCAATGGAGAAGCCATGGATGGCGTGACAACGCCACTGGCGCGTCGCGGCGCCCTTGCGGCAGCCGTGGAGTTTGCACGGCGCGAACCGGGCAAGATTCTCGCCGCAGTGTTGGGGCTGCATGTGCTGTTCTGGACCGCCATTCCGATCCTGGTGTGTCCGAACCTGCAGCTCGATCTCGTCGAAGACCTGGCGCTCGGCAAGGAGTGGCAGCTTGGCACCTGGAAGGACCCGCCGCTGGCGTGGTGGGTCGGGGAGGCGGCCTATCGATTAACCGGTCAGATCGACGCGGTGTACGCGCTCGGCGCGCTGGTCGTGGTGATCGCGTTTTACGGTATCTGGTTGCTGGCGCGCGAAACGATCGGCGCGTTCGCGGGCCTGATTGCGGTGCTCGTTCTCGAAGCGGTGCATTACTACAACTTTTCAGCCGTCAAATTTAATACCGATCAGATGCAGCTGCCGTTCTGGGCGTTCACGGGGCTGTTCTTCTATCGCGCCGTCAAGCGCGGCAGGACGCTCGACTGGGTTCTTGCCGGCGCCTGCCTCGCCGGCGCGTTCTGGTCCAAATATGCAGCGTTCGTGTTGGCGTCGTCACTCGGCTTGTTTTTGCTCGTCGATCCGGTGGCGCGGCGCGCATGGCGCACGCCCGGCCCTTATCTGATGGCGCTCGCGTTCGCGGTGGTGATTGCGCCGAATGCGTGGTGGCTGATCCACCACGACTTCCTGCCGTTCCAATATGTCGACATGCGCGCCAAGATCGCCGTGCATTGGTATCAGTACCTCACCTTTCCGTTGCTCTGGATCGGCAGTCAGGCGCTTGATCTGTTGCTGGCCGCCGGACTGCTGGGGCTCGCCTTTTGGGACGGCAGTTTCCGCGTGCGCAAACTCGCCGACGGCGCCGCGTTCGACCGGCGCTGCATCACTTGGCTTGCCATTGCACCGTTCTTGACCGCGACTTTGATTTTTGCGGTGGCGGGCCGCCAGCTCGTTGCCATGTGGGGCTATCCGCTGTGGCTGTTCGCGCCGCTCGCGGTGCTGATCTGGATCGACCCGGTTTTCGATGCCGTTCGGCTGCGGCGGTTCGCCGGCGCCTTCGTCGCCATCTTCATCGCCATGCCGATCCTCTATGCGACGATCGAAATCGGCGAGCCGTTCGTGCGCGACCGGCCCAAGGCGGACCAATATCCGGGCCGGCAGCTGGCGCAAATCCTCACCCGCGACTGGCACGATCGCTATGGAACGACCCTGACCTATGTGGGCGGCAGCGAGTTTCTGGCCAATAATGTCGCGGTCTATTCGCCGGATCATCCGCACGTGGTGGCGCATGGCGAGACCAGATTGAGCCCCTGGATCGATCCGGCCGACCTGCGCCGCCGCGGCGCCGTCCTGGTCTGGCAAACCGGGCAGCTCGGCTCCGACATCAAGACGCTGCATGCGAATTTCGGCGCTTTCCAGGTCGAGCCGGACCTGGTGCTGCCGCGCCAGACCTGGCACCCGGTTTCGCCAGAGGCCATGAGCTACGCCTTCGTCCCGCCGCAGCCGCGCTGATCGCTTCCAGGCGTCCGCCGCAGCAGATTGCGCCCGAGGGATGAGTGTCGCGGGCCCCTTCGCCGCGCCGTATCGGGATACCGCGGTCGCGGCGGCTGCGTTACGGCTGGCTCATGGAACGCGGCCGAGACGATTTCAACATCATTCACCGCGGCCCGGCCGCGGCCTTATGGCAGCGCGCCGCCGCTTTGGCTACGATACCGGCCGGATATGGACACCAGGCAGGCGACGCTAGAGAGTGATCGGTCGGCGAATCGGGGTGGCGCGGACCGTTCGCGGTGAGGCATGACGGGGTTTGGCATGGTGCGCATCAGCGCGATTTTTATCGCCGTCTGCATGGTGCTCATCGCCGTTTCGCTTGGCGTCCTGGTTTATTTGCGTTTCCGGTTCAGCGGCGCGGAATCCGGTCTGGTGGCGCTCGGCGCGCTGACGACGCTTGCGGTCTACAATGCCGTCTCCGCGCGGCTGCGGGATCGTGCCGAAGCCAGCGCGCAAATCTCGACGCTGTCGCGCAGCTCCGGCGATCTGGCGCGGCAGCTCGCCGAATTCAGTTTGCGGCTCAATGCTATGGACAGCAAGGTCGAGCACGTTCTGGAGCGCTCGCTTCAAGCCGCGCAGCCGCTCGCCGCCGAGATCGAGGAACTTTCCACGCTGGTGAAGCAGCTCGCCGATTCGGTCGCCGCCCACCAGTTGGCGATCGGCCGCATTGGGGCGAAATTCGACGCAGTGGCCGCCGCGCGCCAAGCCGGTTCAACCGAGCGCGCTGCCGATGTGGCAGTTCCGCCGGCTGCTCCGGCTCCAAGGCCCGGAGCGCCGGCGGCCGCCGCGATCGTCGCACCCGCGGCTGCTGCGCCGATGGCGCCGGCCGCTGCACCGCACGTTGCGGCCGCCGTGCCGGAACCGGCCGCGGCGTTCGCTGCGACACTTGCCGCAACGCCCGCCGCTGCCGCGGCCGAACCACCGGCCCCCGCGCCAGCGCCCGCACTGGCTGCGCCGCCACCGCCCGCTGGCCCGGTTGAATCCACGCTGCCAGCCTTCGCCGGGCTCGACCGCGCAGGCATCATCGCCGCGATCGGCTCCGCCATCGAGGCCGGCAAGATCGACCTTTACCTGCAGCCGATCGTCATGTTGCCGCAGCGCAAGGTGCGCTTCTACGAGGCGATGTCGCGGCTCAAGGCCGACAATGGCGACGTGGTCGCGGCCGCCGATTTTCTCAAATACGCCGAGGCCGGCGCGCTGATGCCGAAGCTCGACCACCTCACGGTACTGCGCTGCGTGCAGGTGGTGCGGCGACTGCTTCTGAAAAACCGCGAGATCGGTCTGTTCTGCAACGTGTCGGGCCTGACCCTGACGGACGCGAGCTTTTCGACCTTTCTCGAACTCGTCGAGGCCAACCGCGCCATCGCCAACTCGCTGGTGTTCGAGTTCTCGCAGAGCGCGGTGCGCGCCATGGGGCCGATCGAGCACGAGAGCTTGGCCGCGCTCGCCGATCGCGGCTTCCGTTTCTCGATGGACAACCTCACCGATCTTCGCGTCGAGCCCCGCGAACTCACCGATCGCGGCTTCCGCTTCATCAAGGCGTCGGCAGCGCTCCTGCTCAACCGCGTCGGCGCCGCCTCGAGCGACATTCACCCCGCCGATTTCTCCGATCTGCTTGGCCGCTATGGCATCGACCTGATTGCCGAGCACATCGAGAGCGAGAACGTCGTCGTCGATCTGCTCGACTACGACGTGCGCTTCGGTCAGGGCTTTTTGTTTGCGCCGCCGCGTCCGGTTCGCGCCGAGGCGCTGCAGGTCACAAACAGCGAAGCGGCGAGGGATCAGACCAAGGAGCAAGCCAGAGCCGCCAGCGGCGAAGGGGGCAAGGGCGGGTTCGGCTCTACTTCGAACCCACCGCAGGTGGGCGCTCCCGTCGCTGCATCGCGCGGTTCGCTGGCACAACTCATCCGTGCCGGCGCCGGCCGTAGCTGATCCAAAGCGCTATCGTCATTGCGAGGAGCGAAGCGATGACGCTATCAAGACCCCTTGAGTGACTGTCCTGGATCGCTTCGGCCCCGCGTACCCCGCCAATGGCATCATCGCAGCAATCACCGATACCGGAGCGCAGTGTACCGCTCGTCGAACATATCGCGCCGCTCGTTCGCGACTACGATGTGCTGCTCTGCGATGTATGGGGGGTGGTGCATAACGGGATCGCGGCGTTTCCCGATGCCTGCGACGCGCTGGCGCGGTTTCGCCGCGCGGGCGGCACGGCGATCCTGGTTACCAACGCGCCGCGGCCCGGCAGCGCCGTGGTGCGCATTCTCGACCGGCTGGGCGTGCCGCATGAGGCCTATGACGCCATCGTCAGTTCGGGCGATGTCACCCGCGGCATTGTCGAGGCGCGGCTGACCGAGAGCGTCTATCACGTCGGTCCGGAGCGCGATCTGCCGATCTTCACCGGGCTGGATGTCAAGTTCGCGCCGCTTGAGGAAGCCGACTACGTGGTCTGCACCGGCCTGTTCGACGACACCAAGGAAACGCCGGAGAGCTATCGCGACAGCCTGGCGCGCATGCGGCAGCGCGACTTGTTCATGGTCTGCGCCAATCCAGATGTCGTGGTCGAGCGCGGCGATACGCTGGTCTATTGCGCGGGCGCGCTCGCCGATGCCTATGCGGCCGCGGGCGGCGAGGTGCTCTATTGCGGCAAGCCACACCCACCGATCTATGAGACGGCGCTCGGCAAGGCCGCCGCGTTACGCGGCGGCAACCCACCGCCATTGCCGCGCGTGCTTGCGATCGGCGATTCCGTGCGCACCGATCTCACCGGCGCCGCGGCGTTCGGACTCGATTGCGTGTTCGTCACCTCGGGTCTTCATGCCGAGCATTACGGCTCGCGCGAAGCGCCCGATGTCGTGGCGTTGAATACGATGTTTAATGCCGCCGGCGTCGCCCCGAAGGCGATCGTACGCGGGCTGGTGTGGTGATCTGCTGGAAAATTTTTGAAGGAAGACCGGCTTCAACGCGCGCCTTCGGCGGCGGGTTCCTTGTTTTCGGCGAACACCGCTTCGATTTTGGCTTTCAGCGTCTGGGCGTTGAATGGTTTGACGATATAGTTGTTCACGCCTGCTTTCTTGGCCGCAATCACGTTCTCGGTCTTGGATTCGGCGGTGACCATGATGAACGGCGTGTTGCCGAAGCCCGGGTCGGAGCGCACCTGCTGCAACAAATCGTAGCCGGTCATCGGCTCCATGTTCCAGTCGGAGATGACGAGCCCGTAACGCCTGGACCGCATCTTATCGAGCGCCGCGGCGCCGTTATTGGCGTCATCAACGTCGGCGAACCCGATCTGCCGCAGGAGATTGCGAATGATCCGGATCATCGTGCTGTAATCGTCGACGACGAGCACGGGCATTGACGGGTCGAGAGCCATGGCGTTTCGTTCCCCTGGCGGGCGCAACTAAGAATGACCGGCTTACGCAAATCCGACTATGACCAGACCGACTGGGTTCGAAATTTGGACCGAGACCTAATTCGAAACCCTGGCCGAAATGGACATAAGTCGCAAAGGATTCGTGCCGGCTCCTGCGGTCGTGGGCAAGCCGTCGCCGAAGCTGCGCCCCGCCTAACGAGACGTAAAAGTACCATCGCGGGTTTGAACATCGGGTTAATCGGCGGAACCGTACTTTGGGGGTGTCCGGCGGCGCGGCGCGTCAGGCCGCCGACTTGACTCGGCGGTGGCCGCGACGGCACCTAGTCGGACCGCGAGCTGCAGGAATTTCTTAACCATTGCCGCCCAATGCCGACAAAGAACTTCCTCATCGTACGCGACGGCGGGGGCGACCGTGGCTTGCGCGGCGCAGTCGTCGCGATCGGTAACTTCGATGGCGTGCATCGCGGCCATCGCGCTGTCATCGCCACCACCCTGGATCGCGCCAGAATTCTGGGAAAGCCTGCGGCGGCGCTGACTTTTGAGCCGCATCCGCGCGCCTTCTTCAATCCGCAAGAGGCGCTATTCCGGCTGACCGACGAGGCAACCAAGCTTCGGCTCCTATCCCGGACCGGGCTCGATGGCGCAATCGTTCTCACATTTGATGCGGCGCTCGCCAAGCTCACTGCGGAAGAATTTGTGCAGCGCATCCTGGTCGAACGCTTTGCCGTGAGCGGTGCGGTGATCGGTTTTAATTTCTATTTCGGCATGAGGCGCACCGGTTCGCCGGATTTCCTCGCAGCCGAGGGCAAGAAATGCGGCTTCGCCGTCGACGTCGTGCCGCCGTTTGAGGACAACGGCCGGCCGGTCTCCTCGGGGCCGATCCGCGAGGCGCTGATTGCAGGCAGAGTAGCGGAGGCGGCCGAATTCCTCGGCTATCCCTGGTTCGTCACCGGTGAAGTCGTGCACGGCGACAAGCGCGGGCGCGAACTCGGCTTTCCGACCGCCAATCTGGTGCTCGACGCCTCGTGCGGACTGCGCCACGGCATCTATGCGGTCCGCGTCGGCATCGGCGGGCGGCGCTACGACGGCGTCGCGAGTTTCGGCCGGCGGCCGATGTTCGACAGCGGCGTGGTATTGCTCGAAGTGTTTCTGTTCGATTTTGCCGGCGATCTCTATGGGCAACAGATCGACGTCGCCTTTATCGCGTGGCTGCGCGAGGAGGCGGCTTTTGCCTCGGTCGATATGCTGGTGCAGCAGATGCATGATGACGCGCGCCGCGCGCGCGAAGCGCTGGCGCGCGCCGGCGATGCCTTTCCGCCAGTTTCTTAAACCTCGAGCTGATGAATGGTGCGGTTCGCGGTGCGCAGCCGCCCGCTCAGCTCGCGCCCGATCGCTGCCATGAACAGGATCGCGGCCGCCGGCGATTTCTCGGCGAGCTCGGCATAGTCCGCGCGGCTGAGCGCATAACAGACGAGATCGGTGTCGGCGACGACGGAAGCCGAGCGCGGTCCGTGATCGAGCAGCGCCAGTTCGCCGAACACCGTGCCGGGTGAAAAAGTCGCGAGCCGGATGCTCGCCGCGTTGGCGCGATCGAGATAAGCGCTCGCCGTGCCCTTGAGCACGATCAGCACTTCGTCGCTCGGCTCACCTTCGCGGAACACGACGGTGCCGCTCGCGTAGGTCTTGCGCTTCATCTGCGCGGCGATCGCCTTGATGTCGCCCTGCGGATAGCCGGCGAACAGGCCGATATCCGCGGCGGCGAGTTCGGCGCCCGCGTCGCCCGAGCGCGTGCGCAGAAGGTCATCCTCCGCCTTCTCGATCGCGCGATCGACGTCGGGAAAAATCTCGCTGGCGCCGAACGACGACAGCGCGCCGAATTCGCCGAGCCGTTCCATCGCGG
>Ga0335081_10012570_pt1 | contig 13723 bp, 10 predicted proteins | sample Lox_Sample_35_FD_206713 | JGI IMG/M metagenome (GOLD analysis project Ga0335081, IMG submission 206713) | Soil microbial communities from Loxahatchee National Wildlife Refuge, Florida, United States - Lox_Sample_3.5 | ecosystem: Environmental > Terrestrial > Soil > Wetlands | place: USA...
GATCGCCTTGGCGAGCTCGGGGTGGTCCGCGGGCAGCGTGGCGTCGGACAGCAGGCCCTCGGCGGCCTGCAGGTTGACCGACACCGCGGCCAGCGAGTGAGCCAGCACATCGTGGATGTCCCTGGCGATCCTGGCCCGCTCGGCCAGCGCCGCCGCGTGCATCTCGGCTTCCCGCGCCCTTCGGGTCTCGGCCAGCGTGCGCTCGGCCTGCTCGGCCCGGACCAGGTACGCGCGGCGGGTCAGGGCCACGCTCCACAGGCCGCCGTAGGCGAAGGAGAAGCCCAGCAGCGCCCCGGCCGGCGCCCCGGTGGCCAGCCCCGCGATCAGGAACGCGGCCACGGTCTCGGCCACGATGGCCAGCGACCATTCGGTCCGCAGCCGGACACCCGCGCTGAAGCACGCCGCGCAGCCGACCGCGACGGCCGGGCTGTTGGGCGACAGCCCGGCGAGCGCACCGCCCGCCCCGGCCATCACCACCAGCCCGCCGAGGTTCATCCAGCGCCTGATCCCGGTCCGGCAGTCGTTCCCGGACAGCAGCCAGACGATCCACGCGGCGGCGGACAGGCCGAGGGTGACCGCGATGGCCAGGCCGAGGGCGCTGTCCGTGCCGGGCCGCGGGCTGGCCAGCGAGACGGTGATGATCACGACGACGAGGCCGAAGGCGCGGATGAGGTCGACCACCCACGGGACGTCGACCATGACGACATCCGTCGCCGGATCTCTCCTCGTCGCGAAACCGAACACGCCTGGGCTCCTGCCTGGAGCGTTATGCAAAAACGGCTGCGAGTGCAGGCCTTCTGGGCCTGCGCGAGCAGTCGGTGCAGACCCGCGGACAGCAACCTCAGCGGGTTTGCATAACGCGAACTCTTGCATAAAACATCTGCGTTTCCTTCTGCTATCAACGTAGCTCGGTTGGGCCCGCGGGGGCTCGCGCGGGCGGGTGGAGCCGGGTTGTACCCCGGGTTGACTCCGGGTGGACACGACCGCCCCGGGCGGCCCCATCCGCGCTCCATCCCGGATCAAGCCGCAGGCCGACGCGGCTCCAACCGCCCGGTTCCTAGCGTGATGGGCATCAGCTAAACGCCCGACTCAAGGAGCTCGAAGTGGACGCCAGCGTCTGGATCCTCAACCTCGTCATCCTGGCCACCGTGCTGTTCAGCGACCTGGGCCAGCACAAGGTCGGCAAGATGCGGCTGCTGCGCCCGTTCATCACCGCGGCCGTCATCGTCCCGTTCTTCATCAAGGGCGCCGCCCTCTCGGGCAACGGCCTGGCGCTGGAAGTCGCCGGGGCAGCCGCCGGACTGGCCCTCGGCGTCCTGGCCGCCACGCTGATCCGGGTGCGCTACGACGCTCCGTCCGGCCAGGTCGTCTCGCATGCGGGCCTGGCGTACGCGCTGGTCTGGATCACCGTGGTCGCCGGGCGGCTGTACTTCGCGTACGGCTCAAGCCACGTGTTCGGTGCCTCGCTCGGCCGCTGGATGGCGACCACCCACATCGGTGTGGGCGCCCTGACCGACACCCTGATCTTCATGGCCATCGCGATGCTGCTGGCCCGCACCGGGATCCTCGCGGCCAAGACCCGCGCGGCCGGCGCCCAGGCCCGGCAGGGCGAGGTCTTCGCCGGCGCCAGTCACGCGGTCAGCGCCCGGTGACAGCGACCGGGGGCGTGCCCCGCGGGCCTCGGCGGCCCGCGGGGCCCTTCGCTTTGTATGGTTAGCCTCTTGGCACGCTTAGGACGGGGACGGGATGACATCGGCACCGCTGAGGTTCGGCCTGGTCGGCACCGGCCACTGGGCGCGCATCGCGCACGCCCCCGCGCTCGCCGCCGCCGAGGGCATCGAGCTGGCCGCGGTCTGGGGCCGGGACCCGCAGTCCGCGGCGCGGCTCGCGGCGGACTTTAACGCCCAGGCCTACCGGGACCTCGACGCGTTCCTGGCCGCCGTGGACGGCGTCGCGTTCGCGGTGCCGCCGGACGTGCAGGCGCCCATCGCCGCAGCCGCCGCCCGGGCCGGCAGGCACCTGCTGCTCGAGAAGCCCGTCGCGATCTCCGAGGCCCAGGCGGACGACCTGGTCGAGGCGGTCGCCGAGGGCCAGGTCGCCTCGGTGGTCTTCTTCACCCTCCGGTTCCAGGCGGAGGTACGGGCGTGGCTGGCCGAGGTCACGGCACGCGGCGGCTGGCTGGGGGGAGCCGGATCCTGGTTCGGGTCATCGCTGCTGGCGTCCAGCCCGTTCAACACCCCGTGGCGGCGCGACAAGGGCGCGCTGTGGGATATCGCCCCGCACGTGATCTCGGTGCTGTGGGCCGTCCTTGGCCCGGTGACCTCGGTGACCGCCGACGCGGGCCCGGCGGACGTCAGCCACCTGATCCTGCACCACCAGGGCGGGGCGAGCAGCACGGTGACCGTCTCGCAGAGCGGGGGCGAGGCGGCCGCGGGCTTCGAGGCCTACGTCTGGGGAGTCTCGGGGCGGGCCGTCGCGCCGGCCTCCGCCAGCGATCCGCTGCCGCCGATGCGGACCGCGCTGGCCGAGCTCGCCGGGAACATCCGCGCGGGCCGGACGGAACACCCGTGTGACGCCCGGTTCGGCCGGGACGTGGGGCACGTCCTCGCCGAGGCTCAGCGCCAGATCGACCGGCGCCGCCAGGCCGCGGGCTGAGCCGGGGCAGGGTGTGCCAGCTGCCACGGTAGCACCGCTTGTGCTACCGTGGCACGATGAGTGACACCCCGGGGTCGCGGGATCCGCTCCCGGTGAGCGCGGCACCCCACGCCCGGACCAGGGATCCCGGCCGGCCCGCGTCGCGGGCGGAAGCCAGCGAGCGGACCTTCGCCCGGCACCGTATCGGGATCAGGGAACTGCGCCAGCACGCGAGCGTGTACGTCGACCTGGCGGAGCAGGGCTACACGGTGGACATCACCAACCGGGGCCGGCTAGTAGCCCAGCTCATTCCGGTCCGGGAGCCGGGCAGCCCGCTGGAGCGCCTGATCGCGGCCGGGATCATCGAGCCGGCCGAGGAACCGGGCGGCGTGGGCGACATCGAGCCCTATCCGGCGCCGGGCCGGGGCCGGTCCCAGAGCCCGGAGGACCGGCGGTGATCTACCTCCACTCCTCCGCGCTGGTCAAGCTGGCCCTGACGGAACCCGAATCGGCGGCGCTGGCGGGCTGGCTCGCCGAGCGGGCCGGCCAGCCGCTGGTGTCCAGTGCGCTGTACCGAGCCGAGGTGCCGCGGGCCGTCTGGCAGGCCGAGCCGGGCGCGCTGCCGCGCAGCTACAAGGTGATCAAGCGCATCGCGCGGGTCGCGCTGAGCGCGGACGTGCTGGACAACTCGGCCACCCTGCCCCCGCAGGAACTGAGCCCGGCGCAGGCCATCCACCTGGCCTCGGCGCTGGCGGTGCGGCGGGACCTGACCGCGTTCGTGGCCTACGACGAGAGCCTGCTCGCCGCGGCCAGGGACGCCGGCCTGCCGGTCACGTCGCCGGGCACGCCTGGGTCGGAGTGACGCCGGTCCCGGGCGGACGGCGGCGCGGTCAGAAGGCGGCGGGCTCGGTGTAGGCACCCCATTCGGCGCGCAGGGCGCCGCAGATCTCGCCCAGGGTGGCCTCGGCGCGGGCGGCGTCGAGCATCGGGGGAACCAGGTTCTCCTCGGTGCGCGCGGTCGCGACCAGGGCGGCCAGAGCCGCGTCCACGGCCTGCTGGTCCCGTCCGGCCCGGCGGCCGGCGAGCGCGCGCACCTGCTCGCGTTCGACCTCGGGGCTGATCCGCATGATCTCCAGCGGCTGGGCCACCGTGCCGGTGTGGGTGTTGACGCCGACGATCTTCTTCTCGCCCTTCTCGAGCTTGCGCTGGTAGGCGAACGAGGCCTCGGCGATCTCGCCGATGAACCAGCCGTTCTCGATGCCCTGCAGGATCCCGTCGGTCACCGAGCCGTCCGTGCTCATCTCGCCGATCCGCGCGAAGATCGCCTCGGCCTGCGCCTCCAGCCGGTCGGTCAGCGCCTCCACGTACCACGACCCGCCGAGCGGGTCCGAGACGTTCACCACCCCGGTCTCCTCCATGATCACCTGCTGGGTGCGCAGCGCGGTCTCGGCCGCCGCCTCGCCGGGCAGCGCCAGCACCTCGTCCAGGGCGTTGGTGTGCAGCGAGTTGGTCCCGCCCAGCACGGCAGCCAGCGCCTCGACGGCGGTCCGGACGATGTTGTTGTCCGGCTGCTGCGCGGTCAGCGAGACACCCGCGGTCTGGGTGTGGAAGCGCAGCCACTGCGCCCGCGCCGTCTTCGCCCCGTACACGTCGCGCAGCCACCGGGCCCAGATCCGGCGGGCGGCGCGGAACTTGGCGATCTCCTCGAAGAAGTCGATGTGCGCGTCGAAGAAGAATGACAGGCCCGGCGCGAACTCGTCCACGTCCAGGCCGCGGGACAGGCCGAGCTCCACGTAGCCGAACCCGTCGGCCAGCGTGAAGGCCAGTTCCTGGGCGGCCGTCGAGCCCGCCTCCCTGATGTGGTAGCCGGACACCGACAGCGGCTTGTACCGGGGGATGTTCTCGCCGCAGTACTGCATCAGGTCGCCGATGAGGCGCAGGTGCGGGCGCGGTGAGAACAGCCACTCCTTCTGCGCGATGTACTCCTTGAAGATGTCGGTCTGCAAGGTGCCGTCCAGCCGGGACAGGTCCGCGCCCTGCCGCTCGGCGGCCACCAGGTACATGCAGAAGATCGGCACGGCCGGGCCGCTGATCGTCATCGAGGTAGTGGTGCCGGCCAGGTCGATGCCCGCGAACAGCACGTCCATGTCGGCGGCCGAGTCGATGGCCACGCCACAGTGGCCCACCTCGCCCAGCGAGCGCGGGTCGTCGGAGTCGCGGCCCATCAAGGTCGGCATGTCGAAGGCCACCGACAGGCCCGCGCCCCCGGCCGCCAGCAGCATCTTGTACCGCTCGTTGGTCTGCCGCGCGTTGCCGAACCCGGAGAACTGGCGGATGGTCCACTGCTTGCCGCGGTACCCGGTGGCGTGCAGGCCGCGGGTGAACGGGAACTCCCCCGGCCAGCCGATCCGCTCGGGGGCCGCCTCGCCGTCCGGCGGGCCGTAGACCGGATCGACCTCGAGCCCGGACAGCGTGGTGAAGTCCCCGTCGCGCTGGGCCGACCGGTCGAACCGCTCCTGCCAGCGCTCCCTGCCAGCTTCCATGATCCCGCCTCCGCAAGCGTGCCCGGCAAAAAAATAGTAGGACGTCCTACTATTTTCAGTGTAACCCGCCGGGGCGCCCGGCCGGGACCCGCACGAGGGGCGGGGAGGAGGTGAGCCTGATCTGTTCGGGAAAAAAAAGATCTTTCTGTGCAACCGATGAGCCAGTTGCACCGTCTCTTAAGAGCGCGAGGCCGAGCACGGCCTCGCGCGCAGCGGGGCCCGGACGTCACGGGGGCGCGCCCGGGCCAGAAGCCAGGAAAACCCCCAGCTGAGCCACGGGCAACAAGCAGGCTCCGGCGAGTAACCGCGCCGGACGGAAATGTGGTAGAAGTTGCCGTATCACACGGGCGTTCTCGAGGACGCCCCGACCGGCCCCGACATGGTGATCATGCCGGGCGGCGGACGCGCGGGGCGCCAGTCCGCGCTGTTCCCACCTGCCGGGAACTTCATCGAGGGAGATCCGGTGGAGACCGCTGGTGAGGTTTACCGGGCTGACGCCGAGGCGGCCGAAGAGCTGTTCAAGGGCGTCTACCCCAAGCTCGCCGGCTGGGTCCGGCGGCTGGTCGACAACGACGACACCGCGCACGAGATCGCGTCCGAGGCCTTCGTCCGGCTGCTGTCCCGGTGGACCAAGGTGGAAAACCCGCAGAGCTACCTCTACATGATCGCCACTAACCTGATCCGCGACCACTGGCGCAAGACCGAACGCGAGCGGCGGGCCATCCGCAGCGTCACCGCGGGCGCGGCCGCGGACCCGGTCGCCTACCCGGTGCAGGACGTGGACGTGCGCAACCTCATCGCCTCGCTGCCGCCGCGGCTGCGCGACCCGTTCCTGCTGCACTACTACGGCGGCTTCGGGATCCGGGAGGTCGCGACGCTGCTGCACCGGCCGGAGGGCACCATCAAGGCCGACCTGTTCGCGGCGCGTGCCAGGCTGAAGACCGCGCTGGGGGAACGCGATGGCTGACCGCCACGACGATGACGTCGAGGCCTGGCTGAGCCGGCACGTCGAGCCGCTCCCCCCGCCGCCGGGCACGTTCGACCTGATCAAGCGGCGGGCGCGGCGCCGCAAGTACCGCAAGCTGGCGCTCACCGCGACCTCGGCGGCGGTGCTGGTGGCCGCGGCAGTGACCGTCCCGCAGGTGGTCCACCTGCCCGTGCTGAACCCAAACCCTACGTCCGGCGTGGCGGCCGGGCACCGCTCCTCCGCCACGCCGGCCGGAGGCGGTAGCGCCCAGTCATCGGCCGCCAGCCAGCCGCCGACCTCGCTGTCCGAGACTCCCCCGGCGCGGGTGCCGCCGAACTTCCAGCCCAGCTCGGTCACCTTCGTCGGCACCCGGACCGGCTGGGTGATCGGCCAGGCCGGCACGCCCGGGCACTGCGCCACCCAGTACTGCACCTCGCTGGCGCGCACCGGCAACGCCGGCCAGAGCTGGACCGGCGTGCCCGCGCCGGTCACCGGCGCGCCGGACGGGGCGACCGGGGTGGGCCAGCTCCGGTTCCTCAACCTGTACAACGGGTGGGCGTACGGGCCGGAGCTGTGGGTCACCCACACCGGCGGCCAGACCTGGGCGCCGGTCGACACCCACGGGCTGCGGGTGACCGACCTGGAGACGGTGGGCAGCCGGGTGTTCGCGCTGTTCGCGTCGTGCACCGGGACCGGGCAGGCGTTCGCCGCGCGGTGCACCAGCTTCACCCTGTACTCCTCCCCCGCCTCGGGCAGCGACTTCACCCCGGTCGGCGCCGCCACCACCGGGCTGGCCGGCGGGGCCGCCTCCCTGGTGCTCACCGGCAGCCGCGGCTACCTGCTGGCGCCGGACGGGGCGCTGTACGCCGGCCCGGTCGACGGCAGCGCGGCCTGGCAGCGGGTGAGCTCGCTGGTGTCCGCGTGCACCGTGGGGCCGCCGCAGCCGGACGGCCAGCCGTCGCGGGCGCTGCTCGGCGCGGTGAACGCCAGGGACCTGATCGCGGCGTGCGTCCTGGCCGATGGCACCAAGCGGATCTGGTCCTCGCCGAACGGCGGGGTCAGCTGGCTAGAGATGGGCCAGGCGCCTAGCGCGGGGACCGCCACCTCGCTGGCCGCCAGCCCGTCGGAGAGCGTGATCCTCGGCACCGACCTGGGCATCGACGTGCTGCCCGCGGGCGAGATCAGCTGGCAGGCGGCCACGCTGGGCGGGGGCGGGCCGGCCGGGGGGTTCGGCTACGTGGGCATGACCACCGACGACCAGGGCATCGCGCTGCCCGCCAACCCGTCCTCCGGGACGATCTGGTTCACCTTCGACGGCGGGCGGAGCTGGCACGCCTCCCGCCTCAGCGGCTCCTAGGGGTCCGGGCTCCGGGGAGAGCAGGGCTCCCGGGGGTCCGGGCGCCTAGGCCTGGTGTTCTGGCTCGGTGGGGATGAAGTCGCCGGCCGCCAGCCGCAGCTCGCGGAACAGGTCGAAAATCTCCTTCAGCTGGCCTGGTTCGTACCCGCCCAGCCCGAACTCCGCCGCCATCAGGTCCCGGGTAGCCCGCTCCACCACCGCCCGGCCGGCCTCGGTGATCTCGGCGAGCCTGCCCCGTCCGTCGGCCGGGTTCGGCCTGCGGACCACGAACTGCTGCCGTTCCAGGCGGCTGATGGTGTTGGTGACGCTGGTGGGGTGGACCATCAGCCGCTCGCCGATCAGCCCGAGCGGCAGCGCGCCGCGGCGGCTGAAGGTGAGCAGCACCAGCGCCTCGTAGCGCGCGAACGTCAGGCCGTACGGCCGCAGCAGCGCGTCGAGCTCACCGAGCAGGATCTGCTGCGCGCGCATGATCGAGGTAACCGCGGCCATCGACGGCGAGGGACCGAACCTGCGTTCCCAGATCTGCGCCGCCCGGTCGATGGGATCAAACGGCAATTCAAGCGGCTTACTCACGGGTACCACCGTATTCTCGGCGGCCCCATGACCGGGCACCATTCCCGGCGGCCGGATGACCGGAGACCGGGTGACCGGCACCTGACCACGCCGATGGTCTACCGGGTGGCCAGGGGGTCATCGATGGTGCTTCACTGCTCCTTTCGGCGGGATCGCCGCCGGGCGGCGGCGGTCATGAGCCAGTGGCGGTCATGAGCCAGTGGCGGGCGTGGCCGGGGTGGCTAGACCGCGGCCGGCTGGCGCCACTGCTCGACGAAGCGGCGCAGCTCCTGCCGTCCTTGCAGGCCGCACTTGGCGTAGATATTGCCCAGGTGATACTCCACGGCCTTGCGGCTGATGAACAGCTCGGCGGCGACCTCCGGGTTGGACAGGCCCTTCCCGACCAGGTGGGCCACTTCGGTCTCCCGGCTGGTCAGCGCCAGGACCGACTGCTTCTTGGCCGGGTTGCCCGGCAGGTGGCACGCGGCCAGTTCCTCTTCGGCCCGGGCGACGAAAGGCTCGGCCCGCAGCCCCTGGAACAGCGCGTGAGCCTGACGCAGGCGCTCGACCGCGTCCCGGCGGTTACCCGTGCGCCGCAGCAGCCGGCCGTGGGCCAGCAGCAGCCGGGCGGTGTACACCGGGCTTTCCTGGCCAGCGGAAGCCTCGCCGCCGGCGTAGATCCGCTGCGCCTCCTCGGGGCGGTCGTGCTGCTCGGCCAGCCATCCCTCCAGCCAGGCCAGGGCCGGCCGCAAGTAGCTGACCTGGCCGTTCTCCGTCCGCATCCGCGTCAGGGCCACGGCCGCCTGGTCCAGCAGGCCCGAGCCGACCAGGCCCTCGACCATCAGCGGCCGCCACAGGACCGCATACGTCCGGCTGCGGCCGTCAAGCGCCGCGTCGTCCCGCCAGGGACCGAACGCGTCGGCGATGCCCAGGTAGTCACCCGAGGCCTGGCAGAGGAGGGCCCGGGCCATCGCCGCGTACAGCCGCTCCTGGCCGTAGTCCAGGCTGGCCGCCGCCTGTTCGGCCAGCCGGGCGTGCTCCTCGGCCTCCTGCGCCGCGCCCCGCCCGGCCGGCACGCAGGCCGCGGCCAGGTGCAGCAGCGGCCGCTCGTAGCGGCGGGCATGGATCGCGGCTTCCGAGAACGCCTGCTCGCAGGTGAGCAGCACGTCGTCCCAGGCCCCGGCGAGGTACTGAGCCAGCGCCAGGTAGAAGTAGGCACGCAGGCCCAGGGTGAGGGTGGCGCCCCGGCGCACCATCCGCAGGCTGGCGGTCAGGTCGGTCACGGCGAGCCCGAGGTCGCCGGCCAGCAGGCGGAACACCCCCCGGAAGGCCAGGCCGTCGACGTCGACCAGGTCGACGCGCGCCGGGCCGTCCGCCAGGTGCCCCAGTTCGGCCAGCGCCGCGCGCGGGCCCGCCACCTGGGAGACGCCGATGGCGGTCAGGGTGCGCGTCTGGCTGGCGGCCGCCGCGTCCAGGCAGCCGGTGTCCAGGGCCCAGCGGCTGAACGTCTGCACCTGCTCCCCCTGGCCCAGCAGCGTGTAGGTGCCCGCCAGCCGGTTGGCGATCATCGCGGCCAGCGGGCGGCTGTCCGGGTCGTCCCTGGCCTGCGCCAGCGCCTCGCTGAACCGCAGTTCGGCCTCGGCGAGCTGGCCCGCGGAGAAGGCCATCGTGCCCAGCACGCAGCCGCGCAGCGGGGACGGCGCCGCCGCCTCCACCGCCGGGCGCAGGGCCAGGCCGCGGGACTCCTCGGCCAGCATCAGGTGCAGTGCCGCGGTCATCAGCCGCCGCTCCCGGCTGGCCCGGGCCGGGGAGATGTCGCTGGCCCACTGCAGGTGGGTGGCGGCCAGCGCCAGCCGGCCGCGGTCCGCCTCCCCGCCCGCCAGGGCCTCCAGCTGGGCGGCCAGGTCCTCGTCCGGGTGATCCAGGGCGGCCACCCGGTGCTCCCAGGAAGCCGACTCGCTGACCATGGCGGCGGCGCGGGCGTGCAGCATGTGGCGCCTGGTGGGAGTGATGCCGGCGTAGATGGCGTCGCGGACCAGCAGGTGGCGGATCATCACCGGGCAGCTCGGCTCTTCCGGCCACCAGTCCACCAGGCCGGAGGCCATCGCGGGCTCGATCGCCGTGCTCGGCGAGGAGATCCCGGCCCCCTGGCCCAGCTGGGCCAGGGGGAGGCGCAGGTTGAGGACCGCGAGCATCTCCAGGATGGCCCGGGCCGGCGAGGGCAGCACGCGCAGGTGATCGCCGATGGCCGCAGCCAGCGACTGGGGCAGCGCGAGCCGTCCCGGAACCGCGGGATCGAAGTCGAATCCCTCGCTGAGCACCGTGCGCAGGTACAGCGGGTGCCCGCCGGTGCGCTGATAGAGCCACTGGACGGCCTGGTCGTTCACCGATCCGGCCTTGAGCGCGGCGGCCAGCGACGCGACCTCCTCCGGGCCCAGCCCGCCCAGCGGGATCCGCAGCCGGTTCTCGAAGCTCACCAGCAGCCGCTGCGCCGCCTCGTCCAGGCGGTGGCTGGGCCCGCGGTAGATCACCACGGCGACGACCGGCTCGACCGACAGCCGCCGGAACATGAACGTCAGGGCCTCCACTGACTTGCGGTCGGCCCACTGCAGGTCATCGAGCACGATGGCCGTCGTCCCGGCGGCCTGCTGGTCGGCCACGACCTCCAGCAGGTGGGCGCCCACAGCGAACGAGGAGCCTGCCCCGCCGGCTCCCGCGGCTCCCCCGGCGGGCGGGACCGCGGGAAAGTCCTCTCCGGCCGCGCTGAGCAGCTGGCCGACGATGCCGAAGTCCAGGTCGGTTTCGGCCTGGTCGGCCCGGGCCGGCAGCACCGTCAGGCCGGCCGCCGCGGCCAGGCACCGCCGGGCCAGGGTGGTCTTCCCCATCCCGGGGTCGCCCTCGATGGCCACCAGCCACGGCTCCCCGGCCGCCACCCGGGCCATGACCTCCGCTACCCGGGCCAGCTCGGCCGGCCGGCCGACGAACAGGTCGGGCGGCGCCTGCCGGTCCTGCACGGGCCCACCTCGTTCTCCGTCGGCGACGCCGGCAATTCTCACTTACTAAGAGCGTAACCCGGAGGAGGACGGCCAACCGGAGCCGGGCCCCGGAGGCCGGGCGCCGCGGTCCGGGGCGGCTCGGCCTTCCTGCCAGCCAAGTCGGGTCAAGTCGGGTCAAGCAGCTCATCGGCGGCCTCGAAGGGGTCCAGGGTGCCGTCGGCGACCCGGCTGGCCAGCTCGTCCAGGCGGCTCGCGGCCAGCCGGCCGCGCAGCGCGGCGAAGGCCAGCGCGGTGAGTTCCTCCCGGGCCCGGGCCTGACGCCGCTTCTTCAGCTCGCCGGTGGTGTTGAGCCAGGCCCAGTGCTCGTCCAGGCGGCTCACCGCCTCGTCGATCCCCTCCCCCCGGACCCCGATGGTGGTGACGATGGGCGGCTTCCAGCCGCCGTGCTCCCGGTCCGCCAGCGCGATCATGGTGCGCAGGTCCCGGACCACCTGCTGGGTGTCCGGCTTATCCGCCTTGTTCACCACGAACAGGTCGGCGACCTCGAGGATCCCGGCCTTGGCCGCCTGGATGGCGTCGCCCATCCCCGGCGCGAGCAGCACCGCCACCGAATCCGCCAGCGAGGCGATGGCCACCTCGGCCTGCCCCACGCCCACCGTCTCGACGATGATCGGGTCGAACCCGGCCGCGTCGAGGACCCGGATGGCCTGCGGCGTCGAGATCGCCAGCCCGCCCAGGTGCCCCCGGCTGGCCATCGACCTGATGAAGACCGCCTCGTCGACGGCGTGGTCCTGCATCCGGATCCGGTCGCCGAGCAGCGCGCCGCCGGTGAACGGCGAGGTCGGGTCGACGGCGAGCACGGCCACCCGGGCCCCGTCGGCGCGGAACGCGCCGACCAGCGCGCCGGTCACCGTGGACTTGCCCACCCCGGGCGCGCCGGTCAGGCCGATGATCCGGGCCCCGCCGGTGCCGGGCATGAGCTCTTTTATGACCGAACGGACCCGCGGCGACTCATCTTCGACCAGCGAGAGCAACCGGGCCAGCGCGCGGGGATCCCCGGCCCTGGCCCGGTCGAGCTGCGTGTCCTCCGTCACGGGAACCGGTTAGCCGCGGACCCGGAACAGCAGCGCCTCGCCCTGGCCGCCGCCGCCGCACAGGCCGGCCGCGCCGAGCCCGCCGCCGCGCCGGGCGAGCTCGTAGCACAGGTGCACCGCGAGCCGGGCGCCGGAGGCGCCGATCGGGTGGCCGATGGCGATCGCGCCGCCGTTCACGTTGACCACGTCGGGGCCGACGCCCAGGTCGCGCATGGACTGGATGGCCACCGTCGCGAACGCCTCGTTGATCTCGATCAGGTCCAGGTCGGACGGGGCCAGGCCGGCCTTGCCCAGGGCCTGCTTGATGGCGTTGGACGGCTGGGACTGCAGCGAGTTGTCCGGGCCGGCCACGTTGCCGTGCGCGCCGATCTCGGCCATGACGGTCGCGCCGGCCCGCTGCGCGGCCTCGGCGGACATCACCACGACGGCGGCGGCGCCGTCGGAGATCTGCGAGGCGGTCCCGGCGGTGATCGTGCCGTCCTTACTGAAGGCCGGCTTCAGCTTGGCCAGCGTCTCGGCGGTGGTGCCGGGGCGGATGCCGTCGTCCTCGATCACGATGTGCTGCTCGCCGCCCCGCTGCGGGATGGGGATGCCGATGATCTCGGCCGCGAACAGGCCGTTCTTGGTGGCCTGCGCCGCGCGCTGGTGAGACATGGCGGCGAACTCGTCCTGCTCCGCGCGGGTGATGCCCAGCTTGCGGCCGCTGTTCTCAGTGGACTCGCCCATGGACAGGTGGTCGAAGGCGTCGGTCAGGCCGTCCAGGGCCATCGAGTCCTCGACCTGGACCGGGCCGTACTTATAGCCGGACCGGGAGTTCTTCAGCAGGTGCGGCGCCTGGGTCATGGACTCCATCCCGCCGGCCACCACGACGTCGTACTCGCCCAGCCGGACCAGCTGGGAGGCAAGCGCGATGGCGTCCAGGCCGGACAGGCACACCTTGTTCACGGTCAGCGCGGGGACGCTCATGGAGATGCCGGCCGCGACGGCGGCCTGGCGGGCGGTGATCTGGCCCGCGCCCGCCTGCAGCACCTGCCCCATGATCACGTACTCGACCTGGCCGGGCGCGACGCCGGCCCGGTCCAGGGCCGCGGCGATCGCGATCCCGCCGAGCTCGCTGGCAGACTTGCTGGCGAGAGAGCCCAGCAGGCGGCCTACGGGGGTCCTCGCACCGCCGACAATGACCGGCTGACGTGGTTCGCTCATGTCTGCAACGATACATAGATCGTTCCGGAAGGAAATATGATGCTACCAATGCTGACCCGCCTCGATCACGTCGGCATCGCCTGCCGGGACCTGGACCGGGCCATCGGGCTCTACCAGGCCACGTTCGGGCTGGAAGTAGTGAGCCTGGAGGTGAACGAGGAGCAGGGCGTGCGCGAGGCCATGATGCAGGTCGGCGCGGGCCCGGCCGGGGCCGGCGTGCCGGGCGTGGGCTACGTGCAGCTGCTCGAGCCGCTGGCACCGGATACGCCGGTGGGCAAATTCCTGGCCCGGCGAGGTGAGGGGATCCACCACGTCGGGTACGGTGTCAATGACATCGGACAGGCCCTGGCCGCGGTGGCCGGGACAGGCATCCGGCT
>Ga0335081_10012571_pt1 | contig 13723 bp, 10 predicted proteins | sample Lox_Sample_35_FD_206713 | JGI IMG/M metagenome (GOLD analysis project Ga0335081, IMG submission 206713) | Soil microbial communities from Loxahatchee National Wildlife Refuge, Florida, United States - Lox_Sample_3.5 | ecosystem: Environmental > Terrestrial > Soil > Wetlands | place: USA...
ATCGGCTACGCGCTGGGGACCTGGGGTGCGTCCAACGTAATGAACGTGGGCTATGTGGCGCGCATCCTCAACGAGTACTACCCCCACACCGATGAGCCCGCCGCACTGAGCGATCTCAACCAGAAGGCCGCGGCTGTGCAGGCGGCGATCTGGTTCTTCAGCGATCGCTATGTGCTGAGCACGTCCGACCCGGTACACGACGCCACGGTGGCGATCGTTAACCGCATCATCAAAGAGGGCGCCCTGCCCGCGCCGAAACCGCCCAGCCTCACCATCACCCCTGCGAGTATCAGCAGCCCTCGGAAGCTGGTCGGACCGTTCACGGTGACCACCGACGCTCCGGGAGGAGCCACCGTCGAGGTCACCGGCGGAAGCATGTTCACGTTCGTCGCGGGCAAGCCGATGCCGATCGAGCCTCAAACTCTGGTACCGACCGGCACGAAGATCTGGCTGCGCTCGTCGGGGCCCTCCCAAGCGGTGCTTCAGGCCACGTCGCAAGCTACCGTTCCGAGCGGCAACGTCTACCTCTACGCCGGTAACAACCCGGGCTGGACCGACGCCCAGAGGCTGATCCTCGCTCAGGACACCACCTTGCGAACCACGGTGTACTCCACCGCACAGTTTCTGCCGAGCGGCAAGCTCGTCGTGGACAAGACGATCGCGGGCGCCGCCGCCGGATCGCAGGGGCAGGTCGTTATCCACGTGGACTGTGACGATGGCGTCGCCAGGCGCGACTTCGTCATCCCCGCCGGTACGCCCGCGGGCACCAAGTCGCGCACCTACGGTCGCATCGCGGCCGGTACGAAGTGCACGGTGCTCGAGACGTCCAACGGCAGCGTGGTCGGCACGGACGTGGTGGTCACCGGGGACGGACAGGAGGTGACGATCCCCGCCGGCGGAACCAAGACAATCGACATCAGCGACACCTACACCGCCGTCCCGAGCCCTGGCCCGAGCTCCCTGCTCGTCACCAAGACCATCGCCGGCCCGCTCGCGGGCCACCAGGGATCGGTCACCATCCACGTTGTCTGCAACGGCACCGCGCTGTCGCCCGACTTCACCATTGCCGCCGGCACCACGGCGGGCAGTTTTTCGCACAGCTTCGCCCCGATCACGCCGGGCTCGGTGTGCAGCGTCACCGAAACCGCGGACGGTGCCGGCGGCAGCATCCAGGCGATCGTGTCGGGCAGCGGTGCGACCGTCACGATTCCGGCGGACGCGGTGGTACCGGTGAACGTGATGGACGTCTATGAGCAGGCGCCCACTCCTCTGCCGGACGTGGCGGCGGGCACGCTGAGAGTGACCAAGACCATCGCGGGGCCGGCGGGCGGTCAGCAAGGTCGAATCGCGATCCTCGTCGCCTGTGGCGACCCGGCCCACACCTACGCCTTCGTCATCCCCGCAGGTACGCGTCGCGGTTCTGTGTCACGGTATTTTCCGGGCCTCCCGGCCGGGTCTCGGTGCACGATCACCGAGGCGGCAAACGGGCACAGCAGCACGGTCCGGGCGAGCGGGGCGGGCGGACGCAGGACGGCGACGATAGTGGCCGGTCGGACAACCACCGTACATCTCACGGACAGGTTCTTCGGCGTCAGCGCAGTCTCCTTCACCGGCTGACGCGCAGGCTCTGTCGGCTCTCGCCGCGCTGCGCGCGCCAGACGCTACGGCATCCGTCCAGAGCGGGCGTAAACGGTCCGTGCGGGTCCGCGGGCTGACGATGTTGGAGCCTCGGGCTCGCGTCGGCGGCCGCGTGACTCTCATGACCCGGCACCTTCTTCTACGCATGCTTACGGTCGCACTGACGCTGACGGCGCTTCTGGCAGCGGCAGCGCCCGCCAGTGCCGCTCAGCTCGACCTCCTCGGAGGTGGCGCGTCCGGCTCCCTGAGCCCCTACCCCTACCAGCAGTGGGTGGACGACAGCGGGCCATCCCTGACACACCAGTACGAGATGCACGAGCTCGGGCACGTGTTCGACGCCACCGAGATGCAGGATCCGTTCCGCGCGCAGTTCATGGCCATCTGGGGGCTGCCCGGCGGCGCCGGCGCCTGGTGGGCGCCATTTGCCGACGGCTACGGCAGCGCGGGAGAGTGGTTCGCGGAGTCCTACAAGCTGTGTGCGCTGTATGGGCCGCAGATGCCGTACGAGGCGTGGAGGACCGACTCGCCGGCCTACGGCTTTCCCGGCGACCGCGACTCGGCCCGGCAGGACGCGTCCTGCCGGCTCATCCTGCAAGTCGGCGCTGCGGCAGGGCTGCCCGCTCCGGCCAGCCCGACGCTCTATGCCCCCCGCGTGCTCGTGCACGAGGGCCGCAAGATCGCCGAGTGCCGCGGCAGCGACCTACTGCTCACCGGCAGGCAGATCCAGTGCGAGACGGTCGGCGGCGGATCTGCAGCGGGCCGGTGGAACGTCATTCTCCAGACGACGCGCATGGGCAAGGTGGCCCTCCGTCGCTCTCGCCTAACAGCCGTCAACCGCCGGCCGGCGTTCGCGCTGGTCCGTCGGTAGCCGCACCCGTAGACGTGATTGGCGTCGTCTGACGCTTCCCGGCTGCGCGTCCCTCGTGGTGCGGGCATGCCTGCGTTGAGCGGTGTTGGGTGTGGTCACCGAGGGACGCCGGCGCGACCGAGATTCTTGCCTGCACCCGAGCGAGACGCTATGTCAGCCGCTGCCGAGCTGGCAATTTACGCTTGGGACCAGCTATCAGAGCCGCGCCGTCACCGGGGACTGGGGGTCGCTATCCAAGGTCACGGGCGCCTACACCACGTCAATCGTGTGACCGAGGGAGCCGTCGTCCGGCTACAGCATCGCCTCGCTGAATTGCGTGAGCGCCGACGGCACCAGCACGGCAACGTACAGCGGATCGACCGCGACGATCCACCTCGCCGCGCTCGACCACGAGACGTGCACGTACACCAACCAGTACACCCCGCCACCCGGGGGCCTGACGATCCGCAAGATCACGCAGGGCGGCGTCGGGCAGTTCAGCTTCGACGTAACCCCGGTCGGGGGAGGCGCGAGCCAGACGGTGACGGCGACGACGACGCGGCAGAACGTCCCGGTCGACGCCGTGCCCTCGCTGGTCGACCTGCCGCCCGGCACCTACCGGATCGACGAACACCCACGCGATACGACAAGGGGCGATTGGACTCTCGACAGCGTGACCTGCAACAACGCGACGCGCTCGACCACCCAGTCGTTCGAGGTAACGATCATCTCCGGTCAGCAGGTGACGTGCCTGTTCGGGAACTCGTTCACGCCTGCCGGGTCGATCTCGATCGCCAAGGTCACCGAAGGCGCCGTCGGAACGGTCGGCTTCGTCGTTCAGCCTCTCCAGGGGAGCCCCTCGCAGTTCCTCCAAAGCGCCACGACCACGGCACAGGGCACGCCGGCCTACGCCAGGCCGCGTACGCCGGCAGACGCCACCCACCATCTCCCGCTCGGCTCTTATCGCATCCTCGAGAAGGCGCCGGCGAGCACACCGGCCGGCGCCTGGCAACTCGTGTCGGTCGTGTGCAATCAGCAGCTTCTGGGGTTCGGTCAGGGGGCCACCGTGGTCACGCTGACGGCCGACAATCCACGTGTGCGATGCACCTACACCGACCAGTTCACGCCCACGCCTCCGCCCGAGCCGGGGCCTGAGCCTCCTGAGCCGCGCCCACAGCAGCTCAGGACGTTGCGCGGTGCGCACAAAGCTCGTGCCCGTGCTCTGCCACCTTGGGACGATGAAATCCGGCGCGAGCGTCACGATCACGGTTCGCGCACGTCTCACCAAGCAGTCGTCGCGTTACAAGAACGTCGTCGCGGTTGGTACCGAAACTTACGACCCGGCGCTAACCAACAACGTCGCGCACGCGACCGTTGCCGTGGTTGCGCCCCCGCCCCCGGTCGGGTTCGGCTGACGCCGACGGTTCGCCGCGCACTCGCGCCGCCAGCTGACCGCACGCGGCGTCGATGTCGCGGCCACGGGTGAGACGGACGGTGGCGTCGAGACCGCGATGCTCGAGTTCGTCGCGGAACGCGGCGATTGCCTTGGGACTCAAGCCGGTGAAGCCCGAATCGGTCGGGTTGTAGGGGATCAGGTTCACCTTGAACATCCGCGCATCGAGGATGTTCGCCAGCTGGTCCGCCTGTGCGAACGAGTCGTTGACGCCGGCGAGCATCACGTACTCGACGAACACCTTGCGGCGCTTGCGCTCGTAGTAGGCCTCGCACGCCGCGATCACGTCGGGGAGCGCGTAGCGGTCATTGACCGGCATGAGCGCTGAGCGCAGTGCAGGGTCGGCGGCGTGCAGCGAGAGCGCCAGCCGGATCGGCATCGGGGTTTCGGCCAGGCGCTCGATCCCGGGGATCCAGCCGATCGTCGAGATCGCGGTCCGGCGGTGGCCTATGCCTACGTCAGGCAGTCGTTCGCACGCGCCGAGGACGTTGTCGAGATTCATCATCGGCTCGCCCATGCCCATGAACACGGCGTGATCGACCTCGCTTACGCGTCGGAAGTGGAGTGCCTGGTCGAGGATCTCCGACGCGGTCAGGTTCCGTCCGAACTTCATCTGCCCGGTGGCGCAGAACGTGCACGTGAGCGGGCAGCCCGACTGCGAGGACAGGCAGAGGGAGCGCCGCCCGTCCCGGTAGCGCATGAGCACCGACTCGACGGGGCGGCCGTCGGCGGTCCAGAACAGCGCCTTGACGGTCCCGTCGCTAGCGTGCGCCTCGCGCTCGACGGTCAGGCTCGAGAACGGGACCGCTTCGGCGAGCGTCTCGCGCAGCGTCCGGGGGAGGTCCGACATGGCGTCGTAGCCGGCCGCGCCGCGCGCCGCCCACTTCCACACCTGTCCGGCGCGGTACTGCGGCTCGCCGAGCTCGGTCAGCTTGCTGTCGAGGAGCTTCAGATCCACGCTGTCTATGGTGGCAGGCGTTCTATGCGACTGGCTAAGTACCTCGCCTCCGCCGGCGTCGCCTCGCGGCGCGCGTCCGAGGAGATCGTCCGCGCCGGCCGGGTGACCGTCGGGGGAGCCGCGGTGACCGATCCGGCGCGCGACGTGCGGCCCGACGACGCGGTCGCCGTCGACGGCAAGCTGGTCGCCCACGGCCATATCGAGCGCGTCGTGTACGCGCTCAACAAGCCCGCCGGCGTCGTCTCGACCGCCCGCGATCCGCAGGGGCGCCCAACCGTCGTCACCATGGTCCCGCAGACCGAACGCCTCTACCCGGTCGGTCGGCTCGACATCGATACCACCGGGCTGATCCTGCTCACCAACGAGGGCGACCTCGCCCACCGGCTGACGCATCCGAGCTTCGAGGTCGAGAAGACCTACCGCGTCGTGGTCGGCGGGCCGCCGCTCCGCGAGCCCGAGCTACAAGCGCTCCGCGACGGGGTCGAACTCGACGACGGCCGAACCGCGCCGGCGCGCGTCCGGCGGATTGGCCCCGACACGATCGAGATCGCGATCCACGAGGGGCGCAAGCGTCAGGTGAAGCGCATGTGCGAGGCCGTGGGACACCCGGTGAAGCGCCTCGAGCGGGTCGCCTTCGGTCCGCTGTCGCTTGGCGATCTGCCGCGCGGCCGGTGGCGCATGCTGACCACCGACGAGGTGCAGTCCCTCGTGGACGCCACGTCTGGGTAAGGGCCTGGTCGAGAAACCCCTCGTATGCCGCGTTTTCTCGACCAGGCCCCGGGCGGCGACCCGGCTAGCGCTGGGTCAGCAGCTCGTCATTCCCCAGGTGCGTCGTCGTCAGCGCCCGCGCCACCTCTCCAGACGTGAGCGAAACCGGCCGCGACGCCACCATCCGGATCACCGTGAACTGAAGCTCCCGTCTCCGCGACACCTCACGGAATCCGGGAACTGCATAGCGAGGCTGTGCGGCCGACGGCCACAGGTTGCACGCCGACCCCCACCAGCAGAAGCCCGCGCTCGCCGGCGAGGTGAACGACACCACGTCGAACTCGCGGACACGAACCGCGCCACCCCCACGCCAGAACTGCAAACGGGGCATGTACAGCGACAACGGCAACAAATCCCGGTAGTGCTGGACAAGGATCGCGCGACCGCCGGAAGGTGCGTGCGTCCCCAGTGCACGGGCGACCACCCTCCAGTCGGGACGCTCGTAACCACGATCGAACGCGACCCCGACCGCGGTCACGACTCCCATCACGCACAGCACAACGGCCGCGCCAACGCCCACACCGAGAGGCCGCCGCACCGCCAACCCGCCGGCGACGAGCAACGCGCACGCCGCCCAGATCGCGAGCATGTTGCGCGTCAGCAGATCGTCGAACCCGACGACAACCAGCAGCAGGCTCAAAACAAAGCCCGCGAGCGCGAGGCCGCCGGCAACGAGCGCTCCCCGCCGCTCGACCACCGACGCCCGCCAGAACAACAGAACCAAAACCAGCACCACGACAACCAGAGCCACCGGTTCGAACACGCCGTGCGCCGGCCCGTCGAGCCCGCTAACAAACTGGGGCACGATCTGCCCGAGCCGCCGGCCGAACGGAGCGTGCGAGATCCAGTTACCGCGACCGGTCCCGTGCTGGCTGATCGCGAGCGGGATCAGTCCGAGTCCGCACAACCCGACCACTCCGACCGCGACCTGAACCGGCCTCCGCGACCGCCAGATCCACAGCAACCAAAAAGCCTCGGGCACGACCGCCAACACCGCGTAGTAGTGCGTCGCCAGCGCCAAAGCAGATGCAACGACCCACAAAACCAGAACCCGTGGTGTCGGCGACACCCGCGCGTACGCGAACGCCAGCAGCGAGACCGCCGACAACAGCGCGAGCATCTGGTACGAGCGCGCCTCCTGCGAGTACCAGATCAGCAGCGGGCTGCATGTGGCCAGGGCTGCCGCGATGACGCCCGCGCGCCGGGAGACCAACCGAGCGCCGGCGGCATACACCACCGGCACCATCAACACGCCGCACACCGCTGACAGCGACCGCAAGCCGGTCTCGCCGTAACCGAATACCCGCGCCCACATCCACGCCACGCAGTAGTAGAGCGGGGGAGTGGACTCGGTCTGCGGGATCAGCCCGAGCATCTTGCCCGGCGAGAAATGCACGAGCAGCGCGGTGTTGGCCTCGTCGAACCAGAAGCCCTGATGTCCGAGCCGGTAGAACCGCAGAACCGCGCCAAGCAGCGTCAATCCAAAGACCGCGAGCACCGCCGGATCGGCCAGCAGCGCACGCCCCCGCGACGCTTGCGTGCGCGCCGCAGGACGCCGAAGGTCGGGTGCGGCCGCGCCGACGCTCACGGCCGGGATGTTAAGGTCAGTTCTGCCCGCGGTCCCAAGTGTTGAGCGCTTAACGCGATTTCAACCCGGCCACCGGGCAACATTCCTTAAAGCGATGCGTCACGAATCTGGCCCCATCGACGGTCAACCGGTGCTCGCCTCGAGCGCCGGCGCCCAGCCCGCACTTGCCTCGAGCGCCGCGGCCGCGTCCGCGGACACGACGATCCCGCTGACTGGCATCGGCCGGCTGCCGAGACCGCGGGCGCTCCGAACGCCGCAGGTGCTTTATCAGGCCAGGGCAGGGAAGATCGCGCTGGCCACGATCGTCGGCGGCGTGTTGTTGATGGTGCTGTACGCCACCCACGCCCCGACCATTCTCGTCCCGCGCTCGAGCCAGATCTTCGCCTCCTGGGAGGCGGGTCCGCTCCGCTTCGTGCTCCAGGGCGTCCACGTCGGAACGACCGTCACCAACTACTCGCTCAGCGCCCTCATCCTGATCCTGCTCGGCGCGTACGCCGTCGCGCTCACCGCGCTGCGGACGCTTTCGACGCGCGCGATCGTGATCTCGATCGTCGCGGCCAACCTGATCCTGATGCTGGGACCGCCGTTCCAGCTCACGGACATGGGCAACTACCTCGGCTACGCGCGGCTCGGCGGCCTGCACGGGCTGAACCCGTACACGCACGTGATCGGGCAGGAGATGCACGATCCGATCTACCACTTCGCGACCTGGGACAACCTGCACAGCCCCTATGGCGAGCTGTTCACCGCGCTCAGCTATCCGCTGGCGTTCCTCCCGATCCCTGTCGCCTACTGGACCGTGAAAGTGGTCACGGTCGTGCTGAGCCTCACGTTCATCGGGATCGTGTGCTGGTGCGCCAAGCGGCTCGGCCGCGACCCGCGGTACGCGGCCGTGCTCGTCGGGCTCAACCCGATCTACCTCGTGTACGCGGTGGGCGGCTTCCACAACGACTTCTTCATGCTCGTGCCGTTGACCGCGTCGATCGCGTTCCTGCTCGCGCGCCGCGACAAGGCGGCGGGCGCGATGCTCGTGATCGCGGTCGCCGTCAAGTTCAGCGCGGTGCTCCTCCTGCCGTTCCTGCTCGTCGCGGCGCGGCCGCCGCGCCGCCGGATTCAAGTCCTCATCGGGTGCGTGCTCGCCGGGATCCCGCTACTCGTGATGAGCCTGCTGCTGTTCGGGTTCTCGATTCCGAACCTCTCTCAGCAAGGCAGCCTGCTCACGCCCTTCAGCTTCCCGAACCTGTTCGGCTACTTCATCGGCGTCGGCGGCGGCACGTCGGGCATCCTGCGCCTCGCGGACGTTGCGCTCGTGATCGCGGTCATCCTCCTGCTCCGCCGTGAGGGCGACTGGATCTCCCGCGCCGGCTGGGCGACGTTCGCGCTGATCGCGAGTCTCGCGTGGGTGATGCCGTGGTACGTGATCTGGCTGTTGCCCCTGGCCGCGCTAGGGTCGAGCGAACGCTTGCGGCGCGTGGCGCTCGGGTTGACCGTGTTCCTCGTGCTCGTGTTCCTGCCGTCCTCGGGGAAACTCTGGAACCTGATCAACTTCAACCCGCTGGACGGGTCCGCCGGCCAGGCGTCATCGTCACTTCAGGCGAAGCTATCGTCGTACTCGGCCGCCGCATCGCAGCAGATGCCGGCGACCAAGCCGTAGCCCCGCCGCGGCACGAGATAGATTAAAAGATTCATACCCGCGGTCATGGCCGAGTCCGCGGGACCTTCCCGAGTTGTCCCAAGCCGGAACGCCCCCGCTTCATCCGGCTTTAGCTAAGACCCCCAGAAGCCCAAGGCCTCTCGCTGGGTTTATGCCGTGATTATTAGCATCGTGTTAGCGTCGCGCCCCAATGCGCCTTGAAATCGAGCTGGTCGACGGCGGCGGAGCCGGCCCGGCGCCCGACCTGCCTCCAGTTCGAATCCCTCCACGCGGCAGTCGCCGCCTAGACCGTTTCGACGCGTCCGTGCTGTGCCTGTTCGCGGCCGTGTCGCTGTTCGTGCTCGGCGCCGATTTGTGGCAGGTGATCGTCCATGGCCGCGTGTGGACCGGCACGGACGGCGTGTACATCGTCGACCAGATGCAGTACCTGGCGTGGATCAAGGACGCCTCCAAGCACGTCCTGTCATCGAACCTGTTCGTGCTGCGCGATACGCCGGCCGACTACTTCAATCCGGCCGTGGTCGTATCCGGCGGGCTGACCGCCCTCGGGATGGCCCCGTGGCTGTCACTGCTGCTGTGGAAACCGGTGGCGGTGATCGCGTTCTTCTTCGCCGTGCGGGCGTTCGCGTGGCGTCTGCTGACGGGCTTGTGGCCGCGGAGGGCTGCGCTCGTGCTCGCGCTGTTCTTCGGCTCGTTCACGAACGTGTACGGCCACTTCAGCGTCCTCGGGGACCTGTTCCCCGGCTTCCTGACATGGGGCTACGTGTTCGGCGTGATGGCGCTGGCGGCGATGGTGTGGGCGCTGGTGGCCCACAACGACTCCCGGTTGAACAACCGCAGGCTGTGGCTGGCCGGGCTGCTCGGGGGCCTCGCGAGCCTGCTGCACCCGTGGAACGGCGAATTGCTGCTCGTGATGGTCGTTGCCGCGGAGCTCGTGATGGTGCTCAGCCGTCATTACAAGCGCGCCGATCTCAAGCTGACGATCGCCACGATCGGCGGCACGGGAGTCCCGCTGCTCTACTACGCGATCCTCGGCAAGGCCGATCTCAGCTGGAAGCTCGCGCAGGTCGCGAGCAAGCACGCGTTTTCGTTCTGGTCGATCACGATCGCGATCGTGCCGCTGCTCGTTCCGGCCGCGGTCGCATACACCAGGCGCCCGACGACGTTCCTCGCCGCAGCCGCACGCACCTGGCCGGTGGCGGCGTTCGGGATCTTCGTCCTCTCCGGGACGAGTCTCGGCGCGACCCCGCTGCACTCGTTCCAGGGGATCACGATTCCGCTGGCGGTGCTTGCCGTCGAGGGGCTCCAGATCATCGGCTGGGAGCGCATCCAGCGCCCTGTCCTCGCCGGTGCCGTCCTCGTCGCGTTGTTCACTATCCCGGCCACGTACGAGGAGTTGCACATCGCCCAGGGCCTCGCGGCGCCGACCCCCGAGAACGCGAACTTCATTCGCAGCGACGAGCGCGCGGCCATCACGTACCTGGCCCACAACAAGAAGCCTGGGAGCGTGATCACGCGGAGCTACCTCGGCGCCGTCGTCCCGGGCCGGACCGGACGTCACACCTACATCGGCGACTGCCTGTGGTCGGAGCCCGGGTGCATGGGGCTCACCTGGAACGCACAGTCGCTGTTCTCGGGCACGCTCACTCCGGCGGTCGCGCGTCGGTTCGTGCTCACGAGCGGTGCGCGGTTCCTGTTGGCCGACTGCGAGACCACCGCCGATATGCGCAAGCTGCTCGGCCCGGTCATCCGCTCGACGCATTCGTTCGGGTGCGCGGCGGTGTATGAGGTCGAGTAGCGCGATCGCGTTCGTCGCGGCCGTGGTCGGCCTCGGCGTTGCGGGCTGCGGATCGGCCCAGACCACCGGAAGCACCCCCAGCACCCGAACCGCCCGAAGCACCCCTCCGGTGGTCAGCGTTTTCCCGATCCCGGGTGACCGGGTGGCCTCGCCGCAGACGCAGATCGCATTCCGCGGCCTGCCGATCCGTCAGGTGGGCAGCGTGGTCGTCACGGGCTCGAAGACCGGTGTGCATACCGGACAGTTCGAATCGGACTCTGACCGAGATGGCGGAAGCTTCCTGCCGACGAAGCCGTTCGACCCCGGCGAAGTGGTCACGGTTCGCACCGGGCTGCACATACTCGGCGCGAGCACGGGAACGTTCCACTTCACGGTGGCCACGCCGTCGGGATCAATCCCGGCGATGCCGCTTCCGCCTGCGAGCCGGGTGCCGGGGGACGAGCTCACGTTTCAGTCGCGGCCCGACCTGACGCCGGCGTCGGTGGAGATCACCAAGGAGGATCCCGCCCCGGGGCCCGACGGCGACGACATCTTCCTCACCCCGCAGCAGGGGCCGACCCAGAACGGCGCGATGATCCTCGACAGGCAGGGCACGCTGCTTTGGTTCCAACCGGTGCCGAACGGGGACATGGCGGCGAACCTCCAGGTTCAGAGCTACGGGGGCCAACCCGTGCTGACCTGGTGGCAGGGTTTTTCGGGCGCGGGCGTAGGCGCCGGCGAGGACGTGATCGAAAACTCCGCGTACCGCCAGATCGCCGTGGTCCGTGCCGCCAACGGGCTGAGCACCGACCTCCACGAGTTCCGGCTTACGCCACAGCGCACGGCGCTGATCACCGCGTACTACCCGGTGTACTGGAATGCGACCGACGTCCACATGTCCTCGCGCCAGATCGTGCTCGACTCGGTGGTCCAGGAGATCGACGTGAAGACCGGGCTGCTGCTGTTCCAGTGGGACAGCCTCGACCACGTCCCGCTGAGCGACGCGTACGAGCCGGCCGTGGCGTCGGCGGGCTTCCCGTACGACTACTTCCACATCAACTCGGTCCAGCTCCAGCAGGACGGCAACCTGCTCATCTCGGCGCGCAACACGTGGGCCGCCTACGAGGTCGACCACCGCACCGGTCAGGTCGTGTGGACGCTGGGCGGCAAGAACTCGAGCTACAAGCTCGGGTCTGGGGTCGAGTTCGCGTTCCAGCACGACGTGCGTCTCCACGCCGACACCGATCCCACCGTGACCCTGTTCGACGACGGTGCCGGCCCGCCAAAGGTCCACTCCCAGTCGCGCGGCGTAGTCGTCCGGCTGAACGACAAGGACATGACCGCCACGCTCGTCGACCAGCAGGTGCATTCGCCGGCGCTGGCGGCGAGCTTCGAGGGCAATGTCCAGGAGCTGCCGGGAGGTGACGACTTCGTCGGCTGGGGTCAGCAGCCGTACTTCAGCGAGTTCAATGAGCAGGGCCAGGTCGATTTCGACGGCCGGTTCGTGGGCGACAACTCGAGCTACCGCGCCTACCGGTTCCCGTGGGTGGGGACGCCGACGACGCTGCCGTCGGTCAAGGCGTCGACGGCCGGCGGCAGCACGAACGTGTACGTGAGCTGGAATGGCGCCACCCAGGTGGCCTCGTGGCTGGTGCTCGCGGGGGCCAGCGAGGACGCGCTCCGGGCCGTCACGACCGCCCCCAAACAGGGCTTCGAGACCCAGATCTCGATCCCGGCGCAGCCGTACCTGGAGGTCCAGGCGCTCAACAGCGCCGGCCGCGCGCTTGCGACCTCGAGCGTCGTAAACGTGGGCTAGTGGGCCACCCTGAGAATCGCCGGAAGCAGGCGGGGATTCGAAGGATGGTCCACAACTGGCAGACTGCCGCGGTCATGCGGCTCTTCGCGCTGCGCGGTGCCAACACCGTCCCCGCCAACGAGGCCGACGCGATCCTCGGCGCCACCGATGTGTTGATGCGCGAGTTGATGGAGCGGAACGATCTGGGCCCCGAGGCGATGGTGAGCTGCATCTTCACGCTGACCGACGATCTCGACGCGGAGTTCCCGGCGGTGGCCGCGCGGGCCCTCGGGTTGAGCCGCGTTCCGCTGCTGTGCGCGCGCGAGGTGCCCGTCCCCGGCTCGCTGCCGCGCGTGATCCGGGTGATGGTCCACTACTACGCCGACGACGACCACGAGCCGCGGCACGTGTACCTGGGGGAGGCGCGCGTGCTCCGGGCGGATCTCGAGTCCGCGCAGTAGGGGCTGGCCTTCGGCCAGCGTCCATGGGGCCTTGCGACCCCGTCCGGACGGGCCCTCACGGCCCCACGGACGCCCGGCGAAGCCGGGCCCCAGATACGCTTGACGGGTGCCGATCGAATTCGCAGAGCGCACCCGCCGGATCCCCACCTACCCGCTCGCCGGTGGCTACGACCTCGGAGCCGACATCGCGATGCTTGCCTCGAACGAGTGCTGCTTCGCGCCGCTCCCGGAGGTCGTGGAGGCGGCGAACAGCGTGCTCGGCGGCGTCAACCGGTACCCCGACCCGTCGTACATGCCGCTGCGCCGGGCGCTCGCCGATCGTTACGGGATTCCGCCCCAGCGGATCGCGCTCGGCAACGGATCGTGCGACATCCTGCTCGCCGCCGGCGAGGCGCTCCTCGAGCCCGGCGCCGAGGTCGTCTACGCCTGGCCGGCATTCAGCGTCTACCCGCATCTCGCCGCCGCGTCGGGGGCGCGGGCGATCCAGGTGCCGCTTGACGACGAGGACCGCCACGACCTCGACGCGATGGCCACCGAGGTCACGGTGGCAACGCGGCTCGTGCTCGTCTGCAACCCCAACAACCCGACCTCGACCGCGGTCGGGCTTGACGAGATCGACGCGTTCATGCGCCGCATCCCGAGTCACGTCGCGGTGATTCTCGACGAGGCCTACTGCGAGTTCTCACTCACGCTCGGCGACACCTACGCGTCGCTCGAGCTCCTGCGCCGGCACCCGAACCTGGTGCTGCTGCGCACGTTCTCGAAGGTCTACGGGCTGGCGGGC
>Ga0335081_10012572_pt1 | contig 13722 bp, 12 predicted proteins | sample Lox_Sample_35_FD_206713 | JGI IMG/M metagenome (GOLD analysis project Ga0335081, IMG submission 206713) | Soil microbial communities from Loxahatchee National Wildlife Refuge, Florida, United States - Lox_Sample_3.5 | ecosystem: Environmental > Terrestrial > Soil > Wetlands | place: USA...
TCCGGTTGGCCGCCGGCAAGCGGGCCGTCGCCCTGGGCCCCGGCCTGTCACTCCATCCGGACACGCAGGCACTCATCCGGGCGCTCGCGCCCCAACTATCCAGTCCGCTTGTCATCGACGCGGACGGATTGAACGCCATCGCCGGCCATGACACGGCGACCACTTCTCGACAGGCGCCGACCGTGCTGACGCCCCATCCCGGCGAGATGGCCCGGCTGCTGGACTGCACGGCTGATCGAGTCGAAGAGGACCGGCCTGCGGCGGCGCGAGAAGCGGCCCGGCGCTATCGAGCCTGGGTGGTGCTCAAGGGCGCCCATACGCTGCTCGCCGATCCGAACGGACGGCTCTGGATCAATACGACCGGCAACCCCGGGATGGCAACCGGCGGCACCGGAGACGTGCTGACCGGCGTGCTCGGTGCACTGCTTGCACAAGCGATCCCATTGCCCGACGCCGCAACCGCCGCGATTTATCTGCACGGTCTGGCGGGGGATCTTGCCGCGCGGCGGGTCGGGGAGATGAGCCTCATCGCCGGCGATCTACTGACGTTTCTTCCGGCGGCCTTTCGCCACGCCTACGCCGAATCGACGTAATTCAAGGACAATTAGAGGCCGATGGGAATACCAGATGGCTCGGGGCATGGGGATGAATAGGGATAGGGATTATGGGGTAGGGATTAAACTGAATGAACCTTACCTCTTATCTCATAATGTTTAATCGTTTAATCCCAGATTTATTTCCGCACAGGCCGGAACAATTCAGGGGCAGCATGCGGCCGATGGTAGATCAACGGTGGTTCGGGGCGTAGGGGCATCGCCAACCCAAAAGCGGAGCGTTTGGGGAATTAATTCAATGTCCCTTCTTCGCCTCTTCCGCACGGGCCCCCACATCAAATGACCGCTCACACTGATTCAGTCACCTTCTTCAGCCGGTCAGCCGCCGAGACCGGCGCGCTGGCCCGCCGCGTCGCTGGCCTCCTCCGAGGCGGCGAGACGATCGCGTTGATCGGTCCGATCGGAGCCGGCAAGACCACCTGGGTGCAGGGACTGGCCGGGGGCCTCGGCTGCCCCGACCGGCCCAACAGTCCGACGTTCGTGCTCCAGCAATGGTACCGGGCCGGCCCGTCGGCGCACCGCCCGATTCCTGTGCTGGTCTGCCATCTTGATCTGTATCGTCTTGACGAGCCGGCCGAGATCGCACGCCTGGGCCTGCTCGAGCCGCTTGACTCGCAACAAGTGACCGTGATTGAATGGGCCGACCGCGCCGGTTCCCTGCTTCCGCCGGATCGGCTGGACCTGACCTTTCACCGACCCGTCACTGGAGATGAGACTGCGCGGATCATCGTCGCCCAGGTCCACGGCCGGGGCCATGAGCACCTGATGGCCGCGTTTCAACCTCTCTCATGACCTCGAGATCGAATCGACAGGAGCTCGCTGAAATCGCGCGACAGCTTGAGGCCTACGGCCGCTATTTTCAACTGGCGGGCTTGGAGGAGGCCGGGCCGGTGAGTGCCCCCACTCGTACAATTGAACCTCCAAGCGTACGGGCGATGGGGGGCGTCGGGGGGAGAGGAGCATCTCCCCCCGAACTGGGCGAGCGCTCCGTGCGAGCGGAACAAACCCCGGCGGAGACGATCAATCGTCCTCCAATACCCCCACACCCCGAGGCCATTGCCCGAACGCAAGAGGCGTCCGCCACACCCGCCGCCGATTCAGCCGCTACGTTGAAGATGATCCGTGACGACCTGGGTGAGTGCACGCGGTGCCGGCTGCACGAGGGACGCACGCATCTCGTTTTCGGCACCGGCAATCCCCGCGCCCGGCTGATGTTCGTCGGCGAGGCGCCGGGTCAGGATGAAGATGAGCAGGGGCTGCCCTTCGTCGGGCGGGCGGGCCAGCTGCTGACAAAGATGATCGAGTCGATGGGATTGAAGCGGGAGGAGGTCTACATCGCCAATGTGCTCAAGTGCCGGCCGCCTGGCAACCGCCCGCCGCGCCCCGATGAGGTCGCCACCTGCGGCCCGTTCCTCCGCAAACAGATCGCCTCGATCAATCCGGAAGTGCTCTGCACGTTGGGCAGCTTCGCGGCACAGGCCGTCCTGCGCCGCGAAGATAAAATTTCCTCCATCCGCGGAAAGTTTTTCATGGTCGACGGCGTCATGGTGCTCCCCACCTATCATCCGGCCTACCTGTTGCGAAATCCCGGCGAGAAGCGCACCGTGTGGGAGGATCTGCAGAAGATCATGGCGGTGCTGAACAAGTCGGCGAGGTCGTCATGAGCGGCACGCGACGAGTGACGAGTGGACGGCACGCCTCCCCTCAAGACGTATCACCACTTGTGTCACATCGCCCACCACTCATCGATCTTCACTCGTCACCGAGTATGCGTCGTCCCCCCCTCATGCCTTCAGACATCGGACACCGATGAATTCCCTGTTCGCTCCCTGGCGGCTACCCTACTTGAAGGGCACCAAGCCGGATCATTGCATCTTCTGCGTCGGAAAACCGGCCGATGACCCCGGCCGCTACATCCTGTACCGCGGCCGGTTGGCCTTCGTGATCATGAACGCCTATCCCTACTCGAACGGCCACCTGATGGTCGCGCCCTACGCGCACGCCTCCGATCTCGACGCCTTGCCGCCCCCCGCGCTCGGCGAGCTGATGGTCGCCACCCGACTGGCGATCGACGTGCTCCGGGGCGTCTACGCGCCGCAGGGGTTCAACGTCGGGATCAATTTCGGCAAGGCGGCCGGCGCCGGCATCGAAGAACACCTGCACGTTCACATCGTGCCGCGCTGGATCGGGGATACCAACTTCATGACCACGGTGGCCGATGTGCGCGTGATCCCAGAGGATCTGCGCCACGCCTACGCGCAGTTGCGGCCGGAATTTCTCAAACGGGCCCGCGCGGGCCGGACGCGCGCCGGACGGCCGGCCGCACACAGGTCGCGATCATGACATCCCCCTCATCTGCGAACGACCAGACGCCGCTGATGCAGCAGCATCGGCGGCTCAAGGAACGCTATCCCGACGCCCTCCTCTTCTTCCGCGTCGGCGATTTTTACGAGCTGTTCGAGGAGGATGCGCTGAAGGGCTCTCAATTGTTGAACATCGCCCTGACCTCCCGAGACAAACACAGGCCGAATCCCACGCCGCTCTGCGGCGTGCCGGCCGTCGCGGTCACAAGCTACGTGGCCAAGCTGATCAGGGCCGGGCAGGCTGTCGCCATCTGCGAGCAGCTCGACTCGCCAGGCCCCGCAGGCCGGACCCCGCTCATGGCGCGCGAAGTGGTTCGCGTCATCACGCCGGGTACGGTCCTGGAGCCGGCGCTGCTCGACCCGAAGTCGTCCGCATTCGTCGGCGCGGTGGCGCAGATCGGCCGGCAGACCGGCGCGGCGTGGGTCGATCTTTCCACCGGCCAGGGCTGGGTGTCCGGCATCGACGGTCCCCGCCCGCAGGACGAGGTCGCCGAGCTGTTCCGACAGTGGAACGTCAAGGAGCTGCTGCTGCCGTCGGGGACGGCCATGCTGCCGGCCTGGCGCGACACATTGACCGGGCTCAGACTGGTCGACCGCCCGGCCGACGCCTTCACGCCCGATACCGGCCTCCGCCTGCTCCATCGCCATTTTCACGTCGAATCACTGGCCGCGTGGGGCGGCTCGGACGATCCGGCGGTACTCGGCGCCGTCGGAGCCTTGCTGCAGTATTTGGAGGAGACCCAACTGCAGGCGCTCTCCCATCTGCGCGCGCTGCGCTCTTACCGCCGGGAGCGCTTCCTCTCGATCGATCCGACCACCCAAGCCCATCTGGAGCTCACCGAGCGGTCCGCGGCCGGAACGGACGACGGCCGGCGCGACGGCACGCTGCTGGGCGTGATCGATCGCACGATGACGGCAATGGGTGGACGGCTGCTCCGCCACTGGTTGCTCCACCCGTTGCTCGACGCAGGCGACATCAACCAACGACTCGACCGGGTCGAAGCTTTCACGGCCGATTACGAACGGCGCGCCGCCCTGCGGACCGTCCTAGGCGGCGTCGGCGATCTTGAGCGGATCATCAGCCGGGTGAGCCTCAACGCCGCCAACGCGCGCGATCTGGTGCAATTGAAGGAGTCGATCGACCGTCTCCCCGACGTCTGGAAACTACTGAATCGCCATCCGGAAGAGGGACAAGTCGGACAGCCGCTCAGCTCGTTGACGGACAAATGGGACGACCTGAAGGATCTGGTCCGGATGATCGACGCCGCGCTGGTCGATGCGCCGCCGCTTGCGCTGAAGGAGGGCGGGCTCATCAAACCGGGCCATCACGCCGAGCTGGATGAGCTGCGTGACATCAGCCGGAACGGGAAGCAGTGGATCGCGCAGCTCGAAGGCCGGGAGCGCCAGCGGACCGGCATCGATTCGCTGAAGGTCCGGTACAACCAGGTCTTCGGTTATTTCATCGAGGTCTCGAAGGCGAATCTCGCCAGGGTCCCCGACGACTTTCATCGCAAGCAGACGCTGGTCAACGCGGAGCGGTTCATCACCCCGGAGCTCAAGGAGCTCGAATCGAAGGTGCTGGGGGCCGAGGAGCGGATCTGCCAGCTGGAATATCAGCTGTATAATGAATTGCGCGGACGGATCGCCGGACAGGCGGCGCGCGTGCAGGAGATGGCGGAGCGGTTGGCCGAGATCGACACGCTGGCCGCGTTGGGCGACGCGGCCGTCGCCGGCCGGTACACGCGCCCCGTCCTCTCCGACGGCGTGTCGATGACGATCCGGGGCGGCCGCCACCCGGTGGTCGAGCAGGCGCTGGGGCCGAACCGATTCGTCCCGAACGACATTCGCCTCAATGACTCCGACCACACGCTCCTGATCATCACCGGCCCCAACATGGCGGGCAAATCAACCTATTTGCGTCAGGTCGCCCATATCGTGATCCTGGCCCAGATGGGCAGTTTCGTTCCGGCCGAGGCGGCCGAGATCGGCCTGGTCGACGGCATCTTCACCCGGATCGGCGCGACGGACGATCTGGTCGGCGGCCGGAGCACCTTCATGGTGGAAATGAATGAAACCGCGGCCATCCTGCAACGCGCCACGCCGCGCAGCCTGATTCTGCTGGATGAAGTCGGCCGCGGCACCTCCACCTTCGACGGCGTCAGCATCGCCTGGGCCGTGGCCGAACATCTATATCGGGTGATCGGCGCGCGGACGCTCTTCGCCACCCACTATCACGAGCTGACCGAGCTGTCGCACCTGCACGAGGGGATCAAGGCCTGCCATGTCGCCGTCCGGGAATGGAATAATGAGATCGTGTTTTTGAGGACGATCGTCGAAGGGGGGAGCGACCGGAGCTATGGGATTCAGGTCGCCCGGCTGGCGGGGCTGCCCGAGAGCGTCATCGCAACGGCAAAAAACGTGCTGGCGAGGCTGGAAGCTCAAGGCGGCACAATCGCGCCGGCCGATACGTCACGACCGGCCATGTCTCCCCCTCCCCAAACGAATCTTTTCGACTCGCCCTTGCAACAAATTGTCGATGAGCTGGCTGCGCTCGATCCCAACCATATGACGCCGATGCAGGCGCTGGACGTATTGGAAAAAATAAAAAGAAAGGCGTCCACCTTCTGAACACCATGCGCATCGTATCGAACCGGGACGCACCCCAGTCCTCTGGCCGCACCACTCGCGGCGTCTCGCGTGACTGCTGATGTATGAACACCGCACCGCGCCGCTGCTGCCGAGGCCGGCCTACATCGCCCGCGTGGTCCGCAGCATCGCCGCCGGCCTGTTGATGATCCTGTGCTCGCTGTTGATCGGGATGATCGGCTATCGCGCCTTTGAACAGATGACCTGGATCGATGCGTTTTCCAACGCCACCATGATCTTGTCCGGCATGGGGCCGCTGGGGCCGCTGCACACGTCGGCCGGCAAGTTGTTCGCCGGCTGTTACGCGCTCTTCAGCGGTCTGGCGTTCATCGTGATTGTGGGCGTCATCGTCGCGCCGGTGGTCCACCGGTTTCTGCACAAATTCCATCTCGAATTTGACCAACGCCGAAACAACCCCTGACACGTCGGCGCGACCGTGCACGCGCCGCGGCCGCGACGCCGCCTGGTCTTCATGAACCGTGCCGTCCGGTTTGCCATCCTGGTTTCCGCGGTCATCGGTCTGGCGGTCGCGGTGGGTCTCCTGCCACCCATCCGGCAGGACCCCGCCTATCACCGCTTGGCCGATCAGCGATCGCTCTGGGGCATTCAGAACGCGGCCGACACCGGATCGAATCTCGCAATTCTGGCCGCCGGAACGGCCGGCCTCCTCCAGTTGTGGCGGTCCCGCCGACCCGGCACATCGGCGTCGCTCAGCGCCGCCGCCGGCCGATGGGTCTACTGGCGGTTGTACGCGGCCTCCCTCCTGGCGGCAATCGGCTCGATCTACTACCATCTGTCGCCCGACACGCCGCGCCTGCTCTGGGATCGTCTGCCCCTGGCACTGCTGTTGGCGTCGTTTCTGGCGATGCTCATCACCGAACGGATCGGGGCGGGACCGGGGTTGCTCGCCGGACCTCCGCTGGTGCTTCTGGCCGTCGGCTCGGTGCTCTATTGGTACGCGGGGGAGCTCCACGGCGAGGGCGATCTGCGCCCGTATGTGTTCGTGCAAGGGGCGGCGCTGGTCCTGTCGCCGCTGCTCCTTGTTATGGGAGAGTCGACGTTCCCTGGCGAGACGGTCCGCTGGTGGGGGCTCCTGCTGCTCTACGCGCTGGCCAAAGGATGTGAGCAGCTCGATCACCAGCTGTTTGCACTCGGGCATGTGGTCAGCGGCCACACGCTCAAGCACCTTCTGGCCGCGGGGGCCATTTTCATGACGGTTCGGATCCGGGCTCTCCGGGACGCGACGGATCCGCCGGCCTACGATGACAGACCGTTCACCGGGCGGATATAATCTGATCCCAGCCACCCAGGAGCGTCGCGACAATGGATTACTACGAATCAAAGGATCTCGGCCGGTTCGAGGAAGTGGGCAAGTTCGCCGGCGGCCTGATGAAAAAATTCTTTGACTATTATAATGAGGCGACCGGCACCGACGGCGCGCTGAGCAGGCGGGAAAAGGCGCTCATCGCCCTGGCCGTCGCCCATTCAAGACAATGTCCCTACTGCATCGACGCCTACACGACCCAGTGCCTGGAGACGGGCTCCAACCCCGAGCAGATGTCGGAGGCGGTCCACGTGGCTGCGGCGATGGAGGCCGGCATGACCTTGATCCATGCCATCCAGATGCACAACAGCCTCAAGCGGCAGGGGGGATAGCGGCGTGCCCCCCGAACGACCGGCGCATGGGTTGGACGAGACCCGGTATCCCTTCCTCGAGACGCTGGCTCGCCACCACCTGACACTGGCCCCCGTCTCAATCGACACGCTGCAGGTCAACGTCGGCAAACTCTGCAATCAAGCCTGCCATCATTGCCACGTCGACGCCTCCCCCTACCGGACCGAGATCATGGAGCGGAAGACGATCGACCGCTGTCTGGAGATTCTCCGCGACCATCCGTCGATCAGAAATCTCGACCTGACCGGCGGGGCACCGGAGCTGAATCCCTCTTTTGACGACTTTGTCATCGAGGCGAAACAACTGGGCAAGCACGTGATGGTCCGCCACAACCTGACCGTCACCTTTGACGGCAACCCCAGGACGAAGGAATCGAAACGCTACCTGCCCGAGTTCTTCGCGCGGCACGGGGTCGAGGTGATCTCCTCGCTCCCCTATTATCAGGAATATTTCACCGACAAGCAACGAGGACTGGGCGTCTTCAACAAAAGCATCGAAAGCCTCAAGCTCCTCAACGCCCAGGGGTACGGACAGGAGGGCGGCCGGCTGGTGCTCGACCTGGTCTATAATCCCGTCGGCGCCTTTCTGCCGGCAGCCCAAGCGAGCCTGGAGGCCGACTTCAAGCGGGAGCTGTCAAGGAAATTCGGCATCAGCTTCAACCGGCTCTATACGATCACGAACATGCCGATCCACCGCTTCCGGGATCAACTCGAACGGCTCGGGGCCTATGACGAGTACATGACCAAGCTCGTCAATGCCTTCAATCCATCGGCAGCGGTCGGTGTGATGTGCCGGTCGATGATCAGCGTCGGCTACGACGGCACGCTCTACGACTGCGACTTCAACCAGATGCTGGAAATGCGGATAGCTGCCCCCGGGCGGCGCGAACCAGAGTTCCCCGCGTCGAGGCCGGGGGCAGCGACCGGCGAGCCACGCGAGTGTGAGGGGGAGGCTCGGGGCGTGGGGGCATCGGAGGACGCCATGCCGATTCCGCACGGGCCCCCACATCGCATGCCGGCGACGCGAGCCTCTACAATAGACAACGGCAAGCCTCTCACGGTCTTTGATTTCGATTATGACGCGCTGATCACACGGCGGATCCGTTTCGCCTCCCATTGTTTCGGATGCACGGCCGGCGCCGGCAGCAGTTGCGGCGGAGAAATCATCCATGAAGAAGAATCACATGCCCATCCTCACTGAACCGATTGGCAGTCTTCCCAGGCCAAAGGCATTAATCGACGGCATCACCGCCTTCGCCGCCGGCCGCCTCCCGCAGTCGGAGATGAACCGCCTCTACGACGCCGTGCTGATTGACACCATCAAACAGTTCGAAGCGACTGGTTCTCCGGTCATCACGGACGGCGAACAGACCAAGCCGAGCTTCGCGACCTACCCGATCCACGGGCTGAAGATGCTCGCCTCCGAGGGCGTGACGATTCCGTTTGCCGACGGCCACACACGCCGGTTGCCTGTCATCACGGCCGGGCCGTTTCATTATCAAACCTATGCCGACCGCTATCTGGAGGCTGCGAAGCGCCGCACCCGCCTCCCGGTCAAGCAGGCGGTGATCTCAGCATCGGCGTTGAGCCTCCTCTACCCCCAGGCTGGCATCCCTGGTTATTCACAGGAAGCCTTCATCAACGACCTGCTCCGCGAGCATGAGATCGACATCCGCCGTTGCCTCGAGAAGGGGGCACACGTGGTGCAGACTGATTTTACCGAGGGACGGCTGGCCCTGAAGCTCGATCCGTCCGGCGGGCTGCTCAAGCAGTTCATCGCGCTGAACAACCGGGTGCTGGTGCGGTTTTCACCTGAAGAGCGGAGGCGGATCGGCGTGCACATCTGCCCGGGCGGCGACTTCGATTCGACCCACAGTGCCGACGTCGACTACGCCGGCCTGCTGCCGCATTTATTCCAACTGAATGCCGGCAACTTCTATCTGCAACTGGCGAACGAGAGGGACCGCGCCAGGGTGCCGCGCATCATCAAGGAGCAGGCCCAGCCGTACCAGCGGCTCTTCATCGGCGTGACCGATCCGATCGACCCTCGCGTCGAAACGGCCGAGGAGGTCAAGTCGCGCACTCTTGAGGCCGCCGCCGTCCTGCCGGTCGACCGGCTGGGGACGACCGACGATTGCGGCTTCTCGCCCTTCGGCGACGATACCTCGACACCGAGGGAGACGGCCTTCGCCAAAATCAGGGCGAGGATCGACGGCACGCGGCTGGCCGCCCAGGCGCTCGGGATCGCCTAAACCGTCATGTCCGACACCTCAGGCGACGGCTGTGCGTTCTGTCAGATCGTCGCGGGTGAATCATCGGACAGCGTGATCTTCGACGATGAGGTCTCGCTGGTGTTTCTTGACCATCGTCCGCTGCTGCGGGGCCATTGCCTGCTCGTCCCCAAACATCACGTCGAGACGTTCCATGACCTTCCCGCCACCTTGATCGCCCCCCTCTTCACCAACGCGCAGCTGATTGCGCGCGCGGTGGAACGGGGAATGCAAGCGGACGGCACCTTTCTCGCCATCAACACCCGCGTCAGCCAGAGCGTACCCCATCTGCACATCCATGTCGTGCCGCGCTGGAAGAAGGACGGCCTCTTTTCAAAGATCTTGATCTGGCGGCGCCGGCCCTACAGGAGCGAGCGGGAAATGGCTGAGATCAAACACGCGATTCAAACCGCCATCAATGACCTACGAACGGAGCACACACAGCCGGGCGCCTGACGAAAACGGGCTCTGTTCCCCAAGGGAACAGAGCCCGAACATTGATCGTCGCTTGCGGCCGCGATTATTTATTCGGCTGCGGCGTGATCCGCAGATAAGGCTTGATCGTCTTGAAGCCCTTCGGGAACTTTTTCTTGGCCTCCTCATCCGTCACCGACATGGCGATGATGCAATCCTGCCCCGGTTTCCAGTCTGCCGGCGTGGCGACGCTGTATTGCGCCGACAGTTGCAGTGAGTCGATCACCCGCAGGATCTCGTCGAAATTGCGCCCTGCCGACGCCGGATAGGTCAGGGTCAGCTTCACTTTCTTGTCCGGCCCGATGATGAAGACCGACCGGACGGTCAGATTGTCCAGCGCGTTGGGGTGGATCATGTCGTACAGGGTGGCCACTTTCTTGTCCGGATCGGCGATGATCGGATAATTGACGGTCGTCTTCTGCGTCTCGTTGATGTCCTGGACCCAGCTCTTGTGATCATCGATTCTATCCACGCTGAGCGCGAAGACTTTGACACCCCGCTTGTCAAATTCCTGTTTCAGGGCCGCCACCCGTCCCAGTTCGGTCGTGCACACCGGGGTGTAATCCTTCGGATGGGAAAAGAGAACCGCCCAGCTCCCCTCGATCGCCTTGTGGAACTGGATCGTGCCTTGTGTGGACTCGGCGGTAAAATCTGGTGCAAGATCTCCCAGTCGAACTGCCATGACAGGCTCCTTTCCGTCAGGTCGGTGAAGGAGAAAAGTCTAACAACTCCGTTTGCGCCGAGTCAATGGTCTCGCGCGCGTCACGACCGGTGCGACACACCGGGAGCCGACGGCCCCAGCAGCGTCACCGAATAGGTCGACGGCACGAAGAGCGAGGCCGCCAGCCGGCGCACCTGCGATGGGGTGACGGCTTCGACGGCGCGCAACCCCTCCTCGATCGGCGTCACGCGGTCGAGATACAACAATTCGCGTGCCAGCCGGCTCATCCGCGCATGCGGGTGCTCAAGACCGAGCAGCACCGTACCCCGCAGCTGCTCCTTCGCCTGGCCAAGCTCCCGTCTGCCCACGCCCGTTCGGGCGAGCGCGTGCAATTCCCGTTCGATCAACTTCACCACTTTGGCACCGGCCGACGGCTGACAGGCCGCGTACACCGACGTCGTTCCCGTGTCGGCGAAACTGTGCTGGGATGAATAGACGGTATAGGCCAGGCCCCTCCGCTCACGCACCTCCTGGAACAAGCGCGAGCTGACGCTGCCGCCAAGAATCGTATTGAGCAGATAGCCGGCAAAGCGGTCGGGATGATGCTGCGGCAGCCCCGGCGCACTCAGGCAGCAATGCAGCTGAGTCAGTGACCGTCGGATAAATCGCACCCCTTGGCGGGCCGGAGGGGCCGGAGGCGCCCCTCCGGAGCGTCCGGCCGAGAACCGGGGGCGCCACCGGCCGAAGGTCCGATCGAGTTGCCGGAGGAGCGGCCGCCACTGCAGCCGGCCGGCCGCCGCGACGATCATGTTCGAGGGCCGGTAGTGGTTCCGCCAGAATCCCACGACCTGGCGTCGGGACAGACGGCCAACCGAGTGCGCGGTGCCCTGCACGGGCCGGCCCAGCGGATGGCGTCCCCACAGCTGTCGTGCATGCAGGTCGTGCACCATCTCCTCCGGATTGTCATCGACCATTCGGATCTCTTCGATGACAACCTGCCGCTCCTTCTCGACATCGCGGGCCGTCAGACCCGGATGGAGCACCAGGTCGGCCAGCAGGTCGACGGCGTGGGGCAGGTGCTCACCCAGCACGGAAGCGTAGAAGGCGGTATGCTCGCGGGTGGTGAACGCGTTCAGCTCGCCGCCGAGCCGGTCGATCTCTTCGGAAATGTCCCGGGCGCTGCGGTGCGCGGTGCCTTTAAAGCAGAGGTGCTCGAGAAAATGGGCCAGCCCGGCCTCCTCCGACAGCTCGTGGCGGGACCCCACTTGGCACCAGACGCCGATGGCGACGGACTGCGATTCGGACATCGGCTCGGCCAACACCCGAAGGCCGTTGGCAAGCCGCCCGTAGCGGTAGGGCCGTGCCATGACGGTCAGCCGCCGACGGATTCCTTCTTGGCCTCGTCGGCCGGCAGGGCGTCCTTCCGGCTCAGGCGGATCTTGCCCTGCTTGTCCACCTCCAGTACCTTGACCTGAACTTCGTCCCCTTCCTTCAGGATATCCGTAACCGCCTTGACACGGTAAGGCGCGAGCTGAGAGATATGCACCAGTCCGTCGGTATTGGGTCCAAGCTGGACGATCGCCCCAAACTCCATGATCCGCCTGACGCGACCGGTGTAAATTTTCCCGACCTCGACCTCCTGCGTCGTCTGCTGGATCATTTCAATCGCCTGCCGGGCGGCGCCTTCATCCGTGGAGGCGATGCTGACCAGACCGTCGTCGGCCACATCGATCTTCACACCGGTCTTCTCAATGATGGCGCGGATGTTCTTGCCGCCGGGGCCGATCAGGCCGCCGATCTTTTCCGGCCGGATGCGGATGTTGACGATGCGGGGGGCGTAGGTCGACAGCTCCGTGCGAGGCACCGACAGCGCTTCCTCCATCTTGCCGATGATAAACAGCCGTCCCTCACGCGCCTGGTGCAACGCCTGCTTCAGCAGCTGGCTCGTGATCCCGCCGATCTTCATGTCCATCTGCAGGGCGGTAATGCCCTGGCGCGTGCCGGTCACCTTGAAATCCATGTCGCCAAGATGATCCTCCAGTCCGAGGATGTCGGACAGAATGGCGACGCGGTCCCCCTCCTTAATCAGTCCCATCGCGATGCCGCCGACGGGCTCCGTGATCGGCACGCCGGCGTCCATCAACGCCAGCGTCCCGGCGCAGACCGTTGCCATCGACGACGACCCGTTCGATTCGAGAATGTCCGACACCAGCCTGACCGTGTAAGGGAACTTCTCCTTGTTCGGCATCACGGCCTTGAGCGCGCGCTCCGCCAGGGCGCCGTGCCCGATTTCCCGCCGCCCCGGGCCCCGCAACGGACGGGCCTCACCCACGCTGAACGGAGGAAAGTTGTAATGCAGCATGAATGACTTGGTCGATTCGCCTTCGAGCGCGTCGATGCGCTGCTCGTCTTCGCCGGTCCCGAGCGTGACGACCGACAGGCTCTGCGTCTCTCCACGGGTGAACAGGGCGGAGCCATGCGTTCTCGGCAACAGCCCCACCTCGCAGGTGATCGGCCGGATGTCAGCCGGACCGCGGCCGTCGGCCCGTTTCTTGTCCTGGAGCACGATCTCGCGCATCCGCTTGCGTTCAAGATCGTGAAAAATCGACGCGATCTTCCGTTGCTGTTCTGCGTCGTCGGGCGCCAGCGAGCTCTGAACCCCGGCCAGGATCTCATCCAGCCTCGCCTGCCGCTCCAGCTTCTGGGCGATTCGCAACGACTCGGCGATCCGGGATTCCGTCGCGGCGGCGACCTGCGCCGCCAGCGTCGTGTCGGTCACGGCGAGGGACACCTGCCGCTTGGGTTTGCCGATCACAAACGACAGTTCCTTCTCCAGATCGATCACCTGCTGGACCTGCTGGTGGGCCAGTTCGAGCGCGGCCAGCATGATGTCTTCCGACAGTCCCTTCGCCTCTCCTTCCACCATGATGATGGCGTCTTTGGTGCCGGCGACGACCAGGTCGAGCTCGCTCCGTTCAAGCTGCGTCGGCGTCGGATTGACGACCAGTTCGCCGTCGATC
>Ga0335081_10012573_pt1 | contig 13722 bp, 8 predicted proteins | sample Lox_Sample_35_FD_206713 | JGI IMG/M metagenome (GOLD analysis project Ga0335081, IMG submission 206713) | Soil microbial communities from Loxahatchee National Wildlife Refuge, Florida, United States - Lox_Sample_3.5 | ecosystem: Environmental > Terrestrial > Soil > Wetlands | place: USA: Florida...
GTCAAGCTGGGCCTGGTTGTATTTGTTTTCCTCCAGGTCTGACCGACGTTCGCGCGGCTCTGCCATGATGTCCTCCGTCAAAACACCCCGCTGTGCCCTAATGGACAGCGGGGCAGCACCAGTACTGTCGCGATTCTTTACCTCATTCAAATCACGTCGTTCCAAATCACGTCGTTCGGTTACTTCATTGACCTACTTCATGCCGGTCATGCTGTTTTGCATTTTCTGATTAGTGGTCTCCGCCTGTTTCAGGTGGTCCTGCAAGGTCGGCAAGGTAGTGGAGGCGAAATCCTTCACCTGCGCGTCTGTGCCGTTCCTGCTTTCTTTGTTGAATTCCGCGATGTCGGCCTTGTGGTCCTTCACCATATCGGCCATGTAGGCCTTATCGAACTCTTCGCCGGAAAGCTTGGAAAGCCGCTCCTGCGTGGCCTTGTCTTTCAGGGTGAGGTCCTGGGGCAACTCGATGCCTTTGCTGGAGGCGATCTGCTTGAGCTGATCGTTGGCTTTGCTGTGATCATCCACCATACGCTGGCCGAACTGCTTCACATCCTGGCTGGAGGCTTTCTGCACAGCGAGCTGGCCGAATGCAACCTCCGCCATGCCGCCGTCGGCAGCGTCTTTGATGAACTTCTTGTCGGTTGTACTTAGATCGGACGTTCCGGTATCGGCCCGGCCCATGGTTGTACTCGAATTGGAACCCATGGACGACGTCTGCGCGGCCGCCATGGGCAGCATTCCGGCCAGCGTGAGACTCAGCACGGCCAGGTAAAGTTTGTAATTTCCTGTTTTCATGAGCATCTCCTTTTGCACGAGCATCTCCCTGCGATGCGCTTCTCCCCATGCGCGTGTCTAGAATCGAAGCTAGTTCGGCGTCGAGAGAGTCACAATCGGGGGATACACCCACCGGAGGGGGGAGATGTTATGTAAGGGATTTTTTAGATGGTCTTTTCGGGACAATGGGAATTTCGGGCGGTGGCGGGGTTTGTGCGCCATTGGTGCCTCGGCGGAGAGCGGGGGCGGCTGCCCCCAACATGCTGACGAACAATATCTGTTGACGCAGCTATCTTTCTATCAACATTTTGCGTCTATTCTCATTATCGGGCTGTGTTGATCTTCATCCATGCTTGCCGAGGCGAATACGCCAGCCGTGCCGGGCCAGGTCCTATCAGCGGTCCGGGCGGTGATCGCTGACGATGAACGGCTGGCCCGCGAAAAACTGCACCTGCTGCTCAACGCCGAAAGCGACGTTGAGGTGGTGGCCGAATGCGCCAGCGGGCGCGAGACGGTTGCGGCAGTACGCACCGCCAAACCGACGTTACTGTTGCTCGACATCCAAATGCCCGACCTGGATGGCTTCCAGGTGCTTTCCGAAATTCCTCCCGAAGAAATGCCGGTAGTGATTTTCACTTCGGCCCATGACCAATATGCGATCCGCGCCTTTGAGGCGCACGCGCTCGACTATCTGCTCAAGCCGTTCGACCAGGAGCGGCTGCATCACGCGGTGGAACGGGCGCGGGATGAGATGCGGAAAACTCAGGCCCGGGAAGTCACGCACCGGATTCTCGATCTTCTGGCGCAGCGGAAATCGCAGGAGCGGGCGCGCTCCGATTTCGAGCGGCGGCTGGTGGTCAAATCGAAGGGACGGGTCGTGTTTCTCGATCTCGATGAGATTGACTGGGTGGGGGCGGACGCGAACTATGTGCGCCTAAATGCAGGGAAAGAATCGTACCTGCTGCGGGAGACGATCTCGCGCGCCGCCGAGCGCATGGACCCGAACATTTTTATTCGCATTCACCGTTCCACGCTGGTCAACGTGCGCAAAATCAAGGAACTGATTCCCGTCAACAGCGGGGAATATGTGGTGGTGCTGCGCAACGGCAAAGAGCTTTCCTGCAGCCGAAGTTACCGCGCGGGCCTGCAGCGGATGATCGAGCAGAACTCGTAGCGCTTCGGTCTTACTCATGATGCGTGTGACCGTAGCCCGGCAGGGTCACGATCATAAAACCTTGCGGCCCCTGATATCCGATGGAGGGCAGGCCTTCCTCGAAATCTCCCGTCGAGCCGATATCTTCGTTGGTCAGGTTAGGGGCGTAGAACATCACGTGCGGCGGAAACGACTCAACCTTTCCGGTCTCTGAATCGAAGTTGCGAATGTCCCCGGAAAGCATGTATGCCACCCCGGGGCGGCGCGGCGAAATGTATTTGCCGGAGCGGAAGCCGGCTTCGATTTCAGCCTTGATCTGCGGAACCGGCGTTCCGCGCATGAGCAGTTCGCCAAAGCGCAAGACCTTCGGCAAGATCGTGGCAGTGCCTTCGGCGTCATAGCAGGTGGGCTTGAGGGCAAGCGGATGGTCTCGATTCACGATGCAGGTAAACCCATTTGAGCTCTCGCGCACTTTGACGAAGCCCTTTTCTTCAAGGACATAAACTCCGGCTCGATCGCGCAGTTGCGGAGGGGCTGCGCTCAGGGCTATTTCGATCTCCCGTTCGCGCGGAAGCAATTGAGGAATCGCCGGGATTTGCGGGCCCTGGTTCGGTCCCGGAATCGGATTTGCTGCTGCCCCGGGAATTGGCCATAACAAGTTCAGCAATAGCAACGACAATAAAGCAGGCGACAGAAGATGAACTTTCGCAGAATGCATGACGGACCTCGCAGTCGAGCCTTGGTAGCTTAGAACTTCCAAGGCGGCAAACTTGCAGCGCGCACGGAGTGCTCAGGCTGCGGCGTCGAATCACGCGGCAACAGGGACGAATCCATCGCCGGGTGCTGCTTATGCTGTTTCCCTTGAAGCCAGCTCCCCGCCCACCCCCGCGCTGTAGAGCCGGCACGGAATGCGAATCCGCACCGAGGTTCCACCCTCAGGCAGCTTCGCCAGCTCGAGGTGTTGGCCTGCGCCGTACAGGGTGGAAAGGCGCTCGCGAGTCGCCCGTAATCCCAGACCTTGGGCGGAGGTCATTTCGGCCGTACTCAGGCCGGCCCCGTTATCGGAAACGGCAAGATAGAGTTCGCCATCTTTCACGCTCGCCTCGATGTGGATGGTTCCGCCTTCGAGGCGCTTCGAGACGCCGTGCTTCACGGCGTTATCCACCAGCGGCTGCAGCAGCAGATGGGGAACCAGAGCGTCCAGCGTCTCCGGCGCGATATCGAATTTCACTTTCAGTCTCTCTTCGAAACGGATTTTTTCAATCTCCAGATAACAATTCACCAGCTCGACTTCGCGGCTGAGGGTAGTGATCTGCGTTCCCGCATCTTCCAGGACCATGCGCAGCAGGTCGCTGAGCCGGGTCATCATGCGGTCGGCGGCGGAGACGTCGGTGAGCATCAGGGCGGAGATCGAGTGCAGCGTATTGAAGAGAAAGTGCGGCTGGAGCTGGCTTTTCAGCGCCCGCAGTTGCGCCTTGGCCAACTGCTCCTGCAGTTGGGAAGTGCGAAGCTCGCGCTCACGCAGGCCCTGGTAGTAGGAGATGGCATGGGCCACGAGCAGAATCGGGGCGTAGGTGCCCGTGATGTCGTCCACAATGTTGATGAAGAAGAGCGACTCCAGAAAATGCCATCGAACCTGGGGCGCGTGTGCGGTGAAGTCCCAGATAATCCAGATCCTGTGGTAGTTGTTGTCCCAGGCCGGATAAGTAAGCGCCCTGAGCAGGACGTGGGCGAAGGAAAAGACGATTCCTCCCGCCAGATAGAGCAGGGTGCGCGACGCCCATTTGTCGCGCCGGAAGGGATAGCGCACGGCCAAGCCGAATGCGAGCGGGGTGAGCGGGGCGTAGCTGAGCACCTGGGCCAGCTCGAGGCCCAGCATGTCCAGGAAATGGGTGGGCATGCCGCGCAGGCGGTCGAACTGGTAGATAGTGAAGCTGGCCACCAGAGCGATCGCGGCCCACACCGCGAAGCTCACGGCCCAGATCAGCCAGGGACGCCGCTGGCCCACAGGTGATGGCGCGGCGGGCGCGTTGGGAGCGAGAACAGTGGTTCGTCGCGGTCGGCGCAGCAGCTCACCGCCGCAGTTGGGACAGGTCCCGTGCGCCGCCGAAGCGCACTCCGGGCAGAAGGTGCATTCGAAGGAGCAGATATACGCCGGGTCCCCGCCGGCCAGCGCCCGTCCGCACCGTTCACAATTGGTTTTCATATCCAGCTGCATAGGGCGCCGCAATTCGGCGTGCTATTGTGCTCCGTCCCGGCGCCGGGTGTCGAGCGCATACAAAAAACGCGGATACAAAAAAGGAGGAGCCATTTCGCTCCTCCTGAGAAGTTTCCCACTGAGCAGAGCTAGAAAATAATCTTGGCGCCGAACTGCAGACGGCGCCGGCCAATGCCATCGGTGATGATGTTGGCGGTGCCAAAGTTGCTGTCGCCCCCATTGGGATTGAAGGCCAGGCTGCCAAATTCGTTGATCCCGTTGACGCTGGCGACGGCGGCGTTGGCATTCACGATCGGGATTCCGAGCCACTGATGATTGAAGAGGTTGAACGCCTCCGCCTGCAATTGCACGGTGAAGCGCTCGTTGATCTTCGTGTTCTTGAAGACGGCCATGTTGACGGTGCTGATGGGTTGACCGCGCTCAGTATTGCGGCCCACTCCCAGGAACGGCGAGCCGAAGAACTGGGCCGCCGCCACGTTGTTGATGATCCAATGCGCCTGGCTGAGCGAGATCGGATTGCCGGTATTGAGGCTCACCAGGCCGCAGTCCGCTGCGGTTGCGTCCATGCACTGGCCAACGGAAGAGAACGGCGCCGCTGTGTTTTCGAGAATCGGCCGGCAGGTATCTAACGAACCGCCGGTGAAATCGGTGGGATCGCACAGACCCTGGCCGGCATTCTGCACCACGGTCCAAGGCTGACCGCTCGTATAGCGATAGGTGCCGTTGATTTCCCAGCCGCCCATCAGCCGGCCGAGAAAGCCGCCCTGCTGGTGGCGGAACGGCAGATCGTAAACCCACAACGCGCCAAGCACGTTGGGAAAGTCGTAGCTGCTATTGGCGCGTTCCGCGTTGCTGACGTCAAACGGGTTCTGCGCCAGGTTGAAAAGCGTGCCTTCGCCGGAAAGAGAAGAGAAGGCTTCTGAGGCGTTGTCAATGGTTTTGCTGTAGGTGTAGGAGACTTGTCCGGTAAAACCATGCCAGCCCTGAAGCCGGATCTGGCTTTGCAGGCCGTTATAGATGGAAAAGCCCGTGTTGGCGTATTGAATGACTTTGCTGTAGTTGCAGTTGGCATATCCGACGGGGTTCTGGAATTGGTCCGCGCCCGTCGAACCCGGCGTACCAGGAGTGGTGCAGGGAGTGTAGCCGGACGGGATCAGGTTGCCGAATCCGTTGTTGATGAGGGGCAGCAGGTCAGGATTTCCATTGATTTCCTGGAAGTTGGCGACGTCGTGGTTCCCCACGTAACGGGCCTCGACCGCCATCTTGTTCCCGATCTGGCGCTGGATGCCGAAGTTCCATTGCTGCGAGTAGGGATTGCGGAAGTTGGAACCGAACTGGAGCTCCGTGGCAAAACCGGGATTTCCCTTGGGTGCGAGCGGAAACAGCGCGGCAGCGATATCGGCGCCGTCAAGAATTGGAATGTTCGGCAGCCCCGCAGCGCCGGTGCCGGCCGCATTGGGAATGGTAGCGAGGTTCGTGAATGGCGATGAACCCTCCACGTTGCTGGCGAGATTGTAATAAGAGACGTCGTAGGCGATGCGGAAACCGCCTCGGACTACAGTTTTGTCATGGCCGAACAAACCCTCGAACACTCGCGGGGTCCAGGCGAAACCGATCACCGGTCCAAAGTTGTGATAGTGGTTAGGAACTTGCGGCACGGTGGTGAGATTGAGCGGCAGGCTCTTGTCCCACAGAGCGTTGGGCCCGGTCTGAGTGGCCACGCTTTCATCGTGCAACAGGTTGCTGGCCTGCTGGTAGAACTCCCAGCGGAGGCCGAGGTTCAGAGTCAGATTTTCCTTTATGTGCCAGTCATCCTGGAAATATGCGGCTACGTCATTTTCTTTGAAACGAACAATCGGTTGTCCGTAAGCAACCAAAGTACTTGAGGGCACCGGAGTGTTCGCGATGAAGGAGTTGAAGTCGGGATACTCGAATGCGCCGTTGACATTAAAGAGCCCGTAATTGGGTGAACGCTGCCGGTCGTAGTTGCCACCCCACTTCATGACGTGCTTGCCGTGGACCATGGAAGCGTTGTCCTGAAGTTCGTAAATGTTGATGATGCGGCCCTGAGGAAAGACAATGCTCTGTCCTGCGCCGAGGTAGTTGGGGTCCTGGATGACGATGTCGGGCGAACACTCACCGATGCTGGCCAGCACGCAATTGGGAAATGCGCCGCCATCGAATTCGGAGCGCGAACGGGAGTAGCTGAATCGTACCTGGTTCAGGAATGAGGAACTGAACGTGTGGGTATAATCCAGCCCGATTTGCTGACTGCGCCCGGGAATGTTGTAGATTTGGCCCTGTGCCGCGGCAGCAAAGCCGAGCGGAAGATTGGTATAGAGTTGCTGCTGGAACAGGTACCGGGTGAAGAAGCGGTCTTTGTCGGTAAGTTGGAAGTCCACCCGGCCGGTTGCCTCGTAGTCGTTGAAAGGTTGCGACAGGAAGCGCGTGATTGAGCCCATCTCAATCGAAGCAGTGGTTCCGTTAGCGGTTACCGGAACATCCTGAATGTTGCTGAAGGTCGGATTGCCCAGTTTCAAGGTGGCGGGCCCGAATTGTGAGAGCGCGGCAACCGCGGGATCATCCGGGAAAGCCGCTTGCAACTCCTGGATACCGTTCATTGTAGGAGTAAGGGCCGGGGACGAGGAGAACGGCGCGCCGCCGGCACGTTGCCGCTCCATGTTGGTGGAACCGAAAAACCAGATCTTGTTGCGCTTGATGGGACCGCCGAAGGTGCCGCCAAACTGGTTCTGCACGAACTGCGGCACAACCGGCGGGGTACATCCTGTGGTGGAGGGATTTTGTCCGGCGAGGCAAACACCGGGAACCAGCAGCGCTGATTTCTCCTGGTTCTGCAGCGAGTCGAAGGTGTCGCCCTGCCAGAACTCGAAGCCGGTGCCGTGGAAAGCGTTGGTTCCGTTCTTGGTGATGTAATTCACTACGCCGCCCATGTTGCGGCCGTATTGCGCGTCGAAGTTGGTCACCACCTGCAACTCAGAAATTGCATCCTGATTGCCGAAAAAGATGGATGGCCCGCCGACGGTGTTGTCGTTGTTGCTTTGGCCATCCAACTGGTAGTTATTGGAGCGGCCGCGCTGGCCGTTGATGGAAAGCTCCGCGCCGTTGTTGTTTTCGAATCCGCCGCTGCCGACCGTGGCCACGCCGGGAGAGAACAGCACGAAGGAATCGTAGGTATTGCCGAGCGGGACGCTGGCAACTTCCTTGTTATCGAAGCTCTGTGAAAGCTGATCGGTGCTGTTTTCCACCAGAGGCGCGCTGCCCTCGACGGTGACGGTTTCGGCCGAACTTCCGACTTTGAGGGCGATTGCGCCGACCGAAGTGTCTTTGCCGACCTCGACCGCAACCGTCTTTACGTCATAGGTGGAAAACCCCTCCTTCTCCACCACCACATTGTAAGTGCCGGGAGGCAACGAAGAGAGTTGCACCACGCCGCCATTCGAACTCGTGGTATTGAACACACGGTTGGTTTCGATTTGCGTGGCCCGCACATTGGCCCCAGGCACGACCGCTCCCTGGGGATCTACGACAGTTCCGGAGATAGATCCAGTTACAATGCCTTGGCCAAAACTCAAGCCAGCGCACAGGAGCAACATAACAATGACAACGCACAATTGTGTAAAAAGGAAACGCCGATTCTCAGCCATTACGCTCTCTCCTCAACCCGCGTGGAATGTGGCCTCGTCATAAACCAGAAAGTCTGCCAAGCGAGAAAACTGGACTTGTGTGAGCAGATACTTGTGCCTAATTACAGGCAGCACTCTCCATTCCGCACAGCGTACTTTGTTCACAGTTGGGATGAATCGCTGGTCTTTGGGTACGGGTGGTGTGAGACTTTTCGCTACTACAGCTTTCGTCTTCAACTGTCAGACCAACACTGCGACAAACAATTCGCTGATAACTACTTGAATCTGTAGTCCTGAGCGTCTGCAGTATGAGAAGTGGGATTCCTGTGACTAGAGTAACGGCGACCGGCGGAATTTACAGCTCGCTCATAACTCATTGCATAAGCCAGCCTTCGGTGGCGATTCGTCGAAACCGGAAGCCGCGGACAATCTCGTGGTATCTGTCCCGCTTCCAAATGCCTTTGTCCCGCGTCTATCGCTTCGTGTAAACAATCGTGTTAGTACTCTGCATGTTGTTGAGTCGTTGATCGTGCACGTTATGGTAACCAGCCTGACATCAGCGCAACTTGAACCGTCGGTCTCGGAGGTCGTGCGGAGTCTGCACAACGAGCTGCATGAGCTAATCTCGCAGCGCCAGCAACTCACTCGAAGCATACGCAAACTGCATCGCGCGGTGGCCGCGTTTCACCGGTTTGCCAACAACGATGTCTCTGTGGCCGCGTCGAGAACAATTCGGCGTTGCAAGGCCGGCGAGCAGAGTCTCGATGCCGGCGCACTGGTGAGCGGCGGCATGGATGGAAGCCTGGCGGCCGGCACAAGAACTATGGCGGTTTCTCCGCTGAAAAGGGCGTGCCGTATCGCGCTGCTGGAAACGGACCAGCCGCTCTCAGAAACCGAGATTTACGCGCGAATTGTCCGCCGAGGATCGTTTGCGTTCGAAGAGGATGAGGTGGCCCACGCTGCGATCGCCCGAGAATTACAGGCGATGGCAAAGGCCGGTGAGATCTATCTTGGTGAAGACGGAAATGGAGATGCGGCCGTCTCCCGCTGGCAGCGCATTGCTACGGCTGATTGAGAACAGCGACGCCGATCTCACGCCGTTAGCCAGTCCTTAGTTAGTCCATCCATGACGTGAATGTTCCAATTCCCATATTTCACAGCTTAACTTGTCTGCGAAATGAAATAGACATCCGGAAACGGCAAGTCTCTCCTAATTCCCCTTCCGACTTCACCGGTGATTTCGCATCCGCATGGATTCCATTCGTGGCGCGGAACTGTGTATTCGTACCAGACGCACACTCGCGAAATTCAAGGGTGCACGGCGTGCTGTGACTCCACTCTACCCGGGATTCGTCCAGTTCTTCAGAAAAACTGCCGAGATGCGAAAGACCTAACACGAAAGATCCGCAGCGAAAGGTCCGAAGCGAAAGGTCCGCAGCGAAAGGAAAGCCCTATGACGTCTCAATCTTCCAGTCTGTTTCGAAGTGCCTGTCAGTTTGCCTTTGTGCTGGCCATCATCACAGTGTTGAACGCGACTCTGCCGGCGCAGACTACGGTCGCGACGGGAAGCATTCAGGGTGCGGTGACCGACCCTTCGGGCGCTCTTATCAGCGGCGCCACTATCACGATGACCAATAAAGCGACCGGGCGAGTGATCAGCGCTACCACAACGTCAGGCGGCACTTACGCCTCGGGAGCGCTCACGCCGGGCGAATACAGCGTGCGCGTGGACGCGCCGGGGTTCAAGACGCTGGACACGGCGATCACCGTGGAGGTGGGCGTCACCTCGCCCGGCAACTTCAAGCTTCAGGTAGGGCAGGCGAGCCAGGTGATCGAAGTGCAGGCATCGGAGGTGCAGGTCAACACCGAGCAGGCCACGGTTCAGGGCGTGATCAACACGACCCAGATCGAAAATCTTCCGATCAACGGACGCAACTTTCTTGACCTGGCGCAACTGGAGCCGGGAGTTCAGATTCAAGATGGCGGAAATTTCGATCCCACCAAGAAAGGCTTCTCTTCCATTTCCTTCGGCGGCCGCTTCGGGCGCACGGCGCGCATTGAAGTGGACGGGGTTGATACCAGCGACGAGACCGTCGGCACCACCACCCAGGACATTCCGCAGGGCGCAATTCAGGAATTTCAGCTCGGCGAATCCATGCTCGATCTTTCCACGGAGCTGACTTCTTCAGGTTCAGTCAACGTGGTGACCAAGTCGGGCACGAACAGCTATCACGGGCAGGGCTTCTACAATTTCCGCGATCAAGTCCTGGACGCCAACCTTCCCGGCGGTTCCGACACGCCGTTCCAGCGCAATCAATTCGGCGGAAATTTCGGCGGAGCCTTCATCAAAAACAAGCTGTTCTTCTTCGTGGATGCCGAGCGCAATAAGCAGGACTTCGTGCAGCCGGTGCTGCCAAGCCCTCCATTTTCCACCGATACCGGCGGTTTTGCCGCGCCCTTCCGCGAGGCCGACGGCATTGCCCGGCTCGACTACCAGATCAGTAACAACTATAAAATGTTCTATCGCTTCTCCTACGACCAGGCCAGTGATTTCTCCGCCTTCGAAGCCATCGCCTTTCAGCCTCTGGACAACACGACCCACACGCGCGATCACGTGGTGGGACTCGATTTCACCACTGGCCGCTACACACACAGCATTCGCGCCGGCTATATGAAGTTCTTCAATCACATCAGCACCGGCGTAAACAGCTCCACTCCCTTCAATCCCTCTTCGCCCATCGAACTGGCCATCGGCCCAGATCCGGTCTGCCTCAACACCTCCGGCGTTACACCGGATGTCTTCTGCTCCGGCCAGCCGTTTCTTGCACCGCAAACCACGCCGCAGTCCGACCACCAGATCAAATACGACGGAAGCCGCGCCCTGGGCACGCATATTCTTCGCTACGGTGGCGGATTCAATCACATTCAGGGCGGAGGGTTCGCCGGATTTCTGGCCGATGGCCCCGCGGTGAACGCCAGCTCGACCGCCTGCACGGGCGCGTGCCTCGCTTTGCCCGGCGGCGCCACCAATGCATTGAATTATCCGGCAACGTTCGTTCTGCTCGGCAATGGCCAGGGCTTTGAGACGGAAAAGCCTTCGTTCGGATTTCCCGCCGGCGGCCTTGGACCGGACAATCGGATTTCCTTTTACGTTGGCGACAGCTGGAAGCTGAAGCCGAACTTCACCCTGACTTACGGACTCCGCTACGTTCGCGATACCGGAAGGACCGATGCCGACCTCGCGCCGATTCCCGCGCTCGATCAGTTCGACAATCAGTTCTATTCGGGACTGGGTGATCGGGTAAATAACCCGAACAAGAATTTTGCGCCGCAGTTGGGCTTCGCGTGGGACCCGACGAAATCCGGAAAAACCGTGGTGCGCGCCGGAATCGGCTTGTTCTACGAAAATTCCATCTGGAACAATGTGCTGTTCGACCGCCCGGCGCGACTGCAAGAGGGTCGCTTCCTGGGCACGCAGCCGGCATGCGAGGGTGGGCAGCCGGTCCCGTTCACTTTGCCCGGCAGCACAACCCAGGTCACTCCTGCATTCTGCGGCCAACCCGTCGGCCAGGTGCAGGCCCAGATCGCCGCGCTGCAGGCGCAATTTCAGGCGGCCGCTGCCGGATCGGGTTCCGGCCCCTCGCCCAACGGTGCATTTATCGGCTCGGCGCTGCAGGATACCGGCCCCAACGGCTCCGGCACGAACCTGTTCTATCCCGGCTATCGCACACCGCGCTCGGTGCAAATGAACGCAGGTATTCAGCATGAAATTCGCCGTGGCATGGTTGTGACTGCAGACTACCTGCGCAACGTCTCAACTCACACTCTGCTCGCGGTGGATACCAACCACGTAGGCGATGTTCGCTTCTTCAATCAGACGGGAGCACTGGCGGCAATCAACGCCACGGTTGGAGCCGCGTGCGGCGGGGGCGGCGTGACGGCGGCGAATTCCGCCGCCGCGGTGAATTGCTACATCGGCATGAACCCCGGCGCCAGCATCTCCGATTTTGCCGTCAACGGCCTCGATTCCGGCTACGGCCTATGCGGCGGCGCGCCCTGTCCTAACGCCGCATTTCCCGGCATCAACCCCAACTTGGGCGGCAACCAGATGTTGTTTCCCATCGGCCGCTCGGTCTATAACGGCCTGCAAACTTCTCTGAAGCAGGATGTGCACAATCCCTTCAAAGGCGTGCGCTACGCCAATTTCCAGTTCTCCTACGCGCTCTCGCGCTATGTCTCGCAGGCCCAGGACAGCGACTTCATCAACAGCGCCTGGGACTACGCCAATCCCGGCCAGTACATCGGCCCCAACGGGCTCGACCGCACGCACCAGTTCTCTTTCGGCGGAACATTCGATTTGCCCGCGCACTTCCGCGCCAACTTCATCGGCCACTTCTACAGTCCGCTGGCGCAAACGTTGACCCTGGCTACCACCGGCGCACCCGGCGGCATTTTTGTCACTGCGCTCAACGGCGACGGCACCGGCGACGGCAACCTGGCCAACGGATCGAATGGCCCGCTGGGCGGAATTCTTCCCGGCACCAATCTGGGATCATTCGGGCGGGACGTGAGCGGCAGCAACATCAATCAACTGATCAACAACTACAACACCAACTTCGCCGGCAAACTCACCCCCGCCGGCCAGACGGTAGTGACCGCCGGCCTGTTTACGCAGGCGGAATTGCAGGCGCTGGGCGGAGTTACGCCCATGGTCAATCCCGCCCCCGCCGATGAGGCCAGCGACGATTGGCTGCGCGCCTTCGACTTCAGTTTGAACTGGACTTACAAGCTGAAGGAGAGAGTGGAATTCCAGCCCGGCGTGGGGTTCTTCAACGTGATGAACTTCGCCAACTTTGACGCGCCGAAGAATACGCTGAGCGGTGTCTTGAGCATCGCCGGACAGACGCCGGTTGCCGGCACGGCCAATGGCACCTCCGGCGCGCAACCTGACAGTCTGCGCGTGGGCCTGGGTTCGGGAGTGTTCGGGCTGGGCTCGCCGCGAGTACTGGAGTTTTCGTTGAAGATTAACTTCTAAGCGTGAAATGTCACCGTGAACGCAGCACAAACCTCGCCACATTGTCATCCTGAGGGAAGCCGGCCCGGTCGGTTGCGACCGGGCCCGCGCCGTCGAAGGACCCCTACAGATCCTCCGCCCGAACGAAACCTCAAGGCATTCTCCTCGTAGCGCATTCGCCACTACAACTCTGTCATCCTGATCGCCGTTGTCGAAAGCCCCCTACGCCTTGCCCTCATAGGCCTTCTCCAGCTCCGCAATATCCAGCTTCGTCATCCGCAGCATTGCTTTCATCACCCGCTGCGATTTCGCGGCGTCCTTGTCGCCTAACATCTCGACCAGCACCGTAGGCACGATTTGCCAGGAGAGTCCGAATTTGTCTTTCAGCCAGCCGCATTGCGATTTTTCTCCGCCGGCGGAAAGCTTCTCCCACAACTCATCCACTTCTTCCTGGGTCTCGCAGTTCACGAAGAAGGAGATGGCCTCGGTGAATTTGAACCGCGGTCCGCCGTTGAGCGCCATGAAATCCTGCCCATTCAGCGTGAACGAGGCAGTCATCACCGAACCCTTCCGGCCGGGACCGGCTTCACCGTAGTGGCGAACGCTCCCTTTTTTCGAATTCCTGAAAATGGAGGTGTAGAAATTCATTGCCTCCTCGGCTTTGTCGTCGAACCACAAGAACGGAGTAATTTGCCCCATCGTTCGCTCCTGTATTGTCAAAGTCTTTCGAATCAGAGTAACTGACCCGAGCTGTTCAAAGCGGCGGAAGGTTAGAATAAACGAACATGCGCAAGTTCTGGGACAAAGCGGCCAACGACGGCTCTGGGGCTGCGGCGGTGGCGACTTCGAGTTTGCCGCTCGCTCCGGTGCCTGCGTGTTGCTCGATCGGCGGAGTGGAAGTCGCTCCGGCGACCGTGCTCGC
>Ga0335081_10012574_pt1 | contig 13722 bp, 17 predicted proteins | sample Lox_Sample_35_FD_206713 | JGI IMG/M metagenome (GOLD analysis project Ga0335081, IMG submission 206713) | Soil microbial communities from Loxahatchee National Wildlife Refuge, Florida, United States - Lox_Sample_3.5 | ecosystem: Environmental > Terrestrial > Soil > Wetlands | place: USA...
ACGCTGTGCGGAGCATCAAGAAAGGTGACCGCGTCGTTCTTCCATTCAATATTGCTTGCGGATTTTGTTTCAACTGCGTGCGTCAACATACGGAAGCGTGTCTGACGATGAATCCGGAGGCGCCGCACGCGGCGTATGGATATGCCGGCATGGGGCCGTATCAAGGCGGTCAAGCGGAGTTCGTGTTGGTTCCTTATGCCGATTTCAATTGCCTGAAGTTGCCCGGAAAGCCCGGGGACGAGTGGGAAGATGATTTTCTTTTGCTGTCAGATGTGTTTCCGACGGCGTATCACGCGACTGAGCTGGCATGCGTGAGTCCGGGAAAAACCGTAGCTGTGTTCGGAGCCGGACCGGTCGGATTGTTGTCGGCGTATTGCTCGCTGCTGAAAGGCGCGGCGGAGGTGTACGTCGTCGATAGTGTTGACGAACGTTTGCAGAAGGTGCGAGAACTCGGCGCGATTCCGGTCAACTTCAGCGAAGGCGATCCGGTGGAACAGATCTTCGAGCTGCGAAAGAAGAATCGGGGAATTCAGCAGAGCTTGCGTCCGGGCGAGGAGAAGATGAAGGGCGTGGATTGCGCGATTGACGCGGTCGGATACCAGGCGCGCGACAACGAAAATCCCGGAAAAGAAAAAGCGACGCAAGTGCTGGAGAACTGCCTGAAGGTGGTGAATGCAACCGGGCACATCGGAATGATCGGTGTGTACATGGCGCCGGATCCCGGAGGAAAAGATGAGAAGGCGAAGAACGGCATCTACAACTTTCCGCTGGGAGATTTCTTTGACAAGGGTGTGACGATGGGCAGCGGCCAGGCTCCGGTCAAGAAGTACAACGAATATTTGCGCGACATGATCGTGAACGGGCGCGCAAAGCCGGGGAAGATCGTGAGCCATCACATCCGGATTGAGGATGCTCCCGACGCGTACTCCAAGTTTGATAAGCGGATCGAGGGATATACGAAGGTGCTAATCCGGTTCGGAGAAAAGACCGCAGCGTAAGACGTTTTACATAGGCGCGGAGATGGAGTTTGGATTCCTGAACACGGGTCTCTCCACTCCGCGTTGCGTTTCCCGGCGCGGAACTCGACTCTCGGGTCGAAACTGACAAGCCTCTAAATTGCTGTTTACATGAAGCTACAGCTGAAACTTGCACAACCTTAGTATGAGAAATTCTCCTCTAAACGTCAGGAGAAAAACCACATGCCGAGAAAAAAGAAATCGTCGGGCCGCAAATCGTCAGGGCGCAAGTCGTCTGGACGGAAGTATTCGAAATCGGCTGGAAAAACCGTGGAAAGCGCAATGCGACGAAAGAAACGCGGGACACTGCGTTCGGGTCCCGAAGGCAAGGGCGGAAAGGTGAAGAGCCGCAAGCAGGCGATCGCGATTGGATTGTCGGAAGCCCGTAAGAAGGGCGCGAAGGTTCCGCGGAAGAAAGCGGCATAAACGGGGTTGGGGCACGCGCGGGTACAAGGTGTCGTTCATTCGCGAAGGGTGTCTGCAAGAGTTATGGCGCGAGATCCAGTCGTAATTGTCATTGGCGGGGGAGTGGCTGGGTTGGCGGCGGCGTGCGAACTGGGCTGCGCCGGAGTCCCGGTGTGTGTTGTTGAAGCGCGCGAGCGGATCGGCGGTCGCGTTTTCACGGAGAGAATTCCCGGGTGCGATGTTCCGATTGAATTAGGTGCTGAATTTATTCACGGGCGCCGAGGGAGATTCTGGACCCGCTGGAACGGGCCGGCGTCGAAGTGGCGGAAGTGAGCGGCGACAGCTGGTGCGTGTCGAAGGGGCAGGTCTCGCCCTGCGACTTCTGGTCACAGGTCGAGGAAGTGCTCGAAAAAATGGACGACTCGCATCCGGACGAGTCGTTCGCCGCATTTCTGGATCGCTGCTGCGGACAGCCAAAAAATGAAGCGCAACGCAACGTGCGGGAGCACGCGCTTGGATATGTAAGTGGATTCAACGCGGCTGATCCGACGCTGGTGGGAGTTCATTGGCTGGTGCAGCAGACGCAAGCCGAAGAGCGGATTCAAGCGGATCGTTCGTATCGGGCGAGGAACGGGTATGCGGATCTGCTCGACGTATTTCAGAAAAAAATGGAAGTCGACGGCATACGGTTGCGCACTGAGACCGTCGTCGAGAAGGTGAAATGGCAGCCGGGGAATGCGGAGTTGAGCATTCACGATAGGGGCGGATCTGCGACGCTGGAGGCTCCGCGGGTGCTGATCACGTTGCCATTGCCTCTGCTGAAAGCACGGTGGGGCGAGCCTGGCGCGGTGGAGTTCACTCCTTCATTGCCGCAACGCAAAATCCAAGCTCTCGACAAGATGGAGATGGGGAAGGTGATCCGAATCGTATTGCGCTTTCGCGAGCGATTCTGGGAGAGGATTCAGCCGCATGGAGAGGAAGGATCGAATCTCGGCGGGATGAGCTTTCTCTTTTCGGAAGATGAATACTTCCCGACGTGGTGGACGACGATGCCGCGGGTCAGTCCGGTGATCACCGGATGGGCGCCATTTCAGGCGGCGAAGCGTTTGTCGGGGCAAAGCCGAGAGTTTGTCATTGAGCAAGCCTTGAAAAGCCTGAGGTCAATTCTGAAGATGAGCTCGAAAGAGCTGGAACGGATGCTCGAGGGCGCGTCTTGTCACGACTGGCAGTCAGACCCGTTTTCGCGAGGGGCCTACAGCTACGGAAAAGTGGGAGCAGTCGAAGCCGAGAAAGTTATCGCGGAGCCAGTGGGCGACACGCTCTTCTTCGCCGGTGAGGCGACGGATACGACTGGAAACAACGGCACCGTCAATGGAGCGATCGCAAGCGGACAGCGCGCGGCGAAGCAGATTCTGGACGGACTCGACTGATTCCGTCGGGCGTTACATCACTGCTGCGGGCGGACTGTTCTCAAGTAAGCGACGACAGCCTTGGCGTCGGCGTCATTCATTCGAAACGGCATCATGGGGAAACGCAGGGGCTTGCCGGTGACCCAGATGCCGGTGGTGAGCAATTTCACCATGTCGGCGTCGCTAGCGGGAAGAGTTCCGCCGATTCTTGAAGCCTTCAGGGGCCAATCGGAGACTGGACCCGCCGAACGCATAAAGACTGCTGCGCCTTGCAAGGCGTGGGTTTGATCGAGCGAACCGTCGCTGTTGCGAGGAGTGTGGCATTGACCGCACATGGCGACATCCTGAACGATGTATTTGCCGCGGGCGATTTCGGCGTTGTCACTGGTCGCGTTGGTTTGAGGTGTGGATGCGCGTTCCGCATGGCCAATGGAGGCGAGGAGAAGGCAGGAGCCTGCGAAGCCTACGAGCAAGAGAACTGCAGTCTTGTTTCGCGATTGGGAGTTTGGCATTAGAGCTTTCTTCCATGACGGCCAAGTTTGACGCATGCCCTACCAACTTACAGGTCGAGGTTGTCTTGGAAAATCCGTAGGATCGTGTAGGGGCATGCGATGAAGTAAAATGAGCTAACCCCCTTATCTTTTGCGCATGTCTTCCGCCGGGAAAATCAACGCCGCTCTAGCTGCCGCCATTATTTTTCTGGTGCTCAGCAGTTTTGCAGCCTACTTCGCGTTTGCCCGCCTCAAGCAGAGCCAGCATTGGGTGCAGCACACACGCGATGTCGAGGGTGCTCTCGATAACCTAGCGTTAACAACGGCGCGTGCCGGGCGTCTGCGCTCCCAATATGTGGACTCCGGCGATCCCGCCGTGCTTGATAAGCAGGCAGACGCGGTTGTGCAGGTACGCAACGCGCTCTCGACGATTCAGCGCCTCACGATTGACAACATAGAAGAACAAAACAACTACCGTCAGTTATCAGAACTGATTGAGCGCCGGATCGCTCTCATGGATCGGGCATTGGAACTGAAGAGGACAGGTGGGTCTACGCCGGAAGCGCAAGCACAGATATCCCGCGAGATTCTGGCCGATGCCGACGAGGTGGACCGCATACTTCGGTCAATGCATGCCGACGAACAGGATTTGCTGGCGGACCGACAGCAGCGCGAGAGCACGATGTTCACCCTGATCGCCGCTGTCCTGGCCAGCAGCCTGTTTTTCGCGCTGGTGCTATTCCTGATCCACCACCAGCTGCTGACCGATCAGGTATCGGAGCGGCAGCGGGCCGAAACGGCGCAGCGCGCGCTCAGCGCGCGTCTGCTGACGCTGCAGGATGAAGAACGGCGCAGATTCGCTCGAGAATTGCATGATTCGGTCGGACAACATCTTTCCGCGCTGAAGATGGCGGTTGCCATGCTACAAGCTAAGTTGCCCAACGATCGGATCGTGCAGGATTGCCTCAAACTGCTCGACGACTCGATCAAGGAGACGCGGACGATCTCTCATTTGCTGCATCCGCCGCTATTGGACGAGGCTGGGCTGAACTCCGCCATGCGATGGTTCATCGAAGGCTTTGCCCAGCGGAGCGGGATTGAGGTAACGATGGAGATTCAGGAGAGTCCGGAGCGGCTCACGGATTCCATCGAGCTGGTATTATTCCGCGTATTGCAGGAAAGCCTGACGAATGTTCACCGTCATTCCGGTGCAAAGCGGGCTGATGTAAGTCTGGTCACCTCGGGGAATTCGGTCATTTTGAAGGTCAAGGATTACGGGTGTGGCTTGCCCGCAAGTGTGTCGGGGACCCTTCGCGAGGATGGAACCGGTGGAGGCGTCGGATTGGCGGGCATGATGGAACGAGTACGCGAGATCGGCGGGGGGCTCGATGTAAACTCCGATGCGTCCGGTACTGAAGTTGTGGCGACGGTGCCGGCTCGGTTCCGGCCACAACAGCACGAAACTCCGGTTGCGGTGCAAGAGGTATAGGGATGATCCGTAGAGTTGTCGTTCTTTTCCTTTCTCTTTTTCTGGTAAGTACGGTCGCTTGTTCCAAACACTCTTCTGATCCGAAGCTGGTGGTTGAAATTCCTGCAGGGTTCAGCGGAAACTTCCTGCTTGAAATGGGCGTGCGGGATGCGGCTCCGTTGTCCATGCAGGGAGATACGTATATGGTTTCGGTGCCGCGCGATGGGAAGGTGACGACATCAACGCTAATCGAAAAACCGACTGTCACGTTCAAGAACGCGGCCGACGGCAGCGTGTGGGGATACTCGCAATCGACCTTTACTACCGGCGACGGAATCGCGGTTGGCGGCAAGATCGAGTTTTTTGTTGGGACGCAGAAAGAGTATGAAGCGGAACAGGGGAAGAAGCATCAGTCCGGAAAATCTTCGGAGCCGCGGGAGTTGCGAACGATCGCCTGAGTGATCCGTCAGGGCATGATTTTGGCAGAGATGATTCGGCTGAACGCGCACCGCGTTCAGCCGCTTGCCATTTTTGGGCGTTCTTTTAATGCGCGGCCTTTTCCGTCTTCTCGACGTCGCGCAGGCGGGCAGCCTTGCCGCGCAATCCGCGGAGATAGAACAGGCGGGCGCGGCGAACCTTGGACGAGCGAATCAGATCCACTTTGTCGATGACTTTCGAGTGGATCGGGAAGATGCGCTCTACGCCTTGGCCGAAGCTAATTTTGCGGACGGTGAAGCTGGCTTGCGGGCCGTTGTCGCGCTTGATCACGACGCCTTCGAACGCCTGGACGCGCTCCTTGTCGCCTTCTTTGATTTTGACGTGGACGCGGACGGTGTCTCCGGGGCGAAACGCAGGAATGTCGTTGCGTTGTGTTTTTGCCAGCAGCTTTTCAATGATTAGGTTTGACATGATCTTTTTCCCTCAATTTCTCTCGCGTTCGTATTGAACGCGGTCCAAAATCTTTTTGTCTTCCTTGCCAAGTTCTACTTCTTCCAGCAAATCCGGCCGGTTGCGCAGCGTTTTTCTTAAGGCCTGCTCCCGACGCCAGCGGCGAATCTCTTCGTGGTTGCCATTCAGCAGCACTTCCGGTACCGGCATGCCACGAAAATCCGCCGGCCGCGTGTAGTGCGGATAATCGAGCAACCCGCCGGAACCACAGGTCGAATCCGGACCGTCAGTGGCTTGCGTCACGTGCGCCGTGAACGATTCCTGCCGCGTCGAGGCCTCGTTGCCCACTGCGCCAGGCAGAAGCCGCGTGACCGCTTCGATGATTACGGCTGCTCCCAATTCGCCGCCACTGAGCACGTAGTCGCCAATCGATAGTTCCCGGTCGGCGAGGAAATCCGCGATGCGCTCGTCGACTCCTTCGTAGCGGCCGCAGATCAATACGATTCGATCAAGCGCGGCGAGTTCCGTCGCGACTTTCTGCGTGAAGCGCTCTCCTTGTGCCGAGAGCAGGATGACGCTTTCGCGTGCCGCGCCCGCGAGCCGTTGCTCACGTGACGCGAGGCCAAAGGGCTCCAAACATTCAAAGATCGGTTCCGGCTTCAGGACCATGCCTTCGCCGCCGCCGAAGGGGCGGTCATCCACGGTGCGGTGCTTGTCTTTCGTAAACTGCCGCAGATCGTGGACTTCGATTTTTGCCAGGCCCATCTCGCAGGCCCGGCGTGTGATGCCGTGCTCCAGAGGTCCGCGAAAGAAGTCCGGAAAAATCGTGACAATGTCGGCCTTCATTTTGCGAGCCTAAACCTACAACCAAAACCGCCGAGGACGCGGAGAACGCAGACGAATTAGATCTTAACTGCCTCCGAGTGCTTGCGAACTGCTCGTCCCACTATTTGCGAACTCTTCCCGACTGCTGCCGCTTTTCTTCTTCCGTCATTGGGGCGTTGATTTCCAACAGGCCTTCGGGAAGATTCATTCGCACTTCCTTGTGTGCGATGTTGACGCCTTCCAGATAGGCTTCCGCGAACGGGACATCGAACTTCTTCGCGTTTTGCTTCCCGTCGGCGGCGACGATCAGCAACGGCGCTTCTCCGGCGCCAAACTGAACGTCTTCAATCCTGCCGATTTCCCGGCCGTGGTCCAATACCACACATCCGACCAGATCGCTGATGTAACGCCAGCCTTCTTCAAGCTGGGCCCGTTCGCCACTCGGAACCTGCAACTCCGCTCCGACCAGGGCTTCCGCGTCAGAGATCGAATCAAAGCCGCGGAATTTCAGCACCAGCAGGCCCTTGTGCGGCCACAGTCCTTCAACTTCCAACTCGCGGCGTGTGTCGCCAGACTCGCCCAGCGCCAGCAACTTCATTCCTTCGCGAAAGCGGTCTGGAGCGTCGCTGTGAACTTCTACGGCGACTTCGCCGTGACGCCCTTGTGTCTTCACCACGCGAGCCAGCGTGATGAACCCATTCGGATCTGGGTGCCCCATTTCTCGCCTCGGCGTGACGCGGGGATTTTCGCCGGCAGTCACGAGGGCTACTCGATGATTTCGAGCGTGTACCGCTTGCGCGCGCGCTGTCCGGCGGCGTTGAGCAGAGCGCGTAAGGCGCGGGCCGTGCGCCCCTGGCGGCCGATCACCTTGCCCACATCGCTCTCGGCAACTTCAAGCTCGATTACGCCATCGTCGAATTTTTCGACGAATACGTCGTCGGGAGCGTCGACCAACGACTTGGCGATCATCTCGACGAGGGCGCAAACATCTCCGGAAGACTCATTCATAAATTCTCACTGTGGACGAGAAATCAGGAAGCCAGTATTTGGCGGCTTCGGTCTAGGCGGCGGATCCGGCGGCTGCAGGGGCCGGAGTTTTGGAGAACAGTTTGTTCACACGCTCCGACATTTGCGCGCCCTTCGAAACCCAATATTCCACGCGATCGCGCTTCAGTTCGATGCTGGCCGGGTTGGTACGGGGATTGTACGTTCCCACGACTTCCACCGGGCGGCCGTTGCGCGCGCGCGCCTTTTCAATGACCACAATGCGATAGTGAGGTTGTTTGCGCGCACCAGTGCGCGAAAGACGAATCATTAACACGAACGTATATCCTTGTTCCGGAAGAGTCCGGCGAGGTCAAGACAAACTCTTATTATGACGGAGCTTAGGCGGGAATGCAATCTCCTTCGGCAATGGGTAGGTTTCAGGACGCGTAGGGAGTTGAGGCACGTCTACGGATCCCGTCCTATGCTCATGGTCGCGAGCGGAGTGCTACCATAATCAGTTTCCCGATTCCGCGTTCCGCGACGAAGGTGCTCCCATGCCAGAAACTCTGCAAGCCGCTCCTCCTGCCCCGCTGACCAACCTCACTGAGGACGAGATTTTATTCCGCGACAACATCCGCCAGTTCGCGGACGAAAAGGTTCGCCCACTCGTCAAGGAGATGGACGAGAAAGGCGTCTTCGAGAAAGACCTGATCCACGACTTCTTTCAGCTTGGGCTGATGGGGATTGAGATTCCTGAGGAGTACGGCGGGGGCGGAGCCAAGTTCTTCGAAGCGATTCTGGCCGTCGAGGAACTGTCGCGGGTGGATGCCTCTTCAGGAGTAATTGTCGACGTGCAGAACACGTTGGTGAACAATGCTCTGCTGCGCTGGGGGAGTGATGCACAAAAGCGGCAGTACCTGCCAAAGATGGCCACTGAGACTGTTGGAGCCTATGCGTTGAGCGAGGCTGGTTCCGGCTCGGACGCTTTCGCCCTGCAGACACGCGCGACGCTGAAGGGATCGGAGTACGTTTTGAATGGGCGGAAGCTCTGGATCACAAATAGCAAGGAAGCCGGGTTGTTTGTGGTTTTTGCCACGATTGATCCCGGCGCTTTACACAAGGGCATCACGGCATTTCTGGTTGAGAAAGGATTCCAGGGTTTCACCGTGGGCAAGAAGGAAGACAAGCTGGGAATACGAGCGTCGTCCACTTGCGAACTGATCCTCGAAGATTGCCGCGTACCCAAGGAGAATGTGCTAGGCGAGGCCGGCAAGGGATACAAGATCGCCATTGAAACGCTGAACGAAGGCCGCATCGGCATTGGCGCCCAGATGATCGGATTGGCGCGGGGAGCGTGGGAGTACGCCTGCAAGTATGCGGTCGAACGCAAGCAGTTTGGGAAGTCGATCGCCGATTTCCAGGGGATCCAGTTCCAGATCGCGCAGATGGCTACGGAGATCGAGGCGGCGCGGCTGATGGTTTACAACTGTGCGCGAATGAAAGACGCCCGGGTGAACTTTATCAAAGAAGCGGCGATGACCAAGCTGTTCGCTTCGCAGGTCGCCGAACGAGTTACATCTCTGGCGATTGAGATCTATGGCGGCTACGGATATACGAAGGATTATCCGGTCGAGAAATACTGGCGCGACGCCAAGATCGGCAAGATCTACGAAGGCACGTCAAACATGCAACTGGCGACGATTGCCAAGATGGTGCTGGGGAAGTAAGCCTTCGGGCGCTCGGCTTCCGCAAAAAACCTACGGATTGAAGTGGAGCTCCACAGTTTCCTTCGATTCGCCGCCGGGGGCGAATTTCCATTGCGAAACTGCAGACTCGGCTGCCTCCACCAGGATAGGGCTGCCTCCGAGCGGTTCAACCTTCTTGACGTTTCCGTCGGAGGCTACCGTCGCCACCACCTTGACCGTTCCGCCAAGATTCATTTTTCTGGCGATTTCGGGATACCGAGGCTCGACCTTGCGGACGAGTTTGCGCCCCTCGTTGGAGGTCGGCTGGCTTTGGGCATGGGATAAAGTGCCAGCGCAACAGAAGCAGATAAGAGCCGAAAGTATGACGTACCGCGTTCTCATGCACAGTCCTTGAGAAAGAGGAGTAATTGGGTTCTGCAAGGTACTCGACTGTCATAGTAAAGGGCACTCCAACATTCGGAAAAGTAACAGCAGTAACCCATGCAACCTTGAGAAAGAACATGTCCCTGGGTAACGTGCTCGCCTGCGTGCCTAAGGTCAAGCAAACTAAGGACCTGCGCGCGTTCCCATAGCAAATCTTCATTGCTCATAATGTGCATGGGATTGCACTCAAGTCCTCATGAAGAGGTACTCGCAGGCTTCATAAGCCATGTTTTTTCAGGTGTTTACCCGATTTGCAATCATTGGCTTCCGGGGTGCACTTAGCAAGGGTGCCTGAAGGCTTAAGGCACGACACGGAGTGTCACTTGAAGATCGAATTTGGGACCGCCGAACACGGGGATTTTCAGAGTTTTGAGGCGCCAACCGTTGCTCAACCCACTCCCGAGAAGCCACAGGCAAAGAAGCACACATTACTGCCAGTTTTGGTGGTCTTATTCCTGATCTCCTACGGCCTGATGACCATGCTGATTGTGGAGCAGGGCCGCACGATCGACTCCCAGCGTGCCCTGATTCGCGAACTCTTCCGCGATAGTTCAGAGCTTTTCGGAATTAAAAGAGCCCAAGCACTTGAGGGACGCCAACAGCAAGGCCAGGCTCAAAACCCGTCATCCCAGATTCCATCTACCCAGAATCCGTCGAGTCGTACCCCGTCAAACCAGGTTGGTCCGAAGCAGGCCCCGTCTTCCCAGGCAGGTGCTCAAGCGAATGCGCAGACAGTAAAGCCGAATGCCCAGGTGCCGGCGCCGTCGCGTCCGGCAGCGGATCTTTCGGATATCCGGAGAGCCTTGATCAAGATCTAGGCTCTCTGAATTTCTGTGGATTGAAGCTGTAGAAGTGCAAAGCAGGAACAATGAAGGTTCTGACCCTAGCCTTGTTGTTAAGTCTGCCGGTTATTTCTCCCGCGCCGCCGCAGAAACCTTTGCGGCAGCCCTCGACCCAGCTAGCCCGCCATAGCAAAGGCGGACGGTGGTATTTCGCCGCGACCGGACACGCCGTCTACTGCTATGGTCCTGTGATGACCTTACCTCGGGCCAACGGGGACCTCCAGCGAGTCGCCACGCTCTGCCGCGACGGAAGTGCGGTTGTGCCGTTGAAGGACTAGCAGCTCTTCATCTCTCCGTTGTAACCTCAGCGAGCCTGTGACTGCGTCCAAGCGGTCGCCTGCCGCATCCAATCGTTTTGTAGCGAAAAACCGGTCGTTGGCCGATAGCCGTTTGCGACTTTGACTCGCGACTATCGAATCGACAACACGAGTTCGACGTTGTACGGAGAACCCATGTCCATTCGTCCTGTTAAACGTCTGATTAAATCCAAGCCTACGCTTGAGGGGGCGGGAGTGCATCTTCGCCGGGCTTTTGGCTTCGGCAATACGGGTGAGTTTGATCCGTTCCTGCTGTTTGACGATTTCCGCAACGATGTCCCGGAGGACTATCTCGCCGGATTTCCGTGGCATCCGCATCGCGGCATCGAGACAATCACGTACGTGCTCGCGGGAACTGTGGAACATGGCGACAGCATGGGAAATCGCGGCGCTATTGCTGCGGGCGACGTGCAGTGGATGACGGCAGGCAGCGGCATCATCCATCAGGAGATGCCGAAGGGCGATCCGACTGGACGCATGCACGGATTCCAGCTGTGGGCGAATCTTCCCTCGGCGCTGAAGATGACAACGCCGAGATATCAGGAAGTAAAGACCGGTGAGATTCCAGAAGTGACCGATGACGACGGTACGCACGTCCGCGTCGTTTGCGGAAATTTCTGGGGCAAGAAGGGGCCAGTCGATGGCATAGCGACCGATCCGATCTACCTTGACGTTTCGGTGCCTCCAGGGAAGCGTAAGACACTGCCGGTAGAAACGACGCGTCACGCCTTTGCGTACGTTTTCGGAGGGGATGGCAAATTCTGCAATGCTTCTGGTCCGCTGGCGGTGCCTACCGAGAGTGTGGGCTGGCTCGACACGCATCCACCGTCCGACGCTGAGAATCGTTCGCTGATCGTCTTCGATCGCGGCGATGAGGTGGCGGTGCAGGCTGGAGAGGACGGAATCCGATTCCTGCTTGTCTCAGGGAAGCCGCTGCAGGAGCCTGTCGCCTGGTATGGCCCCATCGTGATGAACACTCAGAAGGAATTGCAAGAAGCGTTTCGCGAACTGGAGCAGGGGACGTTTTTGAAGAAGTGAGAGTAGTAAGGTCTTTTTCTCGATAGCCTGAACTCATGCCCGAACTACCTGAAGTTGAGACGATTGCTCGCGGACTTGCCAAGCGAGTCACCGGAGACGTTATCGAATCCGTCTGGCTCGGGCAGAAGAAGGAACCGCTGAAGTCGCCAGCGTCGGCGATTGCGTCCACGCTGGAGCGCAGCCGGATCGCTTCGGTTCATCGCATGGGGAAGCACATCGTGTTCGATCTCGATCGCGAGGGGGCGAGTTCAAACGGAGGACGAGCAAAGAAGAAGTCGAAGAGATCTGTAGAGCATGTCGTTCCCAACACGCGGGCGCAGTGGATCGTTCATCTCGGCATGACGGGCCGGCTTCAGGTCTGCGAGCCGCGGGCCGAGGTGGCCAAGCATACTCATGCGATTGCAAAGCTAGCGTCGGGACGGGAGCTCCGCTTTGTCGATCCGCGGCGGTTCGGACGTCTGAGCGTTGCCGATGTGCAGTTCGACGCGGCCGGCATTGAGCCGCTGGAGATTGACCGTGAGAGCTTCGTTGAACTTTTTCGATGCCGCCAGACGCCGATCAAAAGCGCTCTGCTGAACCAAAACCTGCTGCGAGGCGTGGGGAATATTTACGCTGATGAATCCTTGTTTCGGGCTGGAATCCGTCCGAGGCGGCGGGCAGCGTCCGTCACGCGAGAGCAACTCGGGAGGCTCTTCGTCGCCGTTCAGGAAGTGCTGAGAGAGGCGATCGCCCTGGGCGGATCATCAGTTTCTGATTATGTGAACGCCGACGGGGAAGAAGGATTCTTCCAGCTGCAACATCGCGTCTACGGCCGCGAAGGCGAGCCATGCCTCGTGTGCAAGACTCCCATCAAGCGGGTCGTGATTGCCGGCCGCAGCAGCCACTACTGTCCGAACTGCCAGAAATAATGTTTATTGTTGGTTTTTGATTGTTGAATAGAAGCCTCGGTTACTAACGGAGGAGGTTTCATTCAACAAGCAACAATCAATCATTCAACAATGCATTTCTGTTACCCTGTACGGTCCATGCCCGACTTCTCCATCGGCGTCGATCTTGGCGGCACCAACCTGCGCATCGGCGCTGTCACTCCTGACGGCAAGCTGCTTGAGAAAATCAGCGTCAGCACGAAGATTTCGCTGGGTGCCGATCACGTCGTCAATGAAATGTGCGACGCGATCTTACGTTTGACGAGTCAATACAAGAATGGCGGGAAACTTCTCGGCGCGGGCATCGGCATCCCAGGGATGGTTGATCTGGAAACCGGCACTGTCTGCAAGTCCGCGAATCTGCCGGGCTGGTCGGATTATCCGGTACGGCAGGAGATTGAACGACGATTAGGTGCGCCCATCATTCTCGAAAATGACGCCAACGTGCATGCAGTGGGAGAGAAATGGCTGGGCGCGGCGCGCGATGTCGACAATATGGCCATGTTCACACTGGGCACCGGCATTGGTGGGTGCATCATACTCGACGGGAAAATCTTTCACGGCATGACTGGGATGGCTGGCGAATTCGGCCACGTGACCATCGAGCCCGAGGGCGTTCCGTGTGGATGCGGCAATCGCGGTTGCTCCGAGAGATATGCGTCCGCTTCTGCTGTCGCACGGATGGCGCGCGAGATGATTGCCTCCGGTCAGGCTCCGGAACTCGCGAAGGCTGCGAGCGCGGATCCTGAGTTCAGCGCAAAATCTGTTTATAACCTGGCTATGCAGGGGGATCCGGCGGCTCGCGAGATTTTCCGACGTTTCGGCCGCGCGCTTGGAATTCTTCTGGCGGGCATGGTCAACGTTCTTAATCTTGAAATGTATGTCATTGGCGGCGGCGTGGCCAGCGCGTGGGATGCGTTTGCTCCCACGATGTTTCAGGAGATGCGCGAACGGTCGCCGATCTACTTCTCCACCGATCCG
>Ga0335081_10012575_pt1 | contig 13722 bp, 9 predicted proteins | sample Lox_Sample_35_FD_206713 | JGI IMG/M metagenome (GOLD analysis project Ga0335081, IMG submission 206713) | Soil microbial communities from Loxahatchee National Wildlife Refuge, Florida, United States - Lox_Sample_3.5 | ecosystem: Environmental > Terrestrial > Soil > Wetlands | place: USA: Florida...
CCCGCTTTGCTGTCGGGAAGAACCGATTTCCAGGTCTTGCCGCCGTCGGAGGTGCGCAGGACGCCGGTATCGGCGGAGGCCGCCATCACCACATCGGGATTGCGCGGATCGATCGCGATGGCGGCTTCGCCGTGCCCTTCCAGCGCCTCCAGGTCCCAGTGGCTGCCGGCGTCGGTGGAGCGGTAGAGGCCGGCGGGCGGCCCGGATCCCGAGGCGCCGGCGTAAACCGTGTCGGGCCGCGAGGGCGCCACCGCTACCGCGCCGATGCCGGTGAGCCGTACCGAATCGCTGACGCACGTCCATACCTGCCCACCATCCACGGTCTTCCAGATGCCGCTGCCGGCCGTGCCGAAATAGTACACTGCCGGGTTGCCGGGCACTCCCGCAGCCGAAGTGGCCTTGCCGCCGCGGAACGGGCCGAGCAGGCGCCACTGAAGTCCGGCGTAGAGTTGCGGATCGACCGGCTGCGCCGGCAAGAGCGCGGGCAGACATGCGATCAGCGCAAAAAGCAGCGCGCGGGATTTCGGCATGGTCAGTTCAGGATTTTACCATTCCGGCGGGGACCGGCTGCGATTCGATAGAATGCAGGCATCCATGTTTCGCCTCTCGCGCAGGCAGTTTCTGGCAGCCACGGCTTCAATGCTGGCAGCCGCCGAGCGACCGCGCAACGTGCTGTACGTCACCGAGGCCGAAGCCGGCCGCATGCGCGATGCCGTTGCCGGCGGCCGCGCGGCGGTGCTGGCGCGCAACGCGGAACGCGCGCTTACGGCTGGACCCTGGAGCGTGACTTATTCGCGGCCCACCGGCCTCGACGTGAATGCCTCGCCGCACGATTATGTGAGCGAAGGCCCCTATTGGTGGCCCGATCCCAAGGATCCGCAAGCGCCCTACATCCGCAAAGACGGCGAGCGCAATCCGCAGCGGTTTATGGGGAACCGGTCGGCGCTAGGCGAAATGTGCGAGGCCGTGCTGGCGCTCGGCATGGGCGGATTCTACCTGAAGAGACCGGCTTGCGTGGAGCGGGCCAACAAAGCGCTCGCGGTGTGGTTTGCCGACCCCTCCACCCGCATGAACCCGGATCTCGAGCACGGCCAGATGGTGCGCGGGCACAACCAGGGCCGCGGCACCGGCATTATCGATACGGTTTCGATGATCCACACCGTCCAGGGTGTCGCGCTGCTGGAGATGGCCGGCGGCCTTGATTCCTCGGTGGCGGCGGCGGTGCGCCAATGGTTCTCCGATTACCTGAAGTGGATGACCACCAGCAAGAACGGGCTGGAGGAGAAAACATCGAGCAACAACCACGCCACCTGGTGGACGGCACAGGCGGCCACATATGCCGCGTTCACCGGCAATGGGCCGGCGCTCGCAATGGCGTGGGAACACTACCGCTCATACCTGGTGCCCACCGAGATTCAACCCGATGGAAGCTGCCCGCGGGAAGAGGCGCGGACCAATTCCCTAAGCTACTCTTCCATGAACCTGGATGCGTTCGCCACTTTGTGCCGCCTGGCACAGATGGGCGGCGTCGATCTCTGGCACTTCCATACGGCCGCGGGCATCGGGGTGGACCGCGGCTTCCGCTACCTGGTTCCTTACGTGCTCGATCCGGCTCGCTGGAAGAAACAGCAGATCGGCAAATACAGCCCGGATGGATATGTATTTCCGGGCCTGGCAGGCATCGGGATGCCCGCGGCGGACCTGCTGGCGGCCTACCGCAAGCTGCCGCGGTCGGAATCGCCCTGGGTCCAGTTTGTGGATCTGCTGGTGAGCAGCGCACGCACAGCGTAGCCGCCGATTCACAATTGACCGCTTCACCCACTGGATTTAGAATCAATGCGGGCAATGAGAAGCATGCCCTGCCGGATTGTTTTACAATAGGTAATCAGCCGATAAAAAGCGTGCCTGTCCGAAGAGCGGTACCGTAATGAACGCCTTACGTCTTTCCATAGTCTGCATATCGATCCCGGTCGCAGTGGGTCTGATCGCCCTCGCCCAACAACAGACGGACTCGCAGAATCAGCAGAAGCAAGACCAGCAGAAACAAGACCAGCAGAAGAAGGCGCAGCCGCAGCGCGAGACCGTCTCCAAGCCGCTGACCGAAAAACAGAAGAAGAAGCGCGAAGCGGCCCTGAAGAAAGAGTTGGAGACGCCTTACCGCAAATGGCTGAACGAAGACGTCTCGTATATCATCACCGACGAGGAGCGCGCCGCCTTCAAGCGGCTGCAGACCGACGAGGAGCGCGAGCAATTCATCGAAAACTTCTGGCTGCGGCGCGACCCGACTCCCGATACGGTGGAAAACGAGTTCAAGGAAGAGCACTACCGGCGCATCGCCTATGCCAACGAGCACTATGCTTCGGGTATCCCGGGGTGGAAGACCGACCGCGGCCGCATCTATATTACGTACGGGCCGCCGGATGAGATTGACGACCACTCCTCGGGCGGTTTCTACGAGCGGCCTCCGGAAGAAGGCGGCGGCGAAACTTCCACCTATCCGTTTCAGCAGTGGCGCTACCGCTACATCGAGGGCATCGGCAATAACGTGATCATCGAGTTCGTGGACCCCACCATGTCCGGCGAATTCCGCATGACCATGGACCCCTCGGAAAAAGACGCGCTGCTCTACGTTCCCGGCGCCGGCTTGACCCTGATGGAGCAGATGGGTCTTTCCGACAAAACGCAGCGCTTCAACAACACCGACGGCACCCACCTGGGGCAGGCATTCGGCGGCCAGCCGGAGAGCATGAACGAATTCAGCCGCCTGGAACAGTTCGCCAAGCTGCAAAAGCCGCCCGAGATCAAGTTCAAGGACCTGGAAGCGGAAGTCAATTCGCGCATCACGTTCAATGTTCTGCCGGCCAAGGTGCGGGTGGATTACTTTCCCATCACCGACGCTTCGGTGCTGACTTACATCACGCTGCAGTTCGAAAACAAGGACCTGCAATTCGTTTCCAAAGAGGGAATCCAGAGGGCGGCGGTGAACATCTTCGGGCGCGTCACCACCATGACGCGGCGCATCGTGAACACCTTCGAGCAGACAGTGGAGGTTCCGGCGCCCAAGGAGATGCTGAAGGAATATCAGGCGCAGCGCTCGATTTACCAGAACAACATGCCGCTGCCGCCCGGCACTTACCGGCTGAACATAGTGGCTAAGGATGTGACCGCCGGCACAATTTTCAATCATGAACTGCGGCTGGATGTGCCGCGGCTCAATCCAGACAAAGCCAGTTCTAGTACGGTAGTACTAGCCGATATTATTGAGCCGGTGCCCATGAAGAGCATCGGCACCGGGCAGTTCATTATCAGCGATTCCAAAGTCCGGCCGCGCATCGACGAAACATTCAAGCGCAACGAGCGGATGGGGATCTACTTTAAACTCTATAATTTAGGCGCCGACGAGGAAACCCATAAGCCGGCTGGCCAAGTGCAGTATGAGCTGATCCGGAACGGATCGAACGAGAAGGTTTTCGGAGGACTTCTCTGTGCTCCCGGATGTTACTTCGGCGTCACAGATGACGATTCAGAAGTTTCTCCCACTGAATACGCTGGCGCCGGGCAAGTACACGCTTAGAATGAAGGTTACGGACAAAATTCGTAACCAGGTCCTAACGCCTACGGCAGATTTTACGGTAACCTAAGGTTAAGGCGGGTGCGCAGCGAGAGCTGTGGACCGGCGGCGTGCGAGCGTCGCAGATGGCACTAAGGAAGACGCCCATATCGGTTGCGTTGGCATTCGGCGCGGCTTTGTGTCTGGTGGTTCCGGTGGCGAGCCGGGCGGCCGACTCACTCAAGCTGGCGGGCGGAATTGTGGGCACGGTGCGGGATACGCATGGCGTGCCGCAAATGGGCGCCACCGTGGCGCTGTACAACCGCCAGGACCGGCCGGTGGGCAAAGTGTTGACCGATCAGCGCGGGCAGTTTCAAATTCTGGGCCTCAATCCCACGCTCTATTCCCTCCGAATTACCCTGGCTACTTTCATTCCCGCCATCCGCAAAGACATCCTGGTGCAGCCGGGCATGCGCAGCGTGTTGAACGTCAGCTTGAGCGCGCTGTTCAGCTCCATTCAGCTCGACCGTCCGGTGCTGGACAACGGCGGCATAATGAGCGACGAGTGGAAATGGGTGCTGCGGAGCGCCTCGGATACCCGGCCGGTGATGCGCTTCGGACCGGACAAGGTGGCCGACGCAGGCACCAGCCCCGACCGCGGCACGGTATTTGCCGACACGCGCGGCATTCTGAGAGTTTCTGCGGGTGAGGGTCCGGTGGCCGGCGTGGCCAACCAGGCGGATTTAGGAACGGCATTCGCGCTGGCCACTTCGCTTTGCGGCCGGAGCCTGCTGGAAGTGAGCGGCAACTTGGGTTATGGCTCGCAGACGGGCGTTCCGGCGGCGGCTTTCCGCACCAGCTACAGCCGCGACCTGGACGGCAACAAGCCGGTATTCTCAGTGACCATGCGCCAGTTGTTCTTGCCGGAACGGACGAGCGGCGCGCTGAACGGCACGGACGCCGGACTGCCCACGTTGCGCTCGATCTCCGCCAGTGCCGACAATCGAACGCAATTCGGCGAAAGCGTATCGGTGCAGTACGGGTTCAGCATGGACAGCGTCTTTTTCATGCAGCACCTGAATTACACCAACCCGTACGCGCGCCTCACCTGGGCCATCGACAGCGCCACCGATTTCGAGATCGCGTATACCTCGGGCAATGCGCGGCCGGATCTGGCCGAGAATGGGCCGGAGGAGTTGGGACTGCAGCACGACCTGGATTCGCTGGGACTGTTCCCGCGTCTTTCGCTGTCGGGCGGCCGGCCGGAAATCCAGCGCGCCGACGACTACGAAGTATCCGTGACCCGCCACGTCGGCTCTCGCTCGCTCCGCCTTTCGGCCTATCGTGAGCTGCTCAATAACGCGGCTCTTGCCATGGTTGCCCCGGCAGGAATGTTCGCCGGAAGCGGAGACGTTCTGCCCGATCTGTTCTCCGCCAGCTCGGTATTCAATGCCGGAAACTTCGATAACGTGGGCTATTCAGCGGCCTTCACGCAGGACTTGGGCCAGCATTTTTCCGCCACTGCCATGTACGGCAACGAAGGCGCCCTCACGGTGGGGAACCAGGAACTGGTGAGTGAGACTCCGGACGAGCTGCGCGCCATGATTCGCGCGGGCCGGCGCCATGTTGCCACCACGCGGGTGAAGGCTACCTTGCCCAGGATCGGCACAAAGTTCATCGCCAGTTACCAGTGGACGGACGCTCCGCGCTCGCTGATGGGCGGCAATCTGTATAGCGCGCAGGGCTTGGGCGCGCTGCCCGGACTGAACATTTATGTGCGGCAGCCGATCCCCGGTTTCAGCGGGCGGCTCGAGGCCACCGCCGACCTGCGCAACATGCTGGAGCAGGGATATGTTCCCATCACGGCTGCCGGTGCGCAGTTGCTGCTGGTAGACAATCCGCGCAGCTTCCGCGGCGGGCTGGCATTCCGGTTTTGAGGCTCGACTCCCACCAGTTTTTCACTCCCGAACATACCCCCGAGCACCTGGCTCCTATCCTCAAACGCAATAAATTCGAGGGGTCGATCGCTGTTGCCCGCAACGAAGCGGAAACGCATGCGTTCCTGGAGTTTGCCGGGCGGAATGAATTCATCCGGGGCGTGGTCGGCACGGGCGGAGAGGGTCATCCCAGGTTCGTGGGCGAGTCGCGTTTCGAAGTGGAAACCGCGGCGGAGGCGCTGCAACTGGCGGAGCGGAATCCGGGCCACAAGATCGCCATCGTGCGGCTCGGCTCGCCGCCGCTCGGCCGCAAAGAATCGAGCGGCTGGGCCGACGCCATGGAAAGCGCCTCCCGGTGTCCCGAAATTTTCTGCAAGGCGAGCGGCCTTTTATCCCTCGCGCCCCGGCCCTGGAAGGCTGAGCCGCTGGTTCCCTATATGCGGCACGTGCTGCGCGCGTTCGGTCCCGGGCGCGTGATGTTCGGCAGCGGCTGGCCGGCATGCCTGCCGGAGTCGATCTGGAAAGAGACGCTGGCGATTTTCACGCAAGCCATCGGCGCGCAGCCAATGGAAGTGCGGGAAGAACTGCTCGGGGGAACGGCCGTGCGGTTCTACGGCATCGGCGCGTAGCCCCTACCCGGTGTCTTCCCGTGTAATAGATGGCTGCCGGTTTCCACAACCTTGCAAGGAGCATTCATGGCAGCAATCGGCTATCGTCAACTGAATCCCGAGCTTTTCCAGTTCCTGGAGGCGCGGCAAAACAGTCTCAAGATCCTTAAGACAACCACAACTCCAGCGGGACAGATGCTGGACTGGGTACCCATCGAAACCCAGCATCCCGAGGGGAAAGTACCGTCGCCTCCGCCCACGGTCTCGCTGGCAGTTCGCAGCGCGAACGAGGAGAAGCCGGTGAGCGCGGCGCGGCTGGAGTTGGAAGATCAGACCATCGAACGCGGACCCGCGGGAACCGTTCCCATTGTCCGCCCCGACTTTGCCAGGCTGACCCGCACCATCGCGCTCAACGACTATGCCACCAAGCGCGGCGGCGTGGCGGTCAACAAACTCCGTCCCAACCGAAGTCCGGCCGATCCCAATCCGTTCGGATATTTTCATGCGATTTCCAGCCAGAACGCCAAGGTTTACGGCTGTGACGGATTTTTGAGCGTGTGGGATCCTTCCGTCAACAATCCCGCCGGGCCGGGCGACGACCATTCCATCATGCAGACGTGGCTGCAAAACTACGACAAGCCGCAGACACAGTCCATCGAGGCCGGCTGGACCGTGGACAGAAACCTGAACGGCGATACCGTGGCTCACGTGTTCACCTACTACACCACCAACGGCTACTCGAAGGACGGCAACAACCTGGGCGGCTACAACCGCCTGTACAGCGGGTGGGCGCAGTAAAGCTCGTGGTTATTCCCCGGCATTCGCATCAACGGCGCCAGCACCCAGGGCGGCCAGCAACTGGGCATCTCCCTCAAGTACCAATGGTGGCAGGGGAACGTGTGGTTCGCCGTACAAGGCGTTTGGGCCGGCTACTATCCGGGCAGCCTGTTCAACGGCGGTATCATGAATGGCGCCGAATGGGTAGGCTTTGGCGGCGAGGTGTACTCCAGCCTGGCCAATCCCGCACAGACCAAGGACCAGATGGGCAGCGGCCGGCAGGCGCAGGACGGTTGGACGAAAGCGGCTTTCCAGATCAATCTGCGCAACCAGTCTGACTTGAACGGAACCATGGTGAACCACAACGGCACGGCCGAAACCGATACCGCCACCGGCAGCGGCGCCAATCCCTACGACATTCAGATGCACATGAACAGCGGCAGCTCGTGGGGCAGTTACTTCTATACAGGAGGGCCGACGCCGTAAGCCCAAGCGACAGGGGGCCAGGAATTATAATTCAAACTTGGTCCCCCCACGCTATCGAAGCGCCGCCGCCGCGCTGGTTCTGCTGGCCGTCAACGCTTACATCACGCTGCGCCTGTTTCATGTGGCGTATACGCGCCAGATGGGATCCATCGAGGCGGCGTTCATCAGCCTGGCCCGCTACATTCGCGATCACTTCCCGCACCTTACCTGGTATCCGCTGTGGTACGAAGGGATTCCATTCGCCGATGCCTACCCTCCCCTGCTGCACTTCATCACCGCGGGAGTGGCGGCGGCCGGCGGAGCGTCGCCCGGGCTGGCGTATCATATCGTGACCGCCACGCTCTACGCGTTGGGGCCGGTGGCGCTGTTCTGGATGGCTCGGCGGCTGGGTGCCACTCGGAGCGGAGCGTTTCTGGGGGCGCTGGGTTATTCGCTCCTCTCTCCGGCCTGCTGGCTGGTGCGCGAGGTGCGCTACGATTCGGGCGGCTGGTTCGGCCCGCGCCGCTTGGTTGCCATGGTGAAGTATGGCGAAGGCCCCCACATCGCTTCCCTACTCTTCCTGGTACTGGCCATCGGCCTGCTTCACCTGGCGCTCGAAAGGCGCAGAGCGCATCACTTCTTTCTGGCGGCGCTGGCCATGGCCGCCGTGGTGCTATCGAACTGGATCGGCGCGGTGGAACTGGGGCTCGCCACGGCCGCCTATCTGCTGGCCGGTTTTCACAAAGGCTGGAAACCGGCATGGCTGCGCAGCCTGGCGGTGGGCGTTTACGCTTATGCCATTGCCATGCCCTGGGTGACGCCATCGACGGTGGCCACCATCCGTGCCAGCGCGCCGCGGCTGGTGGGATTCAAAACGTCCTCGTGGCTATTCTGGATTTTCGCGGCTTCGCTATTGCTGCTGGCATGGGTGCTGAAGCGGCGTGGGTTGCCGCCGGCGTTGCGATTTGCACTGCTCTTGTTATACGGGCCAACGGTGCTGGCGCTGGCCAGCTTCTGGTTTCACGTGGATTTGGTGCCGCAGGCGAACCGCTATCACCTGCTGATGGATCTGGCGGTTTGGTTGGGCGTGGCGTTTCTGGCCTCGCGCCTCCGCTCCCTGACGCTCGCCAAAGCGCGAGTGGCCGCGGCTCCGATGTATGCCGCGGCGGCGGTTTTGGTGCTGCTGCCTGGCGCGCTCATGTTTCATCAGCACCGGCTGGCGCGCGAACTCGAAGCGCCCATCGATATCGAGTCCACGGCGGAATACAAAATTTCGCATTGGTTCGGCACGCACATGCCGGGCCGGCGCGTGTTCGCGCCCGGAAGCGTCAGTTTCTGGATGGACGCCTTCAGCGATACACCGATGCTGGTGGGCGGTTTCGATAATGGCATTCGCAACCTGACGCTGTGGGACGTGAATTTCCAAATCCTGTTCGGCGACAAGCTCCCGATTGCGCTGGCCTGGCTAAAGGCTTTCGGCTGCGATGCCATCGTGGGCGACGACTTCACCAGCCGCGAGGTGTTCCATCCCTACGCGCATCCCGGCCGCCTGCACGGCCTGCCCGAACTTTGGCGCGATGGGCCGGACGTGATCTACGCCGTTCCGCGGCGCGGCTCGCTGGCCCATGCCATTCCGCCCACCGCGCTGGTCCGGCAGATCCCTCATCCCTACGAGACCAAGGCTATCGACCGCTACGTAGCCGCGCTCGACGACGCTTCCCTGCCCGCTGCCACGTTCACCTGGCGCGACCCCGCCACGGCGGTGATTCGTGCCGATCTGAACCCCGAGTACCTGCTTTCCGTACAAGTGACTTGGGACCCGGGATGGAGAGCCACCGTGAATGGCGAACGGCGCCCCGTGTGGGGCGATAAACTGGGACAGATCGTCGTGGAGCCGCAATGCAGCGGCGCCTGCACGGTGGACCTGATCTACGACGGTGGATTCGAATTGCAGTTCGCCCGCTGGGCAAGCGCGCTGGCGCTGGTGGCCGGCGCCGTCTGGATTTTATGGCAAAAGCTTTCGGGTTCAGCGAAGACGAATTAAAACTACTGCTGGTAGCGGTGCGGCAGATGCGCCGCACGCTAGGCCAATTACGCAAGAACGACCCATCGGTGGAGGCGTACGCGGACCTTTACGACGATCTCTTCGAAAAGCTGCGCGACATGGCGGGACCGCTACCCGACACGGTGAAGGATTTCATCGAGTAGCGTCCACGTCGGAGCCGCGACCACTCGCGCTTTGGCGAGCGTAAGGGAGCGGTTCGGTTCATCGAGTAGCTGCGCGCGTGTCAGCCACCATCTGCTTCACTTTGGCCATCACAGTAGAAGGCCGTATCTCGGCGCTCCAAAACACCTGCATGACTGGCTCTATGTGGGCGTTAGCGATGCCCGCCCGATTTCGGACGCCGTTGCCCGGCAATGGCGTTCCGGCACCCGTAAGCGCCTAACCCGATGATCAACGCAAGCACTGCCAGCGATGGCCCGAAGTAGAATGCCGATCTATCGAGTGTCAGAGGCGCGGTGGCCGCCAGTTGTTTCACGAAAACGGCTGCGCCGAGGGCAAGAACCCCAAATCGGAGAGCGAACAACATTGCTGCGGTATACAACAGCAAAGACACCGGCAACGTCCACGTTAGATGCGGCGCGTTAATGATGAGAAGGGGAGTAAGGATAACGGCAGTGAGACATGCGCCCACCCATCCGATTCGGCACACTGTCACAGCCGCGAAGAGCAGACAGACCATTGCGGCGGTATCTATGGCCGTCTGCGGGAGCGCTCCGAGAACGGATTGCGCGAGGCGAATCGGGCTGTCGGCCACACTATGCCAGTAGGGAATGGAAAAGCCGAAGACCTGCTGCTCCAGTAGGCCAACCACAGATGTCACCACTGCGCCGAACAAGAGGCCGATGAGGAGATGCTGCCCCACGAGTGGATCGCCGAGTCTGCCTGCCAGCAGGCGCGTCCAGGAGATAAGGGCATGCGGCCATTTGCGTCGCACGAAAGGTTCGAAGGCCAGGTAGCCGCAGGCCGAGTACGCGCCTGCCCAGAGCGCATTGCCTATTACTGCTACCAAGGTTATCCAGCCGCGGTTAGCAGTGTAATTCGTGCCCAGTAATTGATAGAGGAGAACTGTTGCCGCGATGAACAGTCCAAAACGGGCGGCGCCGCGCAGGTCGCCGCGCCGTTTTCGCACGTTGAGCCAAACCAGCACGGCCATGATCGCCAGCACTAAGCTGTTATAGATAAGAAACGGAACCTCCGCTGGTTCGACTTGCGCGCGTGCCACGGTCCCGGAGATGTGCGCGACCCGAAAGTACACCGGCAGTCCCTGCCACGCCGCCGCCTCGACCCGCAGCGGGTCGTTGCTGTTGTTTTCGAGCCATGCACTCCGGGCATCGAAAGCGGATGGCGGCGTCCACAAGGGAGCGACGGACGAGAAGCGAGCCGCATCCAGCCCGGCCGCCGCGAATAGCCGAGTCCACTCGAACGGGGGCTTGCGGTTTGCGTCCTCCCGTTCCGGCAGGACCGCCCTGAATAGCAACAGGCGCCGTTTCGAGTCGAGCTGAACGAGAAGCATGCCGGGTACAGTGAGCGGCGGGTCCGACTGCAACACAAACGGATTGAATGGGTCTTGCATGGCCACCATCGGCTCCGGGCTGTAGCGATACCAGAAATAGGCCGGCGAATCTTCGGCAACCCGCCGTCGGGCGGCCGCGCCATTAAGCCGTATGACCCCGTCGAATTTGTGCAGGTCGAATGTGTAGGCCCATTCCGACCACGAAGGCTGAGGCATATAACCGAGCCCACTCAAAATGTCGCGAGCCGACTGTGCCATGACCACTGGCTCAATGCCTGCTACCGGCGAGTACACGGAAACACTTCCGATCAACCAGGCGCTCACGGTCATCAGGAGCGCCAGGCCGAAGAGGCACGCCACGGCTACCCGCGGACGCATGGTCTCGGTGGGGTCCGCCGCCGCGACGAGTTCCGGCGAGGGCGTTTCGCCCTGCGCGAGAGCCGCCGCGAGAAGGTCGCCACCGGGTAAGGCGGCAGCCACCGCCAATGCGGAAGCAGGGCGCTTCGCGGGATCGGGGGCGAGACAGCGAGTCACGATGCGCTCCACGGCGGGCTCCACGTCGGGAACCGAGTCCGCAAGCAAGGGCGGAGCGGACTGCCGCAGCCTCGTCAGTTCTCCGCGGCTGAGCGCTGCGTGCGGCGGATTGCCGGCGAACAGTTCGTATAGCACCAGCCCCAGCGAGTAAATATCGCTCCGTTGGGTGACCTCGACCCCTGTCAACTGTTCTGGCGACATATACGCCGGCGTGCCGCTCTGCACGTCGCCCTGCCTGATTTCGGAGGCCACTCCGGCCAGCCCGAAATCGGTGATCAGCACTTGTCCCCGGCCGTCGATCATGATGTTGCCCGGCTTCAGATCGCGGTGGAGCACGTTCTTCTCGTGAGCGGCTGCCAGTCCCGCGCATAACCGGCGGGCAACTTCGATCGCCTTGGCGGAAGGGAGGCGGCCGATGCGGCGCAACAGCGAGGCCAAGTCCTCGCCGTCAATAAATTCCATCGTCAGAAAGACCTGCCCACCGGCATCGCCCAGGTCGTACACCCGGCATACGTTAGGGTGCGAGATCTGGCGGGAAAGGCGGACTTCGGAGCGCAGCCTGTCGAGTGCGGCGTCGCTGCCCGCCAGTTCCTCGGGAAGAAACTTCAACGCGACCGGCTGCCCCACCAGCATGTCCGTGGCCCGATACACTTCACCCATCCCGCCTTTCCCAAGACGGCCGGCAATGCGGTAGCGCTGCGCCAGGATTGTGCCGGGGAGAAATCGGCCCTCTTCCGGTGTCGTAGCCGGCGTCATGCGGGCGGCAGCGCCTTGCGGCAACAGTACCGTTGGACTTTGGGTGCCCGTTGACACGGGCGTGCCACAAGACCCGCAGAAGCGACTATCTGGCGGCACCTCGGCCGCGCAACGCGCGCACTGAGGCATTTGCCAGAGTCTATCACATGAAAATCTATCTCCGAACTCCTATTCCGCCAGTTGCGTCCGTGGGGAATGCCGTCCTTTATGGTCCACTCCACGCCGCCGGTGCGCACCGCTTTGCCGTCGCGGATCTTCTCCACGCTGACCCTTTACGACGATCTCTTCGAAAAGCTGCGCGACATGGCGGGGCAGCTACCCGACACGGTGAAGGATTTCATCGAGTAGGGCAACCGCTCCCTTACGGTCGCGGCTCCGGGCAGAGCCGCTCACCACGCTCGGAGCCGCGACCGTAAGGGATCGGTTCGGCTCATCGAGTAACGCCGCGTGCCTCGGCCACCATCTGCTTCACTTTGGCCATCAGCTCGGGGGCGTGGTAGGGAATGCCGTCCTTGATGGTCCACTCCACGCCGCCGGTGTGCACCGCTTTTCCGTTGCGGATTTCTTCCACGCCGGTCGGGTAGAGCACCTTCAGGTTCTCCAGCGGGTTGCCATTCACTACGATCAGGTCGGCAGCCCAGCCGGCGCGCACACGGCCCAGGCGCTCCTCCTGCCCCAGGATGCGCGCGTTGTTGCCGGTGGCCTGCTGGATGATTTTGAGCGGATGGAAGCCGGCTTCCTGATGCAGCTCCATGCCGCGGATCAGGCCGAAGCCGTACATCTGGTAAATGAAGCCGGCGTCGTCGCCCATTCCGATTAGCCCGCCCTTTTGATCGAACTGCCGCACGGCCGCCATCCACAGCCGGTAGTTCTCTTTCCAGAACACTTCGTCGCTCGAAGTCCAGCCGATGAAATACGAACCATGGTTGGCAGGATTCGGCCGAAAATATTCCTCCAGCACCGGGTGCAGATAGTCGTGGAACCAGGGCTGCGTCTGCGCCCGCTGCAGGTCGCGGCTGGCTTCGTAGATGTCGAGCGTGGGATCCCAAGCTACGTGCGCGTCCACCATCGCCTGCAAAACTTTCGACAGCCGCTCGGGATCGGCCTCACGCCACAGATGGCCGGCGTAACGGAAGCGGTCGGTTTCGTTGTTGTAGTTGTAAGTGGACGGGAAGTGCTGCACGCCATCGGGAATGGCGGCGTCGGGAATGCCGTACCAGTGCTCGATGCTGGTGGTGCCGAAGCGGATGTCGTCCCAGGCGTTGGTCTCCTCCACGCCGGCGTGATGGGCGATGCGCAGCCCCAGCTTGTGGGCTTCGTCCTCCATGGCTTCCATGGTGTCGCGGTCGATCCCCAGAATCTTGATGCCGTCGGCGCCCATCTGCTTGAGCTCGCGCACGTGGGCGCGGGCGGCTTCGGCGGTTTTGGGGCGGCCGAACATGGGGTAAACGAAGATGCGCGGCGCCGCGATCTGGCCTTCTGCCGACATGCGGCGCAGCTCCAGAGCGCGCTTCGTG
>Ga0335081_10012576_pt1 | contig 13720 bp, 10 predicted proteins | sample Lox_Sample_35_FD_206713 | JGI IMG/M metagenome (GOLD analysis project Ga0335081, IMG submission 206713) | Soil microbial communities from Loxahatchee National Wildlife Refuge, Florida, United States - Lox_Sample_3.5 | ecosystem: Environmental > Terrestrial > Soil > Wetlands | place: USA...
CCGCGGCGTTGGACGGGTCAGTAACCTGCCCAACGACGGTCCCCGTGCTGACGGCCTGCGCGTGCAGTGAAGGAGCCACTGCAAGCGCGAGGACGAGTACGGCTACGCCAACCAAAGCACTAGCCCTATAGGACATCTGCTTTCCTCCTGATAGTTTGCTTCGATTTGGCATCCAAAACCCCGAAAACCACTAGAGTTACCCCACCAAAATGGGACTACTTCTCGCACAAATGTTTGCAATCCACCTACCAAGTTGGGACGGAATTTAGTCCCTATTTTTCATTAACTTACACCAGTTTCTAGTCACTTCGTCCCTGGATTGCCTACTAGTTTACGCAGCCGCCTACCGATTATGGGATTTCGTCCCACTCCCCCTAGACGGACACTGCTCCATCTGTGGCTTCGACCACGAGGACCCCTCCCCGCGCCAGCCGGCGGCGGGGGCCAGGAACGCACCCCGAATTTCCGCGTCTAATTCCAGAGGCGGGGGAGGGTCTCCGCAGACTGGAAGATGGTTTGAAAGCAAAATTGAATGTGCAGGAGTGGAGTTTTTTGAGGGTTTTTTCTAGAATGGGGGTGGAGCGCGCCGCAGGAGCGCCCTGGCGGCGGCTGTTCAGCTCCCCGTCGCCCTCGTGTGCGGTCGGACTGGCCCCTTCGGACGTGGAAACTTTCGGGGGCATCTCCGCGTATTAGAAAGTGCGCCCAAGAGACTAGGGTGTCGCCCGCGTGCGTACGGGTCTGTTCCGGGGGTGAGGCCGGATAGAATGCCATGAAGACTTGGAAAAAAGTATTGCTCGGCGTGGTGGGGCTGTTTGTGGTGCTCATCGCGTGGAGCGTGATCAAATACCAGACGACGAAAGACATCGTGACCGTGCAGACCGGCAAGGTCGGGCGCGAGGATATTTATTCAATAGTAACAGCTTCCGGGCAGGTCAAGCCGCGGACCTATTCGAACGTGCTCGGAGAGGGCTTCGGCAAGATCAAGGAGATCGTGGTGAAGGAAGGCGACCACGTGAAGCGCGGCGACGTGCTGCTGCGGCTCGAGAACATTCAACCGGGCGCGGATGTGGACGCGCAGCGCGCCGCCATCCGGTCTGCCGAGGACGGGGTGCGTTCCTCCGAAGCCAATTACCGCTCCGCACAGGCCACGGTAGCCCAGCGGCAGGCCGATTTTGAGCATGCCCAGCTCGATTTTGAACGTGGCGACCGCCTGCTGAAGGACGGTCTGATTCCCAAGCAGGATTACGACACGCGGAAGGCGACGTTCGACGGCGCCAAGGCCGCGCTCGCCGCCAGCCAGGCGCAAATGCAGCAGGCCAAGAGCGACCTGGAGCGCCAGCGCAGCACGCTCGAGCAGAACAAGTCGATGCTTACCCGCCTTGCCGACGTGCTGAGCAAGACTACCTACGTGGCTCCCATTGACGGAATCGTTAGCTTTATCGCGGTCCGTGTGGGAGAAAACGTGGTGCCCGGGATCCAGAATTCCTCGGGCAGCTACCTGATGACCATCTCCGACATGTCCGTGGTGACCGCCGAGGTGATGGCGGACGAGACGGACATCGTAAGCGTGCGTCCCGGCCAGGTGGCTGACGTGACGGTCGACGCCATCCCCGGCAAGGTCTTCAAGGGACGGGTGACCGAGATGGGCGACCAGGCGATTCTGCGCTCCTCCGGTCTCGCCACCACGCAGACCACGGCGAGCAACCAGGAGGCTAAGGACTTCAAGGTTGTGGTGACTCTTGATAACCCGCCGGACGTGATCCGGCCGGGACTTTCCACCACGGCAAAAATCCAGACCGCGCAGCAGAAAGCTGTGTTGGCGATCCCGCTGCAAGCGCTCGCCCTGCGCACCCGCAAGGACCTGGACGAGGCGCAGAAGGCTGCGGAAAAGAAGGCGAAGGCTGATTCCTCCGGCAGTGTTGTCCTGGCCGCTGCCAAGCCGGCTGCTCCCGGCACGGACCCCAAGAAAGAAGAAATCCAGGGTGTATTTGTGGTGCGCAACGGCAAGGTGCAGTTCGTGCAGGTGGATACCGGCATCACGGGTATCACCGACATCGAAGTGAAAAACGGGCTCAAGGAAGGCGACGAAATCGTCACCGGCAGTTATAAGGCCCTGCGCTCGCTGAAACCGGGCGACCGCGTCAAAGTGGACAACGAGGCGCCGAAGAAGGCGGAAGAGCAATCCTGAGCGCGGTACTCTAGAGGAGAAGGGCATCTATGCCTGCCGAGGCTGCAACCACCGATCAATCCGGCTTCCGCCAGGACCTGTTGGACCGCGGCTCGGTCATCGTCACGGAAAACCTGACCAAGACGTATCAGATGGGCTCCGAACAGGTGTACGCCCTTCGCGGAGTGGACCTGGAAATCAAGCGCGGCGAATACGTCGCCATCATGGGCCCTTCCGGTTCCGGCAAATCCACGCTCATGAACCTGATTGGCTGCCTGGATTCGCCCAGTTCCGGCAACTACTGGCTGGCCGGCCGGCTGGTGAGCTCACTGGACGACGATGAGCTGGCCTATATCCGCAACAAGGAGATCGGATTCGTCTTCCAGACGTTCAATCTGCTGGCGCGTGCCACATCCCTGCACAACGTCGAATTACCGTTGATCTACAACGGCACGGGCGCGGAGGAGCGCCTGGAACGCGCCAAGGAAGCGCTGCGCTTGGTGGACCTGGCCGATCGCATGATGCACAAGCCCAACGAACTCTCGGGCGGCCAGCGCCAGCGTGTGGCCGTAGCTCGCGCGCTCGTCAATAAACCCTCCATCCTGCTGGCCGACGAGCCTACGGGCAACCTGGATTCGAAGACCGGCGAGGAAATCATGGCCCTGTTCGAAAAGCTTCACGAGCAGGGCAATACGATCATCCTGGTCACTCACGAACAGGATATCGCCGCGCACGCGCATCGCGTGATCCTGATCCGCGACGGCCGCATCCACTCCGACGAGCGCACCCGGAAATAATTTCCACCGCTCGCTGACCACCTCCCGATTTGATTTTCATGCCTCCTGCTATACTTTCGCGGGGCGACGTCCCGCGAGCGCGGGACGGAGGGGCGGTTCCGGATCAAGATGTCTCACGAACAACTTCTATTTCCGGGTGTGGTCACTCCGGGAGGCACGCAACTCACCAGCGGTGTTCTGCCGTCGCAGTCCATCCGCAATTTGATCGCTTCCGGCAGGATCAGCTGCCAGCCGGACGCGCGCGCGGAGATCTCCGAGGATCAAATACAGCCCGCCAGCATCGATCTGCGTCTAGGCCCCGTGGCGTATCGCGTGCGGGCCAGCTTTCTGCCCGGCAAATCCGCCACGGTCGAGAAGAAAATCGAAGACCTCAAGATGTCGGAAGTGGATTTGACGCGGCCCGCCGTCTTCGAAAAGAACTGCGTCTACATTGTGCCCTTAATGGAAGAGGTTTTTCTGCCCGACGAAGTCTCCGCCAAATGCAATCCCAAAAGCACCACCGGCCGGCTGGATATCTTCACGCGCCTGATTACCGACTACGGCGAAGATTTTGAGTGGGTTCGCAGCGGCTATCGCGGGCGGCTGTATGCGGAGGTGGTGCCGCGCACGTTCAGCGTGGTGCTCTCCGCCGGAATGAAGCTCAGCCAGATGCGTTTTCTCCTCGGCGATCCCTCCTCCGATGACCGGAGTCTCCGGGCCCTCGACCGCCAGCACGGACTGGTGTATCTCACCGAAGACAATCGCGCCGAGGCGGAAATCGAAGAGGGATTGTGGATTCGCGTGAGCACACAGGCGGATTCGCCGCATGAAGTTGTTGCTTACAAGGCCCGCAGCAATGCTCCGGTGATAGACCTGAGCAAGGTGAATCACTACGAGCCCGACGATTTCTGGGAACTCATCTACTCGCCGCGCTCCGGCGGTCTGATTCTCGATCCCGGCGCCTTCTACATCATCGCGTCGAAAGAACGCGTGCGCGTCCCGCCGGAGTACGCCGCGGAAATGGTGGCGCTGGAAACCTCGGTGGGCGAATTCCGCATCCATTACGCCGGCTTCTTCGATCCCGGCTTCGGCTTCGGCCTGCACGACGACATCAAGGGCACGCGCGCCGTGCTCGAGGTGCGCGCCCACGAAGTTCCGTTTCAAATCGAAGACGGCCAGGCCGTCGGGCGCCTCTATTACATGCATCTGCTTTCCGTGCCCGACAAGGTGTACGGCTCGAAAATCGGCTCCTCGTATCAGGGTCAGGCGCTCGCCCTCAGCAAGCAGTTCAAAAGCACGGCGCGCCCGGCCCGTTAGGCGAGAATCGCACCACCATGCCCAATCCTAAAGTTCGCGCGATCGCCGCGTTCATCCGCATTGAGCATGAACGATGGGAGCACGCACTCACGCAAGCGCTGGCCACGCTCAACGCAGCGCGGGCAATCGTCGAAGCCCGCGGCTACGCCGTGGAATCGGTTCGCATCAGCACGCAGCCGTTTCCGGCGTGGCTCAGCGGTGTGCCGCGCGCACAGGCGCTGGCCACGCTCCGCAAAATGGACGATCTCGCGGTGGCCACACCGTTCGAGCTTTCCATCGGCCCGGCTATGCGCCGCGACGAAGATGATCCCGCAATGGCCCAAATTCTCGCCGAAGCCCTCGAAACCGCGCGCCTGCTGCAAGCCAATCTGTTGATTGCCGCTGAAGACGCCGCGCATCCGCGGGCCATGCGCGCCGCCGCGGAAACTGTCCTGCACGCCGCGGCCAAGAGTCCGCGCAGTCAGGGCCCGTTCAATTTCACAGCGCTCGCCTGCGTGCCGCAGAATTCGCCTTTTTTCCCCGGCTCTTGGCACGACGGGCCGGGCAATGAGTTCGCCATCGGCGTGGAATCGGCGGGAGTTGTGGCAGAAGTGCTGCGCGAGAATCGCGCGGATGCGCCGCGCGCGCGCCAGGCGCTTGTTGACGCGCTCGCCGTTCACGCCCGCGCCATGAGCGATGCCGCGCGCGACATTGAACGCACCACCGGCTGGCGCTATCTCGGCTACGACCCCACGCCCGCACCGCTGCACGACGTTTCCATTGGCGCGGCGATCGAAGCGTTTACCGGTGAGCGCTTCGGCTCACCCGGCACCATGGCCGCGTGCGCGCTCGTCACCCGTGCTGTGCAGGCCGTTCCAGTGCGCCACGTCGGCTACAGTGGCTTGATGCTGCCGGTGCTGGAAGATTCGCGCCTGGCGCAGCGCTGGAGCGAAGGTCTGCTTTCTCTCGACTCGCTGCTCGCCTATTCCGCCGTGTGCGCCACCGGACTCGACACGATTCCGCTGCCCGGCGATGTGACCGTGGATCAGCTCGTGCGGATTTATTCCGATGTTGCCGCGCTGGCCTTGCGCTGGAAGAAGCCGCTCGCGGCACGGCTCATGCCCGTTACCGGAAAATGCGCCGGCGACATGACGGATTTCTCCGATCCGTTTCTTACTAACGCGCGTTTGCAGCCGCTACCCTAGTGGCGCGGGCACTTCTGCCCCCCGCGCTTCTTGCCTACGACCGCGCGAAACTGCCGTGCGACTCCGATCTTCTGCCCGCGCTGTTCCTTATCGCAAGGCTCTGGGATCGAGCGTTAGCGCTTCATCGAGCACCGCATCCACATTGGCGCCGGCGCGCATGTGCACCTGGTTCCCGTTCATCGCCAGCATGGTCGCCAGCCCCACTCCCCCGCCGACCATCGAGCCGACGACGGCGCCTTTCTGACTCTTCGACATCGCCTGGCCGATCTCTGCACCCACCAGCGCAAAGCCGCTGATCATGGCCATCTGCTCCGGCGTCAATCCGGAAAGTGCCGCCATCGGATTTGAGCTTACCGCGGAGGCGGACAGCCCTTTCGGTCCGCCAATCGTGCCCACCACGCGGCCGGAAATCTGCAGCCGGACGTCGTTGGGCAGCGAGATCGTCTTCAGGCGGATGGTCATCGTGCTATTCGTCGAGTTCGCGCCTGGATTGGTGGTCAGCACGCCCATCACCAGCGAACGCGCCGGAATCATCACGCCGCCCTCCGCGCGAATCGCGTTGCGCGTGCGCAGATAGACCTTATCGCCCTCGTGCGCCTGCCCTTCCTGCGGCGCGCGAACGATGGTCATCGGCATGTGCGTTCCCGCGGGAATGCTCACGACGTCCGGAATGTCTCCCGGCTCGTCCATGTCCGGTTCGTTCTGGGGCGCCTGTGCCTGCGGAGGCGCCTGCTGATCAGCAGGCGGTCCGAATTTCTTCCATTGCGATTGCCCCCAGCCGAGCGGGGCGCACATCACCATGGCGATCAAAAGTGCCAAAGACTTTTTCATTGCCAATCTCCTTGAGCCGCGGCTGGGATTCGCGAGCTACGCCTGATGCTAGGCATTGCCATGGGCCGGCCACAAGCGTCACACCCTGCCTGGCGCGGTCTGGCGCATTCTGGCGTGCGGACTCCGTAGGAAAATTGAAGCCACTCGATTCGGCGGGTAGAATCGCATGGCTGCTCAGGCGCTGGTCAGCCCTTTGGCCAACTTGGAACAAGAAGGCCGTCTCGACTCCTGGAAGGAGATTGCCGCCTTCCTCCGCCGCGGTGTGCGCACCGTGCAGCGCTGGGAAGCTACCGAAGGACTTCCCGTCCATCGCCATCAGCACGCCAAACTCGGTTCCGTTTACGCGCTCAAATCGGAAGTGGCCGCTTGGTGGGAATCCCGCTCAGCCAAACGCCAAGCCACTCCAGCCGCGCCTCGGCCCGCCACTCGTCCCGCCGCCGCGGCGCGTGCCGCCGGGAGTGACCGCAGAAGCCGCATGCTCGTGCTCCCGTTCGTCAACCTGAGCGGCGACGCGAAGCAGGACTATCTCTCTGACGGCATGACCGAAGAAATGATCAACCGCCTCGCCCGGCTCGATCCGGCCCGGCTGGGCGTCATCGCGCGCACCACCGCGCTCTCGTACAAATCCGGCGCCAAGCCCGCTGACCAGATTGCCGCCGAGCTCGACCTCGACTACATCCTGGAAGGCAGCGTGCGGGCCTCCGGCGACCACATCCGCGTATCGGCGCAGCTTGTAGATGCGCGCGAGAACACGCACCTGTGGGCCGAGAACTACGACCGCGGCCTCAGCGATGTGCTCGAGGTGCAGGACTCTCTCGCCGCGGCCATCGCACGCGAAGTCCGCCTGGCCATCACGCCCGAGGCGCACGGCCCGGCTGCCGCCCGGACTGTGGACCCTGAGGCCTATCAGGCATTCCTGATGGGCCGCTACCTGTTCAACAAAATGACAGCGGATTCGCTGGCGCAGAGCCTCGAATGGTTCGAGCGCGCCGTGGCCAAAGATCCTTCGCTCGTTCTGGCCTGGGCCGGAATTGCGCAGGCGTACGGGTTGCTCACCACGGTTCCCTTCGATGCCCTCCCGCCTCGCGAAGCCATGCCCAAAGCCGCGGCAGCAGCGCGAAAAGCGCTCGAGCTCGATCCATCACTCCCCGAGGCGCATGCGGCACTCGGCCTTGTGCTGCATCACTACGAATGGAAGTGGGACGAGGCGGAACGCGCCTACCAGCGCGCGCTCGAACTGAATCCGGATTACTCCGCGGCGCTGCTCCGCTACGCCTGGCTGCTGCTCGCCCGCGGCCGCGCTCCCGATGCGCTCGCCCGCATTTCGCGCGCGCAGGAAATTGCGGAGGAGCTCGACCCGCACCTGTTGGTGGCCATCCGCGCCACGCGCGCCGCCGCGCTCTATTACTCCCGCAATTTCGACGCGGCCATCGCCGAGTGCCGCGCCGCGCTGGCGCTCGACAAGAACGACTTCTTGCTCCACTACATCCTCGGCTGCGCGCAGTTGCGCAAGGGCGCCATGCACGCCGGCCTGGCCACGTTCAAGGAAGCCAAGGCCGCCTGGCGCGACGTGCCGCTCGTCGCCGCGGGAGTGGGGATCGCCCAGGCCATCGCCGGACGCAAGAAGCACGCCGTGGCCATCCTCGAACGCCTGGAAGAGCAGCGCAAGCAGCGCTACATTCCCGCGATTTACATCGGGATTCTTTCTGCTGCGCTGCGCGATTACGACCGCGCGTTCAAGTGGCTGGAGCGCGCTTTCGACGAGCGCGCCGATGGGCTTGTGTTGCTCAATGCCGATCCCATGGTCGACGGCGTGCGCAAAGAGCCGCGCTTCCAGGCCTTCATCCAGCGGATGGGTCTCGCTAAGGCATAAGCCGTATCGGCAATCGCGGCCACTGCGGCGCGGGCGCCGGGTTTTCACCCACCTCCGCATCCGCATCTTCTGTTTTCGGCGACGGCACAACGCTCACGCTCTCCTTCACCGCGGCGTGAGCGAGAAAGCCCCCTCGGAAGGTCTCTTCATATCCGCCCTCGTAGCACCGAGCAGGCGGCTCCGCCGCCACCATCGCCACGTAGATCGGCGCGATGAGAATGAACCCCACAGCGATTACCGGCGCCAACAGCGCAATCCTCAGCTTTTCGCGGAACGTGCGCGGCGGTTCGAGCTCCACCAGCTTTCCCTTGCCGTAGAGCCTGCTGGCCTCTGCCTTTCGCAGTCGAATCGTTGTCCCATCCGCTGACTTTGGGTTCTCGAGCTCCCACTCCAGCTTGCCTGCCTTGCAGTTCGGCCCAGCCTTTTCCGCTTTGGTCACGCGCGCCCGGAGCACAAACCCCGCTGGAAGCACGGTTTCGCCCGAGGCAAGCAGAGATTCCGTAAGGCGAAATGAAATCTGGTCACCTTCCTTTGCGCTCGCCGAAGAGATCGTCTCTTCGAGCGCCATTTCAATGAGCTGGTTCTTTTCCACTTTCACCTTTTGTGGTTTTGCAGCCGGCGTTTGCGCCGTGGCCTCGATCGCCTGTGCCATCACCAGACAGAATCCAAGCGCTATCCGCCCAACCAACGTGACCCAGGTCGCTTTTCCTCTGAACATTGATGTGCGCTCCTTTCGGATCGCTCGCGCCTTCGCGAACGATCGTCATGGAGCGCACCCTAACCGAGAATTTTCTGAGAGGCCTAGCGCCATCCCGCGCAATTCGCGGAGTGCCGCACTCTGGCAGACTTTCTGCTTTGCTGATTTTGTTCTACGGGGCTTCGATTACGCCGGCAGTTTTTTCGCCGGCATCAGGTCCCATACGCGCCAGAACTGCTCCATATCGCTCGGTGTGCCCAGCGATATGCGCGCGTAATCGAGGTACGGAGGAAACGGCCGTCCGATCAGCACATTGTTCTTTCTAAAGTGCGCGATCACTTCTTGCACTGGCCGTCCCGAATGCACCATCACAAAATTCGTGTAGGAATCGATCAGCCCCAGCCCGCGCGATTTGGCTTGGCGGTAAAACTCTTCCCGATCCCGCGCATTTCGCGCCGCGCCCGTGCGCACCGTCTCCCAGTCATTCCATCCGGCCAGCGCCGCCCGCGCTGCCGGCAGGCTGATGGCAAATTGCGCCGCCTGCGCCCGCAGGCTTTTCGCCACATCGGCGGACGACACGGAGTAGCCGATCCGCACTCCCGCCAGCCCGTAGATTTTCGAAAACGTCCGCGTCACGATCAGCCGCTCGTTCTCCACCGGCTGGTCAAGAAACGACGTGTATTCGGGCGATGCGCCCACGGCAAAATGATGGTAGGCCTCGTCCATCACCACCGAGAACGTCGGCGGAAGCTGCCGGATCAGCGTCTCCAGCGCGCGCCGCGATGTAAGCGTGCCCGTTGGATTATTCGGATTGCAGATGTAGACCACGCCGCCCGCCGTCCCGGCGGCGCGAGCAAGCATCGCGTCCACGTCGTGCGCGTAGTCCTTCGTCAACGGCACGCCAACCACCTGCGTTCCGTTCGCCCGCGCCCGCTCGATCATGAATTCAAACGTGGGCTCGGCGTATATCATCGTCTTCCCGGGACCCAGCAGCGCATTCACCGCCATGCGCAGGTTTTCGGACGAGCCGCAGCCAAGCACCACGCGTTCCTTGCTCACTGCGTGCTTTGCCGCAATGGCCTCGGTCAGATCGCCGTATTCGCCCTTCGGGTAGCGATTCGCCATCCCCGCGCTGTCTTCCAGCGCGGCTAGCGATTTGGCGCACGGCCCGTATGCGTTTTCGTTGGCGTCGAGGCGAACCGGCCCGTTCGGGCCGCCTTGGATGGTTCGCCAGTTCGCGGCCCAAGTGGAACCACCCAGCGCGGGCATTGCTGCCGCCGCGCCCGCTCCCATCAATAATTGCCGGAAGAATTGCCGTCGTTGGATAGCCATAGTCCTCGTTTCATACCCTCATTGCGCGGCCAGGTCAAACGGAATCGCGACCGGCACTGAACCGTCACTCTGCAGGGGCGAGTGAACCAAAAGGACGTTGTCGGTGCGCTACCTCCGCTCTACTCTAAAATCGAGAGCCCGGTCATGGGTTTCGAACTATGCCCTCCCCACCTGATTGATGAGGTGATTGGGGAGGTTTTTGACCAACCCCTAGGCGAAGCAGGGTTTGCGAAAGTGCGCAATCGGCGCTTTGTGCGATCCCGCTTTGTAGAAATGAATGATGTAATCGAGTTTTACAGAGATCCCTTGAATTTGATTTTTATCTGGGGCCTGTCTCTGAACTTTGTGCCGCACCTGACACCGGGAGTTGGAGAATTGCGGTGGCATCGAACCATCAAGAGCGCACGCACGGATTTGCGCTACTCAGGATTTGGGCGGAAAAAGGCGCTTGGCTGGTGTCTAGACACTACCCGGGGGAAAGCAGAACTCCGGCGCACTGCGATTTTGACGCGGTCGGAAATGCTTCCCAAGGCATTTGCGCTCTTTGACTCCATACACAGTTTGCAGGACCTGGGCGGATTGTTTGAAGACGAAAAACGGCCGAACGACTGGGGCTGGACTCTGACAATGTTCCCGCAAGCTCATCTCGCGTATGCGTTCTATCTCGCGAAGACAGGGCAGGGGGCGGAAGCCCGTCAGACAATGACCGACTGGATGGCAAAAAACTCAAAGATCGAACACGAAGGGGCGGTTAGCAAGCTGACGGAGGTGTTCGAACAGACTATCCGGGTCTCGCGCCTGTCCTAAGAACGGCAATCGCGTCGGCCGGCGGCGGATGCGATTCTTGTACGGGCGAGGCTGCTTAGTGCCGCTGCAGCGACAGTGCTTTCTGCGCCGCTGCGCGCCGTGCCCGCTCGCGCTCTACATCCTGCGCCAGCCGCACGATGTTTTGCGGATAGACGGCGTGCAGCCAGCTCTCCTTCTGCCATTCGGGATGCTGCGCGACAGCTCCGGCATATTCGCGAAGGGCCTCTTCGCGCTCCTGCATCAGCCAGGCGCCCAGAGCGAGTCCCATCACGGGCTCATCGGCGCGCGGCCGCCAATCGCCAAACACGTTTCGCGTCCGGCGGAAGCTGGCCAGCGCCGGCTGGTACGCGCCCGCTTCAAGCTGCGCCCAGCCCAGCTCCAGAATCACCTCATCCTCATTGGGAGTCACGCCCACTACGCGCGACAGCAGTTGCACGGCATCCTGCGCGCGTCCCACACGGTAATACCACCAGCCGATGCGATCGAGACCCGTCACCGGCATCTTCGACCAGTTGCCGCCGCGAATGTATCCGGCGTAGTCCTGCGCTTCTCTTTCGTCGCCGGTAAACAGCTTCAGCCCTGCAATCTCCACCGCGAGAGCGGCATCGCGCAGCGAATCGCGCGGTTTTTCTTTCGCGCGGGCCGTTGCGAGGGCCTCGATTCCGCGCTTCGCCTCTCCCCCGGCTGCAAACGCATCGGAAGCCAGGCGCAGGGCGGGCACCCAGTCGTTCTGCCGGCCGGATTTTGCGGAGACGCCCGGCAGCACCTCGAAACACCTCAGGTAGGCATCAGCGGCGCGGGCAAAGTCGCCGTTGGCAAATGCCGCCTGGCCGAACAGAGGCAGCGACTCGTCGTCGTTCGGCTGGATTCGCAGCGGATATTCCGCCAACCGCTCCGCCTGCGCGTAGTCGTGCGTGCGCATCAATTGCAGGGCGCGAGCGCGCGCAAACGCCGGCAGCTCGCCCTGCCCGCCGGGCGCCAATTTAAGCAGGAGCTGCGTGGTTTCCCATGCGCCGTCCGCGTCGCCCGCCAGCAGCAGTGCGCGGATGCGCACCAGATACGCTTCGAGCGACACCGGCTCGAACTCCATGGCGTGCTGCGCGATCTCCGCCGCTGCTTTCATGTCCTGCCGCTGGAGAGCCGCAGAAGCCAGCGCAACGGCAAACGCGCGCACGTCGCTCGCGGCGATGGGATCGAGCGGCACGAGTTTCCGGTAGTTTTCCAGCGCGTCCGCGTAATCCTTCAGCGCGAACCGCGCTTCCGCCAGCGTCTTGAGCGCGACGACGTCGTCCGGTTTCGTGCTGAGCACACGCGTGGCAAGCGTGGATGCCGCGCCGTAGCGGCGCCCGGCCAGCGCGCGAACCGCTTCTTCCCGCGCGAAAACATCCTGGAACTGGAGCGGCCGGGGTGCCGGCGCCGGCCGCGAGCCGAGTTCCTTGCGAAGCGCCGCGATCCGCTCCTGCGGCAGCGGGTGCGAACGGAAGTAACCTTCCAGAGTCTGCTGTGCGACGCGCGACATTTCCTCCGCCGGATTTCGCGCCGGGTCGTGCGCGCCCTTGTACATCTTGTCGAATTCCTCGAACACCGCCGTGACTTCCAGGGGCGAGTAACCGGCGGCCGCCGCGAGCAGCGCGCCTTCGCGGTCGGCTTGGATTTCCTGATCTTTTGTATATCCCGCCACAAACACGGCAACCGGCAGCGCCACTACATTGGCGAGGGGAATCCGCCGCATGGCCAGTTCGATCTGCACGCGCTCGGCGCAGTGATAGTGATCGATATGTTCGATTTCATGTCCCAGCACGGCGGCCAGCGCATCCTCGGTGGTCATCAACGCGATCATCCCTTCGCCGATGTACACGTGTCCCCCGGGCAGTGCGTAGGCGTTGACGAAATCTGGATCCGGGATGTAGTGAAACCGGTAGGGCAGTTTCCGGTGGGCGTGCGCCGCCACCTTGGCTCCCACCTCGCGCACGTAATTCTCAATGGCATTGGCTTCCTGGATCTCCGCCTCGCTGTTGAACGTCCAGACATTTCTTGCCGCCAGCTGACTGCCGATCTGGATTTCCTGCTCGTCCGAAAGGCGCGTCACCTGCATCGGCATGCGCGTCAATTCCCGCTCGGTATCGGCAAGGAAGAATAGAAGCGGCGCGGGACTCACCGGCACGTCGGGCTTGCGCACCTCGCTCAGTACCAGCCCGAGCGCGGCCAGCAACACTGCCACCAGCAGATAGGCGCGGTGCCTCACAGGAATTGTCTCACTCGCTCACGGTAACGCGTGTAGAGGTACGAGACGCCGAGCATCGACGCGCCCAGCACCACAAACGTCAGCGCCCGCTCCATCTTCGTCATGTCCCAGATGTCGATGATCGGGATCTTCGCCACGCAGAGCAGCAGCAACGCCAGCCCAGCCAGGCGGAAACTCCGCTCACCTATCTTCAGCGCGAACAGAAAGACGACCACGGCCTCGAGGCCCCAGCCCATCGTCACCATGCCCTTCTTCAGCTCCGCAGCGAGCAGAGCGGTGACCAGCAGCAGCGCCACGAAAAACAGCGTCTGCTCCGGACGATTGACAAAGTGGAACCATCCGCGCCGCACTCGCCCCGCTGCGGATGTCTGCGCTCCGCGCACGCGAAGGCGGTAAGCCAGCGGCAGTCCGGCCAGCAACACAGCCGCCGTCACGCTCAGAATCACCGCGCGTCCGTACCAGAAGGGCGCGCTGAGCGAGAAGTAACTGCG
>Ga0335081_10012579_pt1 | contig 13718 bp, 13 predicted proteins | sample Lox_Sample_35_FD_206713 | JGI IMG/M metagenome (GOLD analysis project Ga0335081, IMG submission 206713) | Soil microbial communities from Loxahatchee National Wildlife Refuge, Florida, United States - Lox_Sample_3.5 | ecosystem: Environmental > Terrestrial > Soil > Wetlands | place: USA...
GTCGGCAGTCGACGCTTCGATGGATCGCCATGCGCCGCGTGTGAGCAATCCGCTTACGCCGACGGACCAGAATCTTGAAGACGGCATGAAGCTTTACACGATGAACTGCTCTCTTTGTCACGGAGGACTGGACCGCAAACCTTCGACGCTATCGATGTCGTTTTATCCGCCGCCGCCGAATTTGATTTCGGATCCGCCGGACGATCCGGAGTGGCATATTTATTACACGATCCGAACGGGCGTCCGTTACACGGGGATGCCCTCTTGGGAAAAGACTCTCACGGACCAGGAGATGTGGAAGATCACGATGTTCCTTTCGCATATGGACAAACTGCCTCCGGGGGTGCAGGACTTCTGGAAGGCGAACTTCAATAACGCCGCAACGACCGAAGAGCCAAAGCCGGAAGAGAAAAAAGAAGAAAAGCACGAGCACCACTGAGGGCATGCGGAACTTGTGAATCCGATGCTATTGTTGCAAGGGGGCATAGCGAATGGCGTTTCCTAACGACGATCCGACGGTGGAGCATGGTGACCGAACCATACAATTGATTGATTTGTTGGTGGCACGATTGGAAGAGTGTCTGGGCGAAGTGCTGCCGCTCGAGACGGATGATCAGTTGAAAGAGTACGCGCGAGATGCGCGGAACAAGATTGCGTCGGCGGTGGAACAACTGGGCCGTGCGCGCGTCAGGAGAGAGCAGCAGATCGGTGGGAGCTAGTGTTCGTCAGAAGCGGGCTTGATTTGTGTGCCCGTCTTAACGTCACTCATAAATAGGTTGCTTAATCCGAAAATGGCACTGGGGCTAAAGCCCACATTGATTTTAATCGCCTGATCGCGGCGCTAAAGCGCCGCTCTTCCACGCTGGTTTCATGAATTGATCTTCCTCGTCAACTGGCTTTCCGCGGAATCCCGTGGTCTTATGGGCAGATGAACGCCATCACAGCCGAAGAATTCTTCCGTTTGTATGAACAAGCCATTCGAGATTCCGACGTCGACCTAGTCTCGAAGCTTTACGCAGACACTTTCATGTTTGCGGGCCCGCAAGGTGTGCAGGCGGTGAAGAAAGAGGATTTTCTGAAGGTCTTGCCGCGTAGGAAGGAATTCATGAAGTCGGCGGGCCTCCTGTCGTCGCAGGTTGAGTCGGTGGAAGCGACCAGGCTCTGTTCAAAGTACACGCTGGCGAAGACGGTTTGGCGGATGAGTGTTCGGGCCAATGACGGAGGCGAGGTCGTCACCACCAACTCGGCGACTTATATTCTTTCGGCGGTTGAAGAGTCGTTCGAGATCGTCTTTCAGGTGGACCATCAGGATTTGGCGAAGGCATTGGAGGAAGCGCGAGGAGCCGTTACCAAGGTTATTCCGGACGCGCAGGATCACTGACGATTGGAACTCTCAGTCGGCATAGTGGACCTATTGGAGGTCCCTGCATGGCGGAATGCGAGAGGCTTAGGACGTGTCCTTTTTTTACTGACCGCATGGAGAACATGCCGAACGTCAGCGAAGTCATGAAGAGAACTTATTGTCTTGGCGATAAGACGTTGTGCGCGAGATATCAGTTGGCGGTGGCGGGCGTGGCGGTGCCGGCGGATCTGTTTCCTCAGGATGCGGGGCGGATGCGGCAGATCTTGCGGGGGCGGTAGTTTTCCTCCGGGCTTAAAAGCCCTTGTTGGTTTTGCGATTAATCGCGGCGCTAAAGCGACCGCTCTTCCACGTGGCTCTTTAGCGTCGTTCTTCTACGTGGCGCTTTGGCGCGCTTCTGCAGGGTTCCAGAAGAATCCCACTCCCCGACTCCGCGTCGAAAATCCCCACTTCCGGCAAAACCGGCGAGAAAAGGGGCACCGTACGTTTGAAAGCGAGTCTCTGGTATCAAAGTCAAAATCCTCACCCAAAAAAAGGCGCGAGTTGAGGATGGGCCGCCCGACTCCGTTTTCATTACATTTGCGGATGCTCTTGGCTAGGCTTCGGTGGAGATTTGGGCTATGCGGCCTACCAGGAAGTCTGATGGGGATTTGCGGTCGAGGATTTGGAGAATTTCTACCGGGGAGGACTGGCTGTGGGGACGCAAGATTAAGGTATTTTCGGCCAGTTCGACATATCGGACCACACAATTGTCGTTTTTCCGAACAGCGTACAGATTTAATTCTCCCTTGCGATACGGCTTAAGTGAGGTGTAATGGCGGTCGACAAGCAGCGTGGCGCCGGGGACGAGGCGAGGAAGCATGGAGGCGTCGCGGGGGTCGAACTTGATGAGGACAAAGCGGTGCCAGGAAGAGCGGTCCCCTTCGATTTCGGGCTTGAGCTTGCGAAGGAAGGACTTACGGAACTTGAGAATCTCGAGGACCCGGTCGGCGGTGATGAGGGGCTGGGTGGCGGCGGTGGAGGGATCGGTGAGAAGGACGTTTTCGAAGTCGTCGGAGCTGGGGGGCAGGATTGAGGCGCGCTTGTTGACCTCGGCGGGATCGAGGAGGTCGAGGACGGAGAGGTGCTGGACGGAGAGGACCTTGTCCATGCCCTCGATGCTGAGTCCGCGCTTGCGATTGAGGAAATTGGAAATATGAGCCTGTTTAAAACCTGTTTGCTGGGCCAGCCGGAGGCCGGTTAATTCACCGGATTCGATTCGCTCCCACAGGATTTTACGGAGATTCTCTTGCAGGATTTTGAACTTCATTTTTGGAGTATAGCAGCCGGTGGGGACATCGAGGAGGAGTGGGTAAATGACTATAGGTAGAGGAGTTAGCGTTTTGGGGAGAGGTGGCCGGAGCGGGAGACTGGACGCGGGATAAGGGACGGGGAACGGCCCGAATCTGTGTGAGTTTCGGAGCTTTGGAGGAGTGAAAGTTTTCCACAGGCGATCGATGTTCATCCAACCTTGACCATAAAAACTGACCGCTTTAAGATCGCGGCATCCTAGGGGCCAAAACGCTCTATGGCATACGACATATCGAGTCACGCAGAGGATTTCAACGAAGAAAGGAACTTCGGGGAATTCCGACGGAAGGTAAAAGCAGCCGAGGTGTTGTCGGCGTCGATGGAGCGGCTGTTGCTGTCGCTTCGCTTCACAGGGAAGGTGAGCGTGGTGATGCAAAATGGGCGCGTATTGAAGTCAGGCTACGAGGAAGGATACTTCAGGCAACGGGATAGTGCGGGCGTGGACTGACGTCGGAGCGCGCGACTGAGAAGCGAAGGAGGAGACAAGAACAGTACTCAGTACCTGGTACTCAGTACCCGGTAAAACGAATTCATAAAAAGTAAATAGCGCTCGCAGGTCATCGTAAGAGAAACGAGCCCTGCGTTTGGTTTCCGGCTTGGCGGCTGGGGATCGGACGCGGGGCTTTTTGTTTTTCGAATGCGCGAGCGAGGTTTCATAGAAGAAATCAAAACCCCCACTTCTCGCAAAAGCGGCGAGAAATGGGGCACCCGGCAATTTGCCTGATTCAGATTTTTCATTTCTTACGGAGGTTAGAAATGCACAGTCATCATACGAAAAACGAAGTACGAGTGGAGTTGAAGTATTGCGAGCACTGCGGAGGGTTGTGGGTGCGGGAAGGCGGAGCGGGCGTGTATTGCCCGAAGTGTCTGCCGAAGGTGGAGGACTTGCCGGCTCCGAAGGAAAGAGTGGCACCGAGGAAGAGGAGGAGGACAGGGAAGAGAATTGCGAAGATCGTGCTGCCGAGAGGACGGCGCCCGGGGCTGAAGGATGCGGGATTTGAGATCGCGGATCTGGACGTTGTGGCTGGAGGTGTCGCATGAGCGAGCGGATCGAGATGGAGGAAGTCCAACACCTCACCACAGGGGACACAGAGGGGCACGGGGGACGTCAAATCCCCACCCTTCGACTTCGCTCAGGGCAGGCTCCTGTCGCAAAAGACGCGACAAGGGTGGGGCAACCGCGAGAGGAGTTGGATCGACGTGATTCGAATAATTCGGAAAATTTCGAGTTGGCGGACCACGAATGGGAGTCGTTGCTGGCGGAGGCGCGGAGAATTCTGCGCGATGACGACGAAGAGGATGCGGGAGAAGACTGGTCTCCGGAGGACGAGCAAGGAGAGCGGCTGGCGAAGGTCGATGAGGAGGCGCGGCAGAGGAGGATTTACCGCGGGCGGACGGTTGCGATGCTGCGGCGGTACATGCGGCATTCGATCGAGACGGGAAGGCTGCCATCGATATTGGGACGCGAGTTCTTCCGGGCGAAGGTGACGTCGTATACGGTGGTCACGTTTGAGGATCGCGTGATCTTTGTGCATGACATGGAACGGTGCCTGGACCGGCTGGATGAGTTTTCGCGACAGCTGATTGCGAGGCATATTTTGCAGGAGCATGATCGGTGGGAGACGGCGAGACTGCTTCAGTGCAACGAGAAAACGGTGCGCAGGCTGACTCCGATGGCGCTCGATGTCTTAACCGAAATTCTGCTTGATGTCGGGTTGATGGATCGACTGAAGACGGATTGCAGAAAATCCTGTCAAGGGGGTTTTCAATCACAAAACTTTGTAAGTGATTGCGAAGACGGCAAAAATAAATTTTGAAAAATGTCCACTTTAACCTTTTCGATTTGATATTCTGGATTTAGAGAGTGAGAAAAAAGAAAAACGCTCTTACAGAAGGCGCGCTTCTAAGCGCGCCTTTCGTGTTTCAGTACGAATTCCTAAGGGGATGTATTTGGCAATGATGAAGAAGAAGGGGAAGAAGAAAAAAGCGGTGGTGAAGAAAGCGGTGACGAAGAAGCGGGCGCCGCGTCAGAAAAAAGAAAAAGACATCGAGGAGGTGCGGAAAGATCTGGTGCGGATGGTGAAGGATGAGGCCCCGGAGATGACGGCGGCCGTCATCGGCGAGGGAAAGAAAGGGCAAATGCCGCCATATAAGTATCTGCTGGAGATGGCGGGTCTTTTTCCCAAGCCGGAAGCAGAAGAGAAGGAACCGAGCAAAGATGAGGAGTCCCTGGCAGAGACTCTGCTGGATCGACTCGGAATTCCAAAGACTCCAGTCGTTGCTGATGAGTACGACAAGGACGACGAGATCGTGATGCTTCCGGCGAAAGAGCAAGAGGCGGAGAAACAGTCGGAGTGCGAGGAAGTACTTAGTACTCAATAGTCAGTACCAAGTACCCAGTACTCAGTTGAAGGAAAGGCCCCACTTCTCGCGCAGAAAGCGCGCGAGAAATGGGGTACCCGACGAAAAAGTACTCAGTATTCAGTACTCTGTTGAAGGGAACCCTTTGTTGGACCTGCAACTTGTCACAGTGCTTTTTCGCAGTCTTTCGCATGAACAGATTTTTCCAGAGGGTGGTTCTGTAGAATGAGGCCGACGGGTGGAGATGGCCCGGTTGCGATTTGGGTGGGGCCGAGAAAGGCGAAGAGTGGCCGAAGAGCGGCCAAGAGCGCGGAGCGACCACAGATTCCTCCTCGTTGCTTCGCAACTCGCCGGAATGACAAGCGGAGCGGGATGGATATTACCTGGCTGACGGAGAAGATCGCGGTGGGCGGCGGGATATGGTCCGCGGAGAACATGGCGGCGGTGGCGCGGGAGGGAATCACGCACATCATCGACATGCAGATCGAGTTCGATGACACGGAACTCGCGGAGCCGCATCGGATTGAGGTGTTGTGGAATCCGACGGATGACGATTTCGAATTGAAGCCGGCGCGGCTGTTCCGGCGCGGAGTGGATTTCGCGAAGACGGCGCTGGATGGAGCAGATGCGAAGTTGTTTATCCATTGCGCGGCGGGAGTGCATCGTGCGCCGATGATGGCGCTGGCGCTGCTGGGGTCGATGGGGTGGGAGTTGAAGGATGCGATGGATTTGATCGAGAGGAAGCGTCCGGTGGCGGATTTTGCGGATGTATATGTGGAGAGCGTGGAGAAGTTTTTGGATGGACAGCAGATTCCTCCTCGTCGCTAGCGCGACACGTCGGAATGACATGGGTTTTGGTGAGGACGGCTGGGATGGTGGGTAGAGGGACGTTTTAACCAGCATCTCTACGGGATGTTTTGAGTGGTTTTGATCTGTGGAGGGCGCGGGCGGGGACGCCCGCGCGACAGCCGGCGAGGCGCCGGCGCTACTATTGAGGCAAAATCCCCACTTCTGGCAAAACCGGCTAGAAATGGGGACCCCTGCCCAGAATTCCGGGGCGCTTCGGTTGGGGAGAGTTTGGAGGAGATCATGAGTTATTTGGGATGCCGCCCTTTGGGGCGGCTTTGTTATTGGGCGGTGGCGGTGGTGATGATCGCGGCTTCGGGAATTTGGCTGCGGGCTTCCGGGGCGGATGCTGGTCCGGCGATGACGACTGTTGCGGACACCGTCTACATGGCGGACGGAAGCGCGGCGCAGGGAAACCTGATCATCACGTGGCCGGCCTTTGTGACCGCGAACGGGTTGGCGGTGGCGGCGGGGAACACGAGCGCCGCGCTTGGAGCGAATGGCGCGCTCAGCGTGGCGCTCGTCCCGAATGAGGGAGCGACTCCGGCGGGAGTGTATTACACCGTCGTGTATCAGCTGGGGCCGGGGCAGGTGAAGTCGGAGTATTGGGTGGTGCCGACGAGTTCTCCAGCGAATCTGGCGACGGTGAGGACGACGCCTGGATCAGGATTGGCGGCGCAGCCGGCGTCGATGCAGTACGTGAATTCGGAGCTGGCGACGAAAGCGGACGACAACGCGGTGGTGCATCTGAACGGGGCGGAGACGATCAGCGGAACGAAGGTGTTTGCGAGTTCTCCGAGTGTTCCGACGCCGACGAGCGCGAGCGACCTGGCGACCAAGGGATATGTAGATACGAGCCTGGCGAATGTGGGCGCCGGAAGTTATCTGTCGACGGCTGGCGGAACAATGACGGGGCCGATCACGCTGCCGGGGAATCCGGCGGCTCCGCTGCAAGCGACGCCGAAAGCATATGTGGATCAGGCATTGACGAGCAAGGCAGACCTGAATGCTGGCGTAGTTCCTGCGAATGAGTTGGGGACGGGAACGGCGTCGACGGGAAATTGTCTGCTGGGGAATGGAGGGTCGACGGGAAGCTGGGGACCGTGCGGCGGCGGGAGCGGAACGGGGAATGTGTCGACGACTCCAGCGGCGAGTCAAATTATCGCGCAGCCGGAAGGGACGCAGTTTTCGGTCAACAACCTGGGCAACGCGCGGTATGTCACGGCGAACTGGAATTGGCTGCAATCGCCGACGGACAGTTTGGCGACGGCGGGGAGCAACACGATTCATTTGAGTCCGTGCCCGATGGGAATTGATACGAGCAACAACGTGAACCGTCCTTATTACGTGTATGTGGCGGGGACGGGAACGGCCGAGGCGGCGCTGGTGACAGGAGGAACGTGCACGGGCGGAGCGGCTTCGGGAACAATTGTGGTAACGACTGCGGGAAGCCATGCGGCGGGATATACGGTGGGGTCGTCGACGTCGGGAATTCAGGAAGCGCTGAACGATGCGGGGACGCCGGGAGCGGGAGTGGTGATTCCTCCAACGGGCGCGAATGCCAATTCACTGCCGGTGTATTCGACGATATACGTACAGAACAACAAGAGCTGGTTGCGCGGCGAGGGAAAGGCGGCACTGCTGTGCAAGACGAGATCGGCCTGCATGTTTATCGGAGACCGGGTGAACAGCAATGACTGGGGTGAGATTGAGGTCAGCGGCATCCGGTTTGCGGCGGGAAATAATTTCGACGGCATTCCGGCGAGCAGCATGTCGTGCTCCGCGAACGTGGCGACGATTGTGCTGAATAATACGGGGCCGAACGCGATCCAGGCGGGTGACTTTTTCGATGTGAGCTTGATGGGGAATCCGCAACACTTTGTGGGAATTCATCAGGCGACGCCGGGGACATCGAGTTCGCAGGTGACGTATGCGGACACGAACTGCGGAGGATCGGGGAGTATTGCGCCGACGCCGACGTACGGTGGAGTCTCGCTGGAGAACGCGGCGATCGAGGACAATGCGGGCGGAGTCAGTATTCACGATATTTTCCTGACCGATCGTTCCAGCTATGCGAGCTGGGGATATTGGCAGAACCATGTGGTGGTGGATAACGATCAGGCGTTCAAGCTGGACACGGTAGAGATCGACGAGGGAGCGAATTGTTCGGCGAATTATTGTGGACAATCGATTTATTTTCCGGGACCGTTTTCGAAGAACGCGGCGGTGCCATGGCTGAGCCACCTGAACCTGAGCCTACAGTGCAAGGGCAACGGGGTGACGGCGTGGAGCGGGAACACGATCCACATTTCGAATTCAGTGATCCAGGGATTTGCACAGTGGGGTGTGTATGACGGGACGTTGCGCGGAGGCTACGGTGGTGGAGAGTTCGACGATGTGTATGAAGAGGTAGGAAATTGTACGAATCCGGCATATTCGCCGAGCGCGACCGGAATGGCGGGACTGATCAACAGCGGAAACAGCAACACGGTGCATGGCGGGGAATTTCCGATTGGGGCGATCCCGAAATTTGCGAGCCAGGGCGATCAGGGGACGACGTACAACTACAGCGTCGTGATTCATGATTCGACGTATGGGTATGCGCGGCCGCTGAAGGCCGGGTTTGCGACGGTAGACAGCACGAATCCTAGCGGGAACATCGTGGTGCAGTGGCCGCGAGTGCAGGGCACGGGTACGGTGACGTATGACATTTTGCGCTATTCGCCCACTGGCGGATACACGATTGAGCCATACGCGGGAGCATGCGGCGGAGGATCTCCGACAGCTTGTGGATCGTTGGCGACGGCGGTGGCGCAGTGTTCGGCAATCATGTGCTCGTTTACGGATAACGCGGCGAGCGCGACATCTGCGTATTCGGTACATGCACCGCAGTACATGCCGGGGATTTCGTTCTGGCCGGGCGGGATCGTGAGCTTGACGAGCGCGGATTATGTGAATTCGTGGCTGACGTTGCCGACGTTTCTGGATGACAACAATATGGTATCGGCGCTTTCTCCGATTGTGACGGAGAGCGGCTTGATGATGCCGCAGACGTTCACGCAGCGTTGCAGCAATCTGGTTGGCGGGGAATGGATTTCGTGCCTGGCGGGGAACTCGAGTGGAAACAATGCGATGCCGAACGCGACGCTGCTGCAATACGGAATCGCAAGCGGAGGGGCGACGGCGAATCTGAAGGGGCGACTGAATTTCTTCGGATCGCAATCGTCATCGATCAACAGCGGAGAAATTATCACGCTGGTGGACTCGAATCCGGCGAAAACGCTGGCGACGCCGGGGAATCGTCCGGCGCAGGATGCAGCGGATACTTTCTTGGGGACGGATACGGGGAGCGTAGGATACGGGAACGCGGGGCTGGCGATGGGGTCTCCGAGCTCGATTTCGTCGTACATCAATTCTGTGCCGAACGGATCGAATTTCCTGGAGAGGCTGACGGCCGGGGCGAAGACGTTCAATGTTCCGGTGACGGTGAATGGAAATTTGTCGGTGAACGGCGGGAACGTCACGCTGCCGATTACGGGCAGCGGATCGCAATGCCTGCACGTGAGTTCGACCGGAGTTGTGTCGGGAACGGGATCGGATTGCGGAAGTGGGGGCGGCGGCACCAGCGGATCGGGAACCGTGAATAACGGCGGAGCGATGCAGGTCGCGATGTATTCGTCGAACGGGACGGCGGTGAGTGGAGATGCGACGCTGACTGACAGCGCCGGCGTGCTGAGTTACACAGGCAGCGGCGGGATCTCGGCGGGATCGGCATCGTTCACAGGGAATCTGACGGTGGGCGGGCAGGTGATCGTGACGGGTCCGTGGCAGATTACGACTCCGTTGAACTTTACGGGGATTGGGGCGGCGCCGGTGGGACAGTCGCAGATGGGCGTGTCGAACGATGGGAATTTTTATATCTCCGCGAATGGCGGCACGCCGAGCCAGGTATTGACGGCGAGCACGGATGCGGTACCGAGCGTGTTCGGACGGACGGGAACAGTGACGGCGCAGAGCGGAGATTATTCGGTGGGGCAGGTGACGGGAGCGGCTCCGCTGGCGTCTCCGACGTTCACGGGAACGGTGACGGAGCCGGTGCCGGTGCTACCGAGCCAGACGGCGAATCAGTTCTTTGCGGCGCCGAGCGGGAGCGCGGGAGCACCGGCATTCCGGGCGATTACGGCGGCGGACGTTCCTCCGCTGAATCAGAATACGACGGGGACGGCGGCGGGATTGAGCGGACCTTCGGCACTGCCGAATGGGACGACGGGGACGACGCCGACGGCGGGAGACAGCAGCACGAAGCTGGCGACGACGGCGTTTGTGACGGGCGGATTTGCGGGAGTGAATCCGGTGGCGAGCCTGGCCATGAATGATTATGCGAAGGGCGCGGGGAACTCGTCGGTGACGGATAGCGGAGTGTTGGCGGGGCCTTATCCGGTGCCATGGATTACGGCGGTGCGCGGCGGAGGGACGGCGAGTTTCGCGCAGAATGTGGTGAAGATGTGGGGCGTAGTGCTGACGTATCCGTTGCTGACGAGCAGTGTGGCGTATTACACGACGGCGGATAACACGGCGAATCTGTATGACATCGGCATTGCGAATTCTGCGGGGACGATCGTGCTGGATATTGGAGCGACGGCGGGAACGTCGTTTGCTCCGGCGGCGGGAACGAGGACGTTTAACTGGTCGCAGGGAACGAAGACGCTGCAGCCGGGGAAATATTATGTGGTGTTCACGACGAATTGTGGGTCGTCGTGCGCGACGATCACCGCGGGTGGGAGTTCGGGGGATATTACCTTTCAGAATGCCGCAACTGCGGGAACTACCTCGGGTGGGGCGCTGATCAGCTTTACGCCTCCGGCGGATGTTTGGAGTTGGGGGGCGAATGTGCCGGCGCTGGTGGTGAAGTGATGCTTAACGGGGAGGAAAATCCCCACTTCTTGCAGAAGCTGCCAGAAGTGGGGTGCCCGGTGTTGTGTAGGACAGCAGATTCCTCCTTCCTCGCTACGCTCGGGCGTCGGAATGACAAGCGAAAAAAGGTTCGGGCGTCGGAATGACAGGTAAAAATCTGCTCTTGCGCGTCGGAAAGACAAAAAACAAAACTGCGCTCCTGTCGGAACGACGAAGTGAGTATTAGGTAGATCTTGCTTTAGAGATTTTTTCGGAATGGATCACCCCGGCTTTGTGCCGGGGTTTTGTTTTGCCCTATGAAAAATCGATATCGGATGTTTGTGCTGATTGCGTTGGTGATGGCGCTGGCGCGCCTGGGATTTGGGACTTCTTATTACGTCACTTCTAGTTCTGGGAACGATGGCAATGATGGGTTGACGGCGGGGACGGCGTGGGCTTCGCTTGCAGTGCATGTAAATGGCGGGGCGTTTGTGCCGGGCGACATTATTTATTTGAAGCGCGGCGATACGTGGAATGAGCAGCTGATTCCGCCATCGAGCGGGGCGGCGGGGAATCCGATTCAGTTCGATGCGTATGGGACGGGAGCGGCTCCGGTGATTACGGCTGCGGCGCCGATCGCGTTTGTGAGTGCGTCTTGGACCTACGTTTCGGGGAGCACGTGGAAGGCGACGATTGCGTCGACGATCGCGTCACCGTCAGTGAACGTTGTGCGGTTCGGGACCGTGTACGGGATGAAGCGGTCGACGGGCGGCAGTTGCTCGTCGGTGATCGCGAATAAGTATGACTGGTGTGCGGCGTGGCCAAGTTTGTATGTGTACTCGCCGGCGGGCGTTAATCCTGTCACGACTTATGCGACGGATGGGTCGGTGACGCCGGTGGTGGCGACTCCCTCGGGACTACAGATGATCCTGGTGAATGGAAAATCGTGGATCACGATGCAACACATCAAAGTGCAGATGTTCGATTACATGGGCGTAGCGGTGACGGGAACGGCGGATAACCTGGTGTTCGCGAACATGGAATCGGATGGGATGGTTCCGTATGGAACTACTCCGCATGGGTTCTATGTGAACGCGACGAATCCAGGAAATGTGCAGTTCCTGAATGATGATGTGCACTTGAACTATGACGGGTTCCGCTTTGATGGAACGGCGGCGGCGATTACGGTGACGAATTGCCGGGCTTACGCGAATCGAGACGCAGGGCTAAAAGATAACACCGGAAATGCGACCTATTCCTATTCGCATTTTTATGGGAACAACATTGCGGAGATGTTGCCGAACGACGTGGTGGGAGGGATTGCGGGGAGCGGGAATATTGCGTCGACTACGGCGCCGGTTGTTATGAATTTCAATTCGTATCCCGCCCGGTTTTCGTTCACTGTCGACGATGTGGGGTCGGCGGCGGGGACGGAGGCGTACATCAATACGTTTCTGCCGCTGTTCAGCGCACGCGGAGTGAAGTTCAATGCGGCGGTGGTGCCCTCGTATCCGGTGGATTGGGCGAGCGTGAACAATTGGTACGCGCTCGGGCATGAGATCGATTCGCATTCGTGGTCGCATCAGTACTACACGACGAATACAAATCCGCAGAATGCGACGCCGTATCCGAATGCTCCGGCGCTGGTGATTCAGTACACGGGGAGCGGGACGGCTGCTACGTTGACGATTGCCGGCGGCGTGCTGACAACTTCTGTGACGGGAGCGAGCGGGGACAATTTGAATGTTCCGCTGGCGTCGTACAACGCGCTGACGTTGTTCCAATACTTGCAAACGCTTCCGCATTACTCGGTGCAGCAGAACTCGCCGCTATGGACGACGAATGGGTGGCCGCTGAGCCGTCCGAATACGCACGTTACGAATCTGCTCAACGTTTCGAACCAGGACATCAAGACGGCGGGGTACGCGATTCTCTACGGCCAGACGAAGTTGTTGCCGGATGAGATGACGTCGTCGAAGAGCGCGATCGAGGCGAATGTGCCGGGCCTCAGCGAGAGCTTCTATGTGTATCCCGACGCCCGGAGCACGGCGAGGCAGGATTCGGAAATTGAGTCGACGAAGGCGCGAGTTCTGCGATTGGAGCAGATTGCGGCGACGAATACCGAGGGGCGAATACGGACAGAAGTGCAGTTAGGCGAATTGCGAGAAGGACAGAACGAGATCAAGGCGATGATCGCTGCGCATGATTTGGGGAGCAAGAAGGGCGGGGGGCAGAAGTAGGGCAGTCGTCCGTCGTCGGTCGTCAGTCGTCCGGGACAGCTTCCCTCAGGGGCTAGAGCCCGCATCTTTGGTGACCCCTTGAGGCACGGCTCGAAGCCATGCCCTCCCCAAAACATTTTTCGGGCGGATTGTTGGCAATTCCTACTCGTGTTGAGTGGTTGCTCGTGAACTGGATTGTCATTTTCTAGCAGGATGGGAGGAAAGATGAATTTTGTGAATTTATTGTTGAAGGCGATTAGTTTTGTGCCGGCGTTGGTGACCGGGATTGAGAATATGTGTGCGAATAAGTCGGGAGCCGAGAAGAAAGATGCGGCTATGTCACTACTGGAGACTACGCTCAGGACGATTGACGTTGTTGCGGCGCGGGAGATTGTCGATCCGGTTAAATTTCGCGAGGGAATTGGGCTTGTGATTGACGGCGTGGTGGAGTGTTTGAATGCTTCGGCCTGGGCTAAGAATGAGATGGGGCCGACTGTTGTCCAGTAATCCAGGAAGTCAAAATCCCCACCCTGTCGCACAGAACGCGACAAGGGTGGGGGCAACCTCTTCAAATATAAAAGGTGCGATCGGAACGACTAGCCGACTTCTTCGGTCCAGGTTTCGAGATTCTTTTTGACTTGGGCCATGAACTGGTCGGCTACTGCGCCATCGATCAAGCGGTGGTCGTA
>Ga0335081_10012581_pt1 | contig 13716 bp, 10 predicted proteins | sample Lox_Sample_35_FD_206713 | JGI IMG/M metagenome (GOLD analysis project Ga0335081, IMG submission 206713) | Soil microbial communities from Loxahatchee National Wildlife Refuge, Florida, United States - Lox_Sample_3.5 | ecosystem: Environmental > Terrestrial > Soil > Wetlands | place: USA...
GCAGTAGCTGCAGTACGCGTGGCAGGTCTGGCCCTGCCGCGGGAAGAACAGCACGGTCTCCGGGTACTTGTGCTGCAGCCCGGGCAGCGGCCTGCCCCGCAGGGTGGGCGCGTTCAGCCGCATCTGCCCGGCCGGATGGGGATTCAGCCGCATCCGGATCTCGTGCGCGGCGGCGCGCAGGCGGGCCTGCGGCGCGCCGGCGTCGAGCAGGCCCGCGAGCCGGCTCACGTCCGCCGCGGGCAGCATGTCCGGCTGCGGGAAGACGAGCCGGTAGATCGGGTCGTCGGGCGCCGCGTCCCAGTCGATGAGGTTCTCCACCACGTACGAGTTGGTCCGGAATGGAAGCACGGTAGCCACCGCCCGCACCGCCAGCCGCTCCCCGGGCGGCAAGCCGGCCCGCTGCAGCAGCACGTCCAGGTGCTTCGCCGAGTGAGCGCGGAATCCACGGCCGGCCGGCCGGGAGACCTGCTGGATGTCGGTCACGCCACTTCTCCCTCCGTTTGGCGCGGCCCGCGGCCGATATACCGCGAAACGCGCGGAAATAGCCCCAGGACACCCGCTCCCCAGCGGTCCCCCGCCTGGCCTCGTCCCCCGCTGAACGTAAGGCCCAAACTGCTCCCACGCTTCTTACGCTCTGGCCGTCTCGATAGTTCCGGTTCTCCTTCCGCCTTTCCGGCAATTGCCACGATTCACGAGAAGTATTCGGCCGGGTCACCGCAACTTCCAAGGCCCGGGTTTTCGGCAGCGCGCCATTGCGTGGCTTCGGTGGCAAATTGCGGGGCACCGCGGGCCGGCCACCGTCCTGGCCGCCAGCCCGGGGCCCGGCACCGCGGCCGGCCGCCAGGGCGCCGCCCGGGGCCCGGGGCCAGGGCCGCCCGGGCTCCTCGCCAGGCCATAATGGGGCCACCACACCGGCACTCTTGGCTGAAGGACACGAAGGATGAGGCATCATCCGCGGCCGGGCATCCCGGTGATCCGCTGAGTACGGCACCGGACCACGCGGATCCCCCGGACCCCCGGACGAGGGAGGCGGGCGGCCCCGCGGACGGCGCACCGCATCCCGGCCGCGGGGCACCCGGCCCGGCCCCCGCCCCGGTGATCGCCGTCGACGCGATGGGCGGAGATCACGCCCCCGGCGAGATCGTCGCCGGGGCGCTTGCCGCCCAGCGCGAGCATGGCGTCCGGGTCCTGCTGACCGGGCCAGCCGCGCCGCTGTGCCAGGTGCTCGGCGGCCTGGGGGCCATCGATGAGGTCCAGGTGGTGGCGGCCGAGGACAACCTGGGCATGGACGAGGGCGCGCTGGCCAGCCTGCGCCGACCGCGCTCCAGCGTGGCTGTGGCGTGCCAGCTGGTCAGGCGCGGCGACGCGGCCGCGGTGGTGTCGGCCGGGTCCACCGGCGGCATCGTCGCGACGGCGCGGCTGCGGCTGCGGCCGCTGCCCGGCGTCCTGCGGCCCGGGCTCGCCGTCGTGCTGCCGACCCGGCCCGGTCGTACCGTGCTCATCGACGCCGGCGCGACCGCCGACCCCAAGCCGGAGATGCTCGTCCAGTTCGGCCAGCTCGGCGTCGCCTACGCGCAGACCGCGCTCGGCGTTCCCGCGCCCCGGGTGGGCCTGCTGACGATCGGGACCGAGCCGGGCAAGGGAAACAAGTTCACCAGGCGCGCGCACGAGCTGCTGGCCGCCGATCCGCCGCACGGGGCGCTCCCGCTCAGCTTCGCGGGCAACGTCGAGGGCGGCGGCTTGCTGGCCGGCGAGCTCGACGTGATCGTGACCGACGGCTTCACCGGCAACGTCGCGCTGAAGACGCTGGAGGGCTCGGTCCGGTTCGCCACCGCCGAGCTGCGCGCCGCGGTGACCGCCACCAGGACCGCCCGCATCGGCGCCTTCCTGCAGCGCCGCGGGCTGCGTGAGCTCGCCGCGCGGCTGGACGCGGAGAGTTACGGCGGCGCGGTGCTGCTCGGCCTGGGCGGGACCGTGGTCATCGCCCACGGCGCGAGCACCGCCCGCGCCGTCACCTCGGCCTGCCTGCTCGCCGCCGACCTGGCCCGCGGCGAGATCACGGAGAAGATCACCCAGCGGCTGAGCCCGGGTCGGCCGGCCGGCCGCGGCGGCAGCTTCCTCCGCCGCCCGTTACCGTCGCCGCCCGCGCCAGAGCCTGCGCCAGCCGCCTATAGGCTTAGGTCATGGCCGATCCGCAGCAGGTTCTCGCGCAGCGGGTGCGCGACGCCATCGTCGCGTCGTTCGGCCCGGAGTACGGTGCTGCCGACCCGCTGATCCGGCCGTCCTCGTTCGCCGACCTCCAGGCCAACGTGGCGCTGCCGCTCGGCAAGCGGCTCGGCCGCCCGCCGCGGGACCTGGCCGCCGAGCTGGCCGCCCGGCTCGACGTGACCGACATCTGCGCCGCGCCGCAGGTCAGCGGGCCCGGCTTCATCAACTTCACGCTGCGCGACGACTGGATCGCCGCCCAGGCCTCGCAGATGCTCAGCGACCCGCGGCTCGGGCTGGCGCCGGTGGCCAGCCCGCAGACGGTGGTGGTGGAGTACTCCTCGCCGAACGTCGCCAAGGAAATGCACGTCGGCCACCTGCGCACGACCATCGTCGGCGACGCCATCGCGCGCGTCCTGGAGTTCGCCGGGCACCGCGTGATCAGGGACAACCACGTCGGCGACTGGGGCACCCCGTTCGGCATGCTCATCGAGCACCTGCTCGACGTCGGCGCGGACTCCGCGGAGGCGGCCCTGCTGACGACCGACCCGAACGCCTTCTACGCCGCGGCCCGGCGCAAGTTCGACAACGAGCCCGCGTTCGCCGAGCGGGCGCGGAGCCGGCTGGTGCGGCTGCAGGCCGGGGACCCGGACACGCTGGCCATCTGGCAGCGCCTGGTCGACATCTCCCGGGAGTACCTGCACCAGGTGTACACCCGGCTCGGCGTGAGCCTGACCGACGACGACATCCGCGGTGAGAGCTTCTACAACGACATGCTCGCGGACACGGTCAGCGCGCTTGAGGAGAAGGGCATCGCCACCGAGAGCGAGGGCGCGCTGTGCGCGTTCCCGGCCGGCTTCACCGGCCGGGAGGGCCGGCCGCTGCCGCTCATCATCCGCAAGAGCGACGGCGGCTACAACTACGCCACCACCGACCTCGCGGCGGTCCGCTACCGGGTGGACAAACTCAGCTGCGACCGGTCGGTGTACGTGGTCGGCTCCGAGCAGGCCCTGCACTTCCAGATGGTCTTCGCGGTGGCCCGCGAGGCTGGCTGGATCCCGGCCGGCGTCCGCTTCGAGCACGCCCAGATCGGCATGGTGCTCGGCCAGGACGGCAACCGGCTGAGGACCAGGGAGGGTGAGACGCCCAAGCTCAGCGGCCTGCTCGCCGAGGGGGTCGACCGGGCCCGTGGCATCCTCGACGAGCTCGACGCCGCGGCCAGGTTCGACGCGGCCGAGCTGGACGCGGTGGCCGAGGCGGTCGGCATCGGCGCGGTCAAGTACGCCGACCTGTCCACCGCCCGGGAGAGCGCCTACCTGTTCGACTGGGACCGGATGATCTCGTTCCGCGGTAACACCGGCCCGTACCTGCAGTACGCGACCGCGCGGATCCGGTCGATATTCCGCCGGGCCGCCGATGCGGCGGCGGCAGCCGCCGGGGCCGCCAGCACCGGGACCGCCGCCGCCGGGGCCGCCAGCACCGGGGCCGCCTGGACCGCGGACCCGGAGACCGCCGCCCGCCGGTCGCGGGTCGCGATCAGCGCCGGCCCGGAGCGGGCGCTCGCCCTGAAGCTGCTCGGCTTCGGCGCCACGGTGACCCAGCTGGCCGAGACCACCGAACCGCACCGGCTGTGTGCCTTCCTGTTCGACGTGGCCAGCTTGTTCACCACGTTCTACGAGGAGTGCCCGGTACTCAAGGCGGAGCCCGAGTCGCTGCGGGCCAGCCGGCTCGCGCTCTGCGCGCTCACCCTCGACGTACTCACCATGGGCCTTGACCTGCTCGGGGTGCCTGTCCCCGAGCGGATGTAACCGAGCGCTGAACTCCTCCGCCGCGCGCCTGCTCACCTCGCCGGGCCGCGCCGCGAGCATGTGAACTCACGAACGTACTGCTTACAGGAGCCCGGATTCCGGGCCCGGCCGGGGCCAGCCAGGGCAATCTCGAACCCATGGATACGAACGGGCCGTCCATCGGCTACCCAGAAACCAACAGGCCCGGACAGGCTCACCCGGACGCGCGAAGCGGGCGTGCCGTCCATGGAGAACAGAGCCACGGAATAAGGAGGCATCCATGATGGCCCGCGATCGGCGGTACGGGAAGAGCCCCGTGAAGACCCGGGTCGGCATCGCGACCGCCCTGCTGGCCGGTGGCGCGGTGGCGGCGGGAGCTGTCGTCGCCTCGAACCACGGGGTGGCGTCCACGGCCACGCCGGCCGCTTACTCGTCTGGTTACCGCAGCGAGGGAACCCTGCTCAATTCGGCCCTGAACAGCTGGACCTGGTCCAGGCAGAGTTCCTACTCCCAGCTCGCCCAGCTCACCCAGGCGCGGACGTTCAGCCAGACCGCCCACCAGGGCAACACGCTCGCCGTGCAGCGCGGCATCGTGGTCCTGGTCACGCACAGGTTCCTGATCCTGCAGTCCGCCAACGGCTCGCTGCACCTGTGGCTGCTGTCCGGCCACACGAAGATCCAGAACGTGTCGGGCACGAAGGCCGGCACCCAGGCGCTGACCGCCAGCACCAGCGCCACGCAGCAGGCGATGGCCTCGGGCAACATGATCCCGGCGACCTCGGCGCTGGCCGGCAGCCCGACCACGGCCGCGGCCCTGCTGACGCCGACCCCGGCGCCGCAGACCGTCACCGTCCGGGTGGCCGGCACCGACCTCACCGTGACGGTCACGGTGACCAGGAGCACGGCCACCGTGTCCCAGACCGCGACCACCCCGGCGACGAGCCTGCCGGCCTGGAGCCCGGTCACGTTCACCCAGAACGCCTGGCTGGCCGCCAGCCACCTGGCCCGCGGTGACCTGGCGCTGGTCGCGGGCACGCGCTCGCACCGGACGCTGCACGCTCAGCTGATCCTGTTTACCCCGCTGAGCACCGCCGATGTCGGCGGCCGGGCCGCCACCAGCACCGCCACCGGCACCCAGCCGACGGCCGCGGCGACGCACTGGTGAGTCCAGCCAGCCAGCCGGTAACGGCGTCGGCCTCGCTGGCGCACCCGCGTGCCACGCGGGTGCGCCGGCGGCCGGGCCCCGCGGACCACGCCTATCCGGCCCATGACCTCGATCCCGGATACGCCATGGCAGAAGCACCCGACTCCTGCGGGGACACCGGCGAGTACGCCGGCGCCGCCGGGCCGCGCGTGCTGCGCTGCGGCGACCTCGTGCTGGACGAATCCCGGTGGACGGTGCACCGGGCCGGAACGCTTGTGGTGCTGTCCCCGACCGAATTCCGGCTGCTGGCCTGCCTGCTGCGCCATCAGGGCAGCGTGCTGACCAGGAGCCAGCTGCTGGCGCACGTGTGGGGCCGCGGCTACTCCGGCCAGTCCCAGGTGGTGGAGACCTACGTCAGTTACCTGCGGCGCAAGCTCCACCGGCTCGGGCCGCCGCTCATCCACACCCGCCGCGGCGTCGGCTACCTGCTGCGCGGTACCGACCCGGCCGGGCCGGACCAGGTCAGACCCGCTCGATGAGGGTCGCGTTGGCCTGGCCGCCGCCCTCGCACATGGTCTGCAGGCCGAACCGGCCGCCGGTCCGCTCGAGCTCGTAGACGAGCTTGGTCATCCCGATGGCGCCGGTCGCCCCGAGCGGATGCCCGAGCGCGATGGCCCCGCCGTTCGGGTTGGTCCGCTCCAGCGGCCCCCCGGTGTCTTCCGACCAGGCCAGCACGACCGGCGCGAACGCCTCGTTGACCTCGAACACGTCGATGTCCCCGGCCTTCATCCCGGCCCGGGCCAGCGCCTTCCTGGTCGCCTCGATCGGGCCGGTGAGCATCAGCACCGGGTCGGAGCCGACCACGGCCAGCGTGTGCAGCCGGGCCATCGGGGTCAGGCCGTGCCGCTCGATGGCCGCCGCCGAGGCGATCAGCAGGGCGCCGGCTCCGTCGGAGACCTGGGACGAGACCGCGGCGGTGATCTCCCAGTCCGGGCGGAGCGGCGCCAGCCCGGCCATCTTCTCCAGCGACGTGTCCCGGCGCGGGCCCTCGTCCTGGCGGAAGCCGTTCAGCGGCACGATCTGCCGGCCGAACCGGCCTTCGTCGATGGCGCGGATCGCCCGCCGGTGGCTCTCCAGGGCGTACTCCTCGAGCTGGCCGCGCTTGAACCCCCACTGCTCGCACATCAGCTGGGCGCTGCGGAACTGGGAGATCTCCTGGTCCCCGTAGCGCTCGCGCCAGCCGGGACCGTACGGAGACGGCATGCCGGCCTTCACGGCCAAGGTGGCGGTCGAGCCCATGGTGACCACGCTCATGCTCTCCACGCCGGCCGCGATCACGACGTCCTGGGTGCCGGACATCACCGCCTGGGCGGCGAAGTGGACCGCCTGCTGGGAGGATCCGCACTGCCGGTCGACGGTGACGCCCGGCACGCTCTCCGGCAGGCCGGCTGACAGCCACGCGTTCCTGGCCACGTCGAAGGTCTGCGGGCCGATCTGGGATACGCACCCCATGATCACGTCGTCGACCGCGGCGGGATCGATCCCGGTCCGCTCCACCAGCGCGCGCAGCGCGTGGCCGCCCAGGTCGACCGGATGGACCCCGGCCAGGGACCCGTTCCGCTTGCCGATCGCGGTCCGCACCGCACCAGCTATGAACGCTTCCGCCATTACGGCCTCCATCTGCGGGCTCCGGGATCGCACCTGGTCACGGCGGACCCGTCGGCCGCTTTCGTTCCAGGACCTCACCGTACCTCGCCTCGCGCCCGGCGACCGAATGCCGTAGGCTCGGACCGGGTTTCGCCACACCGCAGGCTCAGGAGGCGGCTAATGACGACCGGACTCATCTTGCTGGTGTTCATCTGCGTGATCATCGCGTACGGATGGACGCGCCTGCGCGGCAAGATGAAGCTGAGCGTGTCGGGAAAGCACTGGCTGGGACCGATCGTCGTGGTCGGCCTGGTCCTGCTGCTGATGTGGTCGGTGCACACCGGCCACTGAGCCCCGGGCCGGCCGCTCAGGAATGATTGCCGCTGCGCGGCATCTCGAACCAGACCGCCTTGCCTTCCGGGGTGGGCCGTGACCCCCACCGGGTAGCCAGCTGCTCGACCAGGTAGAGGCCGCGGCCGCCCTCGTCCGTCTCCGCCGCGGTGCGGATCCGGGGGAGCCTGAGGTCGGGATCGAACACCTCCACCCAGACCGAGGCCGCGCCGCGCCGCAACCGCAGCGCGAACTCCCTGGGCGGCGCCGGGGACGGGGGCGACGGCTCGGCGGCTTGCGGCACGGCGGCCTTCCTGGCCGCAGCCGGCGACCGCCGGGGCGGGCGGGCCGCCGCCGGGCCGGGCACCAGGGCCGGACCGGGCGGGCGGGGCGGCCGGGACGGCGCCGGCCCAGCCCGGCCAGGGCCGGCCGACGCGCCCACCGGCGCGGGCATGACCAGCGGCGCCACGTCGAGGTCGAGGTCGCCCCCCGGGCTCGGGGTGACCGAGGCGTGCAGCACGGCGTTGGTGACCACCTCGGAGACCAGCAGGCAGGCGAGCTCGGCCTGCCCGGGGTCCATGCCCCAGGACCGGAACGTCTGGGCGGCCAGCCGCCGGGCCTCGGAGACCATGATCGGCTCGGCGGGGAACGTGCGCTCGGTCGAGGCGAGCTCGGCCGGGGAGGACTTCACTACCAGGACGGCCATGTCGTCGTCGATGTCCCCGGGCACCGCGTACTCGGCCGCCGTGGCCACGGCGTCGGCGTCCCCGCTGGCCGCGGCCGCGCGGACGGCCTGCCGCAGCATCTCCGCCGCCTCGGTCTCGGTGTAATGACCCGAACCGTCGGCCCGGGTCCGCCGGTCGGTCAGGCCGTCGGTGTAGAACACCAGGATGGCCCCGGGCGGCATGGCGATGGTCTGCTCCTTGTAGGTGGGCAGGCCCCTGATGCCCTTGCCCCGCACGCCGAGCAGGACGCCCTTGTAGGCGAACTCGAGCTGCCGCACCTGCCCGCCGCCGATCAGCAGCGGAGCGTCGTGGCCCGCGTTGGCGAAGGTCAGTTCCCGCGACCACGCGTCATAGATCATGTAGATGCAGCTCACCGTGGGCGGGTCCGCGGCCAGCACGCCGTTCTCGGCGGCCGGGGCAAGCGCGCGGCACCACTCGTCGAGCTTGCGCATGATGTCGGCGGGCGACTTCTCATCCTGGGCGAAGGCCCGCAGCGCCGCCCGCAGCTGGCCCATGATCGCCGCCGCCCGCGCGCCGCGGCCCTCGACGTCGCCGATGACGATGCCCACCCGCCCGGCGGCCAGCGGGATGATGTCGTACCAGTCGCCGCCCACCTGCGTCTGGATTCCCTGGCCCTGGGTCTCGAGCGGCTTGGCCGGCACGTACCTGCAGGCGACCTCCAGGCCGTCGAGCTCCGGGATCGCCTGCGGCAGCAGGCTCTTCTGGAACGCCAGCGCGGTCTGCCGCTCGGTCTCGAACAGCATCGCGTTGTCGATCGCGATGGCCACCCGGCTGGCGATGGCGCCGATGAGATCGCGGTCGGCCGTGCCGTAGTGGTGCCCGGCGCGGTCGGTGAGCCGGGACAGGGCCAGGCTCATCACGCCGAGAAGCTCGCCCCTGGCGTACAGCGGCGCCGCGATCACCGACGTCAGCCCGGCCTCGTGCGCCGCCGCCATGCTCTCCGGGCTCGGCGCGGGATAGTACTCGCTGTCCAGGTCGTTGATCGCGATCGTGTCAAGGCGCGCCATGGCCTGCTGGCAGAAGTGCCCGTCGGGGTAGCGGATCTGCTCGCCTACCTGGGCCCAGGTCCCCGGCGGCGGCACCCAGCCGCTCGCGTGCCGCATGGCGCGGCGGACGAGCTGCTCGCCCTGGAGCAGGTCGATGAAGCAGTGGTCGGCGAACTGCGGCACCAGGATCTCCGCCACGTGCTTGAGCGTGGTGCCGATCTCCAGGGATCCGGCCAGCCGCTCGCCCACCCGCTCGAGCAGGGCGAGCCGGTCCTGCTGTCCCTGCCCGTCGCGCCGACCCGTCTCCCGGGCCAGGATCACCATCCCGTCGACGTCGCCGCCAGGGTGCCGCAGCGGCACGGCGCAGGCCCGGATGAGCGTGCGTGACCCGTCGCCGCGCGCGCTCTCGCAGCTCCCCTCCCAGGACCGGCCGCGCAGCACCTGGCCGGTCAGGTCGTCCGTCTTGCGCGCGCCGTCGTCGGCGAACAGGCCCAGGGACTGCACCGGGCAGCCGGCCAGCCGCGCCGGATCACGCCCGATCCGGAAAAGCCCGGCCGCGAACTCGTTGACGTAGAGGATATTGGCGAGCCGGTCGGTCACCACCACCGCTATTTCGGCGTGGCTGAGCACCATGTCGGCGGGCAGATACGCGTCGAAAGCCGTATCACCCCAGACCGGCACGCCCGCGCTCCCCGACCCAGGTAGCGTTGCCGATGGACATGATCACGCTCCGGCCGCCGTCTGACACCGGCTGCTAATGGACACGAAAATGTGCGCGGCGATCGGACTGGAGAGGTCCGTCGAGATGGCGTCCATCGAGTCGCCGGCCGTCACGCGCACACCGTCATCGCCTGCCATGAGAATCACCTCGCGTCCGGGTTGTATCCCGACCCGCTTGAGTTTAAGCATCAGAACAAGATCACTCTGGATTTGCTCGCCAATTCGCCGGATGATGACCCGCGCATCGTCCGGGGATGCGACCTTCGTCATCGCCTCACCCGTCTCATTCGTGGCCGCCCGCACCCGGTCGAGCGCCTCCGCGGGCAGGCCGAGTTCGGCCAGGCCGGGTATGAGATTGCCATGCGGGCACCGGACCGGGTAGCCGAGCAGTTCGAGCAGGCGCTGCTCCACGCTCTCCGAGATCACGTGCTCCCAGCGGCACGCCTCGATGTGGACTTCCTCCCACGGCAGCTTGATGACGTCGACCAGGAGGCACTCGGCCAGCCGGTGCTTGCGCATGACCCTGGTGGCGAGCGCCCGGCCGACCTCGCTCAGCGATAGCTGCCGGTCCCCGGCGACGTGCAGCAGCCCGTCGCGCTCCATCCGGGCCACCGTCTGGCTGACCGTCGGGCCGCTCTGCGTCAGCCGCTCGGCGATGCGCGCCCGCAGCGGGACCACGCCCTCTTCCTCCAGTTCGAAGATCGTACGCAGGTACATCTCCGTCGTGTCTATGAGCCCCTGGGCTGTCAACTCCTCATCCTCCTGCTTGTGATGCTATGCCGCAGAGGTGAGAACATGATCCCGCGATCCGGGACAGGCCGGACGGGGAGCCGCGACCGGCGGCATGACCGCGAACGGCGCAGGGCGGGGCGGCCGGGCCGTCTGGGCCGCCGGCCCGCGCACCGTAACGGGGACAGCCGGTCGACCGCCCAGCCGCCGCCGGCGCGCCGGTAGCGCAGCCGGTCGTGCAACCGGAACGCGCCAGCCTGCCAGAACTCCACCGCGTCGGGTTCCAGGACGTACCCGCCCCAGAAATCGGGCATCGGCACCGGCCCGGGCTCCGGCCAGCGGCGTTCCAGCTCCGCGACGCGGTCGTCGAGCACCGCCCGCGACGCGATCGCCGTCGACTGCCTGCTGGCCCACGCGCCGATCTGCGAACCCCGGGGCCTGGACCTGAAGTAGGGCTCGCTCTCGGCTTGCGACAGCACGCGGACCCGGCCCTCGGCGATCACCTGGCGGCCGATGCCGTACCACGGGAACACCAGGCAGGCCGACGGGTTCCCGGCCAGTTCGCTGCCCTTGCGCGAGGTGCGGTTGCTGTAGAAGGTGAACCCGGCCTTGTCATGAGCCTTCAGCAGCACCGTGCGGCCCCGCGGGCGGCCCTCCGCGGTAACCGTGGACAGCACCATCGCCGTCGGCTCGGGCATGTCCGACGCCAGCGCGTCGGCCATCCACCGGGCGAACTGCGTCATGGGCTCGCCGGCTAGCTGGCCTTCGGCCAGGCCTGGCGGAGCTGATGTGGGTGCCGCCGGAGTCTCACTCTGCGCAGAGTCCATGGTTGATGATGCGTTGCGCGGCCGCTGGGTGCAACTGAACTCTGCTCCCGCGCCCGCCGGCGCCGGGTTACCCCGCGCCGGGCCGCGCGTCCCGGCCCGCTGGCCGCCCGTCCCGGCCCGGGCTTGGCAACATCGATGTCACATCGATGTCACATCGCTGTTGCAGGGGCGACATCGATGTGCGGCATCGTGGCTCTTTCCCGGCGGATCCCGCCCCGGGGGCCGGGCCCCAGAGGGGGACGGGTGAGGTTGCAGGGATCCGGGACCATCGGGTGACGCCTGCTACGCGCTCCATGAATCGAATTCATTCGGCATACACTCGCATTGACGAGCGCACGGCTTAACAGCCTCGAGCACCCAGTGAGGCCGACGAGAGGAATCACCGATGCCGGACTTCAAGCCAGGACTTGAAGGCGTCATCGCCTTCGAGACGGAAATCGCCGAGCCGGACAGAGAAGGCGGTTCGCTCCGGTACCGCGGAGTGGACATTGAAGAACTCGTCGGCCACGTCTCCTACGCGCACGTCTGGGGCCTTCTGGTCGACAGTGCCTTCGCGCCGGGCCTGCCGCCGGCCGAGCCGTACCCGATCCCGGTTCATTCCGGCGACATCCGGGTCGACGTGCAGAGCGCCCTGGCCATGCTCGCCCCCGCCTGGGGGCTGCAGCAGCTGCTCGACATCAGCGACGAGGAGGCCCGCGAGGACCTGGCCCGCGCCTCGGTGATGGCCCTGTCCTTCGTGGCGCAGGCCGCCCGCGGCGTCGGGCTGCCCATGGTCCCGCAGCGCCGGGTGGACCAGGCCGCGACGATCACCGAGCGGTTCATGATCCGCTGGCGCGGCGAGCCCGACCCGCGGCACGTGAAGGCGGTGGACGCGTACTGGACGTCGGCCGCCGAGCACGGCATGAACGCCTCGACGTTCACCGCCCGCGTCATCGCCTCCACCGGGGCCGACGTGGCCGCCGCGCTGTCCGGGGCGGTCGGCGCGATGTCCGGCCCGCTGCACGGCGGCGCGCCGGCCCGCGTCCTGGGCATGATCGAGGAGGTGGAGCGGACCGGGGACGCCGACAGGTACGTGACCGCCGCGCTGGACCGCGGCGAACGGCTGATGGGCTTCGGGCACCGCGTGTACCGGGCCGAGGACCCCCGCGCCCGGGTGCTCCGCCGCACCGCCAAGGAGCTCGGCGCGCCGCGGTACGAGGTGGCGCTGGCGCTGGAGAAGGCGGCGCTGGCCGAGCTCAGGGTGCGGCGCCCGGACCGGGTGCTTGAGACCAACGTGGAGTTCTGGGCCGCCATCGTGCTGGACTTCGCCGACGTGCCCGCGCACATGTTCACCTCGATGTTCACCTGTGCCCGGACGGCGGGCTGGGCCGCCCACATCCTGGAGCAGAAGCGCACCGGACGGCTGGTCAGGCCGGCCGCCAGGTACACCGGCCCGCCGTCGCGGCCGGTCCGCGACATCCCCGGCGCGGACGAGGTGCTCGACCGCGATGTGTTACCGCCCGGCCCGCCGGCCCCGCCGGTGAGCCCCGCCGGTGAGCCCCGCCGGTGAGCCCCGCCGGTGAGCCCCGCCGGTGAGCCGCGGCGGCCGGCCGCCAGCACTCGCCGGTAAGCTGCGGGGATGAGTGATCTCGTGATCCCGGCGCGGCTCAGGCCGAAGGACGGCAGGTTCGGCAGCGGCCCGGCGAAGATCCGCCCCGAGCAGCTGGCCGCGCTCGCCGGGTCGGGCGCCGCCTACCTCGGCACGTCGCACCGCCAGCCGCCGGTCAAGTCGCTGGTGCGGCGGATCCGCGGCGGCCTGGCCGAGTTGTTCAGCCTGCCCGCCGGCTACACGGTGGCGCTCGGCAACGGCGGCACCAGCGCGTTCTGGGAGATGGCCACGTTCGGGCTGATCGGCGAGCACTCCCAGCACCTGAGCTTCGGCGAGTTCTCGGCCCGGTTCGCGACGCTGGCCGGCCGCGCGCCGTGGCTGTCCGAACCGGCCGTGGTGGAGTCCGCCCCGGGCACCCACCCGGCGCCGCGCGCGGATCCCCGGGCCGACACCTACGCGCTGACCCACAACGAGACCTCGACCGGGGTGGCGATGCCGGTGCGCCGCGTCCCCGGCGCCGGCCCCGGGTCGCTGGTCCTGGTCGACGCGACCAGCGCGGCGGGCGGCCTGCCGGTCCGGGCGGAGGAGTTCGACGTGTACTACTTCGCCCCGCAGAAGGGCCTCGGCTCGGACGGCGGGCTCTGGATCGCCCTGATGTCGCCGGCCGCCGTGGAACGGGTGCACGAGATCGCCGCCGCCGGGCGGTACATACCCGACTTCCTGTCGCTGCGGATCGCGCTGGAGAACTCGGCCAGGGACCAGACCTACAACACCCCCGCGGTGGCCACCTTGTTCCTGCTGGCCGATCAGATCGACTGGATGCTCGACCGCGGCGGCCTGTGCTGGGCCACGGCCCGGACGGCGCGATCGGCTGCCATACTGTATACCTGGGCGGAGAAGGCGGCCTTCGCGGATCCGTTCGTCGCCGATCCCGCGCAGCGTTCGCAGGTCGTCGGCACGATCGAGATCACCGGCGGGCTGTCCGCCGACTACATGGCGGCGGCCCT
>Ga0335081_10012582_pt1 | contig 13715 bp, 10 predicted proteins | sample Lox_Sample_35_FD_206713 | JGI IMG/M metagenome (GOLD analysis project Ga0335081, IMG submission 206713) | Soil microbial communities from Loxahatchee National Wildlife Refuge, Florida, United States - Lox_Sample_3.5 | ecosystem: Environmental > Terrestrial > Soil > Wetlands | place: USA...
GCGAATGAATTCGCGCCTACGTCGGCTGTGCGCGGAATGACGTGTCAGTATGGATTGGCGATGGGCAGTTCCTGGGCGGGATATAGCGAGATGACCGTCGGCCCGGTGGGCGTGAGAATCACCTCCTCCTCTATGCGCGCTGCCGAGATCCCGTCCTTGGCCGGGCAGTAGGTCTCTACCGCGAAAACCATCCCCGCCTTGAGCTCGATCGGCTCGTCGAGCGAATTCAAGCGCGAGACGAGCGGCCGCTCGTGCAATCCGAGCCCCAGGCCGTGGCAGAAGTTCAGGCCGAACGCCTCCATCTCGCTCGCGAAGCCGATTTCCTCCGCGCGCGGAAAGGCGCGCGCGATCCGGTCGCTCGTCACGCCCGGCTTCAGGAGGTCGATGGCCCGGTCCATCCATTCGCGCGCCTTGCGGTAGGCGTCCTTCTGCGCGGGCGTGGCCATGCCGACGCTGAAGGTGCGGTAATAGCACGTGCGATAGCCCATGAAGGACTGGATCACGTCGAAGAACGCCTGGTCGCCGGGGCGGATCAGCCGGTCGGTGAAGTTGTGCGGGTGCGGACTGCAGCGCTCGCCGGAGATGGAATTGATCGCCTCTACGCAATCGCTGCCCATCTCGTAGAGCCGCGAGGTGGCGAGCGCGACGATCTCGCTCTCCTTCACGCCTGGCCGGAGCGCCTCGGCGATGTCCTGGTAGACGCCGTCGACCATGGCCGAGGCCATGTTCAGGAGCGTCAGCTCGTCGATGTTCTTGACCTCGCGCGCGTCGAGCAGCGTCTGCTGGCCGTCGCGCACCTCGATCCCCAGCTTCTGCAGCTCGAAGAGCATCGGCGGCTCGACCACGTCCAGGCCGAGCGGCATCCTGCCCACGCCTTCCGCGTCCAGAAGCGCCTTGATCTCGCGCGCCGCCTCCCGGAACAGGGCGCCGTCGCCGCCCACCGCGCCGCGCAGGCCCAGAAGCCCCGCCCGGCAGTGATCGTGATGGAGCCAGGGCGCGTGCAGCCGATGGTGCTTGGCGGCGGAGCCGAAGTCCCAGATGTAGGGATCGCCGTTGCCGGTGAGAAGAGCGTAGCGCGTGAGCTTGTCGCGCGCCCATTCGCCGATCACCGTGCTGGTGAGGTAGCGGATGTTGTGCTGATCGAAGCAAAGGAGGGCGCCCAGGCCGGAGCCGCCGAGTGCCGCTCGCGTTCGGGCGAGACGGTAGTCGTGCAGGCGTCGGAAGTTGACCCGCTCCTCGAAGTCGACCTGGGTGTGGCCCGGCGATTGGAGTGGACGGTCCCACCGCCAGTGCCCGGGGATATCGTCCGGGCGGACGATCCGGGGCTCGGTGGTCTTTTTCTTCGCCATGGCGCGGACCGGCTCTTCCGCGCCCATTAAAGCACAAGCCGGCGGCCGATGCGCCGCCGGGGTGGCGTCAGGCCGGCGAAGGTGCGCGCGGGCGCACGCGCGGCCGCACGCGCTCGGCGCGCCGCGGCGGGTGCGCCACCACGCCGGCAAGGATGGCTTCGATGAATGCGGGCGCGCGTGCGGCCAGGTCGTACGCGCCCTTGTCGGACACCCACTCGCGCATGATCCCGCCCACACAGGCGTGCAGAAGGCGCGCCGTCAAGGCGGTGTCGGTGTCGGCGGCCAGCTGACCCGCGGCCACGGCGCGCTGCACGAGTTGCTCGACGTTCGCCACGCACTGCGAGCGCTCGCGTTCACGCTCGCCGGCGACGTTCGCAAGCTCGCCGGTGAGCTCGGTCTTCTCGAAGATCACCTCGAACACCGCCTGAGCGCGGGGGTCGGTCGCCAGCGACGTCAGCACGCCGATCGAAAGCTCGCGCAGCGTCTCGAGCGGGTCGGCGCACGGCGCGAGCGCCGCATCGCAGAGCAAGGCATCGAGCGGCAGCGTCGCCCGCTCGCACATCGCCGTGAACAAGTCCGCCTTGTCCTTGAAGTGCCAGTACACCGCCCCGCGCGTGACCCCGGCCGCGGCCGCGACCTCGGCCAGCGACGTCCGGGCAACCCCGTGTTCACGGAAAACCCGCTCCGCGGCGTCGAGCAATTGCTCCCGGGTGATTGCCGCCTCCAGCTTTGTCTTACGCGCCATTTCAATAGCTTACCGTTTCAACGGATAGCCACAACTCGTTCGGGGTTTACAAACATGCACGATTGTATGTAATCTTTGCGGCTCCTGCAAGCTGCACTGCAAAAATCGGTTGGTACAAGGAGCGACTCATGCGGACATCGTTCTGGCGTTCTCCTCTCTGGCTGGGACTGCTCGTCGGCATCGTCGGCGTGGCGGCTCTACTCGCCCTGGCCGCGTGCACTCCGTCCCAGTCCAAGCCCGCGTTCGCCGGCTTCCCGCCCGCGGAAGTCAGCGTGCTGGCGGTTGCTCCGCACAACTTCCCCATCGCCTTCGAGTACGTGGGCCAGACCCTCGGCTCCAAGGACGTCGAGGTCCGGGCGAGGGTGACCGGCATCATCGAGCAGCGACTCTACACCGAAGGCGCGCCGGTGAAGGCCGGTCAGCCGCTGTTCTTGATCGACCCGAAGCCTTACGCCGCGCAGGTGGCGCAAGCCGAGGCCGACCTTGCTCGGGCCCAGGCGCAGAAGGCGCAGGCCGACCGCGAGCGCGCCCGCCTCGCGCCGCTTGCCGAGCGCAAGGCGATTGGCCAGAAGGAGGCCGACGATGCAGCTTCCAATGCCGATCTCGCCGCCGCGGCGGTGCAGTCGGCCAAGGCCCGCCTCGACGAGTTGAAGCTCAACTTGGGCTATACCCGAGTCGTCGCGCCGATCTCGGGACTCTCCAGCCGGGCGATGAAGTCCGAAGGCAGCCTCGCGACGGCCAATGAGACGCTGCTCACCACCATCTCGCAGACCGATCCGATCTGGGTCGCCTTCAGCGTCTCCGAGAATGAGCAGCTCAGGCTCAATCGCGCGGTGGCGAGCGGCGCGCTGGCGCTGCCGAAGGACAACGCCTATGACGTGACGATCAAACTCGCCGACGGTTCGACCTTTCCGCGGCGCGGGAAAATCAACTTCGCCGACACGCGGGTGAGTCCGACGACGGGTACCTACGAGATGCGCGCCGAAGTCGCCAACCGCGACCAGGCGCTCAAGCCCGGGCAGTTCGTGCGGGTGGTCCTGCGCGGCGCCGAGCGCAAGAAAGCGCTCGCGGTGCCACAGGTGGCGCTGCTCGACGGGCCACAGGGCAAGTTCGTCTATGTGACCGGCAAGGACAGGGAAGGCAAGGACATCGCCCAGCCGCGTCCGGTCACGGTCGGCGACTGGATCGACGGCGACGGCGGCAACCTGTTCGTCATCGAGTCGGGTCTCGAGCCAGGCGACCATGTGATCGTCAACGGCATCGCCCGGCTGCGGCCGGGCGCGGCGATCCAGATCGCGTCGGCGCAGCCGCCCACGTCCAGCGGTGCGCGACCGGCGTCTGCGCAAGCGGCGCGCTGACGCAGCGCCTGAAGGAAAAGCCATGTTCTCGCGCTTCTTCATCGACCGGCCGCTGTTCGCGGCCGTAATCTCCATCTTCATCGTGCTCGCGGGCCTGGCGGCGATGCGCTCGCTCCCCATCGCCCAGTATCCCGAGATCGCGCCCCCGGTGGTCACGGTGCAGGCCGTGTATCCGGGCGCGTCCGCGCAGACGCTCGAGCAGACGGTCGCCTCGCCCATCGAGAACGCGATCAACGGCGTGCCGAACATGATCTACATGAGCTCGAGCTCGGCCTCGAACGGCACGGTGCAGATCCAGGTCACGTTCGACATCGGAACCAACGTCGACATCGCGGCGGTCAACGTCAACAACCGCGTGAAGCAGGTCGAGCCGCGGCTGCCCGAGGAAGTGCGGCGCCAGGGCGTCACGGTGGAGCGCGGCAGCTCGTCGTTCCTGCAGGTACTCGCCTTCTTCTCGCCCGACGGCCGCTACGACGATCTGTTCACGTCGAACTACGTGACGCTCAACGTGCTCGACCAGCTGAAGCGGCTGCCCGGCACGACCAATGTCCAGATCTTCGGCGCCCACGATTACGCGATGCGGGTCTGGGTCAAGCCGGACCGGCTCGCGCAGCTCAAGCTCTCGCCCGCCGATGTCGTCGCCGCGCTGAACGAGCAGAACGCGCAGTTCGCCGCCGGCAAGGTGGGACAGGCTCCCATCGATCAGAAGCAGGATCTCGTCTACACGATCACGACCAAGGGCCGGCTCTCGGATCCCAAGGAGTTCGAGCAGATCATCGTTCGCGCCAACCCGGACGGCTCCATCGTGCGCCTCGGCGACGTCGCGCAGGTGGAGCTCGGCTCGAAGGATTACGAGTTCATGGGCCGCGTCAACGGCAAGCCGGCGACGCTCGTGGGCATCTTCCTCTCGCCCGGGGCGAACGCGCTCGAGGTCGCGAAGAGCGTCAAGCAGGCCATGGCGCAGATGTCCGCCCGTTTTCCGGAGGGGCTGACCTACAGCATTCCCTACGACACGACGCGCTTCGTCGAGGTGTCGATCCACGAGGTACTGAAGACGCTCGCGCTGGCGATGGTGCTGGTGTTCCTGGTCGTGTACCTCTTCCTGCAGAACTGGCGTGCCACGGTGATCCCGTTCGCCGCGGTGCCGGTGTCGCTCGTCGGCACTTTCGCAGGCATCTATCTGCTCGGCTATTCGATCAACACGCTGACGCTGTTCGCCATGGTGCTCGCGATCGGGATCGTCGTCGACGATGCGATCGTCGTGCTGGAGAACGTCGAGCGCATCATGCGCGAGGAAGGGTGCCCGCCGCGAGAAGCAGCGATCAAGGCGATGCGCGAGGTGACCGGACCGATCATCGCCATCGTGCTCACGCTGACCGCGGTGTTCGTGCCCATCGCCTTCCTGGGCGGCCTGACCGGCGAGCTCTACCGCCAGTTCGCGGTCACGATCGCGATCTCGGTGATCATCTCGGGGGTCGTGGCGCTCACGCTCTCGCCGGCGCTGTGCGCGCGGATCCTCAAGCCGCACGCGGCACCGAACCGGTTCTTCGCGGCGTTCAACCGCTGGTTCGTCCGCGTGACGCAGCGCTACAGCGACGGCGTGGTATGGATGCTCCGGCGCGGCGTCATCGGCGCGTCGCTGTTCCTCGCCATGGTCGCGCTCACTATCGGGCTGTGGCACTTCACGCCGGGCAGCCTCGTGCCGGACGAGGACCAGGGGTGGTTCTTCAGCACGGTCATCCTGCCCGACGGCGCGACGCTGCAGCGCACCGACAAGGTCGTGGAGGAGGTCGAGAAGGTGATCCAGTCCAATCCGGCCAACGCCTACGTCATCGCGTTTACCGGCTTCGATTTCCTGAGCGGAGGCTTCCGCAACAACGCGGCATCGATCTTCGTGACCCAGAAGCCCTGGGACGAGCGCAAGGTCACCACGCAGCAGCTCGTCGGCGAGGTCTACGCCAAGACGGCCGGCATCAAGGAAGCGCTGGTGCTTGCGTTCAATCCGCCGCCGATCTTCGGCCTCGGCACCGCAGGCGGCTTCGAGTTCTACATCCAGAATCGAGGCGACGGCGGTTCCAAGCGCCTGGCCGAGGTCACGCAGCAGTTTCTCGCCCGCGCCAACAGCGATCCGCAGCTCGCATTCACCCAGACGCTGTGGCGAGCGACGGTGCCGCAGTTGTCGGTCGACGTCGACCGCGAAAAGGCGAAGACGCTCGGCGTGCCGATCTCGGACGTCTACAACGCGCTCGCCGCGACACTCGGCAATTACTACGTCAACGACTTCAACAAGTACGGCCGCGCCTGGCAGGTGCTGATGTCTGCCGATCCCGCTTACCGGCAGCGTCCCGACGATATCGGCAGCGTCTACGTGCGCTCGGCGAAGGGCGAGATGATCCCGTTGTCGTCGCTCGCGACCGTCCGCTATTCCTCCGGCCCCGATGTGCTGGACCGGTTCAACAACCTGCCGGCGGTGAAGATCATCGGCCAGGGCGCACCGGGTGTCGCCTCGGGCCAGGCGATCGCGCGCGTCGAGCAGATCGCGAAAGAGGTGCTTCCCTCGGACTTCAGCTACGACTGGGGCGGCACGTCGTACCAGGAGAAGAAGTCGAGCGGCGCGTCGACTTTCGCCCTCGGTCTGGCGGTAGTGATGGTGTTCCTGATCCTGGCCGCGCAATACGAGAAGCTCGCGCTTCCGCTCTCGGTATTGCTGGCGCTGCCGTTCGGGACGTTCGGCGCGCTCGCCGCGACCTGGCTCCGCGGACTCACCAACGACGTGTACTTCCAGATCGGATTAGTGACGCTCCTCGGTCTCGCGGCGAAGAACGCCATATTGATCGTCGAGTACGCGCAACTCAAAACGCACGAAGGCTTGAGTCCGTCGGCGGCGGCGATCGAGGCCTCACGGCTTCGCTTCCGCCCGATCCTCATGACCTCGCTCGCCTTCATCCTCGGCGTGGTGCCGCTCGCGATCTCGACCGGCGCCGGCGCCGGCGCGCGGCACGCCACCGGCACCGGCGTGATGGGCGGCATGCTCGCCGCGACGTTCCTTGCCGTGTTCTTCGTCCCGCTGTTCTATCGCGTCATCGTCGAGCGCCGTCTCGTCGAGCGCAGGAGTCACGACGAACTTCTCGGCGAAGTGAAGCATCTACGCAGCGTAAGACACATCACACCCCACACGCCGGGCCATCCTCCGGCCACTGCACCGGGAGACTGACATGCCCAGAGTCTTCGCTGTCCTCATCCTTGCGGCCGCGCTGGCGGCGTGCTCGACCACTCCGACAGCGCCGCCCAGGCTCGACCTGCCGGCGGGCACCGCCAACGATCCCTCGCTCGAGCGCTGGTGGACGGCCTTCGGCGACCCGACGCTCGATCGTCTGGTCGACGAAGCGCTCGCGGACAATCTCGACCTCCGGGCCGCGATCTCGCGCGTCGACAGCGCCCGCGCTGAAGTAACCGCGGCCCAGAGCGACCTCTACCCGCGGGTGGACCTCGGCGTCGGCGCGTCGCGCAACCGCTTCAGCCAGGTCGGACCGCAGGCGATTCCCGGCATTCCGCCCGTGTTCAACGACTACCGCGTCGGAGTCAACGCGTCCTACGAGGTCGACCTCTGGGGCAAGTACCATACGGCGAACCGCGCGGCGCAGGACGACCTTCTCGCCTCGCAGTACGCGCGCGAGACCGTGCGTTCGGCGGTCGCGGCGGAAGTCGCGCAAGTCTACTTCCAGCTCGTCGCCGCGGACGCGCAGCTGAAGCTCCTTGAGGACACGCTCGAGACGCGCACCGGCACCGTGGCGCTGCAGCGCGACCGCTACCAGGGCGGCATCATCGGCGAATACGATCTGGCACAGGCCGAAGCGGAGCGCGCCGCCGTCGCGTCGGACGTCGCCGTTACGCAGCGCGCGACCGGCGAGCTCGAGTCCGCGCTCGCCGTGCTGGTCGGGCGCAGCCCGCGCGAGGTCTTCACGCCGCAGGTCGCGCGCGAAGACGTCACGTCGCGGCTCCTTTCGGTGCCGACGCTGCCCGAAGGGCTGCCGTCGAACCTGCTCGAGCGGCGCCCCGACATCCGCAGCGCCGAGGCGCAGCTCGCAGCGGCCGATCGGCGTATCGACGTGGCGCGCGCGGACTACTTCCCTTCCCTCGCGTTGACCGGCAGCTATGGCACCGAATCGGTGGCCCTGCAGCATCTGTTCAGCGGGCCGGCGGCCATATGGTCGATCGGCGCGGCGCTCGCGCAGCCGCTGCTGAACCTGAAGGCGATCGAAGCCAACGTGCAATCGAAGACCGCGCAGCGCGATCAGACGGAGATCGCCTATGAGCAGACGGTTCAGGTGGCCTTCAAGGAGACGCACGATGCGCTCGTCGCCAACCAGACCACCCGCGATGCCCTCGCTGCCCAGACCGAGCGCACGGCGAAGCTCTCGCACGCCCTGGAGCTGGCGGACACGCGCTACCGGGCCGGATACTCGCCCTATCTCGAGGTCCTCGACGCGCAGCGCCAGCTCCTGCAGGCGCAGACGCTGCAGATTCTCGCGGCGCGCGACGCGCGGCTCGCGGTGGTCGATCTCGCCAAGGCGATGGGCGGCGGCTGGGAGTACAAGACCGCGGTCGCCGAGCACTGATTCGCTGCATTCGACGTGACGACAGCGAATCTGCTTTGCCGTGCCGGCAGGCCGCCAGGCAAAGCGCCCATGAGCCGCGTGCGCCGTTAGGCGTGGCGCGGCGACCGAGGCCGTGGGTTGACGAGGGAAGCCGCGCCGGCCACCCGTAGGCGCACGTCTGCGGCGCAGGGCGCGTGCCTGGCCTGGCCGCTAAGGAGCAAACCCGGTGCCGTTCACTGCAACGGCGGCTTTTTCAGGAAATCGCTGCGGTCGGCCGAGCGAACGACGACTTGAGCGAAGCCACCGTCGCGGGCCAGCTTGAGCGGCACCTCCACGCCGGCCTCGCCAAGGCGCCAGACCTTGCGGAACAAGTCCGCGAGTCCCGCCACGCGCTCGCCGGCCACTTCCAGCACGATATCGCCGAGCTGGACGCCGGCGCTGTCCGCCGGCGCGCCCTTGGCTAGGCCGCTCACGATCAGGCGTTCGCTGGCCTCGGAGGTGTACATGCCGAGCCAGGGCCGGGGCGGCCGAGCCGGCGCGCCGAACTTGAGCATGTCGTCGAAAATCGGCGCAAGGAGGTCGACAGGCACGAACATGTTGCCCTGCACCGCCTGGCCATCGAGGGCCTCCTGCACAAGCAGCGAGCCGATGCCGAGCAGTTCGCCTCGACGGCCGACCAGCGCGGCGCCGCCCCACTGCGGATGCGGCGGCGCCGTGAACAACGCTTCGTCGAGCACGTATTCCCAGTAGCCCGCGAACTCGCGCTTGGCGATGACCTGCGCCTTGAGGGCATGGGCGCGGCCGCCGCAGCCGATCACGACCACGTCGTCGCCCGGCGCGGACTCGCCCGATCGGCCGCGCGGCAGCGGTGGCGCGCTGATGCGGCCCAGCGGCTGCACCAGGCCGAAGCCCGTCGCGACGTCGTACGCGAGAGGGTACCCGGCGACCACCGAGCCCCCGTTGGTCGTAAGCCAGATCGACTCGGCCTCGGTGATGAGGTAACCGATGGTGAGCACGAGGCCGTCGTCGCGAATGACCACACCGCTGCCCGCGCGCTCGGTCCCGAGAATGGAAGCGGTGAAAGCATCCTCCGGGACCTCCGATCGCAGCGACACGACGCTGTCGAGCGCGCGCTCGAGATCGAACTCCACCTCGTCTCGAGCAGGTTGCAGCTCAGCCGGAAACGCCCATTCCTCGGATTCGGCCATCAGTATTCGTCGTCGATGCAATCTCGCGATGCGACCGGGTGATCTTACGCCCTTTCGCGTCGGCCATCGCTCCTCGGGTCGATCCTACGCCGCGCGTATGTCGTCCTACAGCCGAATCAGCGAACGACCGAAAGTCCCTTTCCGCCGCCTGCGCGATGCTTGCGCTCCTCGAGTCGCGGCGGTTCCCCGGGAACCGGAGGCCGCGATCGATCGTGGATTGAGAGGACCGACCATGCATGCAATGGCAAAGGCATTCCGGTGGCTGGGTCTCCTCGCGCTCGTTTCGCTCACGGCATGGAGCGAGGCCGCCTCGGCGCAAACCCGGGAACAGGACCTCGTCGATTCGGCGCGGGCCACGTTCGAAAGCTTCATGAGCGACCCCAACATGACATGGTTGCAGCAGCACGTCGGCGCGGCCCGCGGCGTGCTCATCGCCCCGCAGATCTTCCGGGCCGGGTTCATCTTCGGCGGCGCGGGCGGCCGTGCCGTGCTGCTCGTCCGCGACGACCAGAGCGGAAGATGGGAAGGTCCCGGCTTCTACAACCTCGCCACCGCCAACGTCGGCCTCCAGGCGGGTGTGGCCATGTCCGAAGCCGTGACGCTGGTGATGACCGACAAGGGCATCAATTCACTGCTTGCCGACTCGGTGAAGCTGGGCGGCGACGCGACCGTCGCCGCCGGACCGGTCGGCGCGGGAGCGCAAGCCGACATCACGACCGACTTCGTGGCGTTCACCCGCGACAGGGGCCTGTACGGCGGGCTGAATCTGGACGGAACGTTCATCGGGGTGGCAAACGGCTTCAACGAAGCGTATTACGGGCTCGGCGTCCTGCCGCCGGACATCCTGCTGCGCGCGAGCGTGCACAACTCGCAGGCCGAGCGGCTCGCGGAGGACGTCTCGCGGGCAGCTGCGCAGCGCACCGGCCAGCGTTGAATCGAGCGTCCCCGGCGATCGCGCCGATCCTCGCGCGATCGCTCAGACGCGCGTCACGAACCGGCTCAGCGCAAACGGCGCGAGGTCGAACCGCGGGGCGGCGCCGCACGCCATGGCCGCGAGCGCCTCGCCGATCGCCGGCGAATGCTTGAAGCCGTGGCCCGAGCACGGCGAGGCCAGGAGCACGCGATCGGATGCCGGATGGCGATCGAGCACGAAGCCGAAATCGGGCGTGACCGTGTACAGGCAGCTCGCAGACTTCAGGCAACGCGGTCCGACCCCGGCGACGTACGGGGCGACGTAATCGCGGTGCATGGACGCGACCTCCTCGCCGCTCACGTCGCGATCGACCGCATCGGCATCCGTCGGACGGTCGAAGCGCTCGCTCGAGATCTTCACTCCGCCTTCGGCGCCGTCGACCGCCGGAAAGCCGTAGATGCTCTGCGCGGGCCCGGTGAGCTCCCAGATGAACACCGGGCAGCGGTCGATGCCGAAGGGCTTCGCATCGCCTTCGATCTCGAACCAGAACAACGCCTGCCGGTACACCGTGAAATGCCGGGCGATGTCTCGGCCCAGGAGTCCCGGCAGCCATGCGCCTGCGGCGAGGATGACATTCGTGGCCGAGTAGATGCCGCGCTCGGTGGTGACGCTGACACCGGTGTTCGAAACGCGGAAGGCGCTCGCTCTCTCGTTGCAGCGTAATGTCGCGCCGCGGCGCCGCGCCGCGCGCAGATGCGCCGCGATGCAGCGCTCCGGACGCAGGAACCCCGCGTCGCGCTCGAGGTAGCCGCGCTCGGCGTCGGCGACGCGGAACGGCGGGAACCTGCGCCGGATCTCCGCGGCGTCGAGCAGCTCATGGGCGATGCCGAACCGACGCGCGGCGGCGAGCGTGTTGTCGAAGAAGTTCTCCACGTGCGTGTGCGAGGTGGCGGATCCGCTGGATAGGACCAGCCCGCCACAGACGGTCAGGAGCGCATCGCTCGTCTCGGCTTCCAGCTCCCGCCACAGCTCGTGCGAGCGCAGCGCGAGCGGGGTGTAGTGCTCGCCCTCGCCGATCGCGAGGCGCGTGATGCGCGTGTCGCCATGGCTCGAGCCGAATGCGTGCGGCGGCGAGAACCGATCGATCCCTAAGGGCCGGACGCCCCGTCTCGCCAGGTGGTACAGCGCCGCGCTACCCATTGCGCCCACCCCAAGCACGATCGTGTCGAAGCTTGCCATCGGCTCACGCGGTGCAGTCGTCTCTGCCGCCGAGCGACCTGAGCATCAGCGCTTGGACGCGGAAGGGCGGCGCGATCGGCGCCTCGATGTCAAGCGCGCATGGAGCGGCATGCCGGCGAGCATATCGCGAATCGAGATTCGCAGGACGCGACGATTTCCCGGTATGCTTGCCGGCGACATCTCGCAGTCGTACCGTTCGTCCGCACGTGACCGTCTACCGCAGTCGTGCTCGGCGCTCCCATGGTCCGCGCCTCGATGACCCGACGCTGGTGCAGTTCGTCTTGCTGTCGATGCTGCTGCACATTCTCGCCATCGTGCTGTTCGGCGCGACCGGGAAGGGCGGCGCGGGACGCGGCGAGGGGCTGCCCGAAACGCTCGATGTGACGCTCCGCCCGATCGCGCCCGAGTCGAGGACGTTGCGGCCTGCGCCGCGCGAGGCGGTGCCACCGGCCATTCCTTCGGCCGGACGCGGAGCCGAGCGCACGGAGCGGCGCGTCGCCCCATCGAGCCTGCCGGAGCGCTTCGAGCTCACTGCGCCGCCGGAAACGACGCCCTCGGCGCAAGAACCTTTCCTCCGGCCCAGTCCCGGCGTCCCCGAGAATATCGAGCGTGCGTCGCGTCCCGCGGCGCCCGAGCCGCGAATCGAAGCGATCCCCGAGCGACTGGAGCCCGTTGCGCCCACCATGATCCAGCGCGAGCTCGCGCAACCGATCGAAGCGCCGCGGGCGCTCCCTCCAATCGCCCCCAGCGTGCCGCTCGACAGAATCGTACCGCCCGCCGTCGAGCGGCCGCTCGCAAAGCCGTTGCAGCTGCCGCGACAGGCCGTGCCCGTGGCGCCGGCCGCTACGATCAAGCGGCTCGCGCCCCCCGCCGGCGAACGCGAGCTCACCCCGCCCATCGAGGCGTTGCCGGAACGGCCGCTCGCTCCGGAAGCGCCGATCGAGCGCATGGTCTCGCCGGCGGTCGAACACGAGCTGGCGCCGCCCGTTGTAGTACCCGCGCGGCCGCTTCTGTCCTCGCCGGCTGCGCCGCTCGAGCATGTTCAGCCGCCGCCGAGCAAGCGCGAGCTCGCGTCACCCACGGAGCTGCCGCCCGCGAGCCTGCCTTCGCGCGCCGCGCCGCAACCCGCTCCGCCGCCCCCGCGGCCGAGCGCGTCGCTACCGAACGCCGGACCAACGGCCGCGCCGACTCCGGCACCCGAATCGTTGCCTGCTCCGCGCCTGGGCGCGCCGCGCCCCGAGGAGGACATCTTCAAGCCGCGCGGGCAAGCGCCGGGGCTCGACCTGGAGGCCGCGAAGAAGCGCGCGGTGCGCGAGATCGCGGGTGAAGGATCCGGCTCGCCGGGCGTGCTGCCGTTCCCTCTGCCGATACCGGATACGAAGACCAAGGAAGCGAAGGCGATGGAGAAGGCGATCAAGCCCGATTGCCGCACCGCCTATTCCGGCATGGGTCTGCTGGCGGTACCGGTGTTGATCGCGGCTACGATCACGGACGAAGGCTGCCGCTGGTAGGGCCGATCGCCGGCGCCCGAACAACGCCCATCGGTCCTTCAATGGCCGATGCGCAGCGCCTCCAGAAACCGGGAAACCATATTGTAGGCGGCGATCGTCGCCACCAGCTCGACCAGGGCGCGCGCGTCGAAATGCGCGCGCAGTGGCTCGAACAGCGCATCCTCGATCTGCACCTCGCGGGTCATCTCGTCGGTTAGCACGAGCACCGCACGCTCGAGCGGCGAGAAGCCCATGCCCGGCTGCGGCAGCCGCAGCGCCTCGATCTTCGCCTCGGTCACGCCGCAGGACAGCGCCACCGGACGGTGCGCTTCCAGCTCGTAGGGGGCGCGATTGAGCACGGCAACGCGGATGATGACCATCTCCCGCAACGCCGGCGGCAGCGAGCTGCGATTGCGCACCGCCGTGAGCATCTTTTCCCAGCCGTCGGCGAGCGGGGCGCTGTTGAGGAGTATCTGATAGATGAGCGGAATGCCGCCGCGCTCGGCTCGGATCGAAGCCTCGATCGCGGCGAGCTCCGGACGCGTCCCGGGAATCACCGGCGCAATGCGTGTGTTCAACCTGGCTCTCCTTCCCTCTTCCCCGCGACGCGAGTCACGCTGGGTTCGATGCCGTCATTGTAGGCCTCGGTCGCCTCCATTCACATTGCGCTCGGCGCCGAGGCAAAAACCTCGTCGTCACCGAGCGCCGTCGGAGCTCGTCCGACGCCGCTCCAAGAGCGGCAAAGGCATGCAACGGAAGCAGGAACCGGCTCGGTAGACCGCGATCCAACTTGCACTACCCTAGGATGGAGGAAG
>Ga0335081_10012585_pt1 | contig 13712 bp, 9 predicted proteins | sample Lox_Sample_35_FD_206713 | JGI IMG/M metagenome (GOLD analysis project Ga0335081, IMG submission 206713) | Soil microbial communities from Loxahatchee National Wildlife Refuge, Florida, United States - Lox_Sample_3.5 | ecosystem: Environmental > Terrestrial > Soil > Wetlands | place: USA: Florida...
CTGCCGATGGCGATCTCGGCCGGCCTGACCAGCGCCATCATGGACGCCCGGTCGCCGCAGATAGTGCGCGCGGTGAAGGCGGCCGACCTGCTGCTGGACCGGGACGACTGGGGCGCGGCCTGGATCGCCGCCCACCGGGCCCAGCAGGCCCAGCAGGCCGCCACGTGACCAGCGTGCAGGACACCCAGCTGGACACCGGGGGCACGCCGGACGGCCCGGCCCGGGTCGACCTCGTCTTCGAGCCGGGCGCGCGGCGGGTGCGGGTGCCGCCCGGCGTCACCATGTTCGACGCCGCCAGCTGGAACGGCATCGCCATCGACTCCACCTGCGGCGGCCACGGCACCTGCAAGAAGTGCAAGGTCAAGGTGGCCGACGGGGTGGCGCCGCCGACGCCGCTGGACCTGCGGGCCTTCACCCCGGACGAGCTGGCCGACGGCTGGCGGCTCGCCTGCCGCGCGCTGGCCACCGCCGACGCCACGGTGGAGGTGCCGCCGCTGGCCACCCGGCCGAAGGCGGCCACCGTCGGGGTCGGCCGCCAGGTGATCCTGCGCCCAGCCGTGCAGAAGCGCTTCCTGGAGCTGGCCGAGCCGACCCTGGCCGATCAGGCGACCGACACCGAGCGGCTGCTGGCCGCCATGGACGACCTCGAACTGCGGGTGGACCTGCCCGTGCTCAAGACGCTCGGCCGGGTGCTGCGCGCGGCCGACTACCAGGTCACCGCGGTGGTCGTGGACGACGTGCTGATCGCGGTGGAGCCCGGGGACACCTCGGCCCGGCGGTTCGGCATCGCCTACGACCTGGGCACCACCACCGTGGTGGCCACCCTGCTCGACCTGTCCACCGGCACCCCGGTCGCGGTGGACTCGGTGCTCAACGCGCAGCAGCCGTTCGGCGCCGACGTCATCACCCGGATCAGCGCGACCATGCTGGACCCGGCCGCGCTCGGCCGGCTGACCGGGCTGGCCCAGCAGACCCTGGCCGAGCTGGCCGCCACCGTCTGCGAGCGGGGCGGGGTGGACCCGGCCGAGGTCTACGAGGTGGCCGTGGCCGGCAACGCGACCATGACCCACCTGGCGCTCGGCATCGACCCGGAGCCGCTCGGGGTGGCGCCGTTCATCATGTCCACCCGCCTGTATCCCGAGGTGCTCGCCGCCGACCTGGGCATCGGCGTGCACCCGCGCGCCCGTGCGGTGGTCTTCCCCGCCTTCGGCGCCTACGTCGGCGGCGACATCACCGCGGGCCTGCTCGCCTCGGGCATGGACCGCGACTCGCGCACCCGGCTGTTCATCGACATCGGCACCAACTGCGAGATCGTGCTCGGCAACGACGACTGGCTGCTCGCCACCGCGGCCCCGGCCGGCCCGGCGTTCGAGGGGGCGGCGATCCGGTGCGGGATGCGGGCCTCCGACGGCGCGATCGAGGTGGTCACGATGACGCCGGACGCGCTGGAGCTGAAGGTCATCGGGGACGCCGAGCCGGCCGGGCTGTGCGGTTCCGGGCTGGTCGACGCCGTGACCGGGCTGGTCCGGATGGGGCTGCTCGACAACTCCGGCCGGCTCGTCGCCGAGGACGAGGCGGCGGCGCGCGCGCCCGGCCTCGCGGCCCGGCTGACCAGGATCGGCGACGAGCGGGTGTTCGTGCTGCACTGGCTCGGCGAGGCCGGCGACGCCGCGCACTCGGTCTACCTGTCCCAGCGCGACATCAGGGAGCTCCAGTTCGCCAAGGCGGCGATCGCCACCGGCTGGCAGATCCTGCTGGAGGAGGCGGGCCTGGCGGCCAGCGATATCCAGCAGGTGCTGCTGGCCGGGTCGTTCGGCAGCTATCTGTCGCCCGCGAACGCGATCCGGCTCGGCCTGGTCCCCGAGCTGGCCGTGCTGCGGGTGGTGAGCGCGGGGAACGTGGCCGGCGAGGGCGCGAAGATGGCGCTGCTGTCGCTGCGCGAGCGCGCCGCCGGGCTGGCGCTGCTGGAGGAGGTGAGGTATGTCGAGCTGTCGGACCGCGCCGACTTCAACGACCGCTTCGTCGGCCAGCTTGCCTTCCCGGACTGAGCCCCCGGTGGTGATCGCCTGCGGGGCGCTCGGCGGCCACATCCGGGAGACCGCCGCCCGGCAAGGCTGGCAGATCGAGCTGCACTGCCTGCCCGCGCCGCTGCACAACCGGCCCGGCCAGATCACTATTCACGCCGAACGGATAGCCCGGCGCGGCATCGCTCGCGGGCGCCGGGTCGCTCTGGCCTACGCCGACTGCGGCACCTACGGGGCGCTGGACGAGCTGTGCACGCGGCTCGGGCTGCGGCGGCTCCCCGGGCTGCACTGCTACGACGTGCTGGCCGGCCCGTCGCGCATGCAGGCGCTCTTCGACGCCGAACCCGGGACCTACGTTCTCACCGACTTCCTCGTCCGCAGCTTCCAGCGGACCGTCGTCGCCGGGCTCGGCCTGGACGCCCACCCGGAACTCTGGCCCGACTACTTCCGGCACTACCGCCGCGTGGTCTGGCTGGCCCAGCACCGGGAGCCGGCGCTGGAGGCGGAGGCCGAGCGGGTGGCGGCCCGGTTCGGCCTGCCGCTTACGGTCATCGAGACGGGCACCAGCCGGCTGGAGGCCGAACTCGCCCGGCTCGTCGGTGACGAGCCCAGTTCGCGCGCGGAAACGGCGGCCCGGCCGCCAGCCCATGCCGCACGCATTCCGGCGGGCGCACCGGCGAGAGACGGGAGCTTGTAGATGGCGCGGGGTCTGCGAGGGTCAAGCCTGCTCGGCGGGGGCCTGGCCAGCATCGTGCCGCTGCTGCGCGACACGCGCTTCGAGGTGTTCCCGGCCAGCGGCGTCGAGGACGCCGTGATGCAGTGGGTGCCCGCGGACCAGACGGTGACCGTGACCGCCTCACCCGCCAAGGGGCTCGACGCCACGCTCGACCTGACCGAGCGGCTGGCCGCCCTGGGGTTCCGGGTGGTCCCGCACGTGTCGGCGCGGCTGGTGACCGATGGTGCCCACCTGGCCGACATCGTGGCGAGGCTGACCGCCTGCGGCGTGGACGACGTGTTCGTCCCGGCTGGTGACGCCGACCCCCCGGCCGGTGAGTTCCACAGCGCCCTGTCGCTGCTGGAACGGCTCGCGGAGATGGGCACCCCGTTCGCGCGGACCGGGATCACCGGCTACCCGGAGAGCCACCCGCGGATCGAAGACGACATCACCGTCCAGGCCATGTGGGACAAGCGCCGGCACGCCTCCTACATCGTCAGCAACCTGTGCTTCGACCCGGCCCTGCTGCGCCGGTGGATCAACCGCGTGCGGGCCAGGGGCGTCACGCTGCCCCTGTACCTCGGTCTGGCCGGGCCGCTGGAACGGGCCCGGCTGCTCCGGATGGCCGCCAAGGCAGGCGCCGCGGATTCCGCGCGGTTCCTGGCCGGCCATACCGAATGGTTCCTGCGGCTGGGCACCCCCGGCGGCTACAACCCGGACAAGCTCCTGTCCCGGATGGCGGCCACCTTCGCCGCGCCCGGCGCCAGCGTCGTGGGGCTGCACCTGTTCACCTTCAACCAGGTCCAGCAGACCGAGCAGTGGCGCCGCGAGTTGCTGGCCCGGCTGGGCGGCTGAACGGGCACCGGGCAGGCGCCCGGGGCGGACTCCGGGCGCATCACTATCCGCGATCTGGCTGTCACGCAGAGTTCATGCACGCGCACCCGCACGGGCATCCGCACGGGCATCCGCACCGACCGCAATCGGATGCATTGCGTTTCCGGCCGGGGTTCTGCCGCAAAGAGCGCCGTGCGATGCGACAAGGCGTGTATAAACCAGCCTGAGGATGCTGCCTGCGCGTGACCGGCTGGTGCCGGACAGCGTCGGCAATCCCTGCATCCGGCAGCCCGCACAGCCGGTGCGCCCACATCGCGGCGCCCCGGCTGCCACGGGAGCCAGGCTGCCGCACAGGGCACCGCAGACGGATACGGCAACGCCGGGGGGATAGTCCCGGCTGAGCGGGCGTGGGTTGGTGACCAGACGACGATGAGCAGCCAGACTGTCCAAGACAGCACCACCGGTCAGTCCGGGCAGGTGACGTGGCCGGTGCTCTCGGGCCTGATGCCGCCGCTGGCCGACTCCTACATCCCGCGGGCCGAGAGCGGGCTCGCGCTCGCCAGCGGCCTGCATCCCGGCGAGACCGTCGTGCTGGTCACGGCCGACGAGGCCGCTGAGGCGATGGGCGCGATGGGCGGTACCGGCAAGACCCAGCTCGCGGTCGCCATCGCTCACACGCTGTGGGACCGGCGGGAGATCGACCTGCTGGTGTGGCTGACCGCGTCGAGCCGGGACGCGGTGCTGACCGGCTACGCGCAGGCACTGGGCGACGTGGGCGCGGCGGACCCCGAGGGACCCGAAGCGGCCGCCGCGCACTTCCTGGCCTGGCTCGGCGGGACCAGCCGGCCGTGGCTGGCGGTGCTGGACGACCTCACCGACCCGGCGGTGCTGGAAGGGCTGTGGCCCTCGGGCGCCAACGGGCGGGTGGTGGTCACCACCAACCGCCCGGGCACCGCGCTGCGGGCGCCCAGCCCCCGCGTCGTGGAGGTCGGGCCGTTCAGTCAGCGCGAGGGCCTGAACTACCTGTCCACCAGGCTGCGCGCCGAGCCGGACCAGTGGGCCGGTGCGATCGATCTCGCCATCGAGCTCGGGTTCCTGCCCATCGCCCTGGCCTGGGCCGGGGCGCTGGTCGCCGAGGCCGGGATCGACTGCCGCGAGTACCGGGCCCGGATCGCCGAGCGGCGGCAGCGGCCGGCAAACCAGGCCGGCCCCGGATCCCCGGCGGTGGCAGCCGCCGGTGCATTAGCGCTTGAGTTCGCCGACCAGCTGGCGCCCGCGGGCCTGGCCCGGCCGATGCTTGCGCTGATCTCCATGCTGGATTCGGGCGGCATCCCCGGCGCGGTGCTCACGAGCCCGGCCGCCTGCGCGTTCCTGACCAGGTTCCGGGGGGCGCCGGTCGACGACCTGCAGGCCCGCACCGCGGTGCATGCCCTGGGGCGGCTGGGCCTGGTCACCGTGGACACCACCAGCGCCGCCCGCACGGTCCGGGTCCACGAGCTGGTCCAGGCGGCCGCCCGGGCAGGCCTGTCGACCGCCGAGTGCGACCAGGCCGCCCGTGCCGCCGCCGACGCCGTGTTCCAGGCCTGGCCTCAGGGGGCGGCGGTGCCCCCATCGTTCGACCAGGCCCTGCGCGACTGCACGGCCAGGCTCCGCCAGATCGCGGGGGTGCTGCTCTGGGCCCCGGAGTGCCATCCGGTGCTGCTGCGGGCCGGCCAGAGCCTGGACGACGCCGGGCTGGCGGGGCCGGCGATCTGCTACTGGCAGGCGATGGTCGACATCGGCCGTCCGACACTGGGCGCCACCCACGCGAACACGATCTTCGCGTGCGACCGCCTCGCCGCCGCGTACGATGCCGCCGGGCGCTCCGCGGAGGCCATCCCCGTATACGAGCGGGTGCTCGCCGAGCGCGAGCGCGGGCTCGGCACGGCACACCCGGACACGCTGGCCACCCGGAACAGCCTCGCCCGCGCCTACAGCGGGGCCGGGCGCGCGGGGGACGCGATCCGGCTCGCCGAGCGTGCGCTGGCCGAATGCGAGCGCATCCAGGGACCCGGGCACCCGGACACGCTGGCCAGCCGGTCCGAGCTCGGCCAGGCCTACCTCAGCGCCGGGCTCCGCAACGAGGCCGTCACCGCCTTCGAGCGCACGCTGAGCGGGCGGGAGGAGGTCCTGGGGCTCCATCATCTGGACACCCTGACCGCCCGGGCCAACCTCGCCCACGCGTACCGGGTGGCGGGCCGTCTCGGCGACGCGGTGCCGCTGTTCGAGCAGACCCTGGCCGACCGGGAGAAGGTGCAGGGCCGCGATCACCCGGACACGCTGGCCGCTAGCGCCAGCCTGGCCTCCGCCTACCGCGCCGCGGACCGGCTGCGCGACGCCATCGGGACCTACAAGCGCACGCTCGCCGACCGGGAACGGGTACAAGGCCCCGACCACCCGGACACCATCACCGCCCGCGGCAACCTCGCCGACGCCTATCACCTGGCCCGCAAGCTCAAGGACGCGCTGCCCCTGTACGAGCGCACGCTCGCCGACCGGGAACGGGTGCTCGGCCCCGACCACCCGGACACCATCACCGCCCGCGGCAACCTGGCCTCCGCCTGCCATTCGGCGCGCAAGCTTTCCGCGGCCCTGCCGCTCTACGAGCGCACGCTCGCCGACTGCGAGCGGGTGCTCGGCCCCGACCACCCGGACACCCTGGCCTCGCGGGGCAATCTCGCCCACGCCTACCACACCACGGGCCGGCTCACGGAGGCGCTCGCGGTGTTCGAGCGTACGCTCGCCGACTGCGAGCGGGTGCTCGGCCCCGGCCACCCGATGACCGAGACCGCGCGCGAGAACTACGAGGCCGCGAGGGCCTGAGCCCTGCCAGCCGGATCAGCGGCCGCGGCCTGGCCGCGCCGTCAGCGGGTCGCGCTGGCCGCGTGCTCGCCCGCCGTGACACTGTGGGCGACGTAGCCCGCGAGCCGCCTGCCCAGCATCAGCGACACCCGGTAGTGGCCGTGCTCGACCACCAGCCCCTGCCGGTCCGGCGCCGGGCTCACCTGCCAGCCGTGCAGGTCCACGTTGCGGGTGGCCAGCTGCACCACACGGTCGGCTCGTTCCGCCGCGCTCTTGTACCATCTGCCGTCGTCGCCCAGCGCCAGCGCGAGCGCGTACTCCACGTCATCGCTGTCTCTCACCTGGGCCAGGTTCCGCTCGATGCTGATGAGGACCGGCGCCAGGGCCAGGTCGGCGGGCGAGTGCGGGCGGAGGGAGGACATCGGTACCACCGCGCTTCCGCTGGGGAACACAGACAATTTGATCATGCCTGGCACCGGGCCGCGGCGGCAGGGACCAAGGTCCTCAGTGGCCCCGGAAGAAAGACCCCCACGCGACCGCCGGCTCCCGGCTGGCCTGGGGGCTCACGGGTCAGGCCGGGCCGTTCCGGGCCTTGATGGCCGCCACCAGCGCGGGTATCACCTCGTGCAGGTCACCGATCACCGCGTACTCGGCGTGGCCGAGGATCGGCGCACCCGCGTCCTTGTTCACCGCGACGATGTGCTTGGCGCTGGCACAGCCGGCGATGTGCTGGATCGCCCCGCTGATCCCGCAGGCCAGGTACAGCTCCGGGGTTATCTTGGTGCCGGTCTGGCCGACCTGCTGCTTGTGCGGGCGCCAGCCCTCGCTGGTGACCACCCGCGACACGCCGACCACCCCGCCCAGCAGGGCGGCCAGTTCCTCCAGCGGCGCGAAGCCCTCCGGGCTGCCGACGCCACGGCCTCCCCCGACCACCACCCGCGCGGTGGCCAGCGAGGCGCCGCTGCCCTGGGCGGCGGACTCGGTGGCCCGCACCGCCAGGTCGCCGTCGGCGAGCTCCGGCTGGTGGACGTGCACGGTGAGCGCGGCTGGCGTGGCGGCCTCGGCGGGCGCCACCGTGTCGGTGGCCACCGTCGCCAGCGCGGGCGACGACTCCAGCACCGCGTCTTCCAGCAGCAGGCCCGCCCACCGCTGGCGCACGATCTGCCAGGTGCCGTCGCTGGCAGGCGCCGCGGACACGCAGTTGGCCGCCATCGGCAGGCCGGTCAGCGCACCCAGGTGGGCCATCACCTCGCTGCCGCGGTCGGTGCCCGCCGCCAGCACCGCGCCCGCGCCGGTCGCCTCGGCCAGCCCGGCCAGGGCACGCGCCCACGCCAGCGGCGCGTAACCGGCGATCTGGCCCGGCCCGGTCACGTAGGCGTCGGTCACGCCGTGGCCGGCCAGCGCCGCGGCCGCCGGCGTCCCGTCCGCCAGGACACCGGCCTCGCCGAACACGGCCGCCGCCAGCGCCCCGCCCGGGCCGGCCACGTCCCGGGCGAAGGTGAGCGCCCGCAGCGAGGCGTCGGCGGCGCCGGTGCCGTCCAGCTCGACCAGGCAGAGCACGGTCATGGCAGGACCCCCAGCTCGTCCAGCACAGCGAGCAGCGCGGGCACGGCGTTCACCCCGGTGCCGAGCACGGTGGCCTGCCTGCGCTCTGCTTCGGGCACCCGCAGCCGCTCCTTGCGCAGGCCGTCGGGCTGCCACTGCGGCTGGTGGGTCTCGATGACCGCCCGCTTGGCCCGGAGCCGGCCCGGCAGGGACGGGTAGCGCGGCAGGTTGATGCCTTCCTTGACGGTGATAACCGCAGGCAGGCCGAACTCGAAGACCTCCTCGGCACCGCGGTACTCCCGCCGGGCCCGGACGTCGCGGCCGCTGATCTCGATGCCCTTGATGCCGGTGGCGCACGGCCAGCCCAGCGCGTGCGCGACCCGTACCCCCACCTGGTAGTCGCCGGTGTCGGCCGCCTCGTTGCCCAGCAGCAGCAGGTCGTAGCCCTGGCCTTCCCCGGCCCGGCGATGGGCCTCGGCCACGATCGCGCCGGCGGTGGCGACCGGGCCCCACTCGCGGCCGTCGGTCTCCAGCAGCACCGCCCGCCCGGCGCCCAGGGCGAGCGCGTCCCGCAGCTGCTCCGCGGCCTCCGGCGGCCCGAGCGTCAGCACCGACACGCTGCCGCCGCCGGCCTCGGTGATCTGGATCGCCTCCTCCACCGCGCACTCCTCGTGCGGGCTCATGGCGAACCCCGACATCCGGGTGTCCACGTCCTGCCCGCCGGGGGTCACCACGATCTTGCCGCCGACCTGTGGGACGCGCTTGACGCAGACCAGGACCTCCATCGCCTAGGCCGTGCCTCGTGGATCTTGGCCGTCGCGAGCGGCCGTCATGAAGGGGGATGGGGAGGCGGGTGGGGGATCGCAAGGCGGCGGAGGAGCTGATAGTGGATCTACCGGCGACGGCGGCAACGCCGCGAGGCGCCGCCAGGCGGACGCGCAGCAGGCTGAAGGTCTACGAGACATGGCCTAACTCCGGATCCGCTCGTTCTCCGGGTCGAACAGCGGTGTCGAGCCGGCGACCGCGACCGTGACCGGGTAGCGCTCCCCGAGGTACTCGGTGAGCAGGCGCGCCCCCTGCTGCGCGCGGTCAGCGGGCAGGTAGGCCATGAGCAGGTGCTTGCCGGTGGAGGGGCCCGAGCCCGCGCTGGTGACATACGACGGGCGCCCCTGGGAGTCCACCAGCGGCTCGCCGTCGGCGGACAGGACCGGCTCGCCGCCGAGCATGTAGCGCAGCTGGCCACTGGCCGACCGGTGGTCGTCCACGGTCAGGGTGCACAGCACCGCCACCGGCGGCGCCTCCCGCTGCGCCAGGTAGGCGTCCTTGCCGGTGAAGGCGTGCTCCTTCACCCTCGGCCGGGTCATCCCGGCCTCAACCAGGTTGTAGTCGGGGGTCAGCTCGTTGCCGTACGCCCGGTAGCCCTTCTCCAGGCGGCCGGTGGTGCCGTAGACGCCGATGCCGACCGGCACCAGCCCGTGCGGGCCGCCCGCCTCCCACAGCGCGTCCCACAGCCGGGCGCCCTGCTCCATCGGCACGTACAGCTCCCAGCCGAGCTCACCCACGTAGGAGATGCGCGAGGCGAGCACGGTCACACCGTCGACCTCGACCTCGCGGCAGGTGCCGAACGGGAACCCGGAGTGACTGTAGTCGTCCCCGCTGGCCGCCTGCATCACGTCCCTGGCCCGCGGGCCCCACAGCCCCAGCGTCGTCCAGGCGGAGGTCAGGTCGGCCAGCGCGGCGGTGCCGCCGGCGGGCAGGTGGTCGGCGAACCACTTCTTCTCGGACATGCCGGTGGCGCCGCCGGTCACCACCCGGAAGTGGTCCGGCCCGAGCCGCATGACGGTCAGGTCGGCCCGGAACCCGCCGCGCTCATCCAGCAGCGAGGTGTAGACGACGCGGCCGGCCGCCACATCCATCTGCGCGACCGTGAGTGACTGCACCGTCTCCAGCGCGGCCGGGCCGGTGATGTCGAAGACCGCGAACGCCGACAGGTCGACCAGCCCGCAGGCGTCGCGCATGGCCAGATGCTCGGCGTTGATAATGGGCGACCACCACCGGGACTCCCACTCGGCCTCACGGGGCATCAGCCTGCCCGCGTAGCGCTCCAGCAGCGGCTCGTTGCAGGCGTACCAGTGCGGGCGTTCCCACCCGGCGGTCTCGAAGAAGACCGCGCCCAGCTCGCGCTCGCGGGCGTACACCGGGCTGACCCGGACCGGCCGGCCCGACTCCCACTGCTCGGCCGGGTGGACGATCCCGTACATCTTGTTGAAGCCCTCGGTCGCCCGGCCCCGGACATGCGCGGCGGTGCGCTGGCACGGGTAGAAGCGGGCGATGTTGGCCTCATGGACGTCGATCCCCGGATCCTGGCCGCTCATCCACTCGGCCACGACGCGGCCGCAGCCGGGGCCTTCCTTGATCCAGCTGGCCGCGGCCGACCACAGCCCCTTCACCTCCGGCGTCTCCCCCAGCAGCGGGTGGCCGTCCGGGGTCATCGAGATCAGGCCGTTGATGGCATACCGGATGCCGACCCGCTCGTCCCCCAGCAGCTCCGGCATGAGCTCCAGCGCCTGCGCGAGCTGGGGGTCGAAGTCGTCCTGGGTGAACGGCAGCTCCGTCGGCGAGCGGGGCGACTCCTCGATCGAGGGGATGTCGTCCGGGCTGACGATGATCGGCCGGTGGGCGTACGACCCGACCTCCATGTCGCCGCCATGCTGCCGCTCGTACATGTTGGTGTCCACGTCACGCACGATCGGGTAGGCGATCTCGCCGGAGGTGTCGGCGAACAGCGGCACCGGGCCGACACTGATCATCTGGTGCACGGTCGGCGTGAGCGGGATCCGCGCGCCCGCCATCCGCGCGATGCGCGGGCTCCAGACCCCGCAGCAGATCACGCAGGTATCGGTCTCGATGTCCCCCTGGCTGGTGCGCACGGCGCGCACCGCGGGCCTGGGCCCGCCGGGGGCCGTGTCGATGCCGAGCACCTCGGCCCCGGCCAGCACGTGCAGCGCGCCGGCCTGCTCGGCCTGCTCCCGCATCAGGGTCCCGGCCCGCAGCGAGTCCACCACTCCCACGGTGGGGAAGCTCGCCCCGCCGAGGATCACCGACTCGTCCAGGTAGGGCACGAGCTTGCGCACCTCGCCGGGTGAGAGCAGCTGCGCGGGGATGCCCCACGCCTTGGCCGCGGTGCACCGGCGGCGCAGTTCGTGCATGCGCTCCTCGGTCCGGGCGACCTCGATCCCGCCGCTCTGGGTGAACACCCCCAGCGCCTGGTACTGCTCGGTGCTGTCGCGGGTCAGCTCCATCATCATCTTCGAGTACTCGATCGGGAAGATGAAGTTGGAGGCGTGCCCGGTCGATCCGCCCGGGTTGGGCATCGGCCCCTTGTCCACCAGGACGAGGTCCCGCCAGCCCAGCCGGGCCAGGTGGTGGACGAGGCTGTTGCCGACGATGCCCGCGCCGATGATGACGGCGCTTGCCCGGGCCGGGGTGTCACTCATGCCGCTGGATACCGCCAATCAATCGTTTGCGTCCCCCCGCCGGACACCGGCCCCGCCGCCGGTCTGCTGGCGGCGGGGCCGGTGCCATCGCGATGACAGAGCCTGAGGTTACTCGACCGGGATCTCCTTGTTGATGAGGCCCAGGTCGATCCCCTGCCGCCTGCGCACGACCCGGGCGACCACGAATACCACGATCGCCAGCACGTACATCGCGCCCATGAAGTACAGCGAGCCCTTGTTGTTCACGCCGTAGGCGGCGTTGGTGAGCCACTGGTACAGGTTGAACCCGAGCAGGCCGATGGTGATCACCCCGGCGACCGGCACCACCTGCACCCCGAACAGCTTGACCTTGCTGGCCGGGGACGCGCGCCACAGGTCCGGCTTGATGAAGGGCAGCAGCACCACGGCGATCGCGCTGAACAGGTAGGTCACTGCTATGACCAGGGTGGCGTCCAGCGTGTAGGTCTGGAACGTCAGCGAGTACGCGTAGACGGCACCGAGCGCGACCGCCGGCAGCAGCATCAGCAGCAGCGAATAGAACGGCACCTTCCGCTTCTCCGACACCTCCGCCGCCCGGTCGGGGAGCACCCGGTCGAACGCCGCGGCGAAGATGACCCTGGTCGAGGACAGGAACAGCGTCCCCACCCAGCCGAAGAACCACAGGCTCATCACCAGGATGAGAGCGGCCTGGAAGACCGTGTTGTGGATAAGCCATCCGGCGAACATGATCGGATACGGCCAGATCGGGATCGCTGGCGCCACCTTGCCGCCGTAGTAGGCGCTCCAGTACAGCGCGTTGGCGTTGTTGTAGAAGTCGTTGCCGAACGTCTTGGTGACCAGCAGCAGGAAGATGACCGACAGCGCGACCGTGATCCACAGCCCGAAGAACATGCCGCGGAAGACGCGCTTGAAGTCACTGGCGCCGCGGATCTCCCCGTACAGGGTGGCGCCCCAGTTCGGCCACAGGAGGTAGAACATCATCATCGGGACCAGCAGCAAGCTCGCGCCAAGCGGGCTGAACCCGAACGCGGGCGCGGTATAGCCGATCTTGGCGGCCCCAGCCTGTGTCGTGGCGTAGGCGTTGTTCACGCCGAAGATCTTGTGTGCTTCGTGGTTGAAGGACGCCACGAAGTTCGCGTGATTGTTGATCAGCAGCAGGATCACGATGACCGCGAACCCGGCCAGACCGGTGTAGAAGCACCACTTCTGGACCCGGGCGTACCCCGCCATGCCGATCGATACGAGGACGCCGGCCAGGGCGATGGTGATCAGGGTCACCACGAAAATCCCGGTGTGGGTGGTGAACCAGACTGCCCCGCTCGGATCGCCAAGGGTCGCCCACAGCGGCTGGAACAGCTCGACCGACAGGATGTTGCCGTAGATGGGCGCCCAGAGCCAGAGGATGAACCACCAGCCGGTAGCGGCCATCACGAAGCCCAGGCCGCTGCCCAGGATCCTGGTCTGCCACACGTAGTCGCCGCCGGCCCGCGGGATGGTGACGATCAGCCCGGTGTACGTGATGACCAGGAAGGAAACCCACACGGCCGAGATGAGGATCGATGTGAGTAGCTGGCCGTTGGGGATGAAGGACTGGAAGGAGAACTCGTAGATCCCGAGAGTGATCACGTTGGTGGCCAGGACGGCGTAGATGAGCGAGTCCCGGACGTTCCAGCCGCGGACGAGGCCGGTGGCGTTCCGGAGGAAGAGCGCCTGTCTCTCTTCGCCGACTGCGTCTGTGGCCATGCATACCTCCATGTGTGCGCTGATCAGGGACGGCGGGGAGGACGACCTGTGCCCAGCGGGGTCAGGTGGTGCGGCTCAACCATTCACGAGAAGGTATTTGCTGACCTTGGCCTTCTTCGGGTCCAGTTCGAGCACGGCGCCCTGCAGGACGCCATCACCATAGACGCTGCCGGGATTGATGGCGAGGGTCCGGCCCATCTTCTTTATGCCCCTGCTCTCATGGATGTGGCCGTGCACGCCGAGCATGGGCTGATAGCGATCGATTGCATCCCGGACGGCCGTTGACCCGACCGGTTTCATGACCGCGCCGCCGTGGATCGGGCGCAGCGTCGCGTCCAGCGAGGGCGCCTCATCAAGGCCGGTCCCGTAGGGCGGCGCGTGGAAGTTGAAGATCGCTCTTTCCATGTCCGGCACCTGGCTCACGACCGCTTCTATCTTGGCCGCCAATTCCTCTTCCGGTGCCTCGCGGAAGGTGTTCCACGGAGTGGGATTCGTCCATCCCATCGAGACCAG
>Ga0335081_10012586_pt1 | contig 13711 bp, 9 predicted proteins | sample Lox_Sample_35_FD_206713 | JGI IMG/M metagenome (GOLD analysis project Ga0335081, IMG submission 206713) | Soil microbial communities from Loxahatchee National Wildlife Refuge, Florida, United States - Lox_Sample_3.5 | ecosystem: Environmental > Terrestrial > Soil > Wetlands | place: USA: Florida...
GGAAGCACCGGCGTGGCGGCACAGCTTAACGACATTCCGCCGCTCACAGCGACGCTGAGCTGTTGCGAGTACGCTTCGCCGTTATAAGGTCCTTCGGCCCCAACCATGAAACTCCTGTCGCTACCCATTGCGGGGGTCACATAGCTGCCGGTGCAGGTGTTCCCTCCGCAGGAGTCCGTCACCAGAGGCGTGATGGAATTCTCCGGAAGCGTCACCAGGAAAAACGAGCTGCCGTTGTTTGGCCCGGTGAAGGTGATTTTGACCGGCTGGCCGGCTGCGACGGTCGCGGTTGAAGTGGTGATGGTCACTGGAACAATGGTCAGAGTCGCCGTCATCGGTGTGGCCGTTGCCGTGCCGCCTGAGGCCACGGCCTGATACGTAGTGCTCACGTTGGGCGCGACGTACGTAGCCCCGGCTGCACTCACCGGCAGCACACCCTCATCCGGCTCCGCCAGCAGACTCGGCGTAACGACAAAGCTGCTCGCGCCGGCAGCATTCCAACTGAACTGCACGAATTGTCCCGGCGCAGCCACCGTTGGGGCAACCGTGAACGAATTGGAAGTAGTACCTGCACTGGAAAAAGCCGGCAGAAATACGAAGCCAAGCAAAGCTATAGCGAGGGAAACGCGGCTGAAACGCAACATGCGAAGATCCTCCGGGTTCGTAGCCAACTTGCAGTTGGAGAGCTTTGCAGGTGCGATTCAGGCCGGTGATTTTGGGTTTGCTCGCGATTTCACGTTTCCCGCTCGCGACCTTACGCTTTCTCGCTGGTGACTTCAGGGCTTTCTCCCTAGCGCAATGCCGGCCAGCAACTGGCAACCGACAATTGACAACTCTGACGAGACTCTGATTGATCCTCAGCTCTGAAGCAGAGATCATTGACGGCCACTGGCCTGCGCTCTATCATCCCCAGCACTTAGGGAAATGATCGAGTCGACGATCTCGCACTATCGCATTGTCGCCAAGCTTGGAGGTGGCGGCATGGGTGTGGTCTATAAGGCCGAGGACACTGACCTGGGCCGGTTCGTCGCGCTCAAGCTCCTGCCTGATGAACTCGCGCAAGACCATGTTGCACTGGAACGCCTTCGCGGCGAGGCCCGCGCCGCTTCCGCCCTCAATCACCCCAACATCTGTGTCATCCACGAAATCGGCACATGCCACGGCCGCAGCTTTATCGTCATGGAGTTCCTGGATGGCGTGACGCTGAAATATCAGATTGCGGGCAAGCCGCTGGAAACGGACCTGCTTCTCGACTTCGCCACCGAGATCGCCGATGCGCTCGACGCCGCGCACACGCAGGGGATCATTCATCGTGACATAAAGCCAGCCAACATCTTTGTCACCAAACGTGGTCACGTGAAGGTCCTCGATTTTGGACTGGCCAAGGTAACCTCCAAGGTGGTGGGCAGTGGGGAGACCCAGACCGCGCTGGCCGGGGCCGAGCCTCAGCACCTGACGACTCCGGGAGCTACGCCCGGGACGCTGGCTTACATGTCGCCGGAACAGTTGCGGGGGAAAGAGCTGGACACACGCACCGACCTGTTCTCCTTCGGGGCGGTGCTGTACGAGATGGCAACCGGCCGCATGCCATTTGACGGCGCCACCTCAAGCGAAATCGCCACTGCCATCTTGCGTGACGAGCCGCGTCCGCCGTGGCAGTTGAACCCGGCAATTTCTCCCGAGCTCGAACTGGTGATTCGTCGCGCGCTGGAAAAGGACCGCAATCTTCGCTATCAGCACGCAGCCGACCTGCGCGCGGAGCTACAGCGGTTGAAGCGCGACAGCGGGAGCGGAAGTCACGCGGCGCTGCGTGCGGCCGTTGGGGCAGCAAACGCGAACGCCGCGGTGCTGCCAAGTTCCGGCGGGATCGCGCCCGCGCGCTCAACTGAGACACTTCTCCGTACTGACTTAGAGCCGCCTGGGAAGACGCTGCGGCATCGCTGGGCCGTTCTTACTGTCCTTGCGGTCCTGGTCATCGCCGCGATAGCCGGCGGTCTATACCACTACCGCTCGCGACGGGTTTCGAGGCTAACCGAGAGGGACACGGTTGTCATCGCGGATTTCGCTAACCGGACCAGCGATCCGGTTTTCGATGACACCCTGAAGACGGCGCTTACCGTGGCGCTGAACCAGTCACCGTTCCTGAATGTTATGTCCGACAGTCGAGTGGCGGAAACCCTGAAGCTGATGACTCGTCCTGCGGATACGAGGCTAACGCCGGATGTGGCACGGGAGGTGTGCGAGCGGGCAGACAGCAAAGCCTACATTGCCGGCTCGATTGCCAGCTTGGGAAGCGAGTACGTCGTGGGTTTGAAAGCGGTGAATTGCCACAATGGCGACACCTTGGCGCAGGAGCAGGTGAGCGCGGCGAGGAAAGAGAAGGTGTTGGACGCGCTAGGCCAGGGCGCAAGCAAAATGCGCCGCGAATTGGGCGAGTCGCTCAGCTCCATTAAGAAATACGGGACTCCACTGGAGGAAGCTACAACATCCTCGCTGGACGCCCTGAAAGCTTTCACCACGGGAGAAGCGATGCGGTCCTCGAAAGGTGAAACTGCCGCTCTGCCCTTCTTAAATCGGGCCGTGGAGCTAGACCCGAATTTCGCCAACGCTTACGTTGCCTTGTCCCTCTCCTACAGCACTCTCAGTGAATTCGATCGCGCAGCTGAAAACGCTCGCAAAGCTTACGAATTGCGAGACAAGGTCAGCCAGCGGGAGCGGTTTTCCATCGAGGCCAACTATTATCAAACGGCGACGGGAGAGCTGGATAAGGCAGCCCAGACTTACGAGCTGTGGCAGCAGGCTTATCCCCGAGACTATAAGCCGTACTCAGGCCTGGGATACATTTCCAACCTCCTGGGAAATCTAACAAGGGCATTGGAAGCCGACCAGGAAGCAATGCGCCTTGACCCGAACAACTGGCTCAGCTATGCCGATCTCGGTAGCGACTATGCGAACCTCAACCGATTGGATGAGGCGGAGACGGTTTATAAAGAAGCGGACGAACGCAAACTGGAGGACCAATTCCTGGTGGCGAATCGTTATCAGGTTGCTTTTCTCAAAAATGATACGGCCTTGATGGCGCGACTGGCGGCAGATGCCATGGGCAAACCTGGCATGGAAGATGCGCTGCTGGCTTATCAAGCGGACACCGAAGCTTGGTACGGAAGGTTCAACAACGCTCGCGAGCTAACTCGCCGCGCCGTCGATTCAGCCGAACACAATGACGCGGAGGAAACGGCAGCTGCTTACCTGGCGGCTGCAGCTCTACGCGAATCAGAGTCAGAGAACCCGACGCAGGCGCTCGCCGATGCAGATCGAGCAGTAAAGATGGCGCCGAATCGCTTGGTGCGGGCGATTACCGCACTCGCTCGCGCGCGCGCCGGTGATACGGCAACGGCGGAGAAGCTCGCCGCAGAACTCGATAAGGCGTTCCCGCTGGACACGCTAATCCAGAGATATTGGCTGCCGACAATCCGGGCCGCAATCGCCCTCAAGCACAAAGACCCGGCACGGGCGGTTGAATTGTTGGAGCAGAGCAGTGCGATTGAACGTAGCGTGCCGGCGATGGTGAGCGTAGCTCTATGCCCCGCCTATTTGCGTGGCGAAGCTTATCTGATGCTGCACAAGGGCCACGCAGCGGCAGCAGAATTCCAGAAGTTTATCGACGACCGGGGAGTGGTGGCGAATTTTCCCTGGGGCGCGCTCGCCCGGCTGGGACTGGCCCGCTCCTATGCCCTCGATGCGGCCAACCCTGCGGACCGCGAGAAGGCGCGCGCCGCGTTCCAGGATTTTCTCGCCTTGTGGAAAGATGCCGACCCAACGCTTCCCATTCTTGTCCAAGCCAAAGCGGAATACGCTAAACTATGACGATATCCCCATTGTGCTTTATGGTGAGCGTATGGCCTGCCGGAATCTGGAAGAACTCGTTCTTGGCCGGTCCGGGAGGATGACCGACGAGTAGGGTTGTGTCTTGGTTGGCTGTATAAATCACGTCGTTGCTAGTACATTTCTGCGTGTAGTCTCCGGGTCGGAATAAGATGTCGCCATATTGTCCAGCCGGTATTTTTGTCATGCCACCCTCCTTTTGATAGATGGAGTGAATTCTACCATCTAAAGATTGTTTTTCCTGCCGAGGAAAAGCTTGCAAGAAAATTCTGTGAAATCAAGCGAATAGCAGGGTGGCATAACTTTGCTTATGGTAGAATCCTGCCGGCTATATAGAAAGGAGGTAAGGCCGTGATCAAGAAGTATAAAGCGGGCGATTATCGCGATATCACGTTGACGCCCAATCACCACACGATACAGATGAGCCCTATCGCGGCAGTTTTCGAAGCAAAGCAGCCAACAGACGTGAAAGTTGGACATCCTCCAGGGGGCGGAGTGCCGCCGGTTGCGCACGAAACGCAGCCTAAAGACGCAACGCACGACGAAACGCACCACTTTAAGGCAAAAGATGTAATTATATTGTTTCCGGACGGCAAGATCGTGGTCGATATGGATTAGAAAGGCGACGTCAGCGCGGGTGCCCCATCCGAGCTTCGGTTGCTCGGATGGGGTTTTTCCTTTCCTTCGGAATAATCGCGCCCGCTCGTCGCAGACTGGACGGGTTCTATAAAAGGGGATGTCAAGAGAAAATGTTTTTCCCTCCGCCGGAGGGCAGGGTAGTTTCCCGACATCCAGCCCCTCTCGTCGAGCCTGAGGGCCGAGTTAGGCAATCGTTCGGTGGCGGTCATGTTCCGCGCTACAACGCTCTGTGCTGACTGCGGCTCCGCAAGCCGATCCGATTGGCAATGGCCAACCATGGTTCTATCGGAGACTGGTCCGTCGAAGCGGAGGCCTATGGCTTGGTTGGGTTATCCGAGGGAGCATACGGTGCCCCGTGAGACTTGGCGCCAGCGGCGCACGCAGCCTAACCCGGCCAAGATACTTACCCTCGAACCCGAGCGCGCAGCCAGGCAGAAAAGGCGGAGGGTAACCCCACCGGCTACTGCCTGCGGCGCGCTCAAGCGGCTTGTGGCTTCACATAGCTAGCGTCGAAGCGTTCTCCTTTCTTCCACACGTGCAAGGTGATGGCGGCCAGCTTGCGCGCCACGGTCAGCCGCGCCAGCTCTGGCTTCATCCCCTTCCCCAGAAGATTTTCGTAGAACTCGCGCATGGCTCCGTGCTGCGCCGAGGCCGTCGTGGCCGCGCTCTTGAACAGGTTTTTCAGATCGTGGTTGTGGTTCAGGTTCAGCCCGCGGATGAACACCGGCTTGCTGCGGCGTTGCAGTTGCCCGTTGACCATCTGATAGTCGGCGCTGCTGCGCGTCTCCAGGGCCAGACCGCAATAGGCCCAGAACTGGCGCTTCGTGCGGAAGCGATGCGGCGTCTGCACCCGCCCGATCAGCACGGCTACGCGGATCGGCCCCAGCAGCGGCACCTGGCGCAGGATCTGGGCGTCGCTGTGCTTGCGGCATTCCACGATGAGGTCCCGACGAGCTTCCCGGCGCAACTGCTGCAGGCTGTCGAACTGCGCATACAGCCGCTCAGCGCGCCGATATAACCCCGGCTCGCGCAACTGCTCCAGGTACTCCTGCCGATGTCGCCGGCCGTAGGGCTTCTTGCCGACGCAGCCGATCGCCTGGCCGCGATACAGCGCCTTCAGCCTTCCCATGGTGCGCGTGGTGTCTTCGGTCAGCGCGCTGTAGCTGCGCACCAGTTGCTTCACCGTCTGCGCGCTGTTCTGTCCGTGATAGACCGGCGACAGCAACCCCGCGCGCAGCAGCTCGGCCAGCTTGCGGGCATCGATCGAGTCGCTCTTGTTGCCCGCCTTCAGCAGCGCGTTTTTGCGCGGATTGCACACCACCAGCTTGGTCACGCGCCGCACCAGCAGATCGTAGAGCCACGCTGAATGCGTGCCTTCTTCCAAGGTGACATGCAACTCGCCGCGCACTCCGGCAAAGAAGTCCAGGATGGAGCTGGCGTGAGTGGCGAAGATCGCTTGCTGGATGAGCTTGCCTTCGCGGTCCAGCACGGCGGCGGTAATCGTGCTCTGATGCACATCCAAAGCGATATACTTGATGCTGTTCATCAGGGTGTTCCTTTCTTAGGCGGCGGTTCTTGCTTCCCACAACAACCATACCAACCTAGAAAGGGGCGCCCTTTTATAATGCGTGCCCCGTTCAACCGTTCTTTTCGGTTGAGCGGGTCTTTTACTCTGTTCTCATCTTCCTCCCGTTTGCGCGCCTTCGCAATCTCCGTCTTCACCCAATTGCTCTTCATGCTGTGCTCGGAGAGGATGAGCAGCAGCTTGTCATGCAGCCGTATGGCGTCATCAATCTGCTCGTGAACCTTGCGCCCGCCCCGAATGTCGTGCGGCGCGAACCAGCAGCGCACGCCCTTGTTTTGCAGATCGGCGTAGAGCCTGTCGGCAAACTCCTGGTCTTTGCTCGAATAGCTAATGAAGCAGGAGTAGAACTCGATGGGACGTCCCACCATCGACCCGACGTAGGCAATGAACTCGTCCGGCACACCGCAGCCCCGCAGGAACACCTCGGGAATCTTGCCGCGAGATTTGTAGATGGTGTCGATGCCTACGCTAGAAGGGCCCCAGTGTCGAACCATGTCGAGACCGATCGCACTGCTGAGGTCATTGGCGCCAAAAACGGTGAATCCGACCAGTAAGCCTTTGAGGTTTGCTCCATGAATTTCGGCCTCGGTTAGGTTCGCGAATCTTAGGTTCGCATCACACAGGTCGACGTCGCGAAGGTCGCCACGGGTAAGATCCGCTCCGCTTAAGTTGGACGCGCGCGCATCCGCGCCGCGCAAGCTAGCGCTTCGCAGGCTTGTCCCATCTAGGCGTGTCTCGTGCAGTTTCGCATTCTCCAAACTCGCCTCGCGAAGGTTCGCTAGCCTCACGTACGCTCCGCTCAGGTTAGCTTCACGCAGAACTGCTCCTCTAAGATCAGCTCCGCCTAAGTCAGATTCAATCAGACAAGCCCCACTAAGATCCGTGTCGTGGAGAATTGCGGTCTCAAGAGACGCATCGCGAAGGTTCATTCCTGCAAGGTTCCCTGCCGCGAGGTCTGGGACCACATCGGAATGCTCTGCCCGCCAGTCGTTCCACCGCTCGACTCCTTGCCTGAGAATTGCAAAATGTTCAGGATTCGCCATTGCCGCGTGACCTCGCTTGCAGCAGATGCGGTGTGCCGGTCGACACACCAGTCCCGCTATGCGGGACGGAACAGCTTAGCCCAGGACTTCAGTCCTGGGTAGGCAGAAAATAGAAATCCCGAGCCGGCTTCACAGGGCACAAGCCCGGAGGGCGGCACAATCGTAGCCCAGGACGCGAGTCCTGGGTACGCGAACCGCAATAGGTCGGAGCCGGCTTTCAGCTGGCGGCACTCTTCGTCCGGGAGGATCCCTTATGTCGTCCCTGAAAGGGACTCGGGTTCTTCTTATCATGCCTACCCAGCGTTGAAACGTTGGGCTATGATCTGCCGTGCCCGAGCCGCTCGAAAACCAGTTGTTGGATGTCAGCGGGTGAACGAGCAACGTCCTTCCGCTCGAACGAACAGCAGGTCCCTCCACTCCGCGCCCGGAAAAAAGCACGCGGGCGCTCCGGTCGGGATGACAATCTTCTGATGCGAATGGCGTTGGCTTACCCGGCAGATGTCCGCTACGCCTTTTTCCCCCGCGGCGCGGCGATGCGCGCGAGGTAGTGCTGGTCGAGCGCCTGGCGAAGCAGCGTCTTGATGACCGCCTGGCGGCTGATGTTCAGCTCCCGGGCGGCGCTTGTTCGGGCTCGCTCGGTTTTTCTCATGGCGCGGTGAAATCGATGTTGACGCGTTGAATGGGCGGCATCAATGGCAGTACCCAGGTCTCGAACCCCGCGAGACCTGGGGCACACGCATCATGCGTCCCGCATTGGTGAAGAAGCGGGAGACATTCTCGCCGCGGTCGGCGCGCCGCGCGATCGACTCGGCCGAAACGGGCTTCCCGGTGTCACGAGTTTTCTTCATTCACGCAATAGCATACAGGTGTCATCCCGACCGGAGCGAAGCGGAGTGGAGGGATCTGCTGCCTGCCACGAACAGCGTGAGATCCCGCGCAAACAGCAGGTCCCTCCACTCCGCGCCCGCCCGACTCGCAAGCGAGTCGGGAAAAAACACGCGGGCACTCCGGTCGGGATGACACAGTATTGAAGTCTGCGGTGCATCGGCATGCAACAAAGGACAACCGACAACTGACAACGGACAACCCACAACTGCTTCGGAGCGGTCGTCACCGGCGGTGTCAGCGCGCGGCCGTGTTCGTTGCCCGCACGGCTTCCTGGCATTGGTGCGCGGCGGTCAGCAGCTTGTCGATGTCGGGGTCGGAACGCAGCTTGGCCAGCAGAGGGTCGGTGAGCAGGTTGTCGTAGGAGCAGTAGTTGTTGTCGATAGCGCTCTGCAGCAGATGCAGCGCTGCCTGCTTCTTGCCGCAGTAGCCGAACAGCGCGCCCTCGTTGTACCAGAGCTCGGGATCGGGCTCGGCGGGGAAGCTGGTCTCGGACTCGTGGGCCAGGCGGTCCAGTTCCGACGCCGGCCGCAGATTCAGGCACGACTCGAAGACATCGCGATGGTAGCGCGGCGCCGTCGGCATCAGCTTCACCGCTTCCCGAGCCTCCGCAACCTTGCCCGCGCGCAAGAACAAATACGGGGTCACGTACGAGGCCCAGAGCGATCCCGCATCCAGGCGAACAAAATCTGCCGCCCGATCCGCTTGGCCCAAATCCATGAACGGCCACGCGCAGGAGCGAAAGATGTAATTGCCGGGATCGAGCGTCAGCGCGGTGTTGCATTCGTTGCTGGCCTCGTGCAGCATCCCCGCATAGCGATACACGTAGCTCGAGACGAAGTGGGCCTGCGCGCTCTCCGGACGGCGCTTCACCAGTTCCTGCGCAGCCTGGTAAGCCTTGCCCAGCTCGCCGCGTTCCACGCGGTTAGTGATTAACTGTCCCGCAGCGAGCGTGAGGTTGGGATCGAGCTGCAGCGCCTTCTCGCAAGCCTGATTGGAAAGCTGGAACATGGGCTCGCCACCGTCCGAATAGGTGGAATCGTAGTAGGCGCGGAGTCCCAACTGCTCCCACGCAGGCGCGTAAGCCGGGTCCATCTGCACGACGTTTTGCAAGACGGCAACCGCATCTTTGTTCGGACCGGGATCGTGCGGCAGCGCCAGCGCGTGCAGGTACAGGTCGTAAGCTTCGGGATTCTTCGGGCGCGTGCCGGTGGCGACGGTCGCACCAGTAATGCCGAGCGTCGGCAGCAATCCCTGCCGTAGCTGCGCCGCCATGTTGGATTGCAAGGCAATCAAGTCCTGAGCGGGCGCGGTGAAGGTGGTCGTCCAGAATACGCGGTCATCGCGCACGTCTACCGCCTCCAGAGTGACCAGCAGGTTTTCGCCTTGCTTGACGAAATGTCCGGTCAACAAAGTGGCGGCATGCAGCTCGCGGCCAACCTTCTGCAGATCGATATCGCTGCCGGAATACTTGCGGGTGAGCGAAGATGGCCGCACGTCGAGGGCGCGACTGTAGGTCAGCACGTTGGCGATCTCATCGGCCAGAGCGTAGCGCAGGAAATCGACGCTGACGTCGCCGTTCACGTTCTGCAGCGGCAACACCGCAATGGTGTTCTTCGCCGCACCCGGTGCGCCGGGGCGATGCTTGAACCACCACAAGCCACCGACGGTCAGGAACATGATGAGGACAGCGCTCACCGCTATCAGCAGATAGGTCTGCCAGCGGCTGGTGGTCTGGAAGGTCGTGGTCGCGATGCGATACGGGAAGGGCGAGCGAATGCGGCCGCTGGAGGTCAGTCCGGGCTCGGTTTCGCGCTTCAGGGCTTGCAGATCGGCTTTCAGCGCCACCGCCGTGGGATACCGATTGCCGCGGCCCTTCTCCATGGCGCGCCCGATAATGCCTTGCAAATCGGGCGGCAGGTTGGGGTTGAGCTTCAGCGGTGGGATGGGCTTGCGGTTGAGCACCGCTTCCAGGGTGGTGACGGTGTTGCTGCCGGCGAACGCCTTCTTGCCGGTCGCCATCTGGTACAGCACACTGCCTAAGGAGAAGATGTCGGAGCGCGCGTCCAACTCTTCGCCGCGCGCCTGCTCGGGCGACATGTAGACCGCGGTGCCAAAGATGTCGCCCGCGATGGACAGCGGATCTTCGGTCGAGACGTACTCGCCGGTGGCGTACCCTGGCGCCAGCTTCGCCAAACCGAAATCCAGAATCTTGACCTGCCCGCTCCGGGTGATAAAGATGTTCGCCGGCTTGATGTCGCGATGGATAATGCCCTTCTCATGGCAGGCGGCGAGCGCATCGGCGACCTGGATGCCGATGTCGAGGATCTCTTCCACCTCCATGGGTTCGCCATGCAGCCGCTCTTTCAGGCTTTCGCCTTCCAGCTTCTCCATGACGATGAACGGCTGCCCGTTGGTGTCGTCTTCGATGTCGTAGATGGTGCAGATGCCGGGATGATTGAGCTGCGAGGCGGCGCGGGCTTCGCGCACGAAGCGCTCCAGCGCCTTGGGATCGCTGGCGGTCTCATCGGGAATGAACTTCAGCGCGACATGGCGGCCCAGACGCACGTCTTCGGCGTCATAGACCAGCCCCATACCACCACCGCCGAGTTTCCCCACGATGTGATAGTGGGAAACGGTCTCGCCGACGACCATTCGCCAAACCTCATGCCTCACCCCAACCGGTCCAAAACCAGGACCTGTTGGGGACCCGGCCGCTCGCGGTAATGTTAGGCTGCGTGCGAAATAGGGTCAACTTGCATTGTGCGGAATGATCACGCAAACAGCTCAGCCCGCAGCTTCGCGCGCCACCTTCATCACGCTCTTCTTCATGCGCAGGTCTCCGGCCCAGTAGAGGCTCATCTCGTGGCCTTCAGGATCGTTAAGGTAGGCGTGCCGCCAGCCCCACGGCATCATTTGCGGCAATTGCGTGAAATAGAAGCCCCGCTTGCGCAATCTGTCGCAGAAGGCATCCAGGTCGCGCACTTCGAAGTAAAGCCGCACGCCGTCGCTGGCCACAGAAGCGCCCGGTCCGGCTTGATGCAAGGCGATGGTTCCGTCGCCGCCCGGGGCTAACAATCGCGCATACACCGACTTGCCCTCATGGCGAAAATCTTCAATCACCTTGAATCCAAGCCAATCCCGGTAGAACGCGATGCCGCGCCCCACATCTTTTAAATAGATCATGGCGTGATTGAAGGTCAGCTTGTCATTGCCAGCAGGTGCGGCAATGTTCTTCTTCGGCGCTGCCGCGGGGGATTTCTTTGCGGCTGTTTTCTTCGACGCGGTGCTCGGCGGCTTGCTTGCGGCTTTCGATGCCTTAGCGGAGCTGCGCTTCGTGGCCGGGTTCGCCGGCTTACTCGTTGAAGATTTCTTCCCGGCAGCCTTCTTTTTCATAGATCCCCACAATCGCCCAGGATTGAGCTATGAGTAAGTTCGGACCGCTGCTCGCGGTAATGTTAGGCCGGGCGCAAGACTGGGGTCAACCTGGATGAGGCGGTCGTGAGTTATAGACGGATTTTGCCTGTAATCCTCCGAACGTTCGCTAAGCTCCGACTGCGTGCACCAACTCCTCGGCCTTCGCTTCCGGAGTCACAGGTTTCGTCGCCGCTTCCCGCGAGGATGGCTTCGGTCCGGCATCCGTACGGCCTTCACCCTTCATGGGTGCTGCCGCCGCGGTCTGCGCAACTTTTCGCCGTCCTGTTTTCTTGCGCCGCCTTGGCCTTGCCGGCATCGATTCGCCGAGCGGAATGATTCGGCTTGCGCGTTCGCGCCGAGGCCGCTCGGCAGAGGCCGACGCTTGCGTTACAGATCGCGGCTCCGGCTCCGGGCCGGCTTCGGGCGTAACCCGCTTCGCATTTCGGTACAACTCGGCGAAGCCGGCTTCGACGAATTTCTCCAGGTTCTCCGGATCGGGCACCGCGCCGACATCGCAGGTGAATCCGAAATAGGCCTTGCCGTTATAGCTGAGGATGGCCCAGTTGGTCCCCAACTCGCCGCCGATCGGGACGTAGGGATACCACGAGAGCATCTTGTGCCCCAGCAGATACAGCGGCACCTGCGGACCGGGAACGTTGGTGCAGATGATGTTGCACAGGCTGAGGGGCAATTGGCTGGCGACAGGTCCGATTGCGGCCCAGAACGGCGGAGGAATGGCCGAGAACAGGCCTCCGGCGAAGAGCACCAGTTCGGCCGCGCGCGCGTGCTTAATGTACTCGGTGCGCTCACGCACGAAGGTGAACAGCTTCTGCGGATCGCGGACATCGAGCGGGACTGTGACTGGCACGAAGGTAATGCGATTGCCTAGGTCGCCGGGGCTGTCGCCGCCGCGGACGTTCACGGGTACCATAATGCGCGCCGAGCGGCCCTTGACGCGCACCTTGCGCAGCTCGGAATAGCGCCGCAGCGCGGCCGCTACGACGGTGAGGATGACGTCGTTCACCGTGCCGCCGCAGCGGTTCTTCACTTCTTTCATCTTCGCCAGATCGATTTCCGTCCAGCCGAACTTCTGCGGGCCGTGGCAGACAACGTTGAAGGGCAGACGGTCGGCCGGTGCGGCGATCTCCGGCAGCACATTCAGAAGCTCCGAAAGCCGCTCCCCCGAGTTCGCCAAAATGTCCTGGGCCACCTGCATCGCCTCGGAGTGAAGCGTGAGCGCGCCTTGCACCGCGGACAGCGACGACTTCACCAGGCCGTCGAGCAGCGCGGCACCGGCATCGCGCGGCGGGTGCGGAGCCGGAGCATCGCTCTTGATGCGCGGAAGCGCTTCCGGCTTGGGGCTGGTGCTCATCAACACGTTCATGATGCCCACGCCCGCAATGCCGTCGGCTAGGCAGTGATGGATGCGTGCGATCATGCCGCTGCGATTGCCTTCGAGTCCGCGCACCAGCGTAATGTCCCACAGCGGACGCTGGCGGTCGAGATGCGTGCTGACGATGCTGGACGCGAGCGCCTTCAGTTTGGCCTCGCTACCGTTGCGCAAGGTCACCTGGCGGATGTGGTTGCGAATATCGAACATGGGATCGGCTTCCCAATGGGGCAGCCCGAGGTTCAGCGGCGGAAACACCACGCGCTGGCGATAGCGTGGAATCAGCGGCAGCTTGGATTCGACCAGATCGCGGCAGGCCTTGAGGGAAACGCTGCCCTCGAATACGCTGACGCAGGCGATGCTCAGCGGCTGGCCGGGACGCTCGATGTAGAGGAACAGCGCGTCTCCCCAGGAAAACGAGTTCTTAGGCTTTCCATTGGTCATGGCAAACTCCGGGCGCAAAGGCGTGCAGGGTCTCGCGTTTCATCATGAATTGGCAATGAACCTGGGTGCAGTGACGGGCGGCACTGCCGGGCGTGATTCCCGATACGGGCAGACGAATGCGCCAGGATGCGACACGCGTCACTGCCCTTCTCGGCTTCCTTGTGAGAAGGTGTTCATGGGCGCGAGCTACGGGCGCGGGGGCTGAGTTCTGTTTTGTTGAGAGTGAGCCTTCCGTCACGCCACTTGCATTGCCGGGCGTAGTCGCGCTTTGTAACAGGGCACGACTTCAGAGGCCTCTGAAAAAGTCGAGCACGCAGATCCCTCGCGGCCTGAAGGCCGCTCGGGATGACAAAAATAAAGGGCTTAGAACGGCGCAGCTAAAGCTGCGCCCCTTCAAAGCAGCCCGAATCCGACTTTTTCAGC